>Ga0182011_10002911_pt1 | contig 14263 bp, 12 predicted proteins | sample 711E1DmetaG_FD_120481 | JGI IMG/M metagenome (GOLD analysis project Ga0182011, IMG submission 120481) | Permafrost microbial communities from Stordalen Mire, Sweden - 711E1D metaG | ecosystem: Environmental > Terrestrial > Soil > Wetlands > Permafrost | place: Sweden: Stordalen | collected... | reverse complement strand
CCGTTTGTGGGAATGATTGACGGGTGGAACAAAGGCGGAGGGAACCCAAGAATTTCAAAAAAATATTTTACCTTCGGGACAATTGGGGTCCTGCTCCATGACACAGGCTATATAAAGGCAGAGGGGGATACTGATGGCACTGGCGCCAAATACACATTTATCCATATGGAAAGAAGTGTTGATTTCGCCCGTCACTATTTAAAAGAAATAGGTATTGCCAGTAACAGCATCCCTTCTATTCTCAACATTATACGCTGTACTGGTGTTACCCTTAATATTAATATACGCTTTCATAACGATGAAGAAAAGATCATAGGCTACGCCCTCGGCACAGCCGACCTCCTCGGTCAGATGTCCACTGCGGATTACATCGAGAAACTCCCCGTCTTATACAATGAATTTGTCGAAGCATATCGCTTTAAGGGCTTGGACAAATTAAAAGGGCGCGGCTCTACGATGCCCGAAAGCGCCGACGATTTAATCAGAAGTACTCCAAAATTCTACGAAGATGTCGCGCTGGCACGTTTTAAGCTTATGGGCTCCATGCATGAGTATCTTCGGTATCACTTTGACAGTCCCCATAACCCCTACCTGTCGGCCATTGAAAAAAATATCGCCCTTATAAAAGAAAAGTATCCACCCTCGTCCTAGTCCCGCTGCCTGAACGGGGGGGGCGGTCGTCACCTATCCTCCGCAGCGTAGCGAAGGAGGGCTCTTCCCTCGGTTCGCGTATTGACTAACCGAGGGAGCTTATGTTAGCATGTGCTCACCTTTAATACCATGAACAATGCTTAAACAAATAGAGAATAAAAAAATAGAAAAACCCTTCAGAGAATTTCATGTATCAAGGAAGGTCCGCGATAAGTACCAATTCAGTGAATCGCTCTTTACGCTCAGCGGAAACGTGATCTTCACCAATTTCTTTGCCGCACGCACCTTTGCCCAGAAGATAAACCAGAAAAAGGATCTCATCAATTACCCGGAACAGGCTGTCAAAGCGGGTCAATTAATTGCAATGGGTCTCATTGATGAGATACTCCATTATATCGTTGGTCTCTATGTCCAAGAAATAAAGTCGTCAATCATGGAAGAGGCTATTTCCTTCTTCAATGAAAAACTTGGACCTGAAAAAATCGAAAAAACCCTTTACCAATTTACCGACGAATTCCCGCCCCTTACTGTCTATAAACGAAATATCGATATAGATGGCTATCTCAATGGGGAAACCGCCGGCATGCCGAACCGCCGGGTTGTGCTCGAAGAAATGCTCCTCCTGTGGCTTGCGAATATGAACCCCGCTTTTTCACCATTCTTTGAGCTCTTTGAAGATACCACACTTAAAAAGGATACGGCATATCTTCAGGCCATCTCCGGTCTCAGGTCATATTTTAATACTCAGCCACCCTTCGGTCCTCAGCATCAGAACCTCGTCGACATGCTGAGGAGCCCTGCGATAGCCGTCCCCCATTCCCTCTCAGGACAACTAGAATATATCATGGGACACTGGGGATATCTCCTCGGCAAATATTTTCATCGGATGCTCCGAGCCCTTGACCTCTTTAAAGAAGAAGAGAAAATCCCTTTTTTAGGTCCCGGGACTGCCGAGGTATACAAATATACGGGGCTTGAGTCCGAGCCGGAGCAATTTACTCCCGATAAGGAATGGATGCCAAGGCTCGTGCTTATTGCGAAAAATATTTACGTGTGGCTTGACCAGCTTTCCAAAGAGTACGGACGTTATATATCAAAGTTCAACGAGATACCTGACAAAGAACTCGATACCTTGCAGAAAAGAGGTTTTAGCGGTATCTGGCTCATCGGCGTCTGGGAAAGAAGCCCTGCGTCCCAGAGGATCAAGCAAATGTGCGGCAATCCCGAAGCGGTCCCATCGGCGTACTCTCTTTACGACTACCGGATTGCAGACGATCTGGGCGGCGATGAGGCATTTCAAAATTTTAAAGACAGGGCGTGGAAGCAAGGCATACGGCTTGCGAGCGATATGGTGCCGAATCACGTAGGCATCTATTCCCGATGGGTCGTTGAACATCCTGACTGGTTCATATCGCTGGATTATAATCCTTTCCCCTGGTATACCTTTAACGGAGCAGACCTGTCCCGTGACGAGAGGGTTTCCCTTCAAATCGAGGACCACTATTACGACCGTACCGATGCCGCGGTTGTCTTTAAAAGGAAGGACCGCTGGACAGGAAGCGAGCAATACGTTTACCACGGGAACGACGGCACCAGCATGCCCTGGAACGATACGGCGCAGCTTAACTTTCTCAATCCTGAAGTCCGTGAGGCTATGATTCAAACAATATTGCATGTAGCCAGACAGTTCCCTGTTATCCGTTTTGACGCGGCAATGACGCTCACAAAAAAACATTACCAGAGACTGTGGTACCCTGAACCGGGAACCGGCGGGGCGATTCCTACACGGGTCGAACACAGTCTTTCAAGGGACAAATTTAATCAATTGATACCCAATGAGTTCTGGCGGGAAGTTGTCGATCGTATCGCAAAGGAATCTCCGGATACGCTTCTTCTTGCAGAAGCATTCTGGCTACTGGAAGGTTATTTCGTCCGGACATTGGGGATGCACAGGGTCTATAACAGCGCATTCATGAATATGCTCCGCGACGAGGACAACGCAAAGTATCGAACAGTAATGAAAAACACCCTTGAATTTGATCCCGAGATCATGAAGCGTTTCGTCAACTTTATGAATAACCCTGACGAACGCACCGCAGTTGACCAATTCGGAAAAGACGACAAGTATTTCGGTGTCTGTACGATGATGGTAACACTTCCGGGGCTTCCCATGTTCGGACACGGGCAGATTGAAGGTTATGCCGAAAAGTACGGCATGGAATACCGGCGTGCTTACTGGGATGAGACTCCCGACGGATATTTGATTGAACGGCACGAAAGGGAGATATTCCCGCTCCTTCACAAAAGACACCTCTTTGCAGGCGTAGAACATTTTCTTCTCTATGATTTTTTCACAGCCGATGGGCGTGTCAATGAAGATGTCTTTGCCTATTCAAACAGATATGGGTATGAGCAAAGTCTCGCCGTCTTCAACAACAGAAACAACAACGCAGCAGGCTGGGTAAAAACGTCTGTTGCATATTTGGCCAGAGAAGGAAGCGGGGACACAAAAAGGCTCGTTCAGAAGACGCTCGGTGAAGGGCTGGCTATAACTAACGATACAGGCTACTTTACCATCTTTCGCGATCACACATCACATCTCGAATACATCCGTGATAACAGGGAACTTGCCGAAAAAGGTCTTTACATTGAAGTCGGTCCATATCATTATCATACCTTCCTCGATTTCAGGGAGGTCCGTGACAATGAGTGGAGCCACTATGCGCAGATTACCGGCTATCTGAACGGACGGGGAGTGCCGAGTATCGAAGATGCAACGCAGGAACTTTTTCTCAGACCCATTCATCACCAGTTCAAACAGCTTGTCAGTGCCGGCATGTTCCAAAGGCTCGTTACTGTCGTTGAAAAACAGAGAAGCAAGGGAATACCTTCTGTTTCTTCTAAACTGAAAGGTGAAATCGAAGAAAAGACGCTCAACCTCCTCCGCGAGATAAAACATTTTACTTCAGGCACAGGGGATGAAATGGGCCTTGCAAAGGAGATAATGGCAAAACTGGACATTATGCTCGCTATGCCTCATCCACCTGAACATTTGCCGCAAATGCCCCCTTCCGCTTCTCATCTCGGATGGCTCTTTGTTCACACCCTGGGAAAGATCACGGGTAAAGTGGGCGAGATCGAGGAACAGAGCAGGAGTTGGATCGACGAATGGATGCTTGATCGCATTATAGCGGGTACGCTCGATGAACTCGGCTTAGATGATAAGGGTGTGTGGGAAGCCCTATTGCTCATGAAAATTTTTACAACCCACCAACACTGGTTCGTGAACGGAGAGAAACTGAATATCTATAAAGCCTTGGAATCATTTCTGAACGACAGTGATGTCCAGCAATTCCTTCAGATCAACCGGTATAAAGAAATACTCTGGTTCAACAAAGAAACCTTCGAATTGCTTCTCTCATGGATGCTTTTTACGGGTACTATTGCAATCGCATCAGAAGAACAAACGGAAAAAAGCAAACAGGCCCAAACAATGAAGGCTTTGTACGCTGCCGTCGATCAACTCTACAAGGCCTCTCTCGCATCCCAGTATCAGATAGGCCGGCTTATGGAACTCATCAAGGAAGACCTGTAATCCCATTTCTAAATGGTATAATACCTTTATGTCACAGGTATCGCGTCACAAACCCAAAAAAATCTCAAGCGATGAATCATCCGGTCACATGCTACAGAAAAGAGTCTATTTATGGCCTGTATCTTGTGATCTGCGATCTCTGTCCTGCGACCTGCGGCGGCGTTACTTCCTGGCTGCCTTGTTGACTTTCCGGTTGCAGGGCATATTCTTATGGACAAGAGATTTTTTGCGGCTGCAATAGAGGGCAACGAAGGTTCTGCAACTCCCCGCACCGTCCACAGCGGTTTCCCCTGACGTCTTTGCGTATTTACACATAAGGTCGCAAAAATCCGTAACACCTTTCATGTACAGCCTTTATACCACATCGGCATCAATTGCCTCAACCATTCCGGTTACCCTTGCCTCGTAAACTATAGTCTGAAATCTTTCAGTGGTAGTCCATACTATAAAAGTCAGAATCAAATCCCCATGTCCTGAAAGACCGACATCAACTTCTTCCTTGTATAATTTGAATGCAGCATTCACCTCCACAAAAAATCCTATTTTAATTTTTAGCTAACAGCAATAAATTATTAAATTTTGATTGACAGGCTGTAAAACATGCGAGTATATTACACATTAGCACATTGGCACAAAATAAAACAGCACTAACAACTAAGGAGGAGGGATTATGAAAGGTATTGGCATAGTCTTCGACATCCAAAAGCTGGGAGGCGGGTTCTATGGTAATGCTGCCTGGCGGATTTTCATGCGGAACCTCAACCCAGGGCTCATCGCGGGTTGTGCGTTGAAAGAGTGCGACACCAAAGAAACATTGCTGGGTAAACGTCGTGAGTGCTGCATCGCCGTTTTCGGCTCAAAACTGGATCCTCGTGCCGTTGAGGAAGTGTTCCAGAACTGTTCCGAAAAGGGACTGGCAGACCCAGACCGTCGTTTCCTAAAAAGCCCGGAACTCGATTTAGAACCTCTGGCAGAGGTTGGGACAGTCGATTCAAAAGGAAGATTTGTTAAGGAAGAGTGGAATCGTGCCTTCCATGACCGGTGCAAAGACTCCGGATGGGGTTTCTCTCCCAAGAAAGTGGCTGCGGATCTTTCTCCAGAACTTAAATCTGAGTTGGAAACGCTCAAAGCCAAGACAGTTGCTCCATTGAGCAAGCGACCATGGTGGAAATTCTGGTAGGGATGATAAGAGCACACCGTAGAAACGGTGGCAATATTTGGCTCTTTATGCCTAACAAGTAATAGAACTCAGGTTTTATCTGTACTGTATATTTGCCTCTGTCATTAGACTTGCCTTGTTTGCAGGTTTGTGACAGAGGCAAACAGTCATTTGGACACATGCAATACGTTATGTCAAGACTCATAATGCTTCCGGCTAATATTTCAGATTATTTTTAATGCATTTATCTTAAGGGAATTTCCACGAACATTACCGCTGTTATCTACAAAATTTGATGCTATTTCTACACTTATTGGCGATTATCTCGAATTTGAAGAAGTCGTCCCCTAGCAGAGACTTCTCAATGTTGCTGCGCCGGCAACCTCTCAATGCCCGATTTGTGGCCGTTTTTTAAACCATCAACCCCGAGACGTGGTGAACGGACAAGATACAGCGGTCTGTCTGAAAATTGGTATGATTATTGCATATGTTAATCCTTGGAGATCAGCGATTATGGTCTATCAGGTGGTTTTTAAGGGAGGTTGAGCAGTTGATTGCCGGTAAACGGGATGATAAGAAATTGAAGAGGATGCGCCTTGTCGGATCGTATTCATTCCCATCCGAACCTGATCCGCATCCTTGCGGACAAAAGGATGCGCCTGATGATTTTGTAGGAATACGGAAGTCCTGCGAACTTATCTCTTCCCGTCCGCGGGACAATGTGACGCGCTGCCCCGAAAAGAGCGCTTTGAAGAAAAAGATTATTGCCGTGGGAAGTGCAAAAGGCGGGGTGGGAAAGAGCGTGTTTGCAGCCAACCTCGGTGTATTCCTCTCGTCAAAAGGTTTCAAAACGGTCATTATTGACCTTGATCTCGGCGGCACAAACGTCCATCTCTACCTCGGCAAAAAGTCCCTCCTAAAACAGAATATTAACGATTTTCTTAAAAAACGGGTGAAGACTCTGGAAGGGATAATGATTGAAAGTGAGTATGGCCCTTTGCTGATCGGCGGCGGCAACTCGGAACTGGGAGCTGCAAATATCGGATTCATAAAAAAAATGCGGTTGATAAAGGCCATAGAGGGTATTAACGCCGATTACATTATCCTTGATCTCGGCGGGGACATGTCCTACAACTCCCTGGACTTTTTCCTTCGGGCCGATTACCCAATCGTGATGACGACCCCGGATTCCGCATCCTCTACGGGCGCCTATCATTTCATCAAAGCGGCCCTTTATAGAAAATTGAACAGGATGTTCGGCCCCGAGTCAAAGTTCAGGAATGAGAGAAACATTGACCTCGAGAGGCTTATTCATAAAATGCTCATACCATCTGATGGGGTAGAGGTAAGCACAATTAAGGAGCTTATGGAAAAGATCAAAGAACAACGGCCCCTGAACCTTCCTCTGGTCACAAAAATTATATCTGATTTTAAGCCCTGTCTTGTCTTGAACAAGGTCCTGAAAGATAACAATAGCCATCATGTGCCGTTGATGATTCAAGATGTTGCAAGGAAATGGCTTTCAAAAGAGGTCGTGTTTCTGGGGGGTATTTCGACCCAACCGGTAATAGAGCAGAGCGTCATGGACCAGGTGCCGGCCATTGCGAGACATCCCAAGGGAGAGTTTGCCGTGCAAATTGAATTTATTGCCGATAAACTCCTCCGCGATAAATAATCAAAGATACGAGAAAATTTCTTGTTTAATCAAGTCACCGCGCTCTAACCTAATAGGGTTTGCAAAACATCAGCAATCTGCTTACAGTATTTTTCGGTGATCTCATCGCCCGGGCCTTCAACCATCACGCGGCAAACGTTCTGTGTGCCCGAATAACGAACCAGAACCCGGCCGCTGTCAGCGAGCTCCTGCTCAACTTGCCTGATCACCTCGACCGCCTGAGGGATGGAAGAAATCTCCGGTTTGCTCTTGACCGGTACGTTGATTACTTTTTGCGGGAACACATCCACCGTCTTCGCAAGTTCAGATAGGGGTTTTTCTGTTTTTATCATGGCGGCGATTAATTGCATAGCTGTTATGATGCCATCACCTGTTGTGTGATGATCAAGAAAAATCATGTGTCCGGATTCTTCGCCCCCAATTACAGCGCCTAATCGCTGCATGTCTTCCAGTACGTGCCGGTCGCCGACCTGGGATGTATGGTGTCTGAAACCATATTTCTTGCAGGCTATTGTTAAACCGAGATTACTCATCACGGTACTGACAAGCAGATCGTTTTTTAATTTGCCTTCATCTTTCAACATTTTCGCGCAGATAATAAGTATCTGATCGCCTGTTAATTCGCTACCTTTTTCATCAACAGCAATCAGGCGATCTCCATCGCCATCAAAGGCAAGTCCTATGGCTGCTCCGGTTTCTATTACACGTTTTCTGAGGTCCATGGTATACAGAGAACCGCAATCGTCATTGATATTGAGCCCACTGGGATTGTCATGGATGACATCAATATCGGCGCCAAGCTCAAAGAACGCATAGGGCGCAACTTTGTAGGTGGCCCCATTAGCGGTATCTAAGACAATCTTCATCCCTTCCATTGACAATTCACGGGGAAAGGTGTTTTTCAGAAAAACGATATATCTCCCGTGCACATCATCCAGGCGGTATGCGCGTCCCATTTCAGCAACAGGGGGAACCATATCGGGCAATTTGTCTTCAAGCATTAAGGTTTCCAGGGTATCTTCCTGTTCGTCAGACAATTTGAAGCCATTGCCGGAAAAGATTTTTATCCCGTTGTCCTGATACGGGTTATGGGAGGCAGAAATAACAATCCCGGCATCGGCACGCATGCTCTGAGTGATAAAGGCAATACCAGAGGTTGGCAATACCCCGACCAGATAAGATATACCGCCCATCGAAGTAATACCTGCTTCAAGAGAACTTTCTAACATATAGCCGGAAATCCTTGTATCCTTTCCAATGATCACCCTGGGTTTATGATGGGGTTTTTTTAATAGATGTGTAACTGCCTGGCCAACAGAAAAGGCAATGGCAGAGTTCATAGGGAAACGGTTGGCTTCACCCCTTATTCCATCAGTACCGAATAATCTACCCATGCTGCCTCCTTATAAAAATATATTCAATTCTATGGCATGAAGAGGTTGTTTTGCAATGAAAAACCACCAGATTCATCTGCTCGGCCCCAAACAGCGATGTCACGCATGTTGCGTGTCGCACGTCACATGATGCATGCCCCGGCATAATGCCTTTTTTAATCGTGAGGCTTGACGTAATTTTGTTCCTTTATCTGTAAAAATTGGATTTGATCCGGCAAACAACTTATGACGAGATGTGATTCTCGCGGTTATGCTATGAACCTTGGGTGACAAGCGCTGGGGTCTACTCTATACCCTTTTATATAAAATAATCATTCGTTGGTCTATTCAAGGGAAAAATCCACGTACACGGCTTCCTGACCATTATCAGTTGAGAAATGGAATGGCAATGATACGATGGGGAATGCACACACGAAATGCAACTGCACTTCTTTGCCAACAACGACTGTGGGGATCGAAGCCTTCAAGTTTATACCGGCATTTTCAAGCTCTTTTCTTGCCTGACCCGATATGATGTTGGTAAGTTCACCAATTGCGTCAATAACCTCGGGGCTCATGCCATTGCCATCATCGCCCACAAGCGTCTTATAAGCGAATAGAGCGCCTTTTTGTGTAAAACTTATAGAAACCGTACCTTTTTTATCGCCAACGAGCCCCATAACACCTGTTACATCCCCAAATGCCATCTTGTCACCCTTAATGCGAGGCTTATCCATACTTACATCAATACCGAGCATGGTTTTAAATACTGCCCGGGTAGCTGCAACAAAAGGATTAACATATTTCACATCCATCTATCCCCTCCTATATATGGATTACTTTGCTGCCCGCTCTCTTGCTTTTTCAATAGCTCCTTGCAGTTTTTCGGGTGTAAAAGGTTTTACAATATAGTTATCAACGCCGGATTTAATGGCTTCCATTATGCATTCCTTTTGTGCCTCAGCAGTCACCATGATGAAAGGTATATGTTTTATCGTTTCATCATCTTTGCATGCCTTTAAGAAATCTATGCCTGTCATCTCCGGCATGATCCAATCGCTGATGATTAAATCGGTATGCTCCCTTTTTAAAAGCGCAAGTGCATTGACTCCGTTTTCCGCTTCTATTACATCGGTAATATTGATCTTCTGTAAAACATTCTTTATGATCTTTCTCATGGTAGCAAAGTCATCAACGACCAGGGCTCTCATATGTTGCTCCGTTTATCATATCGGTTTTTCAGGTCTAATATGTGAGCCATAACTTTCCTTGTTTACATTATCGTCCTCTCTTTCAAAAAACTTTAGTCAAACATTAAAAAGTTAAGGCCACCCGAAGGTGGCCTTAACTTTTGATAGACAACTGTTCTTATTGTTACTTTGCAACCTTTTTTTTCAGCTCGCTACCGGCTGAGAACTTCACGGCCTTCTTCGCCGGTATCTTGATCTCTTTGCCGGTCTGAGGGTTTCTTCCTTTCCTGGCTTTTCTCTGTATCACCGAGAAACTGCCGAACCCTATTACCGAGACCTTGCCGCCCTTCTTCAGCGTCGTTCCGATTGAGTCCATAACAGCGGTTAGTGCTTTAGCTGCACTTGTTTTGGATATTTTGGCTCCTTTTGCAATTGCATTAACCAAATCACTTTTATTCATGAAGGCCCTCCCTTGGCTATTTTTCTTACATGATACATGTAATTTCAAGAATTGCAACAAAATTATGCATATAATACTGAAAAAAATGTGTCAATACAAAATGCCAAGGGTTGTCCCCTTTGTGGCACTTTGCGACATGTGACCTGAGACGACGCAATTATTTATAGAAAATACCACCAGCGAAACTTACGGAAGATTTGCCGTCAGTCCACTGTTTATAGCCCACGACGTTACACTTATTCCCTTCGAGGAGCTTGAGTTGAAAAAAAATAGGCGTAAGGCCGCATATGCGTCGCTCATCCCTTTCTCCTTTGATAGCCTCAAAAAATCCTTTTGCATCAACGTTTTTTATAGATTCAAGGAGGATCTCGTCTCGTGCCTTTGAACGGGCAAGCGTTGCTATGTCGAGGGAAAAGCTGTCGCCAAATTGCGCGCCAATGTGGGCGAGGTCTGCTCCCGAAAGGATGATGAAAGGTTTCCCGTAATCTTTGAGCGCCTGTCTTATGTGCTCGACAATCTCATCAATTTCTCCGCCATCAACAGATTTTTCTCCCGAAATGTACTCAAGCATGGAGCCGGTCAGGATAGGAAGTATCTCGAAATCGTGTTGAATCATAAACTGGATAAGCGGCAGTTGCAGTTCTATGGAGTGTTCGATCCTGTGAGGCCATTCGTCCACATACTTTTTGAGAACGTCATCGCTGAGGATCATTTTACCCAGTTCTTTGGCATGAGGGATGATTTCAAGAGGCGTCTCAAAATCCTTAAGGGATATGCTCAATATCCTCTCTGTGGGATGGTGTGACGTGCCGAATATTACGACGAGGGGTTTTTGGCAATGTTTGAGATATCGATAGGTTTCCTTGTAAACTCCGGCGCCTCTCGCATAGTCAATGTGTGGAACAACGACACCGGTTATCTCACCGCTTATTTCTCCATCGGTCTCTTTCCCCAGCATCTCATCCAGAAAGGCAAGGAGCTCCATCCTGTTTGCCGAATAACTTTTTCCGGCGAGAAATGCCTTGCGCACATGCGATTTTTCGTACTCTTCCTTCAGCATCGCATAATAATTTTTGTAATTTTCGCTGAGAAGAAACAAATGGGAGTCCATAGTATCAACCAGTTCTTGAATCTTCTCGATGTAAACGAGTTCACCTGCGGCCTTCATAAAATCAACCTGTATGTCCCTCAAGGTTCTCGTGCCATCCATAAGAGAGATCATAAAGGCTATTTCTCTTGACACTACAAGGGCTTGCTCAGCAATTCCTTCCGTATCCCTAAGCAGTATCAACTCCTGCCCCTCCTGAACAATGGGGAGCGCCTCAATCCATCTTAGCCGCGGATTTTCCATGACAAATGTATACCACAATCGTGAGAAAGAGAAAAGACAGGCAAACCGTTTGCAATATTTCGCTGATTATTTTATCTTCTTAATGTTATAGCAAAACGTTTTGATGGGGGGACTCATGAAACAGACCGATTCTTTCACTGTGCACGATCTGCCGAGGCAGGAAAGGCCACGGGAGAGGCTCCAAAAATTCGGCTCCGAGGCGCTCTCGGCGCAGGAACTCCTGGCGCTTGTCATAGGACGAGGCGTATCGGGACAGTCCGTCATGACTATCGCCCAGGAACTGCTTACCAGATTCAGAAGCGTCAAGGGGGTAAGCGAGGCCGCCATTGAAGAGCTTTCCGGCATTAAAGGGATCGGCACGGCAAACACAAAGCAAACGAGCTTTCATCTATAATAATTCCCTTTCAACTCAGTGGCGAGGTTTCAGCACTTCGTCCTAATCCACAACAAAAGTTCAACAATCAAAGGAGAGATGAACGATGAGAGCTACGATTATGTCCAAAAATGGTCACAAAATAGTTGTTCTAAATCGCAGAAGGGCCATTCATGAAAGGTGTCTCAACTGTGTTGGCTGGTATAGTCACGAAGTCAACAATTGTGAGGAAGCCGGCTGTGACCTGCACCCGTTTCGAACAGGTTTAGGGAAACAGAATGCCAAAGACAGGTCAAGGGCAATCCGAGATTTCTGTCAATGGTGCACAAATGGGCAGATAAGCCTATGCAACGATAGCACCTGTTCTCTTTTTGCTTATAGAAAATCGGCGGTAGAGGAGCCTGAGAATTCCCTTTCTGTTCTCAAAAAACACGATATAGACGGTGATTTATGTCGGGAAAAGCAAGAGGCCGATATAAGGTCTTTCCGTTTAGGAAGAGCGCGTAAAACGCAATGAAAAACGAAAGAGCGTACATAGATCTCCCAAAAGCACTTTATATATTTAGAAACAGTTCACCTGGACACCCTTCGCGACGGGGCAAGAGGCAGGAACCTCGACATTCCTGCCTCGTCCAGGAAGTAACCGACGAGGAGGTAAAAAATGAACCAACTGCTACTCGAAAAATCTTACGAGAATCTACAGGGACAACTTGCGCATAGCATTATCATGAACGCGCTTGAGGGCATCCAAAGAACCGAATGGTGTCCTAATAAGGATGGGGACCTCGCCTACGGTCCTTCTCCCAGGATAGAACCCTTGATCCACCGTGTAGTTCTCACTGGACCATACTGTACCTACGATCAATTGAAACAGGTGGGCGAGCTTTGGCCATATGACAGGGGCCAGAAGAGCAGTTACAAAAACAACTTCACCTCAAATATCTCTGGCTTCATCAGGATCATATCTAAATGGCCCAAGAACAGCTACAGGCGTCCCATCCGCATAGAATTGATTCCAAAACGCTACGTCGAGGCAAAGGAATATAAGAAAGCCCTTATCGATCTAATGCGGGCACTACCACAACCCTTACAGGTATCGGAGGTCGAGTACGCGGTTGATATTTATTGCTACAGTCCACGAGAGGTAGCCAGTCTGTTTTATGAGTTGATTCACTGTCTTTGGGTGCCATATAAAAGCAGTGTCGGGATGGTTGGGGAAGATATGGCACAATACGGAAAAAACGTGCGAGCAAACCACGTGTTCCACGCCAAAGCTGAGGACTCAAAGGTGAAGATTTATGAGCGTGGGCCAGACAACAGACGGAAGAAAGGCGAGAAAGGTTGGGAATTGGAACGGTGCGACCGAGTCAGGATAGAGCAGACTGCAAAGAGGTCAAAACTCTTGTATCATGGGATAGACACATTATACGACCTTATCGAGAATCCTAAGTTTCTCGAACTGAACGAAAAGATTTTCAATTTCAAGAAATTCGAGGGTAGCAAAAAGCTACCCAAACCTTGGGAAGCATACAGGAGTAAAGATAAATATGGTAATCAAGTCGGCGCAATTCAAGCCGAATACCTTCACTTCAAAAAGCTGCAACCAGACGACACAGGATATGTGGCTAATGTCAGTCAATACTTAAACGATGTTCCTGAATTTGAAAAGCTAAAGGCCATCTTAATCGATAAGCTGAGGGAATTTGACCGTGAATGGGAAATGGCATAATGCTCACCGGCCCAGGGGGTATATTATATTTATATTTTATATATTTATTATAATTTATGCTTCATACATTTCTATTGTTAATGTCTGATAGTAAATTGATGATGGGTTAGGAGTGATGGGTGGTGATAAGGTTTCCTTCCATAATTATCTGAAGTTTCCTTTTCTGAAAGGTAGCAGTTATAGCCTATCTCCATTTCCATCAATCCAATTATGACTGGCTATTCCCCTATTCCTTTATTCTTTAGATACACGTGATTTTAACAGGCGTCCATTTATAAACGTATAGTTTACTCCTATATAGTACTTTCAATCTTTTTTCGCTATGTATATCGTGGTTTTCAAGAAATAATCAGGTGTTAATTGCACGGATAGGGTTATATATTCATCATGGATATGGACAGCGCGTTTGGAATATTTTTGAACTAATAATGAAATTGGCACATTTATGGGATGTTACATATAAATGGCTTCTGCAACTCTTGCTAATAGTTTGAGTTGATCTACGTCACCATCTTTTATTAAATCCAATACCATTTGCCTCAATTCTTTTGAAGACTTCTCATGTGAATAATTAAATACTTCCGATACTTCTACCTTCAATGCATTTGCCAATTTCATGAATATATCAAGTGTGGGGTTTTCTTTCCCTCTTTCAATGTTGCTCAAGTATTTAGGGCTGATGCCCATTATTTCAGCGAGTCTTTCTT
>Ga0182011_10002909_pt1 | contig 14266 bp, 15 predicted proteins | sample 711E1DmetaG_FD_120481 | JGI IMG/M metagenome (GOLD analysis project Ga0182011, IMG submission 120481) | Permafrost microbial communities from Stordalen Mire, Sweden - 711E1D metaG | ecosystem: Environmental > Terrestrial > Soil > Wetlands > Permafrost | place: Sweden: Stordalen | collected... | reverse complement strand
GAGCGATTTATTTATTCGTTTCATATCAATAACTTCATATTCTCTATCCGTCTCATTTTACTAAAAAATGTAGAAAAAAGAAACGATTTATGTGTTTTTATAATTAATAAAACCAATTGCTAAAAGACCGAATAGATTGATTTTTTCAACCTATTTAGATATATCTTCTGCATTTAGATTGCATTATTCCACTGAAGATAATAGTTGTCAAATATAATATAGGGGTCTTGCCCCTCTTTTGACAAGGGTTTCCGGCTATCGCCTCCAATAAACTGCGCTTCGCTTGCCCTTGCAAAATTCACCCCGCTTTAAGTTTCACTTCTATAGGTAGCAGGCAGGCTGCTACCTAAATATTAATTATTTATGAAAGGAGGTGAAACAAAAATGCCAGTATTAACAGATGAATTAAGAAAACTATTACCCCCGCTTCATTCGCAGGAAAAGGAGAAAGATCCATTATTAATTTGCAAATATTATATGCCGCTTAATAAATGGGTTTGGTATCCGATTGAATTTGATGGGGAAGATACATTTTTCGGATATGTAGTTGGTGATAATCCGGAACTTGGATATTTTACCTTGAGTAAATTAGAGCGAATAACGGAAGCTTATGGACTGATTAGGGATGATAAATATCAGCCAACAAGGCTGTCCGAAGTAAAGAAAGTGCACGAGCCCTGGTTATACGAATAGGTTGTTTGAAATCTCCCGTCAATCCCGGCGGGAGATTTCATTTTAAGTTAAACTTTATTAATAATCAGTTGAAACGAAAGTAACCCATTTAATATTTTCCGTCTTGCCATTTTTCCAGTTATATAACTGATTTCGGGTAGCAAAATGAAAGGCAAGTTTTTTACTGCCATAATATTTTTCAAGAAACGAGGGAAGGAGGCGCTTAAGGTAGATAATTATCTTATTGTTAGGACAAAGAAAAAAGAAACTGAGGGAAAGTATTGAATCCTCTTCCCAGTTTTCATCAGATAAAGTATCGAATATGCGTTTTATAGTAAACCTAAGTAAAAGCTTCGGGATATAAGCATCCAGCACAAACAAAAGCCCATGCGCTATTCCCTTAGTCGTTTTCCTCCTAAGATATGCGTCAGGTTTAATTTTCCCCAAAAGAAGAAAGTAGGGAAAGTAAGAAGGAGTAAAAAACTGCAGTTTATTTAACGGAATTTTTCCTGCCCCTTTTTCTCCTTCTTCTTTACCGGTCGTAAGCACATTTATAAGATAATCTAGAATATCTATGCCGGTTTCTGTTTGAGATTTTCTGTTTTTTTTAGTTTCTCCGTTTGTATCTTTTGGGGAAGGGAAAAGCGCCAGGTACCAATCGGCAATAATCTGACAACGAATTTTAAATGATTTGGAAGCTTTACTATCTCTTGCAATGCGCTTTAGGTATTTGGGGGTAGAGTAGCCATAGATATGTTTAATATATTTTCTGCCTAAGGCAGTAAGATTATAAACAGCAGGTTTAGTTAATATTCCATAAATTGGTTTAAAGTCTCTTTCTAAATACCCTTTTTTTACTAAATCTTTTAACCAACCGTTTATTCTTCTATGATCTTTATGATTTAAGAATTGTTGTATTTGTTTACTATTTATAAAACGGAATGTATAGATTAATGTTTGTATCTCTTTTTCTTTATTTGTTACTATTTTTTTTGACATTTGATTATTTAATTATATATATTTTTATTTCGATTATTTATTATTTTTTGTTTGAGCAGATTAGGGCAGAGGATTGATTTTAGCCAAGATGACGTCTATATATATTATTTAAATGGATAATAGCACAACAATATTGTTTAAATCAAGGCTAGGTGTATCTAAAAATTGTCCCAGAAGGGTGGGACAAAAAATATTTACTTTTAAGATAAAATTTGTACAAGAAAATTAGAGTCTGGTTCATTAATTTATTGTTTTTTCTTTTGTAAATCTGGGAAGATTTACAATTGCTGCATCTCTTTTAAAGCAACAGTCTTTATATTTAAGGGGCTTACTATTTTTATCTTTTTTTCCACAATAACATTCTTCATTTCTGGCATTTTTATCCATAATCATATACGGAAAAGGTACTCTGCTTAGAGCTTCTATTTCCTCCTCGGAAAGTGCATTTTCTTCAATTTCCATATAATGCAATTCCCAGTCCTTTCTTTTTTCTAAATAAGTAAGTGGCGCATTTTTGGGGAATTCTCCTTGGACGAGTTTTGTAAAATTATCCTCAAGTTCTTCTATGTTAACATCGTCTGGATCCCATCGGTTGTTATCAAGAGCTTTCCTAATATGGGGTATTGTTTCAGGTATTCCTAGATACATAACGTCTCTAAGAAATACATCGCTTAGCTCAAACTGTTTTTGCATTGTTTTAATAAACCAGGAAGTGCACTTCTTTTTGTCAAAAAACGGAAAAAGATCAAATAGATATAGGTAATAAGCATCAATATCTTTATTTAAAATCACATCGAGCGCTGCCGTAACTTTCTGCATGACGATGTCCGGATACTTGATGGAAAGCATTTGTAAAACATAGATTGCCTGCTCTTCCATAAGTTCCCAAGTAAAATTAACTTCTGTTGTAAAAAACGCTATTAGAGGATCGATTAAGGCTTTGGATAAATGGTTTTCTGCCACAATTGCATAATAAAGTGGGGTTCCGGAGGAGTTATTTATGTGCTTGAGAGTAGAAAGAAGTTTGTACTCGATTTCTTTTGTTGTTGGTTGTTCTTGAAGATAACGAATTGCTGAATACGGAATATATTCCGTAGGAACATCTAGCATCTGAAACGCATCTTTTAAAGACTGTGGTTTCATTTTGGTTGGATTATATCATAACTTAAGTTTCAGCTGTATTTCGTAAGTTCTAGTAACGATTGCACCCCCCCCTGTAAGGTTTAATTAGGTACAATTCACTTCCTGAGATGTAGGAGGGGGTGAATTATGAAACATCAGAAATTTACAGAAACAGAACGGAAGTTGTCGGGCAACTTCTTTTCCTTTAATTCTTCTCATAAGTTCTCTACTATGTTTTTGGGATATAATATGAGTTGAAACGCTATGATGCCAAAATACGACTTGGAAAAAATTAAATTTTCCATTGATTCATCAACTTTTAATAAAGCGGTCGATTTGTATGACAAAAGGCGCATAACAGAATTTAGGAATTTGAATGATGGTTATTCTGCAGTGGTATTGGGAGGTAATCCTTATCAGGTATTTGTTTCGAGTCGTGATTTTGATGTAGGGAGCTGTACCTGCTATCTTGGTGTTAATGATACTCTTTGTAAACACATGGTTGCAGTTGCCATTTTTGCCGTTAAGAGTGGTAAAAGTTTAACCATAGAAGACAAGACTCAAAACAATAACTTAATTTTTAGCGGCAAGACTGGCATTCTTACGGATACGCAATTGTCTAAATTTAAGGAATCAGTATCCGAAGCTTTGCGTCATATTAAATCCTATCGGGGTCCATCTAAGATTTGGTTTTCCTATCAAAACTCACTTGAAGAAGGTTGCAATCGCTTATCAGCTTTATTATCAAAATTGCCGGCAGAAAGGCAAACAGCAAAACTAATTGTTGATTTGCTTTTGCGCCTGGATAAAAAGCTTTCCCAGGGTGGAGTTGATGATTCCAACGGAACATTAGGAGGATTTATGCAAGAAATAGTAGTAATGCTTACTGATTTTGAAAAAATTGACCCTGAATGCAAAAAAGAATTTGAAAAACTAAGGGGTAGAGAAACATCTTTTGGTTGGGAGGAACCGTTGTTGTAATATTTATGCCTTGAAAGCGGTAGAAAAATTTACAGAAACTAAGTATTAGCTATAGTTCTCCCCTAAAACAACCATAATTTATGGAATAGGAATCCATAAAATTTGACAAATTTATGGATTCTAGTTCATTTTATTTTCTATTTTCCCTTAGATTAATTTAATCTCATCGGGTATGTAGGATAGTTTCTTCTTGGCAAAAGTAAGCCATCTATTCAGTGCTTCCTCGTCCGGCGCATTAAAATTAAGACTGTAATAGGTAGTTCGTCCTGTTTCACGTTTTAAAATAATATTCTCATCTGTTGCTTTTTGTAACTGATTAACAAAAGTCTGCCTGGACATTTTGCTTTTGGCTACTGAAAAAAGATTTTTAAATTGTAATTCACGTCTTTTAATCAAAGGTTTTAAAACAAGACGTATTTGCTCATCGCTTGTTTGATTACTTAAAAATTCACTTCGTTTTGCTGAAAGACTTAATTTTAAAACTCCAATCATAGACAATACAAGCGCTTCTTGGACAAAGGAAACAAAATGGTTTAGATTCCTCCTTTCAAGAGAATAGAGTAGGTATTTATAATACCTTTGTTTTTGCTTATGGTAATAATACGAGGTGCTGTAGAGATTTTTCTGATTTAAGCCAAGATCCCGAAAGAAAATGTGTTCTAAGATTCGACAAACTCGCTTATTCCCATTGTTAAATGGATGAAGAGCATAAAGAGCAGTATGAAAGATAGCGGTTCCGGTAATGGTCTGGTTATTCTTAAGATATAAAAGAAGCTCTTCAACTCCTTTTTCTATCTCTATATAAGGAGCGGGAATATAACTACCAACCCTTATTAAATCGTTATCGCGGAATTCACCAGATTTATAGACAGTAAAATCGGGTAAGTATTTTTCAAACACATCCAGTCCAAGGCTTAAGCTTTGGTGGAGTCTGCGTATGTCGTCAGCCGTGATATTATCGATACTAAACGGTGCTTCATTAAGACTACGGAAAGTTTTAGCAATATTATAAAACTCCAGCTTATCATAATCTTTTTGCGTTAATTTTTCTTTTTTCCTAAGCTTATCCGAAATAAAAGTGTACTCTTCATTTATAAGCAGTAAGCTATAAACATCTTGAGCCTCTTGAAGCGTTAGGGTTGAGTTTTCCGCTTTAGAGATAGCAAAGGAAGCTAAAAGCTCATTTCTGCTAATCAAGTTCTTCTCTATATCCGGATTTAAGAATACTTGTTCATACTCTGCCAGTTCTGCATCTATATTTTTGATTTCATCATCAGAAAAAGGCAACAGCTTTTGTATAAGAATAAACTGTGATAAAAAAGTGTGTGTAAATGGTTTTGAAGCTATTTTATTCATAAAATCAGTCTATTACTAGTCTAGTAATTGGTCTAATAATTAGTCTAAATCTAGTTTAGCAAAAAACTATGAGAAAGTCAATTCCTATGGTAAAATTCATTCTTTTATACGTAGTTCATAGTAATTACTCTAGCCTCAAGGGTGTTTTTTGCTGAGGCTATTTAGCCTCGCCCGTGTCGCAAAATAGAGGTTGTGCGATCGCACATAATATTTGCTTTCTAGGTCAGAATTTTCCAATTTATTTTTATGATAAAATTGAAGGGTGAAGATTAATGCAGAGTGGCACAAGGAAAATAGAATGCCGAAGAACTCGAGTTTGACAGAGCGTATAAAATGGCACAAGGCCCATTTTATTAATTGTAAGTGTCGCGAAGTTCCTGCCAGTCTTAAAAATATCTCTAATTGACTTTAGATAAAATCCTACTATAATCCGCATATGCTAGATATTGAATGTCAAGCGAGATATATTTTAAGAACCACAGACCACGGTTTAGTAGATTCACAGTCAGGAAAAACTATCCGTCCTTCCAAAGCTTACGGAGAAGTTTTTTGCGCAAATTGCAGAATAAATGAGCAATTTAAGACAGAAGGTGCCCCTCATTTCGGCGCCCGGGAGGCCGCCGAGGCAAGTATAGAAAATATCCTTCAGCAGCGTTGTCAAGAAAAACCCGCTCTTTCCTTTTAGAAATAATTTGACTTTGGAGATCTCGCAGGTTTACAGATTTTTCTTTAAGTATTTTTCGAGGAAATTTACAACATCTTTAAATTCTTTTTCATGATTTCTTGTTGAGCTCGCTGTCTTTAACGCGAAAGAATAAATTTCATTCCACGGCACCTTCAAAATCTGTTTATTCATTCTTAAAAATACGAAGGTAGCAACAATTGCCATTCTTTTATTCCCGTTCAAAAACGGATGATTTTTTATCATAAAATAAAAATAACAAGCTGCTTTTTCGCATAAATTGGGGTACAGTTCTTCTCCTGAAAATTCTTGCTTAGGTGTCTCTAAAACAGATTCTAATTTTGCAGGAAATCTTGTTTCGAAATCGGGAACGGGTTCTTTAAATTGAAATAATTCGGTTACAAGGGTATAGCAGACTTCTTTAACATCTTCGAGAGTTAAATAATAAACACTCTTGACCATTATGTGTAGGCTAGTTTTCGTAGAGCTTTTCCGTAAATTTCAACAGCTTCTTTCGTGTACTGTTTTATTTCTTTTTTTCTCTTTGATTTATTATCTTTTAAGAATTTAATACTTACTTTATTCATGATAAGATTATAACACATTGCGTGTTATTTAGGAGATGTTAAACATTAAGTATAATTTGACTTCTTAGCTGCAAAATAATATTCTCTGATTATCAATGAACTCCAAACGAGATCTGTTTCTTTTAATTCTTCTGTTTGCCATTGCCGTTGGCGGCTTTTACTATTATTTCAGTCACCAGTCAATTCCTCGGCAAATTTCCGTTGTTCCCACTATTACTCCCGTCGCTTCTTCGTCCGCGACGGTTCTTGGCACATCTTCAAGTTCTTCCAAGTGTCACGCAATTAAAGTTGATACTTCGGATGCGCAGGCGGTTTTGCCCGACCCCAATTGCACGCCCGGAGAAATTGACCTTACGGTTACACAAGATAATATTTTCACGACAATTTGTCACGCGGGCTATACGCAAACAGTTAGGCCGCCCGTTTCGTACACCAATGCGCTTAAAAAACAGCAAATTGTTGACTACGGATATCAAGATGTGAATATGAAAGATTATGAAGAAGATCATTTTATCTCGTTAGAGCTGGGCGGAAGCCCCGCGGGCCCCAAAAATCTCTGGCCGGAACCCCATCCTTCATTTAACGAAAAAGATACAGTTGAAAACTATTTGCATTCTCAAGTTTGCTCGGGAAACTTAACTCTTACTCAGGCACAACAAGAAATCAGCAAAAATTGGTACGCTATCTACCAACAAATTAAATAATTTGACTACGGGGAAAATCTCCCGTTGACTTTTATCCGCAAGGACTTATAATAACTCAACTGCTCAATAATATGCCTGATTCAGAAAGAGTAAAAAAATCTATCGAGCAGCGCCGGCGAGAAGATGAAGCCGTCAGAGCTTTTGTCTTGGAATTCATCGGTGAATTTGTCGGCCCTGATAAGCGCATTAAGCCCCCGACCGAAGGTCATTACGTTTGTTCTGAGACAGAAGAAGGAGTGGAGGGACCGGAAGGGGAGGTTATAAGGAAAATTGCATTTTTTCAAACTACGACTTTAGCCAATGTTCATATTAGCCAACCCGACTGGACCATTAGCGCCACTACTCACGACTTCGCGGTTCAGCCTGTCCGTCCTTCAATAATGCTATGCAGGGACGGCCAAACTAATTTATATGGTTTTGATGCGCTGGCTAAAGCTCGGGAACTTCTCGGTTGACTTCGGAGGAGAAAAAAACTACAGTTAAGTTATGAAAAAGGGATATAAAGACAATATTGAAAAGCTCACGTTAGAAAACGAAAACTTCCGCCACGTTCTTTATACCGCCAAGCATTGTCAGTTAGTTCTAATGTCACTTTTGCCCGGGGAGGAAATCGGTATGGAAGTGCACGAGGGCAACGATCAATTTTTCCGTTTCGAAAAGGGGACGGGGAAAGTAATCATTGACGGAACAGAATACGAAGTTAGCGATGGAGACGCGGTAATTGTTCCCTCCGGTTCAAACCACAACGTTATCAATACTTCAACTACCGAACCGCTCAAGCTTTATACTCTTTATTCTCCTCCACACCACCAAGATGCAATGGTTAGGAAAACTAAAGCAGAAGCAGTTGCAGACGACCCCGAATTTGCCGGCATCACCACAGAATAAACTAACCGCGAGGTTTCCATGAAATAATTGGTGAGTATAATCCTCTTTGTACAAATTTCTCTCCACCACAGGGCATTTCTCCCCGCGGAGATCCTGTTTTGGGTAATTCGCCAGTAATTCCACTAGTGCTTTCTTCGAAGTTAAAGTATCCCGCCAAGCATTCATTTGTCGAAATTTCACCGCCACCCTCGGTGCGAAGTATATGGTTAATACAATCTCCACACTTTTGTGGCATTTCCGTTACTAATTCTCTACCTGCGTTCATAATATTGGGAATATACATCTATAGGCTTAGTTTGTCAAGCAATTTTACTAGGAAATGCATTTAGTGGAATTTTGGGAAATAAATCATCAACCGCTCTTTGAACTTCCCTTGTTGCCTCCGCTGTCTTATTATCGGCGCTTAAATACTTATCATATATATTGAAAGCAGTTGCTGATAGGTTTCTAATCCAAGAGGCGTAATTATCTCTAGTAATAGATACTCCATGGTCAAATCCTTCTTTCTGCCATGAATCAATTCTATAATTGATTCCCGGAGTTGTTCTGCCGATAAAGTCTTCCTTTATTGTTCTTATTCTATAATTGATAACCGCAAATTTACCAAGCGCCTCAGAAGTTACAGGATCTAATTCCCAATAATTGGCTGATCTCCCAGCTGATTGAACAACTCTTTCTATGGGAGAGGGAATTTTAAATCCCATTGCGGATATGCGACTCGTTTCTCGTTCTTCCACGGTTTTGGATTATTCCACTTTTAACTTCAAGTGTCAAATAGACTTGATCTAAGAGATAATTTCAACCTCAACTCGTTTTGGTAATTCAACATATTCTTGGGCAATTCTTGGTTGATCTGCTTGATCTCCTTTGCCCAGCGCCATACCACCGATAGCAGCGAAATCATCAAAGGGACAAATAGCAAACCCAAAGACAGGGAGAAGTGGAATTATTCTCTCTTCAAACTGACAAATTACTCCTTTACGCTGCGGATGTTTCTTTTGTTTGAGGTTTGGAATTCGATTGCATTCAGCTTTTGCCATTGGGGGATTATAGCACAAAAAAATGGAGACCCCGCAGGTTTGCCCAAGCGAGGCCTCCGCGAAAAATTATAAACCATTTTCCGCTAATGTCAACCCTCCAAAATTATCCCTTCAGTTTTTACTGCTTGACCCCACACAACTTTCCTTTCGCCTTTTCAATTCTATCCGAATACGGCTCAAGGAGCGTTTGTTGAGGGGTCTTCGGGGTAAAAAACATTTACCCCTTGACACACCCTCAATTTATATGATATAAAAACAATCACTCTATAGGAATAAATGGAAAAGGTGAAAAGCCTTTGCCATTTTTTTGGCATCAGCCAGTACTCCTATAAGACGAATTTATCTAAAGAGAGATTTATCTAATGCCTAAAAATAGTAACGACATTAACAAAACAAGAATAAACTGGGGAAAAGAATTCGCCCTCCTGCCAAAATTAGACCTTCTTGCTATTCAAAAGCAGTCTTATCAATGGTTTTTGGAAAAGGGCATTAAGCAAATCTTAGACGAAATTTCCCCGATAGACGACTTCACCGAAAAAAACTGGACCCTGCAACTCAAAGACTACAGAATAGGAAAAACCACTAACACTCCCGAAATCGCTTTGGCCAAAGGTGTTACTTTTGACGCGCCGCTGTACGTAAATGCTACCTTAACTAACAAAAAAACCAACGCGACCTACAACCAGGAAGTTTTCTTAGGCGATATTCCGCAAATGACCCAGCGTGCCACTTTTGTTATTAATGGTATTGAAAGAGCAGTTGTTAACCAATTGGTCCGCAGCCCGGGCGTTTTCTTTACCGCGACTGTGGACAATGTGACTGGTAAAACCCTTTTCAACGCCGAGATCAGGCCGGTTCACGGTAGCTGGTTGGAATTCATCACGACCCGACATGAAACCGTGATGGTAAAAATTGACAGACGCAGAAAGTTTTTAGTCTCCACTTTTCTTCGAGCCCTCGGGATTTCCTCAAACGAAGACATCAAAAATAAATTCAGAGACGTAGAAACCGACGGCAAAACCCAATTTATCGAAAACACTTTGCTTAAAGATGAAACAACCGACGCCACGGAAGCTTTAATTGAGATTTTCCGCAAAATGCACCCGGGAGAACCGGTCGTTTTGGATAAGGTTAGAGAAAATTTCCTCGGGATGTTTTTTAATAACCGCCGCTATGATCTTGGGGCTGTGGGAAGATACAAAATCAATAAAAAATTGGAAGCGACGGCCGGATTTCACGCGCCGTCTTTGGAAACAAAGATTTTAACTACAGATGATATTATCGGCACGATTGCCTATCTTATTAAACTAGCGCAAGGGGTAGAAGGAGTAGATGATATTGATTCTTTGGCCAACCGCAGAGTCAGGTGTGTGGGCGAATTGGTCGCCACCACAGCTTTTAGGATTGGCGCATTAAGACTGGAGCGAAGCGTTAAAGAAAGAATGAGCTTGATCCAGCCGGATGTTCCCATTTCCATCGGCGGCCTGATTAACGCCAGACCAATCATGGCGGCGATTAACGAATTTTTTAGGACTTCGCAGCTTTCAACTATTTTGGACCAAACGAATCCATTGTCTGAAATAGATAACTTAAACCGTTTAACCGTAATGGGAACCGGCGGAATAAGCAGAGAACGAGCGGCCTTTTCCATCCGCGATATCAATAGTTCTCAATATTCAAGAATTTGTCCGATTAGAAGTCCCGAAGGTCCAAACATCGGGCTGGTAACATACCTGGCTTTATATGCCAAAGTTAACGAATTTGGATTTTTGGAAGCGCCGTACCGCAAAGTTGTCCATGAAAAACACGGTAAGGATGTCAAATCTATCGCAACTAACGAAATAGTTTATCTTTCCGCCGACGACGAACGAAAACATTACATCACCGATGCCCAGGTTGTAGCTTCCGACGGCAAAATTTCAGATGATAGAGTCCCTGCCAGATTCGACGGCGAGTTTATGGAAACGGAAAAAGAAAAAATCGAGTTCGTTGACCTTGTACCACGTCAAGTAGTCGGCAGCGCCGCGTCTCTAATTCCTTTTGTCAGCCATGATGAAGCTAACCGTGCTTTGATGGGAACCCACATGCAGTGTCAGGCAGTTCCTTTAATTACTCCGCAAAGCCCGGTGGTCGGAACAGGAATGGAAGGGCTGATTTCGCAAATGATGAATCGGGTTGTCTACGCGCCTTATGATGCCGAAGTAGTTTATGCCGACGCCCAAAAAATTATCATCAAAGGTAAGGGTCAAAAAGAAGAAACGCTTAAAGTCAGCTCTTTCCAAAAAACTTCCCAAGCCACAGCTTATACCCAAAGGACTATGGTTAGAACCGGACAAAAAGTTAAAAAGGGCGAGCTTTTAATTGACGGACCGGCTTCGCAAAATGGAGAATTAGCGCTGGGACAAAATCTGTTAATCGCCTACACTTCTTTAGATGGACTGGGCTACGAAGACGGAATTGTTATTTCGGATAGATTGGTTAAAGAAGACACGCTTTCTTCAATTCACATTGAGAGATATGACTCAGCTGTGGTTGAAACAAAATTGGGACCGGAAGAAACCACCCGTGATATTCCTAATGTTTCAGAGGAAGATTTGGCCAATTTGGACGAAGAGGGAATCGTCGTTATCGGTTCGGAAGTTTCCCCCGGAGACATTCTGGTTGGTAAAATTGCGCCAAAAGGCGAAACCGAACTTTCTGCCGAAGAAAGACTCTTAAGAGCTATCTTTGGAGAACAGGCCAGAGAAGTCCGGGATACTTCTTTAAGAATGCCGCACGGCGAAAGAGGTACGGTTATTGATGTGCAAATTCTGGACCGCAAAAAAGGCGATGAGTTGGAGCCGGGTACCATGCGCAAAATCTTGGTTGAGGTAGCGCAATTAAGACACGTGGTTATTGGTGACAAACTGGCAGGAAGACACGGAAACAAAGGGGTAATCTCAAAGATTCTTCCAGAAGTGGACATGCCCCATTTGGCAGACGGTACGCCGGTTGATATAATCATTTCTCCAATCTCCGTTTTGGCCCGTATGAACTTAGGTCAGCTGTTGGAAGCGCATCTTGGTTGGGCGGAAATAACTTTGGGCGAAAAAATCGCGGCGCCGGTTTTTGAAGAAGTCAACGAAGAGAAAATTATCTCAGAACTTAAAAAAGCCGGATTGCCGACGGAGGGCAAAACGACTCTTTATGACGGACGGACCGGTGAACCATATGAAAATCCGGCGGTGGTCGGAATTGAGTACATGATGAAACTTATCCACATGGTTGAGGATAAGACTCATGCCCGCTCAACCGGACCATACTCGCTAGTTACCCAACAGCCTTTGGGAGGAAAAGCCCAAATGGGAGGACAGCGTTTGGGAGAAATGGAAGTCTGGGCATTGGAAGCGCACCGGGCAAGGTATACTTTGCAGGAAATGCTTACCACTAAATCGGACGACGTTGTCGGCCGGGCCAAAGCTTTTGAAGCCATCGTTAAAGGCATGGATATTCCGACTCCAAAAGTGCCGGAATCGTTCAAAGTTTTAATTAAAGAATTAAATGCATTGGGGCTCAATGTTGTTCCGGTTGGAGCGACAGTGACAAAAGCGATTGCCGATGTTCCTTTGGAATCAATTGAAGCACAGAAAGAACAGGAAGAAGTCTCCGGAGAGGCCAAGGAACTTGAAAAAGAATTGGGCGCAGCGGTGGTAATTGAAGAGGGAAGCGTTACAACCGACGCGCCGATTCAGGAAGCCTCAAGCCCAGAGATAAAGGAGGCAGTTAATGAATAACGATAAGAAAAATAAAGACATTACCATTTTGGATTTTAAATCTTTAAAGCTGCTTTTAGCGGCTAAAGAAGATATTTTGAATTGGTCTTATGGCGAGATTACTAAGCCTGAAACTATTAATTACCGAACTTTAAAACCGGAAAAAGACGGACTTTTTGACGAAAGAATTTTTGGACCGACCAAAGATTGGGAATGTTATTGCGGGAAATACAAAAGAATTAGAAATAGAGGTATAATTTGCGATAAGTGCGGCGTTGAAGTGACGCTTTCCCGCGTCAGACGCGAGAGAATGGGACATATCACTTTGGCATCACCTGTAGCACACGTTTGGTTCTTTAAAGGTTCATCTTCGCCGTTATCGCTTATTTTGGATATGTCGCAAAAAAGCCTGGAAGGCGTCATTTATTATGCTTCATATCTGGTGACAGAGCTCGATGAAGAAAAGAAAAAGAAAGGTTTGGAGGATTTAGGTAAAACTATTGAACTTCGAAAAGCGGCTCAGAAAAAAGAAATCGAGACAGAAGAAAAAGCGATTGAAAAAGAATTACAGGATAAACTTAAAGATGCTTCCAAAGCTAAAGTTAAAAGTGAGCAAAAAGCCTTAATGAGTCAAGAGTTTGATTTACAAAGAAGGCAAAGAGTGGCAAGGTTAGAAGAAAGAGCCACCGGTGAAGCAAAAAAACTCGACGAAATTCAAGATGCTCTAACCAAGCTAATCAGAAGTCTTAAAGTCGGCAGCGTTTTGTCCGAAGACGAATACTTTAAGCTTTTAGAATACGATATTCCGGTTTTCTTCACCATTAAAACAGGTGCGGAAGGGTTAATGGAACTAGTCAATAAGATTGATTTGGCAGCCTTAATAGTATCGCTTCGTGAAGAAACAGCTAAGTCCAAAGGACAAAGATATTTCAAGCTCATCAAAAGGTTAAGGCTTTTGGAATCAATGCGCAAAGCCGGCGTTAGCCCAATCTCAATGGTGCTTTCGGTGCTTCCGGTTATCCCGCCGGATTTGCGCCCAATGGTACAGCTGGCCGGCGGCCGGTTTGCAACGAGTGATCTTAATGATTTATACAGAAGAGTAATTAATAGAAATAACCGCTTAAGGCATTTAATTTCTTTGGGCGCGCCGGAAATAATCCTGCGAAACGAAAAAAGAATGCTACAGGAGTCGGTTGATTCTTTAATCGATGCATCACAAAGATCAAGTCAGGTTGTCGCGTCACCGCTGCGTTCACTCTCCGACATGCTAAGAGGAAAACAGGGAAGATTCAGACAAAACCTGTTGGGTAAAAGAGTCGATTATTCGGGCCGTAGCGTTATTGTGGTCGGACCGGAGCTTAATCTTTCCCAATGCGGAATTCCCAAAGAAATGGCTTTGGAAATGTTTAAGCCGTTTGTTTTACGCGAGGTAATTGTCAGAGGCTACGCTCCAAATATCAAGAGCGCCAAACGGTTCATCGAG
>Ga0182011_10002905_pt1 | contig 14290 bp, 12 predicted proteins | sample 711E1DmetaG_FD_120481 | JGI IMG/M metagenome (GOLD analysis project Ga0182011, IMG submission 120481) | Permafrost microbial communities from Stordalen Mire, Sweden - 711E1D metaG | ecosystem: Environmental > Terrestrial > Soil > Wetlands > Permafrost | place: Sweden: Stordalen | collected... | reverse complement strand
GATCTCTCTTCGGAGGGGCGGTTTTGCATTAGCCCGCATATCCCTTGACTATCGCCACCATAGGAATTGCCAGCAGACGAATGATCGTAGCAATGGCGAAGACTGTGAAATATGCGGGCTAGGAGTGTGTCGGACTTCGATATCAAGAAACGCACAAGTAGTTGTTGCTACAATAAATCACCTTCACTATCTATAGGCATTAGCAAGACTGATATAAGCTGATTATCATGGTCTTACAGGAATTCCAAAATCGAGGTCCGACGGGCTCCTAGCAGGATAGCGTTTGATTTGTGGCCGCGAGCGCCAGCGAGTGGATCCTAAATCGAACGTCCGCTCGCCCGTTCGACAGGCTCATGACCCCGATCTGCTGGTCCCCGCCGATCGGGCCGCTTTGCAGCCGTGTCACCGGCAAACCCAGTTCTTCGGCCAGCACGCGCCCGGTCGTACCCGTGGCAAACAGCGCATGTTTGATGCAGCGACTGTATCTAATCCTGTTTCTGAGAATTGCTCTTACTCCTACTGTCAGATTGCGCATTCGTTGCACCGACAATTCTTCGGGCTGCGAATCACCATTGCAGAGTACCTCAGCTCCCCTGACCGGTGTCGCGCTTGCGCCTCACGATAACTTTTCGTTTCGTCGCAGGCATGGGTCGTCGGTCTGGCCAGCACCAACCCCGTCCAATCCTACTATGAACACCGTAAGTTCTGGCACGCCCCGCCGTGTCTTTTTGCGCGCAACGCTGGTCGCCCTTTCCCTGGGCGTCGGCCGTGGCGCTTTTGCCCAGCAAGGTCCCGCTGCCACACCCTCGCCTTCCCAAGACATAATCATGCTGCCGGTCTTCCAAGTGACCGAGAAAGGAGTGAATCCCTATCAGGCAGGCCAGGCTCTGTCCGCTTCGCGCATCGCGATGGCGATCCAGGACGTTCCGCAAACCATCTCGGTCGTTCCAGGTCAATTCATCCAGGACTCGATGAGTATCAAGATGTCGGACGCCGCGAAATACATTACACCTGTGGTCGAGGGGACGCTGCCTTTCGGCGGCGATCGTTACATGATCCGTGGCTTCCAGGTCTCAGAGGAGTTCATCGACGGATCCGTCATCTCGGGGTCGTCCGGCTATAGCATGTCAATTCCGACGTATAACATCGACCGTATCGAAGTCATCAAAGGCCCGAACGCAGTCCTGGTCCCCGGTGGCAGCCCCGGTGGCGTGATGAATCCCATCACGAAGGCTCCGATGTCCAGGAACGCGGATTCAGTGACCATTGATCTGGCCCAATACTACGGTAATGCCGTGAACATCGACATCAACCGCGTGCTCGACGCAAAGGACCACATGGCGGTCCGACTCGTCGCCACCTACTGGAGGAACGATGAAATGTATATCAGAAACCAAGATCGCATCGGCTACGAGTTTTCGCCTTCATTCTCGGTTGATCTTTCGCCGTCTGAAAAGCTGACAATCAAGACCGACTTCGTTCAGAACCGCGAGACCAACCTCGGCGGTCTCCCGATCGATCCGACGGTCGGCAGCCTCCAGGACGCCGTGATCGCGCGCGGGCTGCCCCGCGACTGGTCGTTCGGCAACGAAGACGACAGCCGCCACCGGTCCACCGAGCGGGCGAGCGCGGAGTTGCTCTCGACTTTGGGCGACCATGTGACGTCCCGCCTCTACGCCATGGGTGATCACGTCCGCCGCATCGATGTCGGCGGGAGCAATGACGCCCTGACCGCTGCGGGCGGCGGCAGCACCAATCCTTCGACGGGATTGTATGAACCCGGCGTCAACTGGACCACCACGACCAACGCCGACGGCACGCTCACGCCACACAGCGCCGCCGTTCCGGTCACCGATCCCTCGACTTGGATTTACACCCACAACGTCACCCGGGTCGACTTGGAATACTCAGAAGCGCACGTCAAGAACGACTATGCCATCAAGTATGACACCCCTTGGTTCAAGTCGACTACGCTGCTCGGTTTCACCTCCGATTTCTCCAAGGTCCATTACAGGGCCTGGGCCTCCGCATCCCGCCCGAGCGTGACCAACGCGACTCTCGATTCGATCACCTTCCCATCCTATAAGTTTCCCGCGATCCTGCCTTCCGTGCCGCCGAGTTACGGCGGCACCTTCGGCACGGACCTGACTTCCAAGCAGACGACCGTGCAGGGCTTTGCGTTGGAAACGTTGGACTTCTTCAACGACCACCTGCAAGTCACCGGAGGTCTCTCGCGCTATTATGGCAATTTGACCCGCACGGACACCACTAACACGGCCCTCGACAAGAACATCCTCACGGCAGCTCCGTCCTACAGTCTCCTGACCAACGCCAAGTCCTTGGGAATCGTCGTGAAGCCGATCAAGCAGGTCTCCCTCTTCGCCAGCCGCAACACCACGGGCGGGACGATGCCCGGCGAACTTGCCGCCGGCACTTATCTCGAAAATACGACCACCTATCCCGTCGACACCCTGCACCCTGCGGCCGTGACGGTCTCGGCGTTCAAGCCGACTTCGGGCAGCCAGGATGAGTTCGGCGTGAAAACCTCGATGCTGGACGGGACCATCACCGGCTCGTTCTCATATTTCGAGATCTCGCAGCAGAATTACCCGGTTCCCAACAGCGACTATTATACGCTGATTGCCCAGGGTAACGCGGCGGCGGCGAACCTGCTGCAGAATCCGCTCTATCTCAATCTCTCGGCGAAGGGCTGGGAGTTCGAATCCACGTATTCTTTCAGCAGAAACCTCACGGTTCTAGGCAACTACACGTCGTTCAAAGAGCGCCAGCCGATCACCAATGTGCGCGTCCGCGGCGTGCCCGACCACGCTGGCGCCGTTTACCTCGACTATCGCTTTACCGACGGCGCGTTGAAGGGCTTCGGCGCCAACATCGGGGTCGACTACAAGAGCGATGTCGCGGGCACGAGCGCGACAGGGTACACGACGACCAAACCCATCTCCGGCGTGGGATTTGTTCCGAACCAGCCCACGTTCCTGGTGGGCGGTCGTGCCCTCGTGAATGTGGGCATCAGCTATCGCGCGACCGCTTGGAGCGTGAGCCTCATGATCGTCAACGCCTTGGACAAAGACTACATCCTGGCCGCGGGCAGCCGCACTTCAGCAATCGTCGGCGATCCGCGTTCGTGGAGGTTCTCCACCACCTACAACTTCTGACGGGGTACAATCGTTCGGTGGGGGGTCAGTTCGGCCGGCCGGTTCCGCAAGGACCGGCCGGTCTTTTTTTGCCGGTCGACACGCTGAACCGGAACGCTGAGATGCGGCCCGACTGCCTCGGCACACCCGAAGCGATCGTTCGGCGGAAATCAGGCGGCAGGAGGCGCATCTCCCGATTGACGGTGGCACAAGTAGCATGGGCGACCTGCCCGCCGTAGCCTCCGGCGAAGGCTGGGTCTTGCCCATGTCCGACGGCCTGCACAAGCCCACGACGGACGTCCAGACGCCAACGACAATCGGGGAGATGCACCCGGCGTCAGGGTCAAGGAAATCATTCCCTTGCTGCCGGCGCCGGCGCTTGATCTTATCTACGCACTTTGCGATCGCTACGTCGACCGATGTCCGACCGTTGCGACCGCGACTGCTCGAGCCCAATAATGGCGCCCTCTCTTCCACCGACCCGGTCCGCGTGCCCCGACCCGCCCCGTGGCGCGGGGGTCGTCGCTAAATTCCTCGCGGCATGGAACCTCGCGTTGCTCGCCGCCCTGGCCACGGCCCTCTGCGGCTATCTTTGGGGACAATGGAGACACAATCCCGATTTGTCCCATGGCCTCTTCATGCCGCTGATCTGCCTGTTGTTGCTCGTTGAAAGCCGGCGCAATGGAACGCGGCGTTATCTGCAACCGGGCGCGACAAGCATCGCCGCGACGGGGCTGCTGGCCGGCGTTGCGCTCGCGGGCCTGGCCGCCGCCGGTCTGTTCGCCGTCTCGCTTGGGTGGTCGCCGAGCATCGTCGGTTTCACGCTGACCGCCGCGTTCGCGAACATCCTGCTGGCGGGAGTGGTGACATTTTCCATCGAGCCGCTGGCCATCCTTCCGCTCAACTGGAGCGCGTTTTGCGCGGCCGCCCTCTGGTTGCTCGCCGCGCCCATGCCTCCCGGCACCTACTCCACCCTCACGTTGCACCTCCAGACCTGGGTGACCGGAAACGTGATTCTCGCACTGCACTTCATGGGGGTGGCAGCGCTCCAGCACGGCAATCTGATCGAGCTTGCCAGGACCACGGTGGGGATCGAGGAGGCCTGCAGTGGAATCCGGAGCCTTATCTCATGTGTTTTTGCCGGTCTTTTTCTTTCGGCTTTTCTTCTTCGCCGTCCCTGGGCGCGGGTACTGTTGCTGGCTGTCGCGGCGCCGCTGGCCATCGGAATGAATTTCGTCCGCTCGCTCATTCTGACGCTTCTGGCCAACGCCGGTGTGAACATCGCGGGCGCTTGGCATGATGCCACGGGATTTGCCGTTCTCGGCTGCACGACGGCAATCCTCATCGGCCTGGCCCTGCTGCTGGAACCGCGGCGCCGCGCCGTTGCGCCAACGCCACCCGCGGCAAAGACGCCGGCGATTTCCGTCCCGGCGCTGGCGGTGAACCACGGGGTTCTCGCGATCGCGCTCCTGTTGGGCGGCGCTCTTACGGTTTTTTTCATCGTTCAGACGCATCCATCGGATCGGGCGCCGCCGCCGGAGCCCGATCTCGCCGCACTTCTGCCCACGGCTCCGGCCGGTTGGCGTGAGGACAACAGCGCCGATCTAGGCCGCTTCGCCGGTGCGCTTCAAACCGATGATCTGATCCAGCGCACCTACTACAAGGAAGCAGGCGGCCGGATCAACCAGCTGACCGTTTACCTGGCTTACTGGCCGCCCGGCCGGACGTCCGTCAGCATCGTCGCCCTGCACACCCCCGATGCCTGCTGGCCCAGCGTCGGATGGGTCCCGGTGGCGTCGGCCGCGACGCGCTTCTCGCCGGTCGTCGCAGGACGCACCCTGCCGCCCGCGGAATCCCGCCTGTTTACCAGTAAAGATCAGGCGCAATACGTTTGGTTCTGGCACCTCTACGACGGCGCGGCGATCACGCAACGCGATCCACGCTCAGTCCGCGCGCTGCTTGCCATCGCCTGCCGCTATGGATTTCGCAAGGATGGCGCCCAGCTGTTCGTGCGGATCTCCAGCAATCATCCCTGGAGCGATTTCGCCGACGAACCGTTGTTGACGGAGATCTTCGGTCGCCTGCAAGCTTTCGGACTCTGATGCCTCTCCGCATCACCAAACAAGAAAGAAGGGTTCTGACCGCGCTCGCGGTTCTGTTAGTGCTCGGCGTATTAGGGTTGCTGATCCTTTGATCGCGCCCCTGCTGTGCCATGGCAATGAACGACGACGAAATCCGTGATTGTGGCACGCCTCCCGATGCACCGCCGGCGAACAGCCCGGTCGCGCCCGCCGGCCTGCTCGCGTGGCTGCCTTGGTTCGCCGCCGCCAGCTTCGCTCTGCTTGCTGGTTTCATGCTGTTTTCCTGGTTCGCCCTCCGGGCGGAAATAGCGGTGCTGCGTGACGAGGCAACGCTGGCCGAAATCCAGGGAAAGACTTTGCGGCAGCAAATCGAGGCCGAACAGATTCTCTCCGCCCGGCGCCTGACGGACCTGCGCAGCGAGCTTCAGAGCCCGCGCGATCTCAGCCGGCTCGAGTTTTTTCCACTCGTGTCTCCGACGAATGTCGCCGCGAACTTCCCGGCGGTGGCCGTGTGGGACCCGGACAGCCAGGAGGGCGAGCTGGTCGTCTGGGCGCTGCCCGCGCTTGCGCAGGACAAAAGTTACCAGCTCTGGCTGTTCGATTCCGCACACCCGGCCGGAATCAGCCTCGCGGTGTTTGCCGTCGATTCCGCCGCCGCCGAGATCCTCGTTCCCTTCAAACTGAACCGCACGAGCGCGAACGGCGCGCGCTACAAGGTCAGCCTCGAACGTAAGGGCGGAGCATCCGTTCCCGAAGGTCCGGTGGTATTGGCGAGCAATTAGCCGTAACGCTCCCTTTGGATTGGCTTTAGTTCAACGGCGTCTTATCAGGCGTGATCTTGGTAGCAGCAGCGCAAGAAAGATCGCAGTTTGACCCGGTCTCGCATCGACTAGCTCCGGTCCGCCATGAAAGACCTCCGCCTCATTGCGTGCGTGCTCTGCACCCTGATCGTTGCCTTTTTCGAATCGGGATGCGCTTCCGCCGATTCAAGCCACGCGCCGGTCAGGGAATTGCGCACCTACTCAATCATCGCCGCCGATGACCAGGGGACCTTGTCGCAAACTGAATTGAACAGCATCGTCGACACCCTCGTACAGTTTCTGCTCGACCAGGGTTATGTGAGGACCGATCAGATCCTCATCGACGATCCGGGTCGGGCGGCCGTGGTCTTCCGCATGAAAATAGCGTGGAACGAAGGGCGGACCAGTTTCGCCGTCGTCAGTGTGGTCCCGGGTTCCGGAGGCGAGAGAGTTTACGCCGAAACCCCGCCCGCTTATGCGACGTCAGCTCCGCCGCCCGATGCTCCGCCGCCCGACAACGGCTGGAATGACGATCCCTGGTGCAACAACGACGGCTTCGGCTACGCGTACGGCCCGTACTGGCCCTTCTTCGCCTGGTTTCCTTTCGTCTCGTATCACGGAATCGGCCGCCACCGCCCGCCGCCCTCGATGATCCGTCGCCCTCCGGATCATAGCCGCCTCTCGGGGCACCGCCCGCAGCAATGGGGTCAATACCGCCATTACGTTTCGCCCGGGCAAAGCAATGGAGGATCGAATCCTCAGCTGTCGCCGCAGCAGCAACGACAGTTTTCTGCCGGACATGACGGCTCTGCCTCCGCTTCGCACCGGAACAATCCTGCTCCTGACCACCGCGCACGGACTGCGAATCCCTCCTCCAGCCGCCCGCAAACCCGGGATACGGAACACCACCCGGCGCCGGATCATCCATCGCGCCGCCCCGACTCAAACGTTCGCGCCTCTCCGCCGCCCACGGCGGTTCCAGCACGCGAGCCTGCCCTGTCCGCTCGTTCTTCCCCGCCGCCAAGGCGGGAGACCTCGCCGGCCGAGCGGAACTCCACCCCGCCTGTTTCTCACGCATCTCCGCCGGCATCCACTTCCCATTCGGACACCGACTCCAAATCCAAGACGCACGACCGGGACCACTAGGAGCCAGCCGGACTTCGTCCGCCGGCTCCTAACAAATGGCTCCCGCCATTTGGAGCAGAACGGCGATTTTTCTCTCGATCCGGAGTCACCGCCAATGTTCTAACCTGCATTTTTCACACAGAGAATGGCTCTGTGGCACAGGCTGTGTTCTGGAGACGCGACGCCCTCGTCGCGTTTTCCAGGCGCGTACGCGACGAGGGCGTCGCGTCTCCGTGAAACATCCGGGCGAACGCGCCTGAACCGCTTTGGGACAAGCGGTGCCACCCTGCCTCGCTTCCCCATGCGTTCGGCTCATCTTGAAGGCTAAATGAAATGAAGGGTCAGGACTTGACGTCTTCGGTGTGATACCCGAACACCCGGCGCAGTTCTTCGATCGCCAGAGCGGGCATCGGCGCCAGCGGCCCAAGCGGCCGGCTCAGGATCAATGCCTCCGCCGTGGCCTCAAGTACTTCGAGCCGGTCGAATGCCTCGGGCACATTCTTCCCCAAGACCAGGGTGCCTTCGTTTTCCATCAGGACCACCGGCCGGCGGGCGAGCGAGACTTCTCCCGCGACCCGATCCGCGTCGGCGACCACGCAAGCGTGGGGCAGCTTCCCCACCTCGTTGAGGACTACGTAGCTCTCCGGAATGGTGTGGGTGCTGAACACCGCGTCCGTCATGCAAAATGCGCCGGCGTTGGCCGGCTGAGCAGTGACGATCGCGCCCACCCCGGGGTGAAGCCGGTAAATCGCCGCATGCAACCGGGCCGTGCGACTCGGATGCTTCCCGCGCTCGCAGGCGTCCGCGGTCGCCCGCACCAGGCCCGGCGGTTCCAGTTCGAGCCGGTCGCACCGGCGCGGGGTGATGAGAAACCGGTCCGCGTCGAGTCGCGCGGAAAACGATCCCGCGGTGCTGATGAACAGGCGCCGATGATAGGCGCGTTGCACGAAGCGGGCGAGCTGGGCGCGGAGTTCCTTCTCGCGATTGGCCGGCTCGGTCGTCGCCAGCTCGCCCGGTTCCGGCAGCATGCGCTCAATCAAACGGTCGGCCGGCAACACCCGGAGGTTTCCGATCGCCGCCGCCTTCACCAGCATCTGCGCCAGCCATTCGAGCGTCTCGAACCGCTGAAACGCGTCCTTCAAATTCCGTCCGCCCACCACCACCCCGTGGTTCTCAAGCATGACACAGTCCGCGCCGGCCGCAAAGGCCTCGGCGATATTTCGCCCGAGCTGCTCGCTGCCAGGACACGCGTAGGGTGCGTATGCCACCCGGCCGCAGAAAGCGTGAGCCAGGCGATGCACGCGGGTCTCGGGCAGCAGGCGGCAGATGCTGAACGCCACCAATGCGCTCGGATGGGCGTGGACGACAGCCTCGAGGTCAGGCCGGCGCCGGTAAATCTCGCGATGAAAGGGATACTCCGACGACGGGAGGCGCCGGCCGTCCTTGGTCCCATCCGGCCGCATGCACACAATGTCCGAAGGCTGCAATTCTCCCTTGTCCACTCCCGCAGGCGTGATCCAGATGCCGCCATCCGGGTCCAGGATCGACAGGTTCCCGCCCGAGCTGGTGGTCATGTTGCAGCGGTAGATCCGCCGCATGGTCTCGACGAGTTCTTCCCGCGGGTGCAGCCGGTTGGCGTTCATGGATTGCCGCCTTCGAGCATCCGCACGCGACGGTTCTTTTGCGGGAAGGACAGGGTCACCACGGTGCCAACGCCTTCCTTGCTTTCGATGCCCACCTGCCCGCCGTGCGCCCGCATGATGCGCTGCACCAGCATGAGGCCTAGGCCGTGTCCCCCGGGCTTCGTCGTATGGTACGGCTGGAACAACTGCGATAAATCTTCCTGCCGGATGCCCACCCCGGAATCGCCGAACATCAGGAAAACCGATTCGTCGTCGGCACGGGAAATGATTCTCAGCCGGCCCCCCGGCTCCATCGCCTCGATCGCATTGCTGATCAGGTTGAAGAAAACCTGTTTCAACTGGTTGCGGTCGGCCAGGATGACCGGCAGATCCGCCGGCGTCTCCGCCTCCACCTTGATCCGCCGGTTCCGCAATTCGCCGGCCTGGAAGCGCAGCACTTCATCGAGCACATCCACGACATTGGTCTCGGCGAGATCCGGCGGCCGCGGGCGGATGGCTTCGAGAAAATTGGTGATGATGCCGTCGAGCCGCCGGACCTCGTCCTGGCAGATGCCAATGGATTTGGCCAGGGGTTCGGCTTCCCGGGAGCCCTTCAATTGTTTTAGTTTCCGCTCGATGAGCTGGAGATGAATGGTGAGCGAATTGAGCGGATTGCCGAGCTCGTGCGCCACTCCGGCCGCCAGCAGCAAGACCGACGAGGTTCGCTCATCCTCGATCAAGCGCTCAGTGCTTTGTTTCTCCCGGGTAACGTCAGTGAGGATGACGGTGAACCGCCGGGATTTCTCGCGCACCCCTTCGACCTGAAATGGCACGATGTACAGGCGGATGATGCGCGGCTGCGGATAAGTCAGCTCGATCTCGCGCGCGACCGTCGGCACGACACTGCCGTCGGCCAGCGAGGTCTCCAGCGACGAACGGAGCCCCGGCACCAGGCGCCAGAGCGTCGCGCCGGCCAGTTCCTCTTCGCGGAGGCCGATGAGCCGCCCGGCGGCGGCATTGGCATATTCGATCACGCCTTCGGCACTGATGACCAGAATCCCCTCGTGAATGGTGCTGAAAATCGCCTCGAACAATCCCCGTTCGCGCGCCAGGCGCTGGACCAGATTGGCGAGATTGACCGAGTCAAGCGTGTCGAGCCTTCCGAGCACGCGGTCGAGGGAGCTGTGTTTCCTGCCGGCCATAGACGTCACTGATGACTCCCCGCAATGCGCCCGAATATTCCCTCCAACGCAAGACCCGGATGAGGCAACGGTTCCGTCCAAAGCGCATTTCAACATTGTCGTGCCGTCTGGATGTCCGTCCTGGCACGGACATTCTGCCCGTGGGTTTGTACCAAGTCATCGGATATCCGCAAGATGCCCACGCCGCTTGCGCCGCCGTCAAATCGGGAGATGCGACCGTTCAATCCCGTGGCGCCGGTCCCAACCAACCGTCTGCCGCTATTTCGTCGCAGGCCAGATCCAGCACCAGTCGCCATCTTTGGCACTCATCCATGAGTAACCCGGCGCTAGTTTAGGCGGGGTACCGCCATCATCTACACCATTCTGGCCGATCGAATAGAGACGGTAACGACCATTCTCCGTGTGCTCGTAGCGCAGGGGCCGGCCGTCAATGATGTCATGGGGTATTTCGGCCGCCCACGACGGGACTAAATCGGCAAGGGTCTGGGGATAATTGCCATAATGAATGCGATACCGCTCCAAGGCAGCGACCGTCCGCACAAGAATGAACATGTGTGCAGAGCTGCCGACGAACACCGCCATCCTCCCAGCCTCAGGAGATTCCTTGCGGATCAGCCAAGCGAACGGCGAGCACGAATCTTTCAGCGTGTGTTCAAATTTGCCTGCTCGGGCGATTCTATCCAAAAACAGACGCCCGGTCACGGGATCAAGCGCGGCCAGCTCCATGTCAACGACAGCGCCAAGATACACGATCTTGTTCAACTGCCACCACCCTTGAATCATCCAGAATGGGCGTTTGATTGAAGTGTCGACGTAGCCAGCTGCCGCCGCGCGATCAGCCCGAAACGTTGAAACCAGTTTCGCAAGCGGCTGGAACCGGGTCAGCTCCACTTGAACCTGCGTCAGTTGATTTTCATTCCAGACACCTTTGGCGCAGCCTTCCCAAAATGGCTGGATCGCCGTTCTAGCCGCTGCGCCGCCCGCTAATACAAATATGGAAGCGGGGTACGCGCACGGTCCTTCTGCCAGCCGCAGTGCAGTATATAAATCGTAAAATGCCTGGTCAGACTCGTTGAGTTCGAGCCGCGCACAGGCACGGCAACTGCCGCAACATGCGCTTGGCATAATGGAGCCGGGATTTGACTGTTCCGACCGGGACACGGGAGATGAGAGCGATCTCATCGATGGAGAAACCCTCGAGTACATGTAACAACAAGGCAGATTTCTGTGGGACCGGCAGTCTGTCGACGAGGGCGAGCACTGTCTCCGCTTGTTCCTTCTGCAGGAGCGCGGCGCACGGATCGGGCATGACATCATCGGGATCATCGCCGTCGGGCGCCATTTCGGTAAACAATGCGTCGACGCGTTGCTGACGCCGGAATTGTTGCGCACACCGCTGATGGGCGATGCCAAACAACCATGACCCGAATTTCGTCTGGTCGCGCAGGCCACCGATGTTGGCAACCGCGCTGGTGAAGGTCTCCTGAACGATGTCGAGCGCTGCGGTGCGATCGCGCAGGAGTTCCGCCGCGAAGGTGAACAGCGGCAGTTGATAACGCTGAATAAGCTGGTCCCAAGCGGACGCATCGTCACAGCAGGCAGCCTGAATGAGGGTTGGATCGAGTTCAGCCACTATGGGTGTTTGCTATAGTAGAATGCACTCAGCGAGAAAAGGTTCATTCCTTGAGGCCCGTGCCATCATCCGCTGCTCGCGCTTTCACGACATGTAGCATAATCTGTTGTCAAATAGGCGGTGCTCGCCCCATTTTGTAACGTAATACGTTACGATGATAGAAGGGAAAAACTTGGTGGTTGGCCTGGCACGACCAGTGAGCCGGCGGACATCCGGACGGCCCGGCCCGCTATGCTTTGCGAGCTTCGGCGAGGCCCTTCATCAGGGACGGGCCACGACGAAGCCGGTAGCCCGGATGTTCCGGCCAGCAGGCGTGGCCGGGGGAACACCTACAGTCTGCACGCAGGCTATCGAGTAGAGTGTGAAAAATCCGGGTTAGCGAAGTCGGGCGGTCCGTCCCTACCACGGATGCGCGAATTAACGGTAGGGCGGGTCACCGGCCCTCGCCGAAGCCGCGACGCCCCAGTAGCGCCGGTGCCTCGCGCTACTCGAACAGCCCCAACTGCGCGGGATCCACGCGGCCGCGCATCAGTTTCCGCAGGAACATCTCCCGGTGGGCCGGGCAACGGCCCAGCCGGATGACCGCGTCGCGGTGCTCGTCGGTCCCGTATCCCTTGTGCTGGGCGAACCCGTAACCGGGATATCCCGTGTCCAATCGCTCCATGATCCGGTCGCGCGTCACCTTGGCGACAATCGAGGCCATTGCCACGCAAAACGAACGCGCGTCGCCCCGCACAATCCCCGTGTGCGGATAGACGAATCCGCGCAGCGCCAGTCCGTCGATCAGGATGCGGCACGAGGCCTGCGATTGAAACGCCCGGATTTCTTCCGCGCTCGAAAACAAGTCGGGCTCGCATTGTTTCGCGAAGGCGGCCGGCGGATAGATGCCTTCCAACGCCCTGCGCATGGCCAGCTTGGTTGCGCCCAATATATTCAGTCTCTCGATCTCCGCGACCGAGGCTTCGCCGAATGTCGCGTGCACCTGCCCGGCCAGCACCAGCTGTTCGATATCGGCAAAGATCTCGGCGCGCTGCTCGGGCGTCAGCTGCTTCGAATCATTGACCCGCCCGTCGCGCGTGACCGCCCAGTGTCCTTCGAGAAACTCCTTCGTCACCAGCACCGCCCCCGCCACGACCGGCCCGGCCAGCGCTCCACGTCCGGCCTCATCGACGCCAATGAGCTCGGCCAGGCCTTCGATGTGATTCAGGTCGAATGCACGGAGTTGACGACGTTTGGGCATGTTCAGGCCCTCATCGATAAGGAACGGGCCTGAACATCTCATGGAGACGCGCCGCCCTCGTCGCGTACGTCATCCGAAAACGCGACGAGGGCGTCGCGTCTCCATGACACAGCCTGCACCACAGGGCCATTTTCATTATGAAATACCCAATAAGTGATTCACCGCTTCCATTCCATCCGCTCCTTTGGTTCGGGCAGCGGGAGCTCGCCGAGCTTCCCCGCGGCGGCCACGACTTCGTAGGCAGTGCGGAAATGGAGCTTGGCGAAGTCGCCCAGCACGCCGACGCCGAACTTCTCGATGATCTGCGCCGCCTGCTCCTTGACCTTGGCGCTGGCGCCTTTCTGCAGCGGGCCGCCGAAACGCAGCGACAGCTGCTTCATCACGCGGACGTATTCGGCGCGCGCCACAATCGAGGCAGCCGCGACCACCGGATCTTCCTCCGCGCGAGGGCGCATTTTCAGCTCGAAATTCTTGACGTCCTTCTTCGCGAGTTCGCGCTGGGTTAGCGGCTGTTCAGAAAATTGGTCCAGAAGGCCCCAAGGCACCCACTTCTCATTCAGCGCCTGATTGAGCGCGGTGGCGTGCTGCCACGCCAGCAGGCGGTTGAGGTTGGCGCCCGGACGCATCATCAGTTCGTTGTACTTGGGCATGCCGCAGAAACAGGTCTTCGCCACGGCGCCGGATGTCTTCCGGATCAGGTCGTCGAGCATGAGAATCTGCGGGTCCGTCAGCCGCTTGCTGTCCTTTACGCCCGCCTTGAGCCAGATATCAATGGCCGGCTTGTCGGCGATGACCGTGGCGGCGACGACCGGACCGAAGAAGTCGCCCTTGCCGCTCTCGTCGAGTCCGGCGTGGGGTTCGAACCGCTCGGGATGCAACACCTCGTCGTAGCCCAGACGCGGCGCGCCGGTCACCTCCATCTCCAGCGTGTTGAGCACAAACTCCTCCGTGCCCTTGCCGGCGATGACCACGATCTTGCGCTTGTCGTAGGCGGTGACGTTCACGTCCGGCCCCCGGAAGGCGAAACGCGCAAAAGCCACTTCGAACGGCTCCCAGCCACGGGCCTCGCAGACCGCCCGCAGCTTCTCCAACTGCCCGTCATCGAGCTTGATCGTGTAGGTCGCCAGTTTCTTTGGCGGTTCATCGGCCTCGTCCTGCCGTTGCTTCATCGTGAGAATAGCGGCAAAACTGCCCGAAAAGCGCAAAGAAAAACCCGCGGGTGCTTTTCATCGGCGGATTGAATGTGGCATGGGCGTCTCGCCCATGTCCGGATGCTTCTCCGATGTGGCATGGGCGACCTGCCCGCCGTAGCCTCCGGCGAAGGCTGGGTCTTGCCCATGTCTGGAGATTCCTCGGAATCACGGGCAGGATGCCCGTGCCACTTTCGGCAAGAGCCGCGGCGGACACGGAGCTCCGCCCTCCAACAAACCAT
>Ga0182011_10002904_pt1 | contig 14291 bp, 9 predicted proteins | sample 711E1DmetaG_FD_120481 | JGI IMG/M metagenome (GOLD analysis project Ga0182011, IMG submission 120481) | Permafrost microbial communities from Stordalen Mire, Sweden - 711E1D metaG | ecosystem: Environmental > Terrestrial > Soil > Wetlands > Permafrost | place: Sweden: Stordalen | collected... | reverse complement strand
TCCGTTCACCCTGAATCTTGGCATCGAATGCGGATCCGTGTTGACCTGCAGGCGGGCCGCCTCCGGCCGCATGCTTTCATGCCAGACCGTCGCCCAGCTTAAGAAGTAACGCTGCTCGGGCGTGTAGCCCCCGATGGCCGCGCGCGGCTGGCCGGCCAGCGCCTTCTGCAGCGCGGCATAGGCGATTTTCGCGCCACCCAGGTCCGCGATGTTCTCCCCCTGGGTAAGCTCGCCGTTGATGTGCAGATCGTCAATGGGGACGTATGCGCTGAACTGCTTGACGATGGCCTTGGAGCGTTCCTTGAAGCGCGCGGTGCTCTCAGGAGACCACCAGTCCGTCAGATTCCCCTGCGCATCGAATTGCCTCCCCTCATCGTCGAAACCGTGCGTCATCTCGTGGCCAATCACCGCGCCAATGCCGCCGTAGTTGACGGCATCGTCAGCCTGGGCGTCGAAAAACGGCGGCTGCAGAATGCCGGCGGGAAAGACAATCTCGTTCATCGTCGGATTGTAGTACGCGTTGACGGTGGGCGGCGTCATATCCCAATCGCCGCGGTCCACCGGCCGGCCAATCTTGGCGACGTCACGCTGGGTGTTGAATTCATCCGCCCGAAGCACGTTCAGCACATAGGGACCGCGATCGACCGTCAGCTTGGAATAGTCGATCCATTTGTCGGGATAACCGATTTTCACGCCAAACGCGTCCAGTTTCTTCAACGCCGCGGCCCGGGTGGGCTCATCCATCCACTCGAGGGTCTGCAGGCGGTCGCGCAACGCCGCGCGCAGGTTGCCGACCAGCTTGAGCATCCGGGTCTTCGACTCCGGGGGAAAACAGCCCGCGACGTAGAGCTGGCCAAGCGCTTCGCCGATGCCTGCATCCACCGTCTCGAGCACCCGTTTCCAACGATCGCGAAGTTGCTGGCGACCCGTGAGCTTCCGCCCGTAGTAGTCGAAGTTCTCATTGACAATGGCGGCATTCAGATACGGCGCGGCCGCATGGATGAGATGCCAGCGAAGGTAAACCTGCCAGTCGGCGACCGGCGTCGCCGACAACGCCGCGTCAAACGCGCCGAAGAACTCCGGCTGGCCGACGTCGATGTCTCCGGGCTGCGCCAGGCCGAGTCCGGCGAAGTACGCTTTCCAGTCGAAATGCGGAGTCAGCTTTTGCAGGTCCGCCTGCGTCATCTTGTGGTAGTTGGCAACGGGATCCCGCAAGTCCACCTGCTTCTTTGAACCCTGGGCGAGCACGGTTTCGAGCTTCATCACCGCCTGGGCTTCCGCTTTCGATGCCGCCGCCGGATCCCCGGCCAATTCGAGCATCCGCGCCACGTGGGTGACATATTGTTCCCGCAGGAGCTTCGATTTCTCGTCATCGCGGAAATAGTAATCCCGATCGGGCAGCCCCAGGCCGGCCTGCCCGCCCGCCGCGATCATCATCACGCTGTTTTTCGGATCCTGCTCCGAGGTGAAATAGAAGCCCGCATTGACCCTGAACCGGTGCCAGCGCGCCATCGCCGCCTGGACGTCGGCGACGGTCGCGATCTTCGCAATCCGGTCGAATTCGGGCTGCAGCGGCGCGATGCCGGCGGCTTCAATGGCGGCTTCATCCATGCCGCTCGCATAGAAATCACCGACCTGCTGTTCGATCGGGCTGCGATGATCCGCCTTGGCCGCATTTTCCAGAATCTGGTGCAGGGCGATCTTGTTGTGTTCGTCGACTTCATTGAAGGCGCCCCAGGTGCTGTAAGCGGAAGGAACGGGATTCGCCTTGATCCAGCCACCGTTGGCAAACTCGTAGAAATCGACCTGCGGTTTCACCGCGGCGTCGAAATTCTTTGGGTCGATATTGGCGCGCAGGCCGGGGGCGAACGCCAGTCCGGCCGCAAAACCTGCAAGGAGATAATAGCGCATGGGCGCAAGTTTCACGCGACCAGGCCCATGCGGGCAAGTGCGATGTGCGGCCGGACTAAACCAAGAAATTTCGGCAGGAAGCATCGACTCCCATCGATCGTCCTGCCAACCGCGACGCATGCTTGAATCGCAACTAGGCAGGTCGCGGGCTTTACAACTGTTTCGTCCTCGGTCAGCCTGTGGCCGTTGCCCCGATGCTAAATTGAGCTTCGTCAGTACCCGATGCCGCTCTGGTCGCTCCCTTTTCCGACCCCTCTATCCTACCCAGCCCGGTTTTCCTTTCGTCTGACTGCCAACCCCAAAACCCCAAAAAAACACTCGTCAACATGATCGCATTATTAGTCGGCCTGATTCTGTTCGCGCTGTATCTCGGTATCGCGCTTTTCTTTATCATCGCGGCTTGGAAAGTCTTCGCCAAAGCCGGTCAGCCGGGCTGGGGCATATTCATCCCCTTCTATAATGCGTACCTCTGGGTCAAGATCGCCGGAAAACCAGGCTGGTGGCTGTTGTTGTTGTTTATTCCGTTGGTCAACATCGTCATTTCCTTCATCCTGGCGATTGACGTGGCGAAGAACTTCGGAAAATCGACCGCTTTTGGCGTGTTTTTGGTCGCAATCTTCGGGATCATCGGGATTCCGATCTTGGGATACGGCAAGGCCGTTTATGCACCGCTCGTAGCGCCGGCTCCGGCACCTGCGCCAGCGGCCTGAGCGCCTTGTTAGCCGAGTATTGAATCCGGACGCCGGCGCTGTTCAGCGCGCGGCGTCCGTTTTGTTTGTTCCCGCCAGCCCGTCCAGAAGGGCCGAGCCAAGCGTCCGCTCTCGGCTCAGCCGGAATCAGGCCGTCGCATGTCGGGCGGGGTCCGGCGACTCCGCCCTGCAACGGCCACCGGACAGTCCGTCGAGCTGCGGGCAGGAATCGCCCCGACTGCATGATTTCCGGCTCAATCCCGGAACCGCTTGGTCAGGTCGCCATACGCGTCGATCCGGCGGTCGCGCAAGAAGGGCCAATGCGTGCGGGTGGCGTCCACAGCCGCCAGGTCGACCGTCGCCAGCAACACTTTCTCCTCGTCGACGCCCGCTTTGGCCAGCACTTCGCCGCTGGTGCCGGCAACGAAACTCTGGCCCCAGAATTCAATGCCCGGCCCGCCCGCCAGTCGTTCGCGTCCGATTCGGTTGGCCGCGGCCACATAGCAACCGTTGGCCACCGCATGGGAGCGCTGGATGGTTTCCCAGGCCGCATGCTGGTGCGCGCCCAACCGTTTCTTCTCCCTCGGGTGCCAGCCGATCGCCGTCGGGTAGAAGAGAATCTGGGCGCCTTGCAGGGCGGTCAGCCGCGCCGCCTCGGGGTACCATTGGTCCCAGCAGATCAGCACGCCGATCCGGCCATACCGGGTGGTCCAGGCGCGAAATCCGGTGTCACCTGGCGTGAAATAGAACTTCTCGTAGTAAAGCGGATCGTCCGGAATGTGCATCTTCCGGTAGCGCCCGAGCAGCGTTCCATCGGCGTCGATCACCACCGCCGTGTTGTGATACAAGCCCGGCGCCCGCTTTTCGAACAGCGAGGCGATCACGACGACCCGGTGCTTCCTCGCCAGTTGCTGGAATGCCCGCGTGCTCGGACCGGGAATGGCCTCTGCCAGCGCAAACTTCGCATGGTCTTCGCTCTGGCAGAAATACCGCGACCGAAACAGCTCCTGCGTGCAGATGATCCGGGCGCCCTCCTTCGCCGCCCGCGTCGCGAGCGCCAGTGCGTGCGCCAGGTTCGCTTCCGGATCCCCAACGGCGGCATGCTGCAGGAGCGCAAGAGTGACCGAGGACATCTTCCTGTTTCCGATTTTCCGCTTTCGCGGTTTCCGCCTTTCCGATCTTCCGCTTTCGCGATTTCGCGGTTTGATTTGGATCAGTAGACCACCTTGTTCAACGGGTATTCGATGATCCCTTCGGCGCCCAACGCCTTGAGCTGCGGAATGATCTCCCGCACCACGCTTTCGTCGATGATGGTCTCCAACGCCACCCAATCCGGTGAGGCCAGGGGCGACACGGTCGGATTGCGCAGCGCCGGAAGCGCCTTGAGCAACTGTTCCAGGCCGGCCTTCGGCGCGTTCAGCTTCAGTCCGACCTTGCTGCCGGCCTCGAGGGCGCCCGTCAACAGCATCGCGATGATCTCGATCTTGCGCCGTTTGACCGGGTTTTCCCAACTCGCCTGGTTGGCGATAAACTTGGTGTTCGTGTACATCAGCGTGTCCACGATGCGCAGCTTGTTTGCCCGCAGCGAACTGCCGGTCTCGGTGATGTCCACGATCGCGTCAACCAGGTCGGGCACCTTGACCTCGGTCGCGCCCCAAGAGAATTCCACCTCCACGTCGACCTTCTTGGCCGCAAAATACCGCCGCACGGTGCCGACGAGCTCGGTCGCCACCCGCTTGCCGGCAAGATCCTCGGCTTTCTGCACGGTCGAATTCTCGGGTACCGCCAGCACCCAGCGCGATTTCTGCGCCGAGGCCTTGCTGTAGATGAGATCGCACACTTCCACGACCTTCGATTCGTTTTCCTGAATCCAGTCGTAGCCCGTGAGGCCGCAGTCAAAAAACCCGTGCTCGACGTACCGGCTCATCTCCTGCGCCCGGACCATCCGGCAATCCAGCTCGGGATCGTCGATGACCGGACGATAGGAACGCGAGTTGACGGTGATCTTGAACCCGGCTTTCGCGAAGAGATTCTTGGTTGATTCCTCGAGGCTGCCCTTCGGCAGGCCGACCATCAGAATGGGAGTTTTTTCAGACACGCGGTCAAGGCACACACAGCGCGCAAGACACTCAAGCACAAACGCCAGCATCGCACCGCCAGAGGTTTCCTTTGACAAATAGGCCGAGATTTGTAAAAAAAACGTTCATCGTTGTCCTGTGATTGCGACCAACCCGTACTCCTGAACGCTATGAGTGAACGCCCTGCAACTGCCAGCCAGCCTCCCCGCCCCGCCAGATCGGAACCAAAACCACTGATCCTCGTGGTTGAAGACGAGGAGGATCTCGCGAAGTTGATTGCCCAGCATCTGGAAAACGCGGGCATGCAAACCCAGGTTTACAATCGCTGCGCGCACGCGTTCCGCTTTCTCAAGCACAACTTCGCCAATCTGATGCTCCTGGACGTCAATCTGCCCGACCAAACGGGCTTTGCCTTGATGGAGGATCTCAAGACAAACGATATTGCAGTCCCCACCATCTTCCTGACCGGCAACACCCTCGAAGTAAGCAAAGTCAAGGCGCTGGAAATGGGCGGTGACGACTACATCACCAAGCCGTTTGGCTTCGCGGAGCTGACCGCGCGGATTCACGCCGTGTTGCGCCGGGCCGAATCGCGCTCGGATTTCAACATCACCAAGAATGTCCGGATTTCGGACGATCCATTCTCTTTCCTCGGCATCAAGATCTCGCCCGTTCGCCTCGAGGCGGAGTTCCCCGACGGCGCGATCGAGAGCATTGGCCGCAAAGAAATCGGCATTCTCACCTACCTGCAAAACAACCAGGCGGTCGTCATCACCCGCAAGGCGTTGATTCATTCAGTCTGGGGTCTGCACGCCGATGTCCGCAGCCGGTCGCTTGACCAATACGTCGTCAAGGTCCGCGAACTCTGCAAGAAGCACAATGTCGACCTAGCCGCGTTCCGCACGGTGCACGGCGTCGGCTATATCTTCGACCCGCAGGGCGTCTCGCAGGAGGGCAAATAGGGGGCGACGGCGCCAAGGCTGCATGCCGGCTGGCCGGGACTGCGTGATTGGCGGCAATTCTCCTTGTTCCCTCGCGAACCGATTGGTCTGCCAATGTAGGAAGCCCGCTCGCGGGCGATCATCGGTCGCAAGCGACCTTCCTACATTAAGAAACAGCCCTCCCCTTTTGGCTGCAACCGGCCTAGAACAGCTCGGCCTGCGCGTAGCGCTGGCGCGCCTCCGCCAGGCTGCCTTTCATGTCGAGTTCGCCAAGGAGTCGGAACAGTTCCTCCACGTCCGGCGCGAGTTTCTCCGCCGCCACGGTGGACAGGCCGAGGTTGAGCGTGGTGAGTTTCAGATTGCGGCGAACCAGATCGGACAAGGCGAGGACTGATTCCCGGAAACGCTCTGGTTTCAGCTCGCGAGCATGGGCGATGACACCCTCCACACTGCCAAATTCCTTGAGCCATTTTACCGCCGTCTTCGGTCCGACGCCCTCGATGCCGGGAATATTGTCCGACGTGTCGCCCACCAGCGCCAAATAGTCGGCGATCTGCGTCGGAAGCACGCCAAACTTTTCCTCGACTCCGGCTGCATCGAGCCGTCGCCAGCCGAGCTTCGGGTTGGCGGACGGCGGCGGCAGCAACATCTTGATGCGTTCCCCCACAATCTGGGCAAAGTCCTTGTCAGCGCTCACGATCAAGACCTCATGCCCCTGAGCGGCCAGACGCACCGCCTGGGAAGCCACCAGGTCATCCGATTCCACCCCGGCCTGCTCCACGCCGACCAGACCCATCGCCCGTGTCACCGCCTTGATATACGGCAATTGTTTCACGAGGGCATCCGGCATCTCCTCGCGCTGGGCTTTGTATTCCGGGTGCAACGCGAGCCGGTCTTGGGCACCGCCCAAGTCGAAAAACACCAGCGTCGCCGCCGGCTTTTCCTGGTCCGTCAGCCGCCAGAGCGACTTGACCCATCCATGGACGGCGTTCGTCGGAAAGCCATCGGCGCGCGTCAGCTCGGGCACCGCAAAGAAGCACCGATAGGCAATATTGAAACCATCCACAAGCAGCCATTTCGCCATGCGCGCAGCCAAACTCGATTTTCCGCCGTCGTAAATCGCAATCCTTGGGAAATTTTATTGGCGGCGCATTTTCCGATTGACGGTGGCGCCGATGGCATGGGACATCCCTCCAAGGTCTGAGCCGAAATCATGCAGTCGGATTCGGGCCTGACCTTAAGTTATCGCTGACAAAAGGTGGCGCGCGTTGGCCTCAATGCGCTCAGCGGAGCAAAGCAGTCGGGGCAATACTCAACCGCCGCTGCACGGACTGTTGGGTGGACGTTGTAGGGCGGGGTCGCCGAACCCCGCCACGCTCGGCGAAACGGCGGGATCCGGCGACCCCGCCCTACATCCGATTGCATGATTTCGGCTTGGGGCGACTTGCGGACAAGCCGCTCCACCTTGACGGTATCGCGCCGGCTGAGAGCCTCTTCTATTGGCGCTTCGGCGTGGAAGCGCCGCCCTTTTTTTGAGTTAGCGGCGGCGCTGGATCGATGGACTGGGCAACGCGGGCAATGCCCGAACCGCCATCCGAGCTGACCAGACTCGCTGTTACAAATATGAGAAGGTTGCGTTTCTGAGAACTTTTCCCCTTGGACCGGAACGCGCGCCCGAGCAATGGGATGTCGCCGAGGACGGGCACCTTGTCTTCCACATTTTTCACCTCCTCGCGCGTCAGGCCGCCCATCACGATCGTCGCGCCATCCCGGATGGTCACGCGGGTGCTCACTTCGCGCACCGAGAAGACCGGCTGGAAGAAACCCGGCGGCACCGTCACCGTCCGCCCGCCGGAAATCGCGATGCTCGGGCCGCCGTATTCCGTGAAGCCTTCGAACTCGGTGACCTTGGGGTTGAGTTCCAGACTGATGCTGCAGCCATCTTCCTCCACCGTCGGGGTCACGCGCAGTTCCATTCCGACATTGCGGGTCGTAAAGTCCTTCGGCGTGCCGGCGGTGATGGCCACGCCGGCTGAGCCGCTGCTGCCGTCGCCCGTGGTGCGACCGCTGCCGACCTGGCTCTGAATCTCACCGAAGGATTGTGGATAACGCATCTCCTGCGCGACCGTGATCAGAGCTTCGCTGCCGGACAGCACGGTCACCCGCGGGGCACTCAACAGATCCGTCCCACTCTTTTGTGCCAGCGCCCGCACGACCGCGTTGACATCGAATTCGCCAATCGACCCGACGATGGTGGCGAGATTAGCCGCCGTTTGACCCAGATTGCTCGCGCCGGGAAGGAGGGGAGCTGCCAGCGTGCCCACTGCCTGGCCGTCGACGATGATCTCGCTGGATTGCTGGCTGTTCCGAAACGCGTCCGCCAGCGTGCGGTTAATGGCGGTGCCGCTCGCCGGATCTGCCGTGCGGTATTGTTCGCGATTGCGCACTTGCGGCGAGCCATCGGCATTGAGCAAGGGCGCGCCGGTCTGGGGGTCGATCAGCGCCGCCGGACGGCGCCCCGCCGACCATTGAACGCCCAGTTCATCAAGCGCCCCTTCCTGCACGTCCATGAACTTCGCCTCGATCTCCACCTGCCGCACCTCCCGGTACCGGCGGAGAATGGCGCGGACCCGATCGAGGTTGCGCGCGGTTTCAGTTACGATAATCGCCGACCCATCGTAGGCCAGGTTGCTGCCAGCGATGCCATCGAAGTTCACGCCCGCACGCTGCAGGAACTGCCGCAGACTGTGCGTCAGGTCCGCCGGCGTCGCCGCCTCCTTGCCGTCCTCCGCCGCCCCAGGAATCCGACGCCCCTGACCAACCGGTCTGGCGCCCCCTCCCGTCATGCGCAGGGCCGTGGCCCGCGGAACGGGAAAGACTTCCGTCGCGAGCACGGAGCGCTCGCCGCCGGGCCGGACCACTACGGCATCGGACTCGACTTCATACTGGTAGCCGACGGAGTCCGTCACGAAATCGAGGACGCGCTTCAGCGTCACGTTCCGCAATGTGATCGTGACTGTCGGGTTCGCGTTCGCGGGGTCCAGCAGGACAATGTTCACGCCTTTGGGGCTATGATCGGTCACATCAAACTCCTCCGCCAACGCCCCGAGCGCGTCCACCACGCGGTTCAGCTCAAGATTGGTGAAGTTCACCGCGGGGATCGCGATCGCTTCCAGTTTCTGCTGCAAGGGAAGCGTAACTGCCCCGCGACCCGTTTCCGGCGACGGCTCGGGCGCAGCACCCGTTCGCTGCCAGGACTGCCTGACTTCTTCCAACAGATCCGTCCGGGATTTCTCGTGTTCGGAATCGGCGGGCTGCGCGATTATCGGCCGAAATGTCATCGCGACAATGAGAAGGGAGAGCAGCAAGCCTGCCGGACGTCGGGCGATTCGGCTGAACCACAAAGTTACATCGGGATGTAGGGCGGGGTCGCCGGACCCCGCCCCACCATGACGCACCGGATCGTCCGCGAGACCGTCGTTTAAGACATTCGCCTTCACGATATTCCTGGCATAACAAGGCGTATTCATTGTTTCGTTACAGCCTCCCGGCTGACGGATTCGGTGGCGGTGAAAGCCGGGATGCCACGGACCGCATCCGGCGGAATCGGCGGGATAAGCGTTAGCCCGGTCGCCTTGGCGCCGTCCGCGGGCGGGCAGGTCACCACGGCCAGCGGCGGTTCCAGTTCAATCCGCTCCACGCAATAACGAACACCCTCGAATACCGCCGACTCGCCCTCCTTCAGTTCACGCTGCAAAGCCGGGTTCTTCCGGCTGGCGAACAATCCCAGCGGAGCGCCGGCTGGAGACGGACCGCGCGTTGTGAGGACGACGTCTTCGCCCGTTTTTTCATCGGTGACGGTCGCCGTCGCCTGCGGCCCGCCGGTTCCTTTGACACCGGAAACGGTTCGGTCCAGGCCCAGATGAGTCAGCCACAACGGGTGTCCGGCCAGCCGATCCCCCACCCGGCCCAGCACGGTTTTCCCGGTTGTCATGTCGGCGAAGATCCCCTTCAGGTCTTCTGGACCACCCGCAAAACCCACCAAACGGAGCCGGAAAGGTCTCTGCCGGACCTCCAGCAACTTGAGATCGAACGAAAGGTTTTCCGAATCCGCTGGCGCCGCCTCTTCGACGGGAACCGCGGCCAGCGCATGGCTGCGCCGGTCGTGGAAAAGCGCCGGTGGGGTGAAGACATCGTAGACCCAGCCCCGGCCGCGCTTCTGCAACACTGGCTCGGGCCAGACGCAAGTTGGGTGCCTGATGCTCCCCCCGGGCGCGGCCGCCGGGCGAGTCGTTCCGCTCTCAGCGATGGGCCACGGGGCGAGTTCGCAATATTCGATCGTGACGGTGAATTGCGAGAGGGCAGGTTGCACCATGAGCGCCACCGGTGCCGTGCCATCGGACTTCCCCTTGCGGGGAGAGGCGCCGCTCGCCGCGGGTTCGACCGCGATCTCGCTGATTGTCACCAACGGCTTGCCGGCCAAAAGCCGATTTAGAAACCGACGCAGCGTCGCCGTGCGACCGGCAAAAATCAGCCGGATGGGCACCGTCTCGAGCACGCCAGCCGCCCGCACTGACAGGCGCGGATCGACGTCGAAGAGGTCACCCCTCCCCACCAGGTTGTCTCCCGGCGGCAGCCGTGTCGCCGCCCCGCCCGGAATCGACCCGGGAAGGCGAGCGCATTGAACCGACATCAACTGCGACGGATGAGCGGCGAACAGCGCCCCGATCAGATAATCCGTGGCTTCACATTGTCGCCGATGTGCGGCAATCGCGACCGGATGGCTGGAATCGCGGCCTAGCGGAGCGATCCCAAACTGTTCCTCGGGCCGGATGCCGACCCCCGTACGTCGAGCCCGCTCGTGCAGCTCTCGCACGAATTTCCCGGTCTCGCGAAGCGGCTCCGACCGGGAACCTGTCCCCGACATTTCGGACGAATGGGAGGGCGCGCCCACGTCATCAGTGAGTTCCACCTGCAAACGAGCCAGGCGGTTTTCCGCGGCCGTGCGTTGCGCCTCGAGGTTGGCGGATTGTGCCGCGGGCGGCGCCGGATCGAGCACAGCCAAACGACCTGCCTCGCGCCGTTTCTGGGTCAACGCTCGCTGGGCCGCCCCAGCGGCTCTTCCGGTTTCGATCAACCCCCGGCTTTCAGCGACCAGCGCCAGCAGCCACAGAACCGTCAGCCCGATGAGAACCCGCCAAAGCGAAAGGTGAGGCATGGCCCGGATTTAAAACAAAGCGTCCGGCGCCAGCCGGAGGGTGATCTCAAAATCGAAAAAGCCGGGCTGACTGGCGGCAAAGTGCTCATGCTCCACCGCGGCAACCAAGGGCGACAAGCGCAGAGCGCCCAGCAGCGATTCGACTTTCAGGGGGGACTCGTCTCCGGCACCGGCAGTCAGTCTGCCTGCATCGAACAGACGGCCCGCCACCAGGAGCCGGATACCGGCTACCGCCTCGATTGGTCCGGCGGGCGGGTTGACGTCGGAGCGTGCGGGAGTCGCCGCCGGCTCGCCGGATGATTCTCGTGAGTCCGGCGCCAGGACCTGCAGCCGATCGAGCCAGACGTCCTGCTCGCTCGCGAGCCGCCCCTGCAATTCGCCGAGCAGGGCCATCCAGCCGGACCGGCCTCGGGCGAGCTTCCGCAGCGCCGCAATCCGCCGGTTGATATCAGCAAGGCGTGCGAGGCTGGAACGATTTTGGGCCTCAGCCTGACGAAAAACGGAAAGAGTGGATTCCACCTCCGCGATTTGCCGCCGGGCCTCGCGCGCCTTGACTCGCAGCCGCCAGATCGGCACCAGGCCGGCAACGATTACGAGCAGCGCGCTGATTGCCAACCAGGGCCACCGGCGTCGAACGAGCATCTCCCTGCGGAAAGGCCGGGGCAGCAGATTCCCCTCCGACCGCGCGCCGCGCGCCGCGCCGGCGGCCAGCCCGACCAGGTCGACGAGAGGCACATCATCCTGCCCCAGCCCAAGATCCGTCGCCGTGCGGCCCAAGCCGAGATGAGAGCGCAGATCCCAACGCTCGACCCGCAGCTGCAGTTTCTCCTCCAAGGCCGCCGGCAATTCCGGCAGCCGGGCGCCACCTCCGGTCAGCCAGAGAACCGCCGGGCGGGCTGCGTCCTTCGCCGATGGGAGAAACGGCGGCAATCGCAGGATCTCAGCGCACAACCGGCGGACGAATTGATCGATCGCTTTCTGCCCGGCGACGCGTTCGCGCGCTCCCACCGGCCGTTCCGCCGTGTCGGCGAACCCCCGGAGTTTGAACGCCTCGGCGGCGGTAGGATCCAGCTCCAATTCCTCCGCCACTTTCTGGGTCACCGTGTTGCCCCCGACCGCGAGCGTGCAGGCAGAGAAACCGCTCGCTCCGGCGGAGACGAGCTGGGACGAGCGGGCGCCGACGGACAAGACCAGTGCCCCGGCTGGCCCGGCGAACCGGTAACCGATCGCGTAGCGCAACACCAGCCAGGCGGGCAACACCGCTTCCGGATACAGGCCGTTCTCCCTGATTCGGACGCCAAGATTCTCAACGAGACGCCGTTTCGCCACGGCCAGCATGATGTCCCGGCCGGCCTCATCCTGCGCGAGCACGACGTGGCTCCCAACCATTTTCTCGGCCGTGGCCGTTCCTTGTCTCTGTTCAAACGCAATGATCTTCCGGCGCTGCCGGGGCGACACGGCCGGAATCCGAAACAGGCGATTGAACGTGAGGTGTCCAGGCAGGCCGACGACACAGCCGCCGTGCAGCCTCTCCCCCCGCAGCAATTCCCGGAGCGCGGCGCCGACCGACTCCAGCCAATCATCCTCGGTCGGGTGGCTGGCGCCGACGGGCTGGGTGGCGAACCGTTCCAGCACCAGCGACCCCGGACCACCGGAGAATAGTCCGTACGCAACGTGACTGGCGCCGCACTGCACGGCGAGGATTCGGACATGACGCATAAAAGATTGTTCTACTATTTCGAATTTCGTTTTCAATGCAAGCGGAAAATCCCCTCCAGGCCGGACTGGTTCGATCGGTTGTAGGGCGGGATCGCCCGATCCCGCCGTTTCATCGAGCGAGGCGGAGTGCGGCGACTCCGCCCTACAGCTCCGAACGCACCACGCGTCCTTGCAGCGGCGAGCGCAGCGAGTTGATTCCGAATCCGCGGTTCGCTCGCTGGCGCTCGCAGCTACCGGCCCGCCGGGTCTCCTTCTCTCGCCGGTGAAACCCGTAGGGCGATGATTGCACCTGTGGAAAACTTTCGCCCGACCACCCGCGACGGTTTTGGTTGCGACGGAGGCCGCGACGCGAAACATGCGTTCCGGCATCACCATGGCCTCCACCCTCCCCTACAAAATCAGCGTCCTTGTCTTCCTGGAGAACCAGGCCGGCGAACATCTTCTCATTCTTCGGAAAAAAGCGCCCAACTTCGGCCATTGGAGCCCGATCGGTGGCAAACTGGAAATGGCCCTTGGCGAGTCGCCCTTCGAGTGCGCGGTGCGCGAAACCGGGGAAGAGACCGGACTGCGCATCGCCATCGCCGATCTGCACCTGTTTGCCATGATTGCCGAAAAGGCCTACGAGGGCGAAACGCACTGGCTCATGTTCCTTTTTCGCTGCCGCCGCCGACTCGAGGCGCTCCCCCCCGACATCGCCGAGGGCCATTTCAGCTTTTTCAACCGGGACGCCATCGGACGCCTGCCGATTCCGGAGACGGATCGCGCAGCGTTGTGGCCGATTTATGATCGCTATCGCGACTCTTTTGTCGCGCTGCGCGCCGATTGTGCCCCCGGCCGGCCGGTACAGGTGATCATCGAACAGGTGACTCCGCCGCCGGCTTAGGTCGGTCGGCTGATTTTTTCGAGCGGTGGCGGACACGGAGGTCCGCCCTCCAACAATCCAACCTTGCGTGGAGGGCGGTGCGCCGTCACCGCCAATGTCAGATTCCCGAGACCGGACGGCACCGGGACGAAAAGGGCACCGGCGCTTGATTAATTCCCTCTTATATCGATCATTATCTGCAACCTGCAGTCTCCGCCTTCTCTGTGAGTAATTCTTCTCCAGCCACCGTCGACCAGAAGATGAATCCCCCGACCGGGCCGTCTCCGGCCAGCCACGCACCGGTCAATGCCCGGCTGACCTCGACGGAGCGCCTTGACCTCTATCGCCAGATGGTGCGCATCCGGCGTTTTGAAGAGCGCAGCCTGCGCGCCTATCAACAGGGGAAGATCGGCGGTTTTCTTCATCTGTACATCGGCCAGGAAGCCGTGGCGGTCGGGTGCTGCTCGGTGATGGAGAAGACTGACCACGTCATCACGGCTTATCGCGACCATGGACACGCGCTCGCCGTCGGAATGAGCCCGAACGAGCTGATGGCGGAGATGTACGGCAAGGCCAGCGGCTGCTCCAAAGGCAAAGGCGGCTCGATGCATTTTTTCGATCCGTCCCGTAATTTCTGGGGGGGACATGGCATCGTCGGCGGCCAGGTGCCGCTGGGGGCTGGAATCGCCTTTGCGCTCAAATACCGGGGCATTGCCGGCGCCTGCCTCACTTTCATGGGCGACGGCGCGGTCAATCAGGGAGCGGTGCACGAAACGTTCAATCTGGCGGCGCTCTGGGATCTGCCGGTCGTTTTTATCATTGAGAACAACGGATATTCGATGGGCACCAGCCAGCGGCGGTCGTCAGCCGGCC
>Ga0182011_10002902_pt1 | contig 14295 bp, 20 predicted proteins | sample 711E1DmetaG_FD_120481 | JGI IMG/M metagenome (GOLD analysis project Ga0182011, IMG submission 120481) | Permafrost microbial communities from Stordalen Mire, Sweden - 711E1D metaG | ecosystem: Environmental > Terrestrial > Soil > Wetlands > Permafrost | place: Sweden: Stordalen | collected... | reverse complement strand
TCCTTCGAAGTCATCAAAGACGAAATTCGACACATCGGAGTGGACGGGGCGCTTGGTCTCAACCTGGGCGCAAAAGGCTTTGACGGCCTCTTCATCACCATCAGCAAAGACCTGGATCTCCTCCACTCCACCGTTTTCTATATTATGGGCCTCAAACATCCTGATTCTATTGGCCATGGCTATGCCCAACAGGATGTATCTGTAGCCCACATCATGCACCTTGGGACCAGTTATCTTGATTTTAATCTTCATGTTCTCCGTGATATGTGTTCGTCCGGCTATTTGGTTATTGTGGCCTCATTTCCAGAATTGATACCAGTGCTTCGACCTGGCCTCTTCCTGCCCGGGCGGAAGGGCTGGAATCTTTGCAGCCATGTTATCAGCCAGGGATCGGAGATCGTTGGTCAAGGTCCTTAGATGCTGAATCTCACTCTCACGAACTCTTAATAGCTCTTCCAGGTGCGCTATGTGCTGCGCTCTTTCTGTTGCTTGTTGCTGTATCTCATGGGTTTTGACCTCTGCATCTGACAGGTGCAAGTAAGTATCAATCGCTTTGCTCACCCACTCCGACCGATTGAGCCCTTTAGCACCGGCCTGTTCGTCTATCAGGTGCAAAGTGCTATCATCCACATTGCCATAAACACGCGGCATCTTGATCCTCCCTGCAACTACTGAGAGGTGCTACAAAATAAATTCGTTCCGGTGTCCGACCGGGAATAAGTTCTAGGTCCTTTTCATTAATTCTTTTTAAAATGTAATAGAACCGTCTCCTTTATAGTTTAAAGGCAACATAACTTTTGGAATTCTTAAAAGGAGGGATGGATGAAGTGAAACTTGATATGAGATGGGTAGTCATCTTTTTGGCAGGGATTGTGGCATTAATTCCAGGAGCATGTGGTGAATCTGTCACTGTAGGCTGTGGTTCTTCGGTAGCTGTTAGTGAGGGCAGCTCTGCGGAAGGTATCTTAGCTTCAGATGGTACAGTCACACAGTCATCTGTAAGCTCAGTGGGCGTTATAGATGACCTCAATATCGATCCGTGGGTGCAAAATACAAATGGGGATTATGCTGAAATTGGGGTGACAGGAACAAACGTTGCTGGATTATCCTATAGCGATAATTATTACCCTGGCAAAGATCAAGTTGGGGTAAGCGATGCAGTCTGGGCACAGCAATGGATAGGAGCCAGTTCAGCGGATTCTCTCCATGCCTACGCACGGGCAAGCAACTCAGCAGGGGACAACGCAGGATCAAACCTAGACATCTCTTATGGATCGCTAAAAGGTTACTATAATGCCGCATATGCAGGACCTGCTTCATGGCTAGGGATCGATCGTGGTGCGTTTGTGCAACAGACTCTCGATAGGGCCGAAGCCTCTAAGATCGTGGCTAAAACTTGGGCTGTAGATCCGGCGGGAGATGCTGCAGGAGCATTAACCGATGTTAGTAACGGCGAATTAAAGGATTACTCTGTGTTAGCAGCTTCTGCTGGATATTCAAATGGACTCAAAGCTGCTGGAGTCAGTGTTGATTCAATGAATGCATCTTCACCTAGCGGATCGATATATCAGGTCATGAACACCTACAATAGCAAGGGAGATACCTCAACAGTAAGCTTGGACAAAGCTACATCTGTTACTGGATACGACGGAAAAGCATATGCATTTGATTCAACGGCAAGAGCAACAGAAACCGGGCATGTGACTGGGCCGTTCGTTGGAACTGCAAATGTAGGAACAGCAACTAAGACTAGAACTCCAAATTTCGGATCGGAATACGACTTAAGTATGTCTGCGACAGCAGGTACCGATCCAACAGGGAATTTAGGATATTATGTCGATCCAAGCATGGCCACCTCAACTTTAGGCGCGATCCAGGGTGCAGTGAACGCCGCTCAGTCGAACGATACTATAAATGCGGCTGCTGGAACCTATAAAGAGAATGTGGTCCTGGACAAATCATTGACTGTAAACGGAGCAGGACAAGACAAGACAACCGTGGATGGGGGTCAGAAGGGGTCGGTGTTTACCATCCCATCAGGCGTGGCCGCGACGCTTGCGGACATGACCATTCAGAATGGAAAAGCATCACTCGTTTATGTTCCTAGTGACCCGGGAGAGAGTTATTACAAAAAGTCATCGGTCGGCGGCGGCATTAACAATGCAGGCACGTTGGCCGTGAGAGACTGTGCAATTATTAGAAACACAGTGTATGCAGGCACAGCCATGGGCAGAGAACGGGAACCTACCATTGCATACTCTGCATATGGGGGCGGCATCTATAACAGCGGAACCGTTACATTAATTGACAGCATAGTCTCCGAAAACACAGCAAATGCAGATAATACCTCATTAGAGAGTGGCGAAAATTTCTTAGGTGCATATGGGGGCGGCATTTATAACAGCGGTGCCATTGCAATCACAGGTAGCACAATCTCTGGGAACAATGCCCTGGCAGATGATCCTTCTCCTACATCTATATCCGGTAGCGTCGGTGGTGGAGGTATTTACAACGGCAACACAGGCACAGCTACTATTGCAGACAGCATCATCTCTGGGAACACTGCAAAAGCAGGGAGTGGAGGTCAAGCTTTTGCTCAAGGAGGCGGCATATTAGGCGAAGGCATAGAAACTATCACGAATAGTATAATCTCTGGAAATAGAGTAGTTACGGAAGGTCAAAGTCCTGTACTAGCCGCAGGCGGAGGGCTTTTTTCGTATGGTATAACTACAATCACAGGTAGCACAATCTCTGGGAACGCGGTAGATGATGGAGGTTCAAATTTCCCAGGTCACGGGGGCGGCGGCATTAATAACTGGGGTAAAATTACGATTACAAGCTGCAATATTTCTGAGAATACTGCGGTACGCGGTGGAGGTATTTTGAACGTGGGCACGGCAGTTATAGACCCTACGACAACAATAACTGGCAACAGCGAGCCTCAGTTGGTGGGGGTGTAGAATGAGACAGACAAGAGCTTACGTCTCCTCCACAATCTCGGCCTTTTTCCTCTCTTGGCCCGCAAGTTACACGCACTTGAATACCGCGCTCAATCAGGCCGCTATATGCGGCCAGCACAATTTTATAAATATGCTTTCGACCTCGTAAGGTAGGGGTTTGCGCTCCAGATATAGGCTTAGAAGAATCGATATCAGCCGGAAAGGCTGACCCGTATCAGGCAAGCAATCAAGTAAACTTGCTCAGAATTCCATAGTCTTTGGAATAGGCAGTTTGCCAGAAGCAAAAATAGGGCTTGTTAAGTGGATGCCAAAAAGAGAGATGAATTCTTGCAGGTTACACGCACCGCCTGCTAGGGGAGAACGAAAAAAGAAAGTGGGTTAGCGGAGAGATCCGATCTTCTCAAGAGCCGTGTTCGTGGACTCCATCGAGGACTTTGCCGCCTTCATTTCTTCTCGTATCTTGGCTTCGCATGCCCGGTATTCATCAGAGTTGGCCCAGTCTCCAGGCAACCATTCCAGGTGCTGGCCTTTCGATCGTCCAAGGTCCCGGACACGCCGAAGTTCATCCCAGGATGATATAGGCTTACCATCCAGGATGGACCGGCTCTCTGATGCCCTTTCGCGTAGTTCTTGAACGGAATTGGCATGGCACTTGTCCAGGAGTTCGCCTATCTGTTTGGCATTTTTAACCAACTGCTCAAGCTGCCTCTCCAGCTCCACTATTCGTTGCTGAGTGGCCGTCAACCCGGCAGAAGGGGAAACCGAAACACCACCATCCGCCGCCACATGGACGGCGCCTAAAGTGCTCATCCTGAGTTTCGACAGCTCATCATTCAGAGCGGCGTACTGCTCTGCGAGTCGCAGCTCCGTGGATTCTTGGACGGTACGTACCAGGCCACTTTTGCCTACGAATTGAGAATATTGTTGAAGTATATCCATGTTCATCACCTGTTCATATCGATTTGACCTTCTGCCATGGCCTTGATGATTGCTTCGCTGTTCTTGATTCTGGAATCGTGGTCCATTGCCACTATCTCAGATCTCTTCCAAACCTTTGTGTCATTGTCTTCCATATACATCACCATGAAAAATGAGTGTGGTCCTACCTGTTGGCACTCTCCATTGCCTTCGCTCTGGTTAGGGCGGCATCCGGGCTCATTGGAGCGATTGGGCTGTTGTTCTGGCCGTACTCGGGTACGTCTCTGTTCGATTCGTCTGTGGCTCTTTTGTACTTTCCAGAGCCTACTTGGTAGTCTTTGTCAGCCATTTCTTCTTACCTCAGTTGAAATATATCGCCGAAGGGAGGAACCCTCACGGCTTTGATATATGCCGGGTTAGGCCCCGGCTGCCTGCTCACTCGTTTCGTATCTCTGCGATCCTGGTTTTGATCGCCTCAGCAGCCTCTTGCCGCTCGTCTTTGGTCGCTGCTGGGCCGGCCAGCCGGATTGCTGCCATATCCAGTTCGTGCTGGTGGTGCTCTATCACAAAGAAGGAGACCAGCTCCCTTAGATCTTCCAGGCTCTTCGCTTCCCGAATCCCGGGGATGTGATGCCCTTCCAGCTTTGCCAAATAGACGGCCACAGCCGCCGCGTCTTCGTTTAGTTTTGTTGCCATATTTTTCACCTCGAATTTTTCATCTAGATAATTGGAACGACTTTCCCACGTCGAAATTTCCATTCTCCGATCATCAGCGGAATGCAAATAGCGCTAATCAAATCGTCATGCTGGCCGGTCGCGGCGTCCGCTGTGGTCCTACCACCTGGAGTCAAATGATACTTGAATGATGCTATCTCTTGTTCCAAGAGAGGCAACGCTTGCAGATCTGGCGCATAATCGAATCGCTTGTGTTGCATCAGGCTCAGGAAATTTGAGATCATCAACATTTTCGATATGTTGTAATTCTTGGTGTCCGGGTCAAACCGTGCCCTTTCACCGCCTGTGAACACTACAGGATAGAGCTTCTTCGGTCCGGTTAACGCGTGCGCCTGCTTCAGATAATCTTTGATTGGCGCACCGAGCCCGCTCGCATCCATACACAAGTGCGGACCGTCGCTGAACTCATTAGGCCATTTGTTCAGGGAATCCAGATTTTTGATGGCGTCCACGATCAATTTCACAATCGTGGGATAGTCCACACCTCTGATTCGATCCAGCCCTCTCAGATGGTACATGAAATCGCCCTTGATGCCATCATACACCATCTCGATAACTGCGAAGCTGGTAAAGTCCAGGGCCTTTGCCAGATCCACACCCAGTAAATACCTTCGTTCGATCGATATATTAATCACCTTATATTTTTAATGCGCTTACTGACGGATTCGCCAGGGATCGGAATAGATCAGAGCTGAAAATGGATCCTTCGGAATCCAAGAACACACAATGATATTCCTGTTCAAACCAGAGGTTCGTTATCTTCTCTTCTTCCAAGAACTCTTTCGTTATGCGTGGGCACATCTCGGCGGGGATTTCGTACCATTCCCACATATCCCGCTGCTCATCCCAAATCTTAAAAAAGTGATTCTGCTTGCCGAAGGGAGTAGACATCAGGATATGCCTGCCATTGGAGACGGCAAGCATGGGCCGGACGGAATTGTACAGAGGATCGGGTACCCGCGCCGCTTCGTCTTCCAGAAGCAAAGTCACAGCCGAGAAACTTCTTGCGCTCTTCTCCGAGCCCGGGCGTGCTATGAAGCGGTTACCATTGGCGAACCGGACGGCAAGCTTTGTGTCGGTGCTGAGATAGTCGCTCGGAAGTTCCACAGCTCCACGGAACTCATCAAACTTGAGCATGAGTTCGCCGCTCTGGTCCTGTGAAGGTGCGATAACAAGGCCGAACGAGGGACGCCGATAGATCGATTCATGCAGGCCCAGGGCTGCGCACGTTGTGCTCTTTCCGCTCTGTCTGGAGCAGTTTAGAATGATCTTCCGCGACCGGCTTCGAAGCAACTTAGCCTGCCAGGGATCCGGGTGATAGCCCAGGACCTCCCTGGCCCACAGAACGGGATCTAAGGAGTATGCCCCGTCATCGGCCGTGTAGAGCATTTGCCACCGCCAGACGGGCGTCTGGATAGGGATCTAGAGCCGTCATCATTATAGTTCGCACCTCGATCCATTCAGCATTCAGAGTGATGTTAATCTGCGGCTGGCTGGAGATCTTGCCCTCCAGCTCTGCAAGTAGCTTCCTCTGCTCCCTTAGTTCGCCCTCTTGCCCTCTTGCCTCTCGAATATAACCGACACAAGCGTTATGATTCTCAGCTACTTCGGCTTTGGCTAATAGGTCGTATGTCCTTGTTTGAAGGGTTTCGATACGGGCCTTAGCTGCCTGGTATTCGCTAAAGGTGTTATCGGCTTGAAGCGCTTCTTTAGCATCTCGCGATTTTAATAATTCTTTTGGAATATGTTCAGATAGATGATTTTTAAGGGACTTTCGCCCTATGCCGAAAGTGTGCGAAAGTGCGCTAAAGTTGGGCTTATCTAAGAGCAGCTTATTGATTTCTTCTAGCTTGGGATGTCCACACACGGAACATGGCCGCCCCATCTCAGACATTTAGCTCTCCTCGCTGGCGGCGCCGTCGTAGGCTTTGCGGTCGTATCCCTTCGTCCTGGCCTGTTGCCGAGATTTGCGTCGGTCGTTCCGTTCGTTCGCTTTCAGAATATTGCACCGGCTGCCTCTTGAATGACATTTTCCTTTCATACAGCTCCTACCTAACCCCGATTGCCTGCCAGGACCGCGCTTAACCTGTCATCAATCCGTTTGATCTCATCCGCTGCTCTCGATAGCTGCTCTAAAAGATGATAGCGCCGGGCTTGCAGGGATTCGGCTTCGGTCATGCTCCTGCCTCCCACTTTGTTTGCGAATCGGCCTTTCCGGCTCTTGTGGCACTGGCGGTGGGCCTTGCATGTGACAGGTAGAACAGATGTAACCGCTCTTACCCTCGTTGAAGTAGGGGGTCAGATCATAGGGGAAAGATCGCCCACATAAGCAGCATGTGCGCTTCTTCATTCCAGCTTTGAACTTCTGAATGCCTGGATTGTCTTCGACGGGCATCTTTGCCGAGCCGGTACGTTTGGCGGCCTGATCTCTGAAGTGCTCCTCTTTCGCTCTGGTCTGGTCCTGCTCTGTCTTCGTCAATGAAGACATTGTCTTCGTCTTGTCCCCATTAGACTCTGTTGGAGCCGGTTCGCTTGATATCGATGTCTTCATTGTCTTCATTGTCTTCATGAAAAATGGCCTGTCTTCCTTGTAAAGAGAATTTTCATGCATTGTACAATTTTGTACATTAGAAGGATTGCCAAATCTCTCTATGATCTCATTCCATATGTTTGATGAAGACAATGAAGACATCATTATCTGTTGACTCTTTTCTTCTTCTTCTTCATGAATACAAGATGAAGACACATGAAGACACTCAAAGACATTATTAGAAATCGATACCAGTGCGGCGTCTAATGATGCTTTGCACGTACTGCTATCAAAAATCAGTCCTTTGTAGAGGCGGATATTCTTTCTATCTTTATCTTTGCCTTGTTTGGATTCAAATCCTCCGCAAAACTTCTTTAGTTGCCTTCCAAAGTACCTTATGTCCACTACTTCCCCAACTTTGTAGCCGCACCACGTTTTGTAAGCCTCATAAATCGGCTCTGATGGGGTCCACATATTTGATAATGCACCGTCAAACTCACAGAACAATTCAAGGAACGTAGTCACAGAGGAACTTTGTTCGCTGTACTCTGCGAACATCTCAGAGCCCAAACGCTTGTGAATCTGTCCGCTCTTCCCGATGGCTTTTGATCTGAAGAGGAGTAAATTAAGTATGCCGGAAAGTTCGCTAGGTTTTGACAGCTTGTCATAGAGGGCCGGGTCTCTTTTCCGCTCCAGTGGATTTACCGGGTCTGGATTCGCTACGAAAATGAAAGGTAGATCGATCTTTACGAACCTCTCCTGCCAGCCTATAGAACTGTCCTCGATCTTGGGCATGGTGTTGGTATCTACTGTGGTCTGGAAATAGGGATCAAATTGGATACGGCTCTGATTCTTTCGGTCTCCATCAATGGAGCCGTTGCCCGATGTCAGCTTGATAAAGTCGGTGCCGATGCTTGCCTTTCGCTTGCCGGTCTCCGAGGCAATCCAGCCTCTTTTCCTGTAGAATCCACCCGCCGCAAAGTTATTTTTAGCAACTTCGGCCAAAGGCATATCTCTAAATGCCGTCTTCCCGAAAAACTTCTTGATGAGTTTTTCGTAAATGCCTTTCCCGTTCCGCCCGAGTCCGAGAAGGAAGAGCACATAGGCAAAGGGCTCCTTGATCGCCGTAGCCGCGAACCAGTCTATGAGGGTGATCCTGTCGGATACGTTCGGAGTGATGCTCTCCAGAAATGCAAGAAATGCCGGACACCGGGCCTCGGGTGCGTGTGTGACATCGATTTGCTCTATGAGAAGATCTTCAGAGCGATATTCTCTGACTTCCCCGGTGAGGAGATCAGCCACGCCGTTCTTAACTCCGAGTAGGTAAGGGTTGGGCTCAAATGTAACCGGGTTGCTGAGAAGGTCGTTCTTGATCCTTCGCAGGGTCTCTTTGAGCTTGTCGCTTGTATTGAGATCGCCCGCGGCTTCGCATAATACCCGGTCTATTACCCTTGCTCCCTCGGGCTTGTAGATTTGCCCGGTAAAATGATAGATGTCCTCCGAGTCCTCGGACATTGCCAAGGGCATTCTTTCAAGAACCGCTCGCGCCGCGTATGTAGGACTAAATCGGACTTTCTTGATTTTGCCGTCCTTGTCAAAAGTAATATCCGCAACGTCTTTCAGCTCGATTTTCGGGCCGCTCTGCTCCTGCTCGTTAAGGATCTTCTGTGAGCCATGATCGCCCGGCCATTGACATCCTTTGCAATGATCATCAGGCACGCAAAACCCGAGATTGAATAGATTTAGGTGAGGATAGCCGCCGCTGTCGGTCTGCATGGTAGAGCATAACGGGCACGACACCCGGCCAAATTCAGTTTCAAATATCCGGGGCTCTACCCGGCACCTGTCAGCGATCTCGCTCCATAGGTCAAAGGCTGCATCCTCGCTCCAGCCTACTTGATAGAGATAAGTTGCCAGGGTACCAAGTGCTCTATGCTTGCCTTCGATGGGTTGCGCCTTTTCTATGATGTTCTGCATACACGGCGCAAAATTCGCCCGGTCTAGGGGCTCAGGTAGCCTCGATATAGTGCTATTCCCGGTTGAATGCTCACGGGTGTCTTTCCTGATATCATCCATGTGAGCTTTGATCAGGCCAACCAAGGGCTCCTTCTCGGATGGGTCGAAGGCTTGATACCAGGATACTCCTTCAGCTAAAACCTCATTCGATAAAGGCAAAGATGCTTTCTTGAAGTCTATCTTGATCGCTTTCGGGTCTAGGGGAATAACTGCAAAGGGATGTCGTTTGTGTAGAGAGAAGATCGTCTTGAACGTCCTCTTCTGGTTGTTCAATTGGTCAAATTTGACCCGTCCGATGTGCTCAGGATGCTTCCTAAAGAATGCCTGTGATATGTCACCGATGAGGCGATTGTAGGCTTTGCAGATGACTTGAAATTCTCGCTTCCGGCCCTCTCGGGTGAGTGTGGTATTTCCCACAGCCACAGCAAAAAATCCATGATGCAAGTGCACATAGATTCCGCCACCTGAATATAGGCAGTAGACGCTTTTCTCAATACCTCGCTCTCTGAGGTAATCAACGTGAAATTGTGCCGCCGCTTCGACTGCCTCTTTTACGGCTATGCTTTTCCTGATGTCTCCAATTGAATCAATGTCAGCACTCAGGCTGAAGGCAAGGCAGTTAGACAGGTCTCCGAGTGTGGTGTCAGGCTCTTTGCGGGCCTCATTCCACTGTGCGGCCTGATCAAAGACGCTCTGCTCCATAATGTCCAAGGTAGCGTAGAGCGTCCGGCCTCGCTCGATAGTCGCATCATAGTCAGCCGGGCCGCGAAGCATGATGGTCTTGGGATCTATGCCGCCCTTGTACCAATGTTCATCACTGTTCAGGGCTCGGGCTCCCACTCCATGCTCACAGTAGCGGAGGATAGCCGCTTTGACCTCGGGCCTCTGGTAGTGCTCAATGGTGACATCCGTTACACCCGGGATGGGTACGGGAAGGGGGGAAACTTCGGCCATCTTATACGGCTCCCCACTGGCACGAGCTTATGGCTTTGATCTTCTTACGGGGTGGCGCACGGTCGCCAGACTCCTCGACACGGCCGCCCGGGGTAACACGGAACGCCTGAAGCCCGCGCTCCTGGTCGTTTGATTTCCAGGGCAACCACACACGTTTCCTTTCCCATAGCGGTGAATATGGATATTGTATTTCCTCAGTACTCCGGCGCTGTGGCCGCGAGTAGGTGGTGGTATCCAGGCTGTCAGGCAATACCGTCACCTCCATGCACGGCTCGGCAATGGCAAAAGGTCGAATTGTCAAAGTAGCGCCGTGCGTCGGGGTCGAATGCCAATGGAAAGAGCCCGCCACAATCGGAGCATACTTTTGGCGAAGGAAGCTTTTTATCCTTTAAACGAGAAGTGTGTCGCATAGAATGCCTCGTGCTGTGGTGTTCTGTTTGGGTTGCCCGCGTCGGGAGTTCGCAGCTCCTGACCTTTCCAATTTCCATTCATACAAGTCCTCTGGATTTGATAACCTCATCCAACACGGACCGGGCCGCCTCGCATAGACCGGTATTCATTTCATCAGCCAAATTTTCTAGGAACGCTCTTTGAGACGCGGAAATTCGGTACGTAATCGCATCCGTGAGCCTCTCTTTCCCCTTCTGATTTCTGTACTTTTTCATCTCGTCGCCTCTCAGGATGTGTCCTCTCTATTGCCATCTTTTTTTATACTTAGCTCTTGTGGTAAGTACGTTACCCCGCAAGATATTTATACTTTTGTTTCTTATCATAGGAGCAAGGTGTTTTGAAATGGTAAGCCAGAAAAGAAGCCAACTATTGAGCGAAAAAGAACGCGAGAAATTGACGAATAGAGCAAACCTAGACAAGCGTACCAATTCCACAAACGCAATTAGAGTAAAACGTAAGCTATCGGCTTGGTTGGATAACATAAGCGACGTAGTTCTTATTTTACAAACCCTACCAGATGATCAATTAAAAGATGAAGTCCATGATTGGTATTTGTATTTTCTATTGAACATAGTTGAAAATTTAATGGAGATTGAAAAATTCTACCCTATCGAGGGGGATATCGAGGAACCCGATGAGTGGAAGGCCGTTATCAAATGCGAAAAGAAGACGGAAAAGAAAACCGTTCGCCCCGCCGAAGATCTGGATATTGCTAGAGCCTCAATGCTGACTTATCATATCGGCATACTCGGTCACTATCTGGGCATGAAAAACCCCATACCCAAAGTCGACGCCCTGGTGAATGCCTGTAAAAATCCAAATCTTCCCGACCTGGGCGATAAGCTCACGCCCAATGAACGGCGTGCAATGGAGAGATACGTCCAAGCAATAACGAAATTCTTAAACGATACCGTGCGTATAGAAGAGATGCCGCCAAAATAGCCCACACGCACCTCTTTCTTTTTGTCGCCACTTGCTATCGATTCCCGGAAATAGTTCTAGTACATTCTTGAAGAGTCTTGTGAAAATGTACTAGAACTTTTTCGAGCATAAAAAAGAAGGGCTCACCGCCATATCTTCAGCTTCGCTAGCAGCCTTCCCAAAATCTTGTTCTTTCCCCTTCTCAGGATCTTCTTTGGATCTCCAGAAGCTAAGGTCTCCAGGTCGTTCATGGTCCTGGCGGCCTTGTATAGGCTATTGGACGCTTTCTTTGTCATCACAAGGCCCATGAATGCCACAAGAATCAAAAGATCTGCAATGACCAGATCAACCGGGTTGACGTTCCCAACTATGTTCATCCAGTCACTTCAAAGTCATTGTTCTGGAAGGCTCGCGGGTCTTCTGTGATTGTCAGAAGGTGCGAATATCGGGAATCCATATCCGAGATTGCATCATTTTCAAGCTGCAAGCATGGCAACCTGTTCAGGATGGCTTTTGAGGTGGATAAGACAAGCTGCCTAAGCTCCTCATCCGAAGTTAAGTCATTTCTGCCTCGGAGCCTTCCACATTCGTATAGGCCACTCTGAGCTGCCTTGCAAATGGCGATGAGATCACTATAGGTCTCAGCAAAAGTTGGAGAGGCCATTTAGACCGCCGCCTTGCACTCATCCACAGGGCCATTCAAACCGCCCGGCCACTTCCCGGTGGGCCGGATGCTGCCAGACTCAGCCGCAATCGTGATCTGCTCTTCTGGGAAGTACCGGCGCTGATGCTTGCATCGCTGGCCCGGGTGATAAGTCGCGGCAGGGCAACTGCATTTCGTCGGGGTCGCGGTGTAATAGACATCTTTCTTATTTGACAGCACCAGAACCAGCCGCCCGTTATCCATGCTCACATCAGCCGGTAATGGATCGCTCGCTATTTTCTTCCATTGAAGAAGGCTTTTCACAGCATCGACCGATTGCGTTATTGGCCCGGTCCGGCCTTCTAAGATATTCTTTCCAGACATCTTAATCCACCAATCACTTGATAGGACTGAGTGATATAAATACTTATCGAGTGAGTAAAGCTTATATAAAGTAACGTGTAAAGAGGCTTAATATGACACGAAAGAAAATCCAGATATCGGTTACGTTGGATGATGCACAACTAGCCTGGATGGATAGTCAAATCAAAGAAAGCCGGTTTGCCACTCGCAGCCATGCGATATTATACGCACTGACGCGATTGATGAAAGAAAATGAGAATACAAGTGATAAGGGAAACGGTGAAGCCGTTCCCGTTATCGCTTAAGACATCAGTTGGTGGACTAAATGTCAATAGATACTACCCTATCGGAGAATATAGCCTTTTCTAACCAGGTATCGCCTTTTGTGACTATTCCCGCCTCCCTCTTGCAATCGCTCCAGGATAGCCTTCAAGCGTTGCAGGATGAGGTTGCCGCCCTCCATGAACAGAGAGACCAGGATAGGCAAGAATTGACCTCTTTGCAGGCCACAGTTGCCACACTGGAGAGTAGGCAGGAAGAGGATACTAACCGCCTCTGTCTTGATATCTGCCAGGATCGCCGCCGCCTTGCCACATTGGAGCAAAGACCTTCAACCGGCCCGGCACTGCCAGCACCGCCGAAGGGTGAGAAGTCCATTGCCAGGATAGCGAAGCTTAGGGACTTCCTGAAGGCTCGCGGTGGTGGTGCTACCTTCCAAGAGTGTGAAAGATTGCTTGGTATCCATCCAAACCAAATGACTAAACTTGTCTCACAGCTCGATAAGAGAAGCTTTGAGGTGTTCACCCGGGCCGGGGATGATAGGCAAAGAGTCCTCAGATTGAAGGCTCAAATTGTTTCACGTGAAAGGTGAAAGGTTTTGAGGATATCAGGCAGAGTAGACATAATGATTTAGCCAAAAGTCGAACCTCATAACGTCTAATGTCGTTGTGTTGTATGTATGTTAGTGTTGACTAGATTAGCTAATAGATCAAAAATAGATCAAAAATATAGCGGCATTCTACTCTTTTCCGGGTATTCGCAGAATAGTACATCTTTCACCTTGAAAGTGAAAGATTGAAAGACCTTCCCGGGAAGGCCTGATCTCCAGCTCCATCAAGTACCCATCAAGTAAGATGGTAGTACCACATCATAGCCTCGAATCTTGGATAATATGGTACTACTCTTGCAATGGTCTCCTCATCTCAGGATGGCTTGCAATAGGCCCGGCCTTGCCATCCACAGTCTTCATAAATATCTTCATCCTATATTCAATCGACCCGGAAGAATTCATTAACAACTCGTGCATGCCTGCTTCAATTTCTTCTGGGTCATTCAATCCACACGCCCGGGATAGATCTCTTGCTCATGGTTATTGTCCCTCGCAGAAAGAGATCATCGATTATAGGGCACTACAGAAATTAAATTTTTTTACTTTATGAAAATAGATTTCAGTGCATTCCGAGCCGTTCCTTTATCGCTCGGACATCGGCCTGGACCTGCCTGAAATGCATACCATACCCCGGTTGGATGTCTTCCCTCATGCCTTTGATCTCGCTTAGCGTCTCATCACCTGTCTTCCGCACCGCTTTGAGATCTTCTCTCATATCCAGAAGGACCGGAATGGCTTTGTTTAACTGGATCGTGGCGCATAATTGCGCATACTCTCCTATCTTCATGACATCTCCTTCGAAGTCATCAAAGACGAAATTCGACACATCGGAGTGGACGGGGCGCTTGGTCTCAACCTGGGCGCAAAAGGCTTTGACGGCCTCTTCATCACCATCAGCAAAGACCTGGATCTCCTC
>Ga0182011_10002900_pt1 | contig 14297 bp, 14 predicted proteins | sample 711E1DmetaG_FD_120481 | JGI IMG/M metagenome (GOLD analysis project Ga0182011, IMG submission 120481) | Permafrost microbial communities from Stordalen Mire, Sweden - 711E1D metaG | ecosystem: Environmental > Terrestrial > Soil > Wetlands > Permafrost | place: Sweden: Stordalen | collected... | reverse complement strand
CGCGAGCTCGAGGCGCTCGGTTTCACCATCTATTCCACCAGCGGCACGGCCCGCAGCCTGCGGGAGAACGGCGTTGCGGTGCAGCTCCTGGCCAAGATCGACGAGGGCCGGCCGACGGTCATCGACTTGATCAAGAACGGCCAGCTCCAGATGATCATCAACACGCCGTCGGGCATGATCCCCCGCAAGGACGAGAACAAGATCCGTTCCGCCGCCTACGCCCACAGTATCTGCCTGATGACTACGATCACCGGCGCCTTCGCCGCGCTCAACGGTATCAAGGCGCTAAAGCAGAAGCGCGTCGGCGTGCGCCCGTTGCAGAGCTACATGACCAACGTCGCCGCGAGCGGCTGAACCGATGACGTCCTCCGCCCCCACGCTCATCGCCCTCCTGCACGGCCCCGACCAGCGCGGTCTGGTCGCCCGGACGGCCGGGTGGATCTTCGAGCGCGGCGGCAACATCCTGCACGCGGACCAGCACCGCGACACGGAATACAATGTGTTCTTTCAGCGCATCGAATGGGTGCCCGTGCCGGCCGTCGGCAATCCTCCGGCCGGCATAGCCTCCGTCGCCAGGCCTCCGGAGGCCCGGGTTGCCGCTTCCGTTTCGTCATCTCCAGGCCTCAAGGGCGGGGAGGCCGGGGCGGTCGACTCGGAAGCGGCCGCGTTCATCGATTTCGCGGCAACCTTGGGCATGGTGGCGCAGGTGGCCTCCTCGACCCACCGCCCGAAAGGCACCCTCTTCGTGTCCAAGGCCGATCACTGTTTTCACGACCTCGTTCTGCGGGGGAAAGCCGGGGAGTTCGCGGGCGATTTCGCCTGCGTGATCTCCAATCACCCGGACCTGGCGGATGCGGCCCGCGGCTACGGGCTGCCGTTCCACCACGTTCCGCTGGCGGCCGGGACGAAGGCGGCGGTCGAGGCGGAGGCGCAGCAGTTGCAGATCCTGCGCGAGGTCGGGGCCGAGTTCGTGATTCTCGCCCGGTACATGCAGGTGCTGTCAGGCGGTTTCCTGCAGGAATTTGGCCGGCCGGTGATCAACATCCACCATTCGTTTCTGCCGGCCTTCGCCGGCGGCCGGCCCTACCACCAGGCGCACGAGCGTGGGGTAAAGCTCATCGGCGCCACGGCGCACTACGCCACCGCGGTGCTCGACGACGGCCCGATCATCCAGCAGGACGTCGTGCGCGTGACCCACCGCCACAGCGTCGAGGACCTCATCCGCAAGGGCCGCGACCTCGAGAAAACGGTGCTGGCCCAGGCCGTGCGCTGGCATCTTGAGAATCGCGTGCTGGTCTACGGGCACAAGACCGTCGTGTTCGACTAGGAAGGAACGGGGCGGCCTCCGGCCTTCCCGTCCCTCTTCAAAATGGCGGCGCCATTTTGTACGAACCATACCGCTGGAGGGCGGTGCGCCGTCACCGCCGTAAATCCCGTATCGTATCGCTCCGCAGATTGCACAGATGGGCTTGCTCAAGCTGTCTCCCGAAGATTAACTCGGTGGATAGCAACGAGACCGCTCGCGAGACGAGCAACCGGGGAAATCGACGATGACAGACAAAAAAGAAGGGACCAGATTTCTGCACTACTTTGGGCCGTTGCTCGATGCGTTGCGGGCTCTGGGAGGCTCTGCCACCCCGGAAGAAGCGACGGACAAGGTGGCCGAGCTGTGCGCAGTCTCGGAGGCGCAGCAGAATGAACTCATGGAGTCAGGCCAACCGCGATTCAGAAATCAGGTCGCATGGGCTCGATTCTATCTCAAAAGGGGAGACCTTCTCGACTCATCAACGCGTGGGGTATGGAGTCTCACCGACAAGGGACGCGCGACGCGAATCGCGGAGAGACGGTGCTCGACCGATCGAATTGGTGGATGGCGAGAAGCTTGTGGCGATGTTCGAGAAACTGGAGCTCGGCCTAAAGCCCAAAACGGTCTTCGACGTCGACGAAATTTTCTTTGAGGAATTTAGGAACAGTAGCGAGAAACAACCTGATTAAGACCGCCCGATGAAGTCAGTAGACGGCGAGGAACCACCCATGGAGCTGGTTGAGGAATACGTCGCGAGAGCCGCGGAGATCATTGGGGAGCGCACGCCGGGAGAGGAGAAATTCGACCGGGAGGTGCTTCGCTGGCTCGAAAAGGGGAAGCACATCCGGAAGGCGATTGCGAAAGCGAACGACAAGTATCCCCGCGAAGCGCTCAAGATTGATGATGCATCGCTGCCCGATGTGCAAAGCCACTATGAGTACCTGCTGGAACACGAACGGATCGTGCGGCGGCTGAAACCGTGAATCCGATGTCACGTATTAAGTGACAAAGGAAGCGGCTCCCAGCGCCGCGCGCGGGGCACGAAGCGGGCCACGAGGTTTTGCGGAGCTTGATGTGCGCGCCCGAGGTGGAGCGGGGCGCGCCAGGCGGGTTCCGCGACCAGCAGCAGCGCGTCGACATGCGGGTAAACGGTGATCTCATGGCGGGAGACCTGGTCGGCCCGGTGGCGGGCGTGTTCGGCCTGCGCGGCCGCCAGCCGGTCGGCCGTCTTGATCTTCCCAGCAGAGCGGCTCGCGCGCCCAACCAGTTCGCGCTCGTAGCGTGCGAAGTAGTCGTCAATCCGCTCCAATTCGCGTCCAAGATGGGTCGTCTGGCGCTGGCGGATTCCGGAAAGTTCGCCGGCTAGATCCTCTTCGACGGCGCGTTGCAGCATCGCGCTCCATTGCGCCGGATCCGGCGCGGGCCAGTCGACAGTCACGGACGGCTGGACCACCCGGGCAAAACCGAGGTTGTGGGCCAGATTCTCGTCCCGTTGACCGCCCGGCAGCGCCTGAAGATCCGCTTGAGCAGCGCCCGGGTGGAAGCCAGTGCAGCGAGGCAGTAGTCACCGGGGTGAAGTCCCGCCGGCTCGCAGACCCAGCGGAGGACGTGGAATGGGGCGCGGGTTCCGGTCGGCTCCAGGCGGGCCCGCCGCACGACGTTTCCGGCGGCGTCCGTCCATTCGAATCGGATCAGGCCCGCCGTTGCATCCAGCGTGACCGTCAGCCCGGGCAGCGTGCCCGGGAACGAGAGTTGGCCGCTCTCAGCGGTGTGCGCCGGCTCCGACGGAGGTTCAGATTGGCCCATTAACCTGATCGCAGATTACCGGGCCGGCGCGGTCAAGCGCGGGAACGAGGACATTTCCGCGCCCCGACGGAGCCACCGCCAATCGGGGGGATGCGCGCCGACGGCGAATCCGTCCGGATTTTGCCTTGTGAGAGGCAAAGCGCCCGCCCATAGTGCGCGGTTTCCATGAGCACTCCGCTGCCCAACCAGCCTTCCCCCCGCCCCTCTCACCCTGGCGATCCGGCCGGCAAGACCGATGTCGAACCTCCCTTCGAGGAGCAATTGCGCGCGATCTGGGACAAGAAAGAAAACCGCACCGCGATCTTCGTCGGTTGCGCTGCGGTCATCCTGGTGATCCTCGGATGGTACGGCTACAAGGCGCTGGCCGCCCAGCGGGAGAACGAGATCGAATCCGCCTATTCCGCCGCCGTGAGTCCGGCCCGGTTGCGGGCCTTTGCGCAGGAGCACAAAGGCCATCCACTGGCGGGTGCCGCCTATCTCAAGCTGGCGGATGACGCCTGCACGGCGGGCAACTACGCTGCCGCCATCGACGATTACAGCCACGCCGCTGCCACGCTGCCTGGCACACCGTTCGCATCGCGGGCCCTCCTAGGGAAGGCCGTGTGCCAGATTCGTTCCGACAAGGTCTCCGAAGGCACGACTGCCCTCCGCCAATTGGCCGACGATGCGGCGCGGTCCAAAGCCGTGCGCTGCGAGGCTGCCTATCATCTGGCCGCGCTGGCTTTCGATGCCGGCAATTTTGACGAAGTCACCAAACTCACCGACCTCGTCATGCAAGTCGACGCCGGTGGCCCGTGGGCCCAGCGATCGATGCAATTGCGACTCAAGGTGCCGGTGACGGCGACGCCGGGTCAAGTCACGCCGGCGGTTGCGTTGCCAAAACCGGGCTCCTGAGCAGAGCAGCCTGTCGGACTCTGGGTCCTCCGGGCTGCTCCCAGAACGAACATGGCCGGAGCCGTTTTCTGACCCGACAGCAAGCTTGGCTGTTTCCCACTCCATGCGCACGCATGCTTGAGCAGAAATCCCAGCATATCCGCACGGTGGTCTTGGGGCTCGTGTGCGCGGCGGTCGTGGGTTTGTTCGCTTGGATGGCCGCGGAGAGCGTGACCGAGCTGACCGGTCGGTCGGCGGCCGACAACCACTACAACCTGTTGGTCCGGGGATTTCAGCATGGGCAGCTGAGTCTCGACAAAGAGGCGCCGCTGCAACTGGCGAGACTCGCCGATCCCTATGATCCGGTCGCGAATGGGCGGTACCGCACCGGGTATGGGTTGCATGACATGACCTATTACAAGGGCCGGTTGTACCTCTACTTTGGAGTTGCTCCCGCCTTGCTGCTCTTCTGGCCGTGGGCGACTTTGACGGGCCATTATCTGTTTCACCACCATGCGGTGGCGATCTTTTGCGTGGTCGGGTTCTTGACGGGCGCGGCCCTGCTGCGCGCCTTGTGGCAACGTTACTTTCCCGAGGTCGGGGTGGCAGTGGTAGCGGCCGGGATGTTGGCCTTGGGTCTGGCGACCGGCGTGCCGGTTCTGCTCCAGCGGGCGGAATTTTGGGAGGTGGCCGTCAGCTGTGGCTATGCTCTGGGGATGGTCGCGCTGGGAGCACTCTGGCGGGCCGTGATTGACCCTGAACGGCGGGTGTGGTGGGTGGCAGCGGCGAGTCTGGCGCTGGGCTTCGCGGTCGGGGCGCGGCCATTTCTGCTTCTGGGCGCGCCGATTTTGTTGGCGCCGGCCGTCATCGCGTGGAACGAGGCGGCAGCCACCGGCCGGCGGCGCCTGCCGTGGGCCTTATTGGTGTCGGCGGTGCTTCCGGTGTCGCTCTGCGTGCTCGGGCTGATGATCTACAATGATCTGCGCTTCGACAGTCCCCTCGAATTTGGCCAACGGTACCAATTGGCCGGTGATCGGCAGGATACCATCCAGCATTTCAGCCTGCGCTTTCTCTGGTTTAATTTCTGTGTCTATTTTCTAGAGCCGGTCCGGTGGACCCGGGAATTCCCGTTTGTTGCCGATATCGCGACGCCGGCGGTGCCGGTGGGGCATGCCGACATCGAAGATCCCTATGGCATCCTGACCAATATTCCGATCGTCTGGTTTGCCCTGGCAGCGCCGCTGGCGTGGTGGAGGCGCGCGGCGGAGGATCGTGTCCGGTTGCGGGGGTTTCTGGTGGCGGTGGCCATCCTCTTCGGGATATGTGCCGGGGTCCTGATCTTGTTCTACGGCACTTGCAGCCGCTACGAGGCGGAGTTTCTCCCCACGTTGGTTTTTCTGGCGGCCGTCGGGATTCTGGCGGTGGAGCGTGTGCTGGCGGGCCGCCCGCGCTGGCGCGTGACGGTTCGGGCGGTCTGGGTGCTCCTGCTTGTCTTCTCCCTGGGGTTTAACCTGCTGGAAGGTTTCGATCATTATGCGGTGCAACGCTGCCGGCTGGGCAATCAACTGGATGGCGCGGGACGGTTGCCCGATGCGATCCGGCAGTATCAGGCGGCCCTGACGGTTAAACGAAACTACGTCGAGGCGCATAGCAGTTATGGCAATGTCCTGCGCCAGGTGGGCCGGCTGCCGGAGGCGATCGAAGAATGCCGGACGGCGTTGCGGCTCGATCCGAATTACGCGCGGGCCCACAATAACCTGGCCAACGCGTTGCTGGACACCGGCCAGGTCACCGAGGCGATCGAGCACTACCACGAGGCGTTGCGACTCCGGCCTGAGGATTCGAAGATGCACTATAATCTGGGCAACGCCTGGCTGAAAGCGGGCCGGGAGGCGGACGCGATTCAGGAATATCAGGCGGCTTTGCGGCTGAATCCGAACGATGAGGGGGCGCATTTCAACCTCGGCAATGTCTACTTGGGCGCCCGACGGATCGAGGAGGCGATTGCGCAATACGCGATCGCAGTGAAGATCAAGCCCGACTACGCGGAGGCGCGCAATAATCTCGGCAACGCGCTGCTCGATGCCGGCCGGACGTCACAGGCCATCGCCCAGCTGGAGGCGGCGGTGCGCAGCCGGCCGGATTATGCCCCGGCCTACAACAGTCTGGGGGCGGCGTTCTTTCATGCCGGGCGCACGCGGGAGGCGATCGCAGAGTTTGCCGCGGCTTTGCGCATCAACCCCGACTTCGTGGAGGCGCGCCGGAATCTCGAACAAACGCTGGCCCGGCTTCCGGCCAAGAATTAGCCGGGGAATGGTCCGCAGCAGCCCGGAGGCCTCAAAGTCCGACGGGCTGCTGGTCGCCGAGACTTGCTCGAAAATCAAATCGGGCTATCTTTCTGGCAATGAAGTACCGCCATCCGTCGCAACGATCCGGTCGGTTGTTGATGGGAGAGCGCGACCACGCCTGACAACACCCTGACCGCCGCAATAATCCTGGAAATACCATGCGCACATTCACTTCGACCCTAATGTTAATCGCGATCGCCCTCGTTGGGGCGATGCCGCTGGCGGCGCAGCAGAAACGCCTCAGTCCTCACGAAACGATCAGCAACAGGATTGACGGCAACCGCATCACGATTGTCTACGGTCGGCCGTATTCCAAGGATCCGAAGAGCGGGGAGATCCGCAAGATTTGGGGATCGCTGGTGCCCTATGGCAAGGTCTGGCGCGCCGGGGCGGACGAAGCCACATTGTTCATTACGCAGAAGCCGATCCTGCTCGGCGGGGCGCCCATCGCGGCCGGCGCCTACACTCTGTTCATGCTGCCCCAGGCCGACGGATCGGCGAAATTGATCGTCAACCGGCAGGTCGGTCAATGGGGCACGCAGTACGACGAGAAACAGGATTTTGTTCGGGTCGAATTGAAGAAACAGGCGGCGGAAGCCCCGGCGGAGCAGTTTACGATGGCCGTCGAGAAAGGCGCGAATGGCGGCGGCATGCTCAGGCTGATCTGGGAAGAAACGCAGTACACGGTGACGTTCACGGTGGAGAAATAGGCGCTTGTCGGGCGATGCCCGTCCGCGCCTTTTTCTTCACGAGTCCGGAGGACGCGAAGGCGGCTGGCGGGACCTAGCCGGCGGTAGGTTTCGCATTCAACTCATGCGGGGCGGCTGGGCGCAGACGCGCTCGTAGAGCTCGACGTAGAGGGGGACGATCCGGTCGGCGGAGAACTTCTCCTGCGCCCGCTGGCGGGCGGCCCGCCCCATCGCCACCCGGCCGGCTGGATCGCCGATCAGGCGCTGCACCGCCCTCGTTAGGGCATCGACATCGCCCGCGGGGACGAGCAAACCGCTGACGCCGTCCTCCACGACTTCCGGGATTCCGCCGACCCGCGTTGCCACACTCGGGCAGCCGAAGAACATCCCTTCGAGGATGGCGAGGCAGAAGCTCTCGTTATCCGAGGTGTAGAGTCCGAGGTCGGCCGCCTGCAAATAGTCCTCCACGCCGGGAACCCTCTCGCGCACGATCACCCGATCTTCCAGATGGAGCCGGTGCACCTGTTCCTCATGGGGCGCAAAGTCCGCGCCTGCGAGGATGACCAGCTTGAACGCCTCTCGCGGCTGCACCCGGGCGACGGTCTCCAGCAGAAGGTCGATGCGTTTGAGCGGGCGGAGATTCGAGAGGTGGAGCACCAGGGCCTCCTGAGTCAGGCCGAGTTCGCGGCGGACGTCTTCCCGGGAGCGTCCCGGAGCCCGCGGGGAGAAAAAATTATGGATGACATCGATCGGCCGGTCGACCGCCAGCAGGCGCCGGGTCTCGTCGCGGAGCCACTCGGAGACGGTCGTGACCGCGTCGGAGCAGGCGAGCGCATGGCGGATCGCCGGACCATAACCGGGATCGCAACCGAGGAGCGTGGTATCGGTGCCGTGGAGGGTCGTCACCACGCGCGGGCGCTGTTCCGGGGGCAGCATCGATTGCGCGAGAATCGCTGCCGTGGCATGCGGCACCGCGTAATGCACGTGGAGGACATCGAGGTGATGATCGCGGCTCACTTCCGCCATCTTCACGGACAAGGGCAGCGTGTAGTCGGGATATTTGAACAAACCGTAGTCATTGATCGCCACCGGGTGGAAAAAAAGGCGCGGCGTGCCCACCGGCATCCGGAACGGCTGCTCGTAGCTGATGAAGTGGACTTCGTGGCCGCGCCTGGCCAGCTCCTCCCCCAAGGCCGAGGCGAGCACGCCGCTTCCGCCGACGGACGGATAACAGGTGATGCCAATTCGAAGTGGTCTGCCGTCGATCATATCAGAAGTGCCGCGCGGCGCGGCCGAGTTGGGCCAGCGAGGCGACGACGAGCGGATCGTTCGGGAACAGGGGCATGGCGAAATCCACGCCGCACCGCCGGCCGTTCAGTACCGCGCGATCGAGCTGAAACTCGAGGTAGTTCCGGGTTTGGGCCTGCGAAACGTGGGCGGCCATCGCCTGTTTCCATGCCTCCATGACGGCCGGTGCGGAGAGATCAAAGAACACTGGCGGGTGGCCTGCCGGCTCGGCTTCGAGCGTGACCGCATAGAAGAGGAGATGCTCGATGGCGTGGGCCGGCTGCACCGTGAGTTCCTTCACGCCGCCGTAGCGCGCCAGACGGGCGGCGTCGCGCGCGAGCCGGCCGAGGACGGTGTGATCCGGGTGTTGGTTTTCCACCGGAGTAGGGGCGAGCACGACTTGCGGACGCACGCGGCGGATGATGGCGGCCAGCTGCAGGGCGGACGCGACGTCCGCCGCAAAGCGTGCATCGCCGCCGAGGTCGATGAACTCGATCGTCGCGCCGAGCAACCGGGCGCCCTGCTTCGCCTCCTTCGTCCGTTGCGCTGGCGTGCCGTTCGTGGCGGACTCGCCCCGCGAGCAGACCACCAGGTGGGCCGTGCCGCCGGCCTGGGTTTCCCGGGCGATCACTCCTCCGCACCCAAACTCGATGTCATCGGGATGCGCGCCAAATGCCAGGAGGGTCTTCGGGCTAGGCAGGGAAGTCGGTGTAGGCTTCATCGGAGCGGTCGATCGGATCGCGAGGGGAAAAGACGATGTCAGGAGCCTCCTCGGGATGCAAATACGCTTGTTCGCCCGGGCCGGCGACGTAGTGGGTGCAATGCACCACGGATTGCATCCAGCGCAGGCGCGTGTCGCGGGTGGGGCTAACCTGTTCCTTCGTAAATTCGGTGAGCGGGAGATCAAGGTAGGCCTCGCCGCCCTCGTGCAGCCGCCAAGCGCCGGCGGCCGGCCGCGCGCGCACGATCTCGCCTTGATAAGGAACGTCGACAAAGAAGTTCGCGACATCGCAGGCGGTGCGGCGAACGGCCGGATCGCCCGAGCGCACGACTCGGATGCCGTTGAGCAGGCCCATGCGCTGGTACATTTCGAGGCAGAAACCGGCTACCGTGCTGGCGGGATTGGTGCGGAAGGCATCGACCCAGGGTTCTTCCACATAAACCGGCAGCTGGCGCGCGGTGTGGTCGCGCCAGCCGGCGGGCACGCGTTTCAGGAAGAGCGGCGAGAATTTCCGCTGCAGCTTGTTTTCGAAGGGAAAATTGAGCAGTACGGCCGCGCCCGTCCGGCGGTCGCGCAGGATGGTTTGCGTCTCGCGCGGGTCGTGGTCGCTGTCGTGACAGAAGTAGACGATTTCGCCGCCGAGTTCCCCCTGGAGTCGGCGGGCGGTCCGGATCTTGGCCACCAGATACCGTCGGGGAAAGAATCCGCACGGTTGCTGACCGAAGCAGATCACAGGGCTCATGATAAGGCAGTGACGGGAGCCGCCGCTCCGCGGGAACCGATAAAGGCCTGGAGGAACAAGCTGAACAGCACGCAGGCGGCGCAACCGATGAGATTATACCAGAGGTAGCCGATGTTGAGCGTGAAATAGAGTCCAAACACCAGGATTTGCCCGGCCACCGCCGCCCAGAACACCGCGGTTCCCCCGACGCGACCAAGAAAAAACGCCACGAGGAAGAGGCCGAGCACGACGCCGTAGAAAACGGAACCAAGGATATTGACTGCCTGAATGAGGTTTTCCACCAGATGGGCGAACAGGGCGAAGGCGACCGCGACCAGGCCCCAGAGGGCGGTGAACCATTTGGACGCGGTGACGTAGTGGGCATCACCGGCGTCGCGCCTGACTACGTGCCGGTAGAAATCGATGGTGGTGGTCGCACCGAGCGCGTTGAGTTCGGAGGCCTTCGAGGACAGCGCGGCCGCAAAAATCACCGCGACAAGCAGGCCGATCACTCCGTGCGGCAGGTGGTCGATCACGAAGGTGATGAAGATGTAGTCGGAATCGTTGGTGCTTGTCCGCGGATCGGCGGCGTGCAGCACGCTTCTGGTCTCGGTGCGAATCGCTTCGCTGTGGGCCTGGGCGGCGATGGCGGCGGCGCGCGCCTGCGCCGCCGCCGGCGGATTGCCGGCGTGCTGGGCATCGAGCCAGGCGTGGATCAACTGCTGCTTCTCCGCGTGGACCGCGGCAAAGTCCGCCGCAAGCGCGCGCAGTCGGGGGCCCGCGGCGTGGTCGGCCTGGGCCTTCCAGGCGACTTCGTTGAAGAAGACCGGCGGTTGCTCAAACTGATAGAAGACGAAGACCAGGGCGCCCAGCAGCAGGATGAAGAACTGCATGGGGATTTTGCAGACCGCGTTGAACATCAGACCCAGCCGGCTCTCACGCAACGAAGCGCCGTGGAGGTAGCGCTGGACCTGGGATTGGTCGGTGCCGAAATACGACAGCGACAGGAACAACCCGCCCAGCAGGCCGGACCAGAAAGTGTAGCGCTGGTGGACGTCGAAGGAGAAATTCACCGCCTCCAGTTTCCTGAACCCGCCAGCCACGGTGAAGGCATCGGTCAGGGTGAGTCCGGCGGGCAGCCGCGCCAGCAGCACGATGAACGCCAGCACGATGCCGCCGAAGATCAATGCCAGCTGATATTTCTGCGTGAGGGTCACCGCCCGGCTGCCGCCCGTCACCGTGTAAACAATCACCAGCAGCCCACTCAGCACGATGGTGGCATCCAGGCGCCAGCCGAAAACGGTCGAGAGCACAATCGCCGGCGCGTAGATGGTAATGCCGGCGGCGAGGCCGCGCATCAACAGGAACAACGCTGCGCCGAGCAGACGCGTCTTGGCGTCGAACCGCCGCCCGAGAAATTCGTAGGCCGTGTAGACGTCAAGCCGCCGATAAAGGGGCAGAAAGACCGCCGCGACGATGATCAATGCGAGCGGCATGCCGAAGTAGTTCTGCACAAAGCCGAGGCCGCTTTCATAACCCTGTCCGGGGGTGGACATGAACGTGATCGCGCTGGCCTGGGTCGCCATGACCGAGATGCCGATGACCATCCACCGCGTGGTCTGATCACCCTTGAAATAGGTGGACAAGCTGTGCGCGCCTCGCGTCCGCCAGATGCCGTAGGCGGCGATGCCGACCAAGGTTCCAAACAGTACGAGGTAGTCGAGCGGGCTCATGCAAAGAGCCACCCGAAGACCACCAGCAGCGCCACCCACAGCGCAAAGCAGCCGAGCACGAACAGATAGACTGCGCGCCAGCGATGGAGCCAGGGAAGGCCCGGCAAATCGTCAGCGACCGGAGTGGGATCTGGCCCACGGGTTGCGGGCTTGTCGTGGGGCGGGGGATGCTTCATCTTCCGAGCGAAACGAGGTTGGCAAAAAGCCGGTAGGCGCCGGGCACGCCCGCGGGGAGTTGCCGGAACCACGCGAGTCCGGTATAGACAAAATGGCCTTTCCCGTAGGAGGCGACCAGCAAACCGCCTTTGAGCGGAGCCTCACCAGGATCGTTGCAGGCGAGGATCGGGACAAAATGTTCGTCCCATTTGTTGGGAAAGTACAGCCCGCGCTCCTGGACCCAGCCATCGAAATCCGCTGACGTGATCTGGTTTGGGGCGTGAAGCAACGGATGGTCCGGCGCGAGGAAGGTCATTGGCGCCGTCTCGTCGGTTACGCGTTCCCCCGACAGCTGCAGCGCAAAGGGCGCGAGCCGCGTGTCCTTCAAGCCGTTCGGATTGTTATACTGCACAATCAGATTGCCGCCGGCTTCAACGTAGGCGAACAGCGCCGGCAGTTGCGCGGCGAGATCCTTGTGAACATTGAACGCACGGATGCCGATCACAACCGCATCCAGGCTCCGCAAACGGTCCGGCGTAAGGTCGACGCCCTGAAGCGAGGAAACGGCGTATCCCATTTCCGTCAGGGCCTCGGCTACGCTGTCGCCGGCGCCCGGCACATAGCCGACATTCCGGCCGCGAATGGACAGTTCGAGGCTCACGGCTTTGCAGCGGGCGGCGGGTTGCAGGAGCAGGGGTGCGAGGTGGGCATAATGAATCTCCACGCGCTGGTTGCCAAAAATGACTCCTCCGATCTCGGCGTTGGCGGCGAGGCTCGCGGTAGCGGACTGCGCTGGCGCTGTAACCATGAAACGAAGGCGGGTCTCCCCGCCTATCGTCGCGAGTTGGAACGCCTGGGCGGCAGGCGCAATGGTCCAGCCCGCGGGAGCAGTCACTCGAAGCGTACCGGTCACGGCGGGACGGAACGTCGTCACGTCGACCTCCACCGGTCGGGTCGCGCCCGGAGAGAACAGCCTCACTTCCGAGGCGAATTTCAACGCCACCGGGGCAATCACCTCCAGGCGGCGGCGCGTCTTCCCGTGCACGGCGTCGCTGAGGATCTGCACGGGTTCATCAGGAAGCACGAGGGTCTGGCCGCCGACTTCGAAGATCTGTTCAACGGGGAAGGCAGCGGGATTCTCCGGCCGGCCGATGAGTTCGGCCTCGTCGACGCGGAACACTCCGGCAGACGGTTCAGCGCGCAACCAGTACGGCTGGCTCAACGGGGTGCTGGCGGGCAGGGTCTCGATGGCGGTGCGAATCGCGGGCTCGCCGGGATGCAATTCGACCGGATCGCCGGCCGGAGCCGTGGAACCTGGATAGCGGACTCCCATCCAGCGGACCGGCACCGGCGATTGCACCGTTGCAGTGTGGCGCAAGGTCATGCCCTCGCCGGGAACGACTTCGGCTCTTAGAACCGCGGTTTCAACCGATAGCCCGAGGCAGGCTTGGAGGATTCGGTCCAGCTGGCGGCGCTTTTCATCCACCACGGGATCGCGGGCGATGGCGGCCAGTTGGCTCCGCAGGGTGAGCAATGCGGCGACGCTCGCGGCGGGATTCTGCGGATCGAACTGCCCGATGATCTGTTCGACCGCCTGTCCGATCGCGGCGCCGCCGGACACACGCCCCCAGGTCGTGTCGACGCCGTCAAGAATGTCTTTGGTTGCGGGCTCGCCGCCGAGCAGACGGAAGAATTCGGGTCTCGGGCCGGTGGTGGCATTGGTGAATCTGTCGAACCCCTGGGTTTTGTGCATCGACCGGCTGCGACCGGCAATGGCGGCAAACGATTCACCGGTCACGGGATCATTGCCGCCGGCGTCGATCTGAAGGAGGTCGGGTTCAACGGGGGCCGCGACACCGTTCGGACGCCAGGCGTTCCACAGAATGCGCGTGGGCTGCCACGGGGCAAGGGTGGCGAGCTGCTCGGGGAATGCCTTGGGATCACCGGCGAGTTTGAATGCCTCCAGCGCGAGCACGGCTGACGCCGTGTGGTGGCCATGCGTGCCGCCGGGCACGGTGGAAAAACGGGTGATGAGCACATCGGGGCGATACAAACGAATGACCCGCACAATGTCGCCCAGCACCTGCCGTTCGTCCCAGAACCGGAGAGTCTCGCGGTAATCCTTGGAAAACCCGAAATCGATCGCGCGGGAGAAGAACTGCCGGCCGCCATCGACGCGGCGGGCGGCCAGCAATTCCTGGGTGCGGATGACCCCCAGTTCCTCGCCGAGTTCAGGACCGAGCACGTTTTGCCCGCCGTCGCCGCGCGTCAGCGACAAATAGGCGGTGCGGTAGTGACGGCCGCGCGATAAGTAGGCGATGAGCTGCGTGTTCTCGTCGTCGGGATGGGCCGCGATGTACAGGACGCTGCCCAGTTCGCGAAAACTGCGCAGGTCCTGCAGGATGGCGGCCGCAGGCTCCGGGTCCGGAGCACCTGCGGCTGCGGAGAGTCCTCCGATCAGGGTGACGATGCAGACCAAGAATTGGAAGGTGCGGCGCGAGGCCGTCGTCGGCGAGGGAGCCGAACCCTGGGGTCTCATCACTGCAAGCTGGCGATGAGCGCCTCGTTCAAACGGGTGTATTCGCCCTTTTCCGGACCGGTGCTTTTGGCGACGAGATCGATGGAAGCCTTGGCCGCGGCGATCGCGCCGGCCTTGT
>Ga0182011_10002898_pt1 | contig 14309 bp, 10 predicted proteins | sample 711E1DmetaG_FD_120481 | JGI IMG/M metagenome (GOLD analysis project Ga0182011, IMG submission 120481) | Permafrost microbial communities from Stordalen Mire, Sweden - 711E1D metaG | ecosystem: Environmental > Terrestrial > Soil > Wetlands > Permafrost | place: Sweden: Stordalen | collected... | reverse complement strand
TACACTCGGCGCTCGGCTACTTGCCCCCGGCCGAGTTCGAGCGCGGCCTGCGGGCGCAAAACCACAAGGAGGCCGCTGCGCGGCAGCTTCCCTTATGAGTTTTCTCAGGCATGGGGAAATCTATCATTTCGATGAGGGCGCGATCCCTGCGGACCACGCCCTCGCTCATCGAAACGATGAGTTTCCAGATGGCTATTCCTTGGCAGGGTGCGCTCCCGCAGAGCCTGCCGCCGCTTCACCATCTGGCGCCCATCTTGCAAGAAAAGGCTTTCGCGGTACAATGCAATTCCAGCGAACGGTAAGGAGTGCCTTAGCTGTTTGTCTCACTCAAGGGGACAACCCCAGACTCTGTCGAAGTGATCAGAAATCGATAGTCCAACTCCCACTCCAAACAGTACAGAGAGAGGTGCTGTTGCAATGACTGACACTTTAAGTTCGCGGAGTGTCCTTAGGTCCTGGTAGACAACCGACCAAAACTTGGTGGGGTCCAGCAATCGGTCTAATCCGTCAAGAATCGCCACAACGTCTTTGTACGCGCCCCTTACCGCTTCCAGAAGGTGATTAAGAGGAACGCGAATCTCCTGAATATCGTGGTTAAGGACGGGAAGGGGCGGCTTCAATTTGCCTGGAATTTCGCGCACGCCGAGCCGTTTGGCGATGAATTCCGTGTAAACCTCTGCCATCCTCGTATCGCTCTGCACAACCTCCCTTTTACCATACGCGTATTCCTTAATTCTGTCGTAAGCCTGTTTCGCCTTATCCATCACTTCCTCTGTCGCAGCACCAGAGATGAAACTGTCGGACAATTGCTGGCCCGAGTGCAATCCTAAACTTGCAAGCAACGCCCCGGGATTCAAACTGGCCAGGTCAGTTTCTGCAGAAGTGTCTATGTAAAGGGGTAGCGCATTGCCATGATCCCTCAGCCAGCGTTCTGCGAGGATCAACTCGGTTGTCTTGCCCGAGCCAACTCCCCCGACTAAAAGCTGCTGACTCCCCGGCTCAAGGTCCGCACGGGACGCTAGATTGCGGTAAAGAGATTGGTGCAAGTCGTCGCACACCAACCCTGCTTCGATAAGGTCCCGCGCCGGAGCAGCAGGGTTGAACGCCTGCATATAGGCGCGAAACTTGTCGCGCCTGCTAAGCTGACCTTCCGGGGCTGTGACTGAGCTTGGCATATGCGTAGTATAGGTTCACTTCTCAACGTATGCAAAACAATTGGTAGTGGGTCAATTGGATGTAGAGGCGGCTTTACGCCGCCATTTGGCGAGGTATAGACGCCGCTACATTACCATATTGACTCACTACCAAACAATTGGAAGTCCCAGCAGAAGGAGCCCGAAAGACGGGAAGCTCAGGCAGCAGGTTTGCGCGAGATCCTCGGGATCCATCCACGGCTACGTTAAGACGTGCTGATACAGATCTGACTCACTCAAGAATTGTCGCAACCTTCGCCAGAACTTCGTCCGTGATCGCATCGGGCACGTTTTCCAGCTTTCTGCCGTTGCGCGCGCTGAGGTCCAACGCGCGCGGCTGGTCGCAGCGGACAACGCCGGTGGTTTTAGTACCGGCACCGGTCAGCGATACCGCAAATCCGGCGGTCCGCGCGAAATTCCCGCCGCTGGTAATCGGGAGAACCACGGGCACCTTGGTGACTTGGTTAAAGGCATCGGGGGAGATGACCAAGACCGGGCGCCGACCCTTTTGCTCGTGTCCTTCCGCGGGATCAAGGCCCACCAGCCATATTTCGCCACGCCTCATCAGATCAGCTCCCGGCCCACAGGTTTGTTATCGAGCCATTCCCGCTCCTCTTTTGTGCGGCGGCACTTGGAGTCGCACCGGGCCAGCAATTCGTCCAGGGTGTAGCGCGGCCGTTTGGCCGGCTCCACCACCAGCCGGCCGCGTTCGATGGCAATGCCGACCTTTGCTCCCGGCCGCAAGCCCAGGACGTCGAGAACGGCGCGCGGCACCGCCAGCATCACCGAGCCGCCGACCTTGCGTAAATAGGTTTTGTGCATAGACATCCTTTTAGTTATATTTCAATATAACATCATGCATGAAGATTCACAACACAGGCAGCTTTGTGGCGTCGGCGCTATAATCCCGATACGCGGCGCAGCCGGAAGTTGGGTAGTGCCTTGATTTGAACGTAGCGCCGACCTTGAGGTCGGCACATGCCGGGCTCAAGCCCGGCTCTACATCAGTTTGAACCAACACAACAAGATGATGGTAGAATTAAAGAAGCTCCCGTTGTAAACAATTCTTGCAGCGCACGAATGTTCTTGATAAAAGAGTAATGGCATAAGAGGTAGAATATTGCCAGGACCCGTTCGATCTCGCAAACGACGCGGTGAAAAACTCGACGATTTATCAACTGCTTGAGAATCATTCTCGGCACTCGCCGCATTCCGTGGCGATACTGGCGCCGAATCGCGTTCCAATGACATTCGAGCGATTGCTCGCCCACGCCCGTGAGGTTGTGGCTTGCCTGAATGCAGTCGGCATCCATCGTAACGACAGGGTGGCGATCGTCCTGCCCAACGGCCCGGAGATGGCGGTGGCGTTTCTTTCCATTGCCTGCGGCGCAGTTGCCGCTCCACTCAATCCCGCCTACGGCGCCGCTGAATTTGAATTCTATCTGTCCGACCTTGATGCCCGTGCACTGGTGGTTCAGGCCGGATTGGCCTCTCCAGCCGTTGATGTTGCCCGAAGTCGCGGAATCCCAGTTGTTGAAATTGTGCCGAAGGGGCAAGACGCAGCGGGGCTTTTCGAATTCCGGGGAGTTAGCTCCGCACCCGGCTCATCTCCTGACATTGCTGAGGCGGAAGACATCGCGATGGTGCTGCACACTTCCGGAACCACGTCGCGGCCGAAGATGGTTCCGCTCACCCATCAGAACCTTTGCGCCTCTGCCCATCACGTCGGCGAAGCGCTGGCACTTACCCCGTCCGATTGCTGCCTGAACATCATGCCGCTTTTCCATATTCATGGTCTTGTGGGCGCAGTCCTATCTTCCCTTGGAGCGGGGGCCAGTGTGGTGGCGACGCCGGGCTTCGATGCCCCACGCTTTTTCGATTGGGTGTCGGCTTTCCAACCGACCTGGTATACCGCCGTGCCCACCATGCACCGGGCGATTCTTGGCCGCAATACGCAAAATGGCCAACCGATCGACCGCGGGCGACTGCGATTTATCCGTTCATGCTCCTCTCCGCTTCCTCCCACTTTGATGGTGGAGTTGGAAAGCCGCTTCGGCGTCCCGGTGGTGGAAGCCTATGGGATGACGGAGGCCTCCCACCAGATGGCTTGCAATCCTCTGCCCCCGGCAATTCGCAAGCCCGGTTCGGTCGGCGTGGCGACGGGCACTGAGACGGCCATCATGCAAGCAGGCGGTGCGCGACTGTTGGCGCCAGGCGAGGTGGGCGAGATCGTTGTGCGCGGGCCGAACGTCATGCGCGGTTACGCCAATCAAGTTTCGGACCAGGCCTTTACCGACGGCTGGTTCCGCACCGGCGATCTGGGCCACCTCGATGCCGACGGCTATCTCTTCATTGAGGGCCGCATCAAGGAGATCGTCAATCGCGGCGGGGAAAAGATTTCGCCTCGCGAAGTGGAAGAAGTTTTGTTGCAGCATCCTGCCGTCGCACAAGCGGTTGTTTTTGCCCTGCCGGATCAGGCACTGGGACAGGACGTGGGTGCCGCGGTGGTCCTGCGCGATCCGGGTGTTACAGAGAGGCAGCTTCGCCAATTCGTTGCCGCGCGCCTCGTGCATTTTAAGGTTCCCAGCCGTGTGATCGTGCTGGATGCTCTCCCCTTGGGGCCAACAGGAAAGCCCCAGCGAATCGGCTTGGCGGAGAAGCTGGGCTTGACCGAGCAAGCCGCGCCCGCTCCCGAATTTTCTCGCGAGCTCGTTGCTCCGCGCACGCCGGAAGAGGAATTCCTTGCCGAGGTCTGGTGCGAGGTGCTCAGCCTCCCGTCCGTAGGCATCCATCAACGCTTTCTCGATGTGGGCGGAGATTCGCTGTTGGCTGCGCGGACCGTCGCGCGCGTGTGCCAGCAGTTGGATGTTGACCTGAATTTACTCGACTTCCTCGATGCGCCGACCATCGCGGACCAGGCACTGATGCTGGCGGATAAGATGCAGTAGGGGCAGGGGGGCGGTACCACGGGCGTCCCGCCCGTGAAGTGGCAGCATGGCCGAGACGCCCATGCCGCAACGGTCTTGACTGAGGCAGTACGAACGAGATGAAGAGTAATCCTGACATTCCGCGCGAGTTTGACAACGTTCCTCCGCCGGGGACAGCCTCAGTTGATGCGGGTTGGCGCAAGAAGCTTCAGGCGCGCCGTGTCGGCCATTCCATCCCGCGACTTACGGACCGGTGCTCGCTGCCACTTTCCTTCGCGCAGGAGAGGCTCTGGCTTCTCGAACACTTGGAGCCCGGGAGTCCCGCTTACAACCGTCCACTTGCCTTGCGCTTGACGGGTGCGCTTGACGTAGCCGCGCTTCGCCAGGCTCTTCAAGCTATTGTCGATCGCCATGAAATCCTGCGAACGTGCTTCATTACGCGAGACGGTCACGCCTCCCTTTTCGTTGCACCAGAAGTCACTTCGCCGCTAAGCCTCGTCGAACTGGCTGATGCGGATCCCATTAAGCGCGAGGCACATGCCCGGCGCCTCGCGATAGAAGAGTCTCTGAGGCTATTCGACCTCGCCCATGAGCCTCCTTTTAGGGCCACCCTTTTGCGATCCGCTAGCCAGGATCACATCCTCCTGATGGTCTTCCACCACATTGCCTTTGACGGGTGGTCGGCGAGGGTGTTTCAGGATGAACTTGCCATCCTTTACCGCAAGTTCCACGGTCAAGAGTCGCCGGTGCTGCCGGAGCTTCCTATCCAATATTCAGATTTTGCGCACTGGCAGCGCCAGGAATTTGCTTCACAAAGGCTTATAAGTGCTCATAACTATTGGAAAACCCAGCTAAATGGCATTGTGCCCCTTGATTTGCCGACTGATTGGTCGCGTCCCAGCGTCCAAACCCACCATGGCGCGAGCGTTGAGATCATTTTGTCCGAAGCCATCGCCAACTCTTTGAAAGCATTGGGCCGGCAAGAGAATGCAACTCTCTTCATGGTGCTTCTTGCCGCTTTCCAGTCCCTGCTCGCCCGTTATACCGGCTTGGACGACATCGCCGTGGGGAGTCCGACAGCAGGCCGCAACTGGATTGAAACCGAAAACCTGATTGGAATTTTCATCAATATATTAGTGTTGCGGTCGGACCTGACGGGGTATCCTACATTTCGTCAGCTTCTGGCCCGGGTGCGTGAAACCTGCCGAGGCGCATATAGCCACCAGGACCTGTCCTTTTCCCATGTGGTTGAGGCTCTTAAGCCCCAGCGCGACCTCGGCACGACGCCCCTCTTCCAGGTGATGTTCAATCTGGAGAACCTGCCTGAGTCCCGAATCGAAATCCCCGGCCTGCGCGTGGAGGAGTTTGAGTTTGAAAGGCCCGTGGCGGATTACGAGTTGACGCTGGAGGTTGTGCCTGCAAACGGCCGATTGAAGTGCCTCGTTACTTACAACACCGACATTTTCGACCGCAGCACGATTGAGCGGATGGGCGGCTACTACCAAACGCTGCTGGAGGGCATCATCGCCGAACCGGACCGCCACTTGGCGTCGCTTCCCCTTGCATCCGCCGCCGAGCGGCACCAGGTTCTGGTGGAGTGGAACCGCACGGAGGCGGATTATCCGCGCGAGGCCACGATTCACCAACTGTTTGCGGCACAGGCGGCACGAACGCCCAAGGCCACCGCGTTCTACAGCGAAATCGGCAACTTGACTTACGGTGATCTTGATCGCCGCTCGAATCAACTGGCACGTTATCTTCGCAGCCAGGGTGTGACGCCGGAATCGCCGGTGGGAGTGTGCCTTAAGCGGTCGCCGGAAGCCATTGTGGCGCTGCTGGGAATTCTGAAAGCGGGGGCTGCGTTTGTTCCCCTTGATCCCGGCTACCCCGCGGAGCGACTTGACTTCATGCTTCGCGATGCCCAAATTCCCCTGGTGATCTCCCGGCGGGAGTGGATGCCGCTGATATCCACGAAAGGCACCCGGGCAATTTGTCTGGAAACGGACCAGTTCCTGATCGACGCGAAGGAGCCAGAGGGCCTTCCCAGTTTCACGGGTCCGGAGAGCCTTGCCTATGTCCTCTACACCTCCGGTTCGTCGGGTGTTCCCAAAGGGGTGCTGGGCCTGCACCGGGGCGCGGTGAATCGCTTTGCCTGGATGTGGAAGAATTTTCCCTTCCAGCCCGGCGAGGTTTGCTGCCTGAAAACATCGTTCAATTTCGTCGACAGCATTTGGGAAATTTTCGGGCCGCTATTGCAGGGGATTCCCAGCGTCATTTTGTCCGGCCAGACGGTTCGCGACCCGGCGGAGATGGTTCGCAAGCTCGCGCGCTATGGGGTGACGCGCATCGTGACGGTGCCGTCATTGCTGCGGGTCATGCTCGACAGTTTTCCCGAATTAGGGAACCAACTACCTGCGATGAGGCTTTGGGTCTCAAGCGGAGAAGCGCTGCCGCCCGGCCTGTGCCGGCGATTTTACCAGGCCATGCCGCAGGCGACGCTGCTGAATCTCTATGGATCCACTGAGGTTGCCGCCGATGTTACCGCCTACGTTGTCCCCCCGACATTGGACGACCGGGGGACGGTCCCCCTGGGCCGCCCCATTGACAACACACGGTGCTACGTTTTGGACGCGCAGCTTCAGCCCGTGCCCATCGGGACCCGCGGGGACCTTTACGTGGCAGGGGCCGGTCTCGCGCGCAGCTATCTCAATCGTCCGGAACTCGCCGCCCAGCGCTTCATTGTCGACCCCTTTAGCTCAGACCCTGAGGCCCGGCTGTACCATACGGGTGACCGGGTTCGATATCTGTCGGACGGAAACCTTCAGTACCTCGGACGCGCCGACCAGCAGGTGAAGGTGCGCGGTTACCGGATCGAATTGAAAGAGATTGAAACCGCCCTGACGCTTCACCCGCAGATCCTGGACGTGGCTGCAACCCTTCAGGAGGGCGTTGCCGAAGATAATTGTCTGGTGGCATACATCGTGGCCAAAGATGGGAAAAACCCACCCATGGCCAAAGCGTTGCGCGACTTCTTGAAGCAAAAACTGCCCGGCTATATGGTGCCGGCGGAGTTCATGACCCTTGAATCGCTGCCCCTGACGCCAACCGGCAAGCTTGACCGGCGGGCTCTGCCCGGCGGGAGCGGGCGGCCCCATACCACGAATCGTTACGTGCCGCCCGACGATCCCGAGGAATGGCAATTAGCAAGAATCTGGGAAGAGCTTCTCGACGTGCGGCCTATCGGAATCTTGCACGACTTCTTTGATTTAGGCGGCCACTCCCTGCTCGCCTTCCGCATGATGGACCGCATCGCGCAGGCTTATGGCAAGCGCCTTCCGCTCTCCACCCTGTTTGCCGAGGCCACAGTGTCGCATCTGGCCAATTGCCTGCGCGTGGAAAGTGTGAGGGAGGGGAAGTCGCCGATTATTCCTGTCCAAACCGAGGGCTCGCGTGCACCGTTCTTTTATCTGCATGGCGATTTGGGCGGAGGACTCTACTGCCGTACGCTGGCCCGATTGCTCGGCCCGGACCAGCCGCTTTACGGAGTGATGCCGAGTGGCGTGGATGGCAAGCCCTTCCTGCCAAGCGTGCAGGCGATGGCGGCGGTGAACATCCGGCAACTCCTCACCGTGCAGACCCGGGGACCGTATCTGCTGGGCGGCTATTGCAATGGTGGGCTGGTTGCCTACGAAATGGCGCAACAAATGCGACAGCAAGGTTTGGGCGTGGGCATGGTCATTCTGCTTGACACCTGGGTACCCCGGTACTTCGGTTGGCTGAAAGCGATTGTCCAAAAGACGCGCGGACTCTCCCCGCCCGACCCGGATCGGCGGGGGCAGGTCTACGCGTGGTTGCGCAACTATCTGGTGCGGACGCATAGCGCTTATCACCAGGGGCCGCGGGCGCTGCTGCATTTGTATTCCCAAAAGGCCGGCAGAATCCTTCGGGAGTCGCTGTGGACTTCTCCCCAGGGATTTGTCGGCCATGCTCCCGCCGCGGATGACCCCGATCCGTTCCACTTTCGCAGTTACCCGGAATTCGGCCGTATCATCTCGAGTTACCGACCGCAACCGTATGATGGACGCATCGTGCTGCTGCGTACCCGCTATCTGGAAGAGAGTCATCCCACGGATCGAACGGCAGGCTGGGGCAGGTTGGCCTCGCAGCTCGAAGTCCACGAACTTCCCGGGGATCACCATAATTGCCTCACCGAACATCTGGGAGACGTGGCCGAGCACATCGGAAAGTGCCTCCGCGAGTTTCATGAGGACGGCGACGGGGAGTTGGCGGAAAGCAGTAGGCAGAAGGCAGTAAGCGCCAAGCCGTAGGCGGAAGGCAGAAAGCAGTAGGCAGAAGGCGGAAGCGTGTCCGGCTCTGTACCAACGGTGGTGTGGCAGGGCAGAGCGGGCAACAACTCCCCGTATGCCGACCAAGGAACGGGAAAGTCCGAGAGCATTCGGGAGGAATAGGAAACCGCTTGCGGCCGAAGTGCGTATAACCCATTATCAAAGGAGTTGGTAGCCTTTGAACCTCACGCTTCGCCCAGGGACGCTGGAGCACATTTTGAAAGAGGGACTGCGATGAAGAGGCTCTCTCATTCCGTTTGTCTCGTCGCATTGATTTCATCCTGGAGCGTCGCGCAGGGTTTGAATTGGTCGACGCGCAGTAATCATGCAGCGATGCACGCCAAGGACTCATTTGTGTTGGTATTTGGAAAGGACTCCATTCAGCGAGGACCAGTCTATTCAATGCGCGCAACTGCCCTCGATTATCAAAAGACCAGGCATGTTCGGAATCTCGTCTGGTTTTCGACGGGCGATGGGTGCTTCGTCAGTACTGATCCTAAGGTCGTGGCAAGTAAGGAAGGACGCCTAACGACGATTAGGGGAAACTGCTCCTCGCGTTAACAGACGGCCGACGCAGAGTTATCGGGCTCCGGGCCAAATTTCTCCGCGGCCCTTTCTCATTGCTCGGCAATGAACAGGTCGAGATTTCGGTTTTAAGAACCACAGAGGAAAGCAGACTGCGCTTACCTCTATGCTTCCAGACCTCTCGGCGCCAGCCGCTTTTTACGATTCGTGGGGGGAAATTCCCCCCTGCCGAGGATTGCAATACGTCGCGACCAAGCGTTCGAGTTCCACAGGTGACAGGGGCTTTCCGAGATAATCCGCAGCACCAAGTTGCATGGCCTCGACGTAACATTCGATCTCCGGACATCGCGCCAGCACCACTACCGGCGTATACCGGTTGCGTCCCCAGGTGAAGACCGTGAGGCGATGAGCCTCAAGGACCGCGCTGCTTTGGCTCAGGATGACGAGGTCAAAGTATCCATGTTCCAGGCACCCTTCCGCCTCCCGATGATCGGTAAAGGCTTGGACCGAGTAGCCCATACGCTCCAACAGTGAGGTGAAATACTTTAGATCCTTTGCATCCTCATCAACCAGCAGAACCCTGTGACGGCGAGGGGACGACTGGGGTGAATGGAGATGTGGATCTTCTTTAATTGGCAACATCGCTTTCCTCCTTTCCAAAACGGCTCGTTGAAAACCATGTCTGCGCCGGCCGCTGGCATTCTCACAGCCTCTTTCTTGAAGATGCTGCATTCCATTGCGGCCCGGCTATTCCATTCATGAACAACAATCCAATGAGGGTCCGATCAGGAGGGTGAACACTTCGGTTAAAACCGAAGCGCCCATCTGGGTTTGCTAACTGTACTTCAAGGTTCGTACCTTCGGAGGGGCTTGGCGCAGGTATATCAGTGGCTTATGAGTTTGATGATCGATATGCACCAGGATGCCTCCGTTGCATAACTCGGACAATTTAACCGAAAGTGTTTTCGAAATCTGTTCAAAATTGCTCACTTTTTGCAATTAAAAATCGGGTCCACTTTCGACAGCGGCTGGACCAAAAGGCGGCCACGCCATTGCTAGCGGGGGGCCCCATCGCTATTTGGCTTGCTGGCGCAAAGCGGAGCTATGCGGCCTACAGACAAGATTGAAATCAGGCGGAGCCGGGTAAGAGATTCAGGGCACGAGGCACGGGACAAGGGATACGGGATTCGGGGTTGGGGATTGGGGATAAGCTGCTCGGAGCTAACTCTCAACTGCCGGCGGTGAGCGGTCAGCGATAAGCGGGCATCGCGGAGTCATCTGGCTCCGAGATGAATTATTCTGCGGTCCTTCCTCCTTGCGCGGCAATAGTCAGGTCGAGATTTCGATAATAGGAACCGCAGATGAAAACAAACTGCACCCGCTTTGCGCTTTCCGTTCATCGTGGCACATCACCGCTCGCTGACGAGTCAGCGGCAGAATAAGCGGGCCCGAGCTCCCGCCGTCTGGAATTTCGCCCCGTTTTTCTGGGGTTAGAAAAGCTGTCTCGTGATACATCCGGGCCAAAACCATTTATGATAGGTAAGAGATGTGTGTTGATCCCATATGGCAGACGGTTCCCCGGTCGTTCGCGTTGCATGTCCATGAAGTGCATGTTTTGCGGACCGGCTTGGATGCCGACCCGGCGGCGCTTGGGCGCTGGCGCGAAACTCTTTCCGCCGAGGAACTGGCTAGGGCGGAGAGATTCCATGCTCCCATTGACCGGGACCGCTACACGGCGGGGCGGGGTATTTTGCGGGCGTTGTTGGCGCGGTACCTGGGGACTCCCGCAGGCGATCTCCGGTTCTGCCAGAATGCCCACGGCAAACCGGCCTTGACGCCCGGTAGTGGACCCGCGGATCTGCGCTTTAACCTTTCTCACTCTCATGGCCTTGCGCTGTTCGCGTTCACCTTGGGTCGCGAAGTCGGCGTTGACGTGGAGTACGTCCGCCCTTCCCTCGCAGAGAAACGGCTAGCGGAACGGTTTTTCTCCCCTCTGGAGGTCGACGCGCTCCGCGCGCTTCCCCCTAGTGCTCAGCCCGAGGCGTTTTTTCACTGCTGGACGCGCAAGGAAGCTTATATCAAAGCGCGCGGAGCGGGCCTGAGCATCAAGCTGGCCAGCTTCACGGTTTCGCTGGCTCCTGACACATTCAGGCATCTTCCGATTACTGGCCATGACGGTCCAGAAGCGGGGCGATGGTGGCTGCGCCCGCTTGCGCCGGGTGAGGGCTACGTGGGCGCGGTGGCGGCGGAAGGGGCGGATTGGTCGCTCGCCTTGTGGCAGTATGAGGGAGAGAAGTAGGCAGTAGCCAGCAGGCAGACGGCAGAAGGCTTATCCGGATTACAGTGCGTTTTCCATGAAGGCCGGAAATCCCGCCTTCATGGTGGCGCTATACTACATGCATTACAACTTTCGACCGGATCCACAAGACGCTACAAGTGACGCCGGTGACGGAAACTGGCATTTCTGACCCTGTTTGGAGTATCCCGGAAATCGCCGCACTTTCGCCAGAGCTGGTTCTTGGTCGGCACGGTCCTTACAAGACGAAATCAAATTGACCAGAGGAAGGGGAGTAGAAGAATGTTGATGAAGAAGATTTGGCGAGCGATAGTCGAGACAGGTTTCATCATATTCCTGTTTTACTCCAATCTTCTGATGGGGGAGTATGAACGCTCAGGTCTGGCACAGAGCAAGGGTTTGGTTTGGGCCATCAGGGATGTCTTTACCGAGGCCAATTTCCTAATTGCCATCACAGCCGCGCTCATCGGTTATGTCCTTGTTGAATCTCTTCGAGAGAAATTCTAGGGTAGAACTGAACGCAAGACTTGCACCTGGTTGTTCCACATTCAAAATGAGTCACTACCAACGATGCCGCCCATCGGTTGCCGCGGTGACTGAGGCGTGTACGCAGCGTGTCGAATGAGGGGGGAGCTCGAAGATGAAACGACGTGAATTTATAAAAACCGGTTTATTCACCACCGTCGCCTCCCGCGTTCTCAGTGAAACCGCGCGCGCAGATGATGCCGAACGAGTCGCGGCAGAAGATGGCTCGCACGTTGTGCAGCCGGGAGTGATTGTTGAACTGGACTCACCAACATTCAACTTCAAGCTCGATACTTCCGCGGGTTTGTGGGCACGCTCCTGGCAAAATAAGCTCAGCGGGCGAACCCTCTCCTTCGGCCCCATCGGCGCTGATTCCGAACTTGATGTTTGCCTTGACGCCGCGGAAGCGAGAATCCAAATTCCTGGATGGAAGGGTACCGTGTCACCAGGCACCACTGTGGATTGCAATCAAGACCCCGGCTATATACAGGGTTATTACCAGCCCGGAGTTGACAACTCGAAATGGCGGGGAATGATCAACCTCACTCTGGGAGTGGAGTGCCCCACCACCTTTACATGGGCGCGGACGTCTGTCGCCTTACCTGCAACTGCCCAAGGCAAGCCGCTCTCACTCACCCTCGGTGGATTTGGACTCTTCGACCACCGTTTCATGCGCGTGTTCCTGAATGGCCATGAAGTGGGCGTGCGGCGAGTCCATGGACGTTGGCATGAACCCCTGACCATCAATCTGGGGCCCGAATCCCCCGCGCACGAGCTGGTGCGCTTTGGCCAGGATAACCTGATCGCCGTACAACTCTGCGAGTTCGTAACGCGACCGGCCCATCTTGACGAACTTGATCCGCATCATGGCCGTGCTCTCCCCGGCAGCCTGACCTGGCCGTTTTCCCCTGCCCAGTTTGAGCAATACCTCACCATCGGTCCGCAGCCTGAGAAGATCAAGTGGGGGCCTGCACACTTGGCCTCTAAGAAAGGCGGACCCTCGGGCGAAGCCGTCTTTGAATTGACCGCGGACGATCGCCGCCTCAACGCGACCGTTACCTACAGTTGGAGGGCGGAAGAATCGGTCCTGCACAAACATGTTGAGATCTCAAATCGCACTGCAACTTCGGTGCGCATTATGGATGTGCGCCTGGGAAGGTACCAGACCGGGGCCTCGGTCTCCGAAGGTGAGCAGGGCTTCCCAGTATATCTCGGGGACGATTTCTTTATGGGTCTTGCCCATCCCTACGGTTGGGCGACAGGACAAGAGGGAACGGCCTGCTTGAAACAGTACCCGGGGACGAAACTCAATCCCGGCGAAACGTTCAAATGCATGGAAGCCGTTTACGGCGTCGCGCCCAGCGGACAGGCGAAAAAGAGTTTTCTCTCTCACCTTCAGGGGCGGATGCGCCGCGTGGTTCGCGGGCATGACCGGCCTTACTCCATCTTTGAGCCTTTCGGCGCGCAGACGAGCGGGAAGGATAGCTTTAACGAGTCGGACGCTTTTCTGCTCGACAACCTTGCCAAGGTGTCCGAGGGCCAGCGCAACTCCGGCTGCCACTTTGACTACTACTCCATAGATTTTTGGGTGGATTACCACGGCGATATCACTCAGCCCGATCCCGGCCGGTTTCCGCAGGGATTCGGGAAAATAATTCCGGAGCTGAAGAAACTCGGCACCTTGCCCGGCCTGTGGATTGACAGCTCGTGGGAACGCTGGTCGGTGGGAGGCAATCCTGCGGTCACGCCCACGCTCTCAAACGATCCCGCCTACGGCACCCAATGGATGTCTCTGTGCCGGGCCACGGAACCGATCAAGAGCATGTATTCGCAGGGGTTTCGTTACCACGTGAAAGAGAATGGCGTACGCCTGGTGAAATTCGATAACTTCCGGCCGTTCTGCTACAACCCCCTGCACGAACATTTGCCCGGCGTGTATTCCACGGAGGCCATCGGCAAAGCGGTGATCGGCACGCTGCGCGATCTTGACGCGGAGAACCCTGACGTCATTCTGATGCTTTACTGGGGTTATCGATCGCCGTGGTGGCTGCTGCATGCTGACACGCTGTTTGAGTCCGGTCTCGCCATGGAAGCTTCCTCTCCTGGGCCTTCACCTACGCTTCACGCGCGCGATAGCGTAACCGTTGGATTGGATCAGGGTCAGTGGTATTGCGTGGATGTGCCGTGGCTGGGAAAGGACTCGCTGGGCGTGTGGCTGTCCGATTGGAGCTGGAATAGTTCCATCGGCAAGGAGCGCTGGCAGGAGGGCATGGTGATGGACCTGTGCCGGGGCAGCTTGCTCGCCCAGCCGTGGAGCGATGGCGCCTGGCTCTCCCCGCCGGAGCGCCAGCAGATGGCGGATTTCATCGCCTTGCTCAAGGAGCGCCCTGATTGCTTTGGCCATTCCTCGTTCATCCTGGGGAACCCCTGGAAAAACGAACCGTATGGATATGTGTGCTCGAACGGGAAGCGTGCGTTCATCGCTTTAAACAATTGC
>Ga0182011_10002896_pt1 | contig 14318 bp, 16 predicted proteins | sample 711E1DmetaG_FD_120481 | JGI IMG/M metagenome (GOLD analysis project Ga0182011, IMG submission 120481) | Permafrost microbial communities from Stordalen Mire, Sweden - 711E1D metaG | ecosystem: Environmental > Terrestrial > Soil > Wetlands > Permafrost | place: Sweden: Stordalen | collected... | reverse complement strand
CAGTTCAGCTTGGCGCCGAGGCCGCCGAACCCGACGGTCTCCCGGGGCTCCTTCTGGACGGCAGGGGTGGCTTCCTGCATCGTGAACTCCGCTGTGGGCCCCGGGCCGGGCCGTTGCTGGCAGGAGCTGCGTGGGTAAGTGCGCCCCCGGACGGACTCGAACCGCCGACGCAGGCCTTAGGACGGCCTCGCTCTATCCACTGAGCTACGGGGGCGTGGGTGCCGATCGTACTCCACCCGCCCGGGCGGACTCCGCCGTGCTCCGCCGTACAATCGCCGCGCGATGGACCCGGCCGCACTCCCCGCTCCCCTCCCCGATCTCGTGCTGTGGCGCGGCGACGGCTGCCACCTGTGCGACGACGCGCGCGATCTCGTCGATTCGCTCCTCCACGAGCGCATCGCCGCCGGCCTGCGCGCCCCGGTGCTCGTCGAGCGCCGGATCGCGGACGACCCCGCGGTCGAGCGGGCGCTCTTCGAGGTGATCCCGGTCCTCGAGATGGAGGGTCGCCGGCTGCCCCTTGCCCTGCGCGCCGGCGCGGTCCGGGCCTTCCTTGGCGAGGTGCTCGACGCACGGGCCGGTGCGGGCACCGGCGCAGAGTCGGTCGAACGCGGCCCCTGATCGCATGCCTCCCTCCCAGCTCACCCTGCTCCTCGCCTTCGCGGCCGGGATCGTCAGCTTCGTCTCCCCGTGCGTGCTGCCGCTCGTCCCCGCCTATCTCGGCCAGCTGACGGTCGTGGCCGTCGTCCAGGGCGACAGCCCGGCCGGGGTCGGCGCCTCGCGCTGGCTGGCGGTTCGACACGCGCTTGCGTACGTCGTCGGGTTCGCGGCCGTGTTCACCTTCCTGGGCGTCAGTGCGTCGCTGATCGGCGGCGGCCTGTACGACTTCCTCCCGACCCTTCGCTCGGTCGGCGGTCTCCTGCTCATCGCGCTGGGGCTCAACCTGGCCGGGATCCTCACGCTGCCCGCGCTCGAGCGCGTGATCCAGCGATCCTGGCGACCATTGCAGGCGGGCGCGTCGAGGCAGCTTGCCCACGCAGGTGGAACCCTGTCGCTCGACAGCAGGCGCGACACGGATCGCGGGCCGGGGTTCGGAGAACGACTGGGTGGGCGGCTCGTCGCGGGGCGTGGCGGCTGGCTTGCGTCGTTCGGGCTCGGAGTCGTCTTCGCGGTCGGGTGGACGCCCTGCATCGGGATCATCCTGGGCAGCATCCTCACGATGGCCGCATCCTCCGGGCAGACGGCCCAGGGCGGTCTCCTGCTGTTCGCGTACAGCCTGGGCCTGGGCCTGCCGTTCGTCGCGCTCGCCGTCGTGTATGACCGCGCACCGGCGGTCACCCGGCCGCTCGTGCGCCACGGGCGCGCCGTGAGCTTCGTCGGCGGCCTGATGGTCGCGGCGATCGGCGTGGCCATGCTCTTCGACTGGCTCACGCTGCTGGCGCGCCTGGCTCCAGGGGTCTAGAGATGGCCGCCGGTTCCATCACGCCGCCCGGAGCTCCCGAAGCGCCGGAGCGGCGGCGTGGCCTGGTGGGGCCGTTCACCGGGCGCCAGATCGTGGCAGCGTTCGGGAGTGTCGCGATCGTCACCGCCATCCTTCTCGTGGTGACCGCGCCGATCGCCTCGCCCCCGCCCGCCGGGGTCGCGCCGCAGCCGACGCAATACGCGATCGGGCCGGCGATCGAGGGCCTGCGCGTCGGTGACATCGCTCCCGAGCTCGCCGTGGTGGGTCCAGGCGGCAAGCCCGCGCCGCTGCTCGACCTCACCGGGGCCCCGGTTCGTCTCGCCGCCCTGCGGGGCCGGCCGGTGTGGATCAACTTCTGGGCAAGCTGGTGCCCGCCGTGCCAGGACGAGACCCCCGTCCTCCGCGACACGTTCGATGCTTACCGGGCCCGCGGCCTAGCGCTCGTGGCGATCAGCGTCCAGGAGTCGACGGTCGACGACGTGCGCGCCTACGCGGCGAAGTACGGCCTCGACTACACGGTCGCGGCGGACCTTGCCGGCGACGTCTTCCGGCAATACCGCGTCTACGGCCTTCCGACCCAGGTGTTCCTCGACGCCAACGGGGTCATCCGCGCGATCGTCCAGGGGCCCGTGGACGCGCAGGTCGCGGCCGCCGACCTCGCCCTGATCGGGCTGCCGCCCCAGGCCACCGCTTCGCCCGCGGCGCCGTCTGTCGGGCCGTCGGGCGGGCTGCCCGCGAGCAGCGCACCCTAGACCGAGACGAGCGGCTCCCAGGCGAACCGGTCGCGATCCGGGACCAGGTGGCCGACCGGCCGCTCCCGCTCGTGCGAGAGGACCACGATCCAGCGCTCCTCGACGGCGCGTGCGAACAGCGCGGACTTCTGGGCGACCGAGTCCAGGGGGAAATCGTCGAATGCCGGGACCCAGCGGGGGTTCGCCGACCAGGGACGCATCGCGATGTCGCCCAGGAACGCGAGCGTCCGCCCGGGCGCCCGTACGACGATCGCCTGGTGGCCGGCGGTGTGCCCGCCGGTCGGCACCGCCCACACGCCCGGCAGCAGCTCGACCTCGCCATCGGCCGCGCCCGCGTCGCCCCATTCGCGGACGAGGCGCAGCTCCGGCTGGTCGTACGAGGCGACGATGCGCGGGTTCGGATCGAGCGCGATCTCCCACTCCGCCCGCTGCGCGACGATACGGGCGCGGGGGAATGCGCGCGTGCCGTCCGCCCGAAGGAGCCCGCCGGCATGGTCGTAGTGGAGGTGGCTCATCGCCACGATGTCGACGCTGGCAGGGTCGAAGCCCGCCCGCTCGAGCGCCGGGACGATCGGCGGGCCGTCGAGGACCCGCCAGGCCCGGCCCCGCTCGTCGAGCCGTTCGCCGATCCCGGTCTCCACGAGCACCCGGCCGGCCGGCGTCTCGATCAGCAGGCAGTTGAGCGCCTGCAGCAGGCGGCCGTCGGCATCGATCTCCTCCGCGACGAGCCTTCCCCAGAGGACGCGCGGCACCGGCCCGAAGAGCGCGCCCGCATCCGAGCGGAACGTCCCGGCCTGGACGAGGGCCACGCGAATCCCGGCGCCGAGGTCGGCCGACCAGTGGACGGCGTCGTTGAGCCGCATACGGCAGGCGTCAGCCTTGCGAACGCGGGTCGGGATGGCGCCCGGTCGCGAAGTCGCGGTGGAACGCCGAGGCGGTGGGCTCGCGCTGGCCCTGGTATTTCGATCCGAGACCGGCGCTCCCGTACGGCCGCTCCACGGGGCTCGACATCCGGAAGAAGCTGATCTGGCCGATCCGCATGCCCTGGTAGAGCGCGATCGGCAGGCTCGCCACGTTCGAGAGCTCGAGGGTGAGGTTGCCCTTCCAGCCGGGATCCACGTAGCCGGCCGTCGAATGGATGAGGAGCCCCAACCGCCCGAGGCTGCTCTTGCCCTCGAGGCGGGCCACCAGGTCGTCGGGAAGCTCCACCCATTCGACCGTCTGGCCCAGGACGAACTCGCCGGGATGGAGGATGAACGGCTCGTTGTCCCCGATCGACAGGAGCTCGGTCAGGTCCGGCTGCGCCTCGCGGACGTCGATGTACGCGTAGCGGTTGTTGCGGAAGACCCGGAAGCTGCGGTCGAGGTGCAGGTCCACCGAGCTCGGCTGGAGGTCGACCGGGTCGTACGGTTCGATCCGAACGCGGCCGGCCTCCAGCTCGCGCCGGATGTCGCGGTCGGCGAGCACGCTCATCGCGGCGCCGCCGGGTCCATCTCGCGCTGGGCGTACAGCGAGTCGACCTCGCGCTTCAGGGTGGCAAGGTCCTCGAAGCTCTCGTAGACGCTGGCGAATCGGATGTAGGCGATGTGGTCGAGCGCCCGCAGCTTGTCCATCGCCAGCGCGCCGACGCGGGCCGACGCCACTTCGGTCACGCCTCCCGAACGCAACGTGGCCTCGATCTCGTCGGCAGCCCGCTCGGCCGAACCGTCCGCCACCGGACGCCGCGTCAGCGCCTTCCGCAGGCCGGCCGCCAGCTTGTCGCGGTCGAACTCCTGGCGGGTTCCGTCGCGCTTGACGACCACCAGCCGGGCGGCCTCGATCCGCTCGTAGGTCGTGAAGCGGGTGCCGCAGGCCGAGCATTCGCGGCGGCGGCGGATCGTCGCGGCCTCGTCGAGATCACGCGAGTCGACGACCCGCGAGTCGCGCGACTCGCACTGCGGACAGCGCACCGGCAGTCCCTCGCTCCCGACCACTACATGTGGTGGTGTCGACGAACCATAGCACGAGATAGGGGCTCGTCCGCGACGATTCCGGACCGCACCGGCGCTCCGGCTCCTCGATCAGCTGCCCGCGCGACCGCTGAACCAGCGCGGGGACGTCGGCGACGGCCGAGCCGAGCGCAGGTTCGTCGCGATCTCGACGATCGCCTCGCGCGCGTGGAGGATGTTGAGGTAACCCCGCTTGATCGCGATCTGACCCTCGACCTCCCGTCCCCGACCGACGCTGGCGGCCGTGAGCACGGCGCATCCATGGTCGATCATCTCGACGGCCCGGGCGGATCGCTCGAGCTCCTCCGCCAGGCGGCCACGGAGCGACTCGTAACCCGGTGGGACGTCGAGCGCCCGGGTCTCGTCCCGGTACCGCTCGACCGCGTCGCGCGCGGCCTCGAGCGTCTCGGTGATCGTGTCCGCACCTACCTGCCCCCGGCGAACCGCATCGACTCGCTCGGCGGCGCCCGCCAGGCTGGTCGCCGCACGGGTCGCGAGGTCGCCGGCCGCGTGGCGGAACGCATCCAGGCCGCGCGTCTCGGCGGCCACACGCGAGGTCCGCCGAAGGAGGATCAGGAGGCTCGCGGCCAGGAGCGCGAACAGGACGAGCGGGATCGCCAGGAGAAGGCTGGGCATCGCGGGGGCCCGCTAGCGAGCCCGGCCGCGGATCGCCGCAGGCACGCATGAGCCCGCGGTCGTTCGGATGGCGCCGGAGAGGCACTGTGCACGGTCGACCACCGGCTTCGTCACGCCCTCGATCCTAGCACCGGCCCAGCGGGGGGAAGTGCACCGGGGGACATGCGGGAATGGTCGCGAAGCCGTCGCCCTGCCCGCTCCCCGCCCGCATCAGGCAGGCAGCGACCCGCTTACCCACCGTGCTCGTAGGGGCCTCGCAACGTCTCGAGCGCGTGCGGCAGGACCGGCTCGAGGACCGCGAGCGACTCGAGCGCGGCGCGCGGGCTGCCGGGCAGGTTGACGATGAGCGCCTGCCCGCGCACGCCGACGACCGCCCGGGAAAGGATGGCCATCGGGGTGGAGGCGCGGCCGTCGGCGCGCATCGCCTCCGCAAAGCCGGGCACCTCGTAGTCGATCACCGCGCTCGTCGCCTGGGGCGTGACGTCGCGCGGCGTCAGGCCGGTCCCGCCGGTGGTCACGACGAGGTCGTGCCGGGACGCTGCCGCCACGAGCGCCGCCTCGATCGGCGCTCGCTCGTCCGGGACGGTGGCGCGCTCGACCGTGAACCCGAGGCTCGCCAGGCGCGCCGCGATCCCGGGGCCGGACGCGTCGTCCCGCTCGCCGCTCGAGGCCCGGTCGCTGACGGTGATGACGAACGCGGTCCGGGAAGCCTTGCCCATCGATCAGGGTCCTGTCCGGCGTCCCGGCCGGTGGATGCCGCCCGCGCGTGCCGGACCGCGGACCCCCTTCGGCCGGATCACCGGGGTCCCGCTGGGCACGGCCGGGGCGGTCGCCGGGGCTGCCGGAACTGCGACCGGGGCCGGTCCAGCCTCCCACGCGTCCCGGCGCCACTCGCCCGACTTGCCGCCGACCTTGCTCACGAGCCGGAGATGCCGGATCTCGACGCCCTTCTCCACTCCCTTCACCATGTCGTACACGGTCAGGGCGGCGACACTCGCCGCGACGAGCGCCTCCATCTCGACCCCGGTGGGTCCGACGATCGCAGCCTCCGCACGGACGCGCAGCGCCGAGGCGGCCCGATCCGGCGTGATCGTCACGACGAGGTCGGTCAGGCCGAGCGGGTGGCAGAGCGGAATCAGGTCGGACGTCCGCTTGCCGCCCATCACCCCGGCGATCTCGGCCACCGTGAGCACGTCCCCCTTCGGGCCGCGGCCGTCGATGACCAGGCTCAGCGTCTCCTGGCTGCAGACCACCTCTGCCTCGGCGACGGCTCTCCGGGCCGTGCTGGGCTTCGCCGAGATGTCGACCATCCGCGGGCGCCCCCCGCGATCGACGTGGGTCAGCCGCCGGCGGTCCGCCCGGGGCCTCGTTCGCTCGTCCATGCCACCTCCGTGCCGGGCGCTGCCCGGACCGCCGCCACCGTCATGCACGGTCGAGCCACCACAGGTCGACGCCTGCTCCGGCCGGGAGGCCGGTGACCGATTCTGGCACGACCGCCAGCGCGTCGGCCTTCGCCAGCGCGGAGAGCTGGTGGCTTTCCTGGCCACCGGCGAGCGCGACCCGCACCCGGCCGGCGCCATCTCGGACGGCGATGCCCGTGACCGGGTCACGAAGCGCCGTCACGCGCAGGAACGCCCGACGGCCTGCAGATTTCGTGACCGGCTCTTCCAGGACCGCCGCGTCGACGGGGCGCAGCAGGGCGCCCTCGTCCCTGCCTGCGAGGCGGCGGAGCGCGGGCCGCACGAAGACCTCGAACGTGACGAAGACCGACACCGGGTTGCCGGGCAGGCCGAACAGGAGCACCGGCGGGCCCGGAAGATCCCCCGGTCGGGGCGCGGTGCCGAACGCGAACGGCTTGCCCGGCTGGATCGCGGCGCGCCACAGGTCGACCGTTCCGACCCGTGCGAACGCGTCGCGCACGACGTCGTAGGGGCCCACGGAGACGCCGCCGCTGGCGATGACGAGGTCGGCGTCCAGGAGCGCCGAACGGAGGAGCTCGAGCGTCGGCTCCAGCCGGTCCGGGGCGATCCCCAGGTAGCGCGCCTCGGCTCCGGCCGCCGCGCACAGCGCGACGAGCCCCGGGCCGTTCGCGTCCGGGATCCCCGCTTCGCCAAGGTCGCTCCCGGCAACGCGGAGCTCATCACCGGTCGAGAGGACCGCCACCCGTGGACGCCCGTGGACGCCGACGCGCGCGACGCCGCCGGCGGCCGTGATCGCGACCTCCGTCGGGCCGATCGCGCGCCCAGCCGGGAGGACCATCCGGCCGAGCCGGAGGTCGCTTCCGCGGGTTCGCACGTTGCGCCGAAGCTGGGTTGCCTCGTGGACGCGGATCCTCCCCGGCAGCGGTCCGCTGGCGTCACGGCCGCGCGCTCCCGGGGCGCCGTCCGCGCCCAGCGGCGTCGTCATCTCGACCGTGACGACGGTGTCGGCCCCGGGCGGCATCGGGGCGCCCGTGGCGATCCTCACGGCCACGCCCGGGCCCACGACGCCCTCGGGCGCCCGGCCGGCCGCCACCTCCCCGGCGACGCGCAGGAGCGCGGGCTCCTCCTCCGTCGCGTCGGCGACGTCCGCGGCACGGATCGCATAGCCGTCCATCGCGGAGTTGTCCCAGGGCGGCAGGTCGGTCGCAGCGACGACATCGGAGGCGAGCACGCGCCCGAGTGCGTCGGCGAGGTCGACGACCTCCCCCGGCAGGGCAGCCGCGATCGCTGCTAGCACCTGGGCGCGGGCAACCTCGAGCGGCATGAGCTCGTTCATGGCCGCGCCTTCGCTGGGGCGGACCGTTCGCGAACGACCCGAGCGATGCCATGGCGCGTCAGGACCCCCACGAGTTCCCCATCCTCGATCACCGGCAGCCCCACGACGCGCGCGGCCTGGAGGAGCGCCGCCGCGCCCTGCAGGCCGTCGCCAGGGGCAACCGGCGGAAGCAGGTCCGCCGGCGTCATCGCGACGGCCGCCTGGGTCGTCCGCCAGGCAGAACGCCCCGCGCGGCGGAGCTCGTTCAACCCGATCAGTCCGACGAGCCGGTCCCCGGACATCACCCGGACAAGGGGTGCTGCCACCGGGCCCGACAGAACCGCCGCGAACACGTCGAGCGTCACCTGTGGCGGAACGGCGGGCAGATCGCGTTCCATCGCATCGCCGACCGAGACCCCGGCGACGATCTCGTCGAGGCTCTCCTGGCGGACCTGCGCGCCGCTGGTGCCGCGAACGAACCAGCCGAGGAGCGCCACGAAGATCCCATCGACGGCGTCGCCGCTGAAGGCAAGCAGCACGCCCGCACCCATCATGCCGATCCCGAGCAGGCGTCCCGCAAGGCCGGCGGCCCGCGTCCCCCGGCGCTCCTCTCCCGTCAGCTGCCACGCCACGGCGCGCAGCAGGCGGCTCCCGTCCAGGGGGAACACCGGTGCCAGGTTCACCAGGCCGATGAAGCTGCTCAGGAAGCCCACGATGGCAAGCGCCTGGGCAACCGCCTGGGCCCCGATGCCGGAGTCGGCGCGCGCGGCGATCGTTCCGGCCGCGATCAGGGCAAGCAGACCGATCCCGATGCTCGCCAGCGGCCCCGCCAGGGCGATCGCCGCCTCCCCGCGGGCCGTGTGCGCTCCTCGCTCCGCCGGCGACACCCCACCGAACAGCAGGAGCGTGACCGACGCCGGCGCCGCGCCCGCGCGGCGCGCGACCGCCAGGTGGGCGAGCTCGTGGAGCAGGACGGCGACGAAGAAGCCGGCCCCGGCCGCGACCGCCACGCTCCACGCGACGGAGTTCGGCCAGGCGGGGAACCGGCTGGGCAGGTCCTCGCCGCCGAGCAGCGCGACCAGGAAGGCGGCGATGAGCGCCCACGACACGTGCACGCGGATCTCCGTTCCCAGGAGTCGTGCCACCGGAATGCCGCGGACGAGCATCTCAGGGCAGCCGGCGTGCCATGCGCCGGGCGACGGCCCACGTCCCGACCGTGAGCACCAGACCCACCACCGCGATCGCGACGCTCGTCTCGGTCCAGAACTGATCGGGGAAGAGCTGCACGAGGCGGTCGGTGGCCGGGTCGAACGTCCAGGTCCCCGCCGGAAACAGGATCTCGTGGAAGAGCGTGAATGTCTGGTCGAAGGCGAACGCGAACGCAGCGCCGATGACCACGGCACCGACCGCGAGGACGGCGGCGCCACGGGCAACGGCAACCCAGAACCAGGCCCTGCCGCGCCAGCGGATGCCGCCGAGCAGCAAGACGAGGATCCCGGCGAGCACGAGCGCGGCGAACGCGACCACGATCCGGCGCACGTCGGCCATGTGAGCCCGCTCGCGCGTGTTGAAGACGGGCGCGCCGGCGACCGTCTGGGCGAAGGTGCCCGGTCCGAGGAACACCTCGGCGACGACACTCTCGGTGACCGTGTGGACGGTCTGCGGAGTGTAGCCCGTCCAGAGATCGGCCCGGGCGCGATCCTGCTCGAAGGCGACCCACGCTGGGTTGAAGAACAGGCCGATCGAGATCCCCAGGAGGGTCAGCATTGTCGCGGCGGCGATCGCAACCGTGGCCGCCAGCGACCGGGCACTCTCGACGCCTCGCGCTGCGGCGTCGAGGGTCATTGGTCGTGCAGCGTCCGGGCCTGTTCCCACCACGTCTCGATCACGAGGTCGGTCGGCGCCGCGACCTGGAGCCGGCGCGCCGCCCGCAGGATGGCCGCCCGGAAGGCATCGAGCTCGAGGCGCAGCACGGCCGCCAGCCCGTCGATGCCGGCCACCGCGAACAGGTCGTGCTCGGCATGCCCGAAGCCCGCCAGGTTGAGGAGCAGGGCCTCGTCGCGCCAGCGCAGGACGTCGTTCGTGGACGCGTGCACTTGGTCGGCGAGGGTCTGCCTCCGGGTGGGTGTCTCGGAGACCTCCAGCACTAGACCGGTCGTGAAGATGCCCTGGCGCGCCAGGCGCTCCAGGTGGACCGGTTCGATGCGGGTCAGTTCGGCGATCGGCGGCACGGGCGCGCGTCCTCGGGCGACGGTGATGGCGGGCGCCATTGTACGGTCTTGCGTCACGACGCCCTCAGGGCTCCCGCTCGTCGCCCTTCCACTTCCAGTGCACGTCATCGTCCTCGGGCACGCGGGGCCCGGGCTCGAGCCCGTCGGTCCGGTGCGTCGCCCCGTAGCCTCCAAGCCTCGACGACCGGACCCACGCCCGCGACAGCAGCACGAGCGCGAGCCCGATCCCGATGAGCAGGCCGACGGTCGCGAGCAGGGCTTGCATCGATGACATCATGGACCCGTTGGCCCAGCATGCGGAATCGGACGCGGGCGGCTCGCCCGGGCGAGGGCGCTCAAACAGGCTAGGATCGGTCGGACATGTTCCGCGCCATTCGGTCGATCGGCACGCGCTCCCGCTTCGGCGGGGGCATCCTGCTGCTCGCGCTGACGGCGGTCGCGTGCAGCGCGGGGCCGAACCTCGCGGCCACGAGCCCGCCCTCGACGGCTGCATCACTGCCGTCTCCGGCGCGGTCCTCCGCCGCCGGCACCCCGGTTCCCTCCCGCTCCGCATCGCCGGCCGCGGGCGCCACGCCGAAGGCCACAGCCGCGCCGCCGACCGTGAAGACGTTCTGGGCGGCCGTGACGCGCGGCCTTGCCGCGGCCGAGCACCTGCAGGTGACGAGCGCCGGTCCGAACCCCGGCACGCTCCGGTTCGAGCCGTCGGCGTCGGCCACGATCAGCGGCGGCAAGGTGGCCTTCGTGTGCGTCAACGGCGCTGCGTACGACGGCCAGTCCGGGTTCGCGCGGGTCCCCGGGACCTGGCAATGCGGCGCCGACGCCCTCGTCGGCGGCTTCCGCCATATCGGCGAGCCGGCCGACTCCTGGAACGCGAGCAGCCCGGGCGACGCGGCCATCACGGAGACCGTCGTGCAGGCCGCGGGCGGCACGTGGACCTGGACCTACGCGGCCACCTCGGTCTTCCTGGGGGGCAAGGTCACGGCCCGCATCACCCTCGACCCGTCGAGCGGCCGCATCCTCGCGGCGCGCCGCGTCGACCCGACCGGCACCACGACGTACGCCTTCGACTACGCGGTGACGTTCCCGGCGCTCGCCGTTCCGCGCTGACCGGCCGGCCGCGCCCTCCCGACTGCGGCTCCGCGGCTCCCATGCTCCCGCCGCGCCGCACCGGCGTCAGGCTTCCAGCAGCGCCGCCTTCTCCTGCAGCAGCGCCCAGGCACGCGCCACGTGCCGCGGCTCGGTCCGGAGGTTCCCGATCGCGACGCGAATCGCGAAGCGATCGCGGAGACGCGTGTGCGAGAGGAAGACCTCGCCGGTCGCGTTCACGGCCGCCATGAGGTTCTCGTTTGCCGCATCGAGCCGGGCCCGGACGTCCGGCTCGCCCTCGCGGCCGGCGAGCGCGGCCGGACGCCAGCGAAGGCACACGGTCGAGAACGGCACGGGCGCAAGGAGCTCGAAGTCGGGGTGTGCCTCCACGTCCGCGGCGAGCGACGACGCGAGCCGGCAGTGCGCGTCGATCCGGCGCCGCAGGCCGTCCACGCCGAAGTACCGGACGAGGAACCACAGCTTGAGCGCGCGCATGCGGCGCCCCAGCTGCGGCTGGTACTCGTTGAAGTCGTGCACCGGCGTGGCGTGGTCCAGGGTCCGCAGGTACTCCGGCACGAGGCTGAAGGCGGCCCGCAGCGAGTCCATCCGCCGGCTCAGGAGAAGCGACGCGTCGAGCGGCGTGAAGAACCACTTGTGCGGGTTCACCACGATCGAGTCGGCGCGCTCCCAGCCCACGAACGCCCCGCGCCGTCCGGGGACCAGCGCCGCAGCACCACCATAGGCCGCGTCCACGTGGAGCCAGAGTCGCTCGCGGGCGGCGATCGCGGCGATCGCCGGCACCGGATCCACGGACGTCGACGACGTCGTGCCGATCGTCGCCACGATCGCGATCGGCGTCCTGCCGGCGGCGCGGTCGGCTGCGATCGCGGCCTCCAGCGCGTCGACCCGCATCGCGTAGATCGCGTCGGTGCCGATCCTCCGGCAGGCGCTTCGGCCCAGGCCCAGGGTCATGCAGGCCTTCTCGACGCTGCTGTGCGCCTCCTCGGACGCGTACACGACGGGCGCTCCGAGGCCGGGCCGCCCGGCCAGGCCGAGCACGGCGACATCGAGGCCCGCTGCCTCCCGCGCAGCCGCGATCGCGATGAGCGTCGACGTCGAGGCCGTGTCGGTCAGGAGTCCGTCGAACACGTCGGGCAGTCCCAGCGCCCGCCGGAGCCAGCCCACGACCACCTGCTCCAGCTCCGTCCCGACCGGCGACGTGCGCCAGAGCATCGGGTTCTGGCCCAGCGCGGCGGTCACGAACTCGCCGAGGATGCCCGGGCCGGACGAGGTCGTGGCGAAGTACGCGAGGAAGCCGGGGTGCTGCCAGTGCGTCGCGTTCGGCTCGACCAGGCCGGGGACGTCGGCCAGGATCGAGCCGATCGGCTCCGGGCCGTCCGGCGGATCCTCGGGCAGGCGGGCGACGAGCGCGCCGGGCTCGACCTGGGGCAGGACCGCGAAGTCCGCCACGTGCTCGAGATAGTCGGCCAGCAGGTCAACCGTGGCATGGGCGGCGGCCCGGAACTGCGCCGCGCTCATGTCACCCAGGCCGCCGAGCTGGGCGGGGTCGAGATCGTCGAGCCCCGCCCCCGGCTCCGGCATTCGGGCCGCCCGGGTCAAGCGGGCAGGCGCTCCCGGAGCCGGTCGAGCTCGTGGCGCAGCGCCGCCGGCAGCCGGTCGCCGAAGCGCGCGTAGTGCTCCTCGAACTGGGGAAGCTCGGCCGTGATCGCCGGGCCGTCCACGCGCAGGAGCTCGGCAAGGTCCTCGGGCGAGATCGCCAGCCCGCTCGTGTCGAGATCCTCGGGCCTGGGCAGGAGGCCGATGGGCGTGTCCACCGCGTCCGCCGTGCCGTCGCCGCGCTCGAAGACCCACTTCAGGACGCGGCTGTTCTCGCCGAAGCCGGCCCACAGGAAGCGCCCGCTCGCGTCGCGGCGGAACCAGTTGACGTAGTAGATCCGGGGCAGCTTGTCCGGGCTCGTCGCCGCGCCGACGTCCAGCCAGTGGGCCCAGTAGTCGGCCATGTTGTAGCCGCAGAACGGCAGCATGGCGAACGGGTCGAAGCGCAGCTTGCCGACCTCGCCGAATGCGGCCGCGGTCGTCTCGGAGCTCATGATCGACCCCATGAAGACCCCGTGCGTCCAGTCGAATGCCTCGCGCACGAGCGGCACGACGCCCGCGCGCCGCCCGCCGAACAGGATGGCGTCGACCGGCACGCCCGCCGGGTCCTCCCACTCGGAGGCGATCGCCGGGTCCTGGCCGGCGGGAGCCGTGAAGCGCGAGTTCGCGTGGGCCGCGACCCGGCCGGCGTCCGGCGTCCAGTCGCGGCCGGTCCAGTCGATCAGGTGCGCGGGCGGGGTCGGCGTGAGGCCTTCCCACCAGGTGTCGCCGTCGTCGGTCAGGGCGGTGTTCGTGAAGATGATGTTGCGCTCGAGCGTGCGGATCGCGTTGGGGTTGGACTTCGTGTTCGTGCCGGGGGCGACGCCGAAGAAGCCCGCCTCCGGGTTGATCGCGTAGAGGCGGCCGTCGGCGCCGAAGCGCATCCAGCAGATGTCGTCGCCGACCGTCTCCACCCGCCAGCCGGGCAGGGTCGGCACGAGCATCGCCAGGTTCGTCTTGCCGCAGGCCGAGGGAAATGCCCCGGCGATGTACTTGCTGCGCCCGTCCGGGGCGGTGACCTTGATGATCATCATGTGCTCCGCGAGCCAGCCCTCGTCCCGGGCGATCGCCGAGGCGATCCGGAGCGCGTAGCACTTCTTGCCGAGCAGCGCGTTGCCCCCGTAGCCGGAGCCGTACGACCAGATCTCGCGGGTCTCCGGGAAGTGGACGATGTACTTCGTCGCAGCGTCGCACGGCCACGGCACGTCCGCCTGGCCCGGCGCGAGCGGGGCGCCGACCGAGTGCAGGCAGGGCACGAACTCGCCCGCCGCCCGGATGGCGTCGAGCGCCGCGCGGCCGGAGCGGGTCATGATCTTCATGTTGACGACGACGTAGGCCGAATCCGTGATCTGCACGCCCAGGCGGCTGATCGCCGACCCGATGGGTCCCATCGAGAACGGGATCACGTACATCGTCCGCCCGACCATGCAGCCCCGGAACAGCTCCGTGAGCGTCGCCCGCATCTCGTCGGGATCGCGCCAGTTGTTCGTCGGGCCTGCGTCGGCAGCGTCGCGCGAGCAGATGAAGGTGCGATCCTCGACCCGCGCGACGTCGCTCGGGTCGGAGCGGGCCAGGAAGCTGTTCGGGCGCAGGACCGGGTCGAGGCGCGTGAAGGTGCCGGCATCGACGAGGCCTTCGCAGAGCGCCTGGTATTCCGCGTCCGAGCCGTCGCACCAGTGGACCGCGTCGGGCTGGGCGAGCGCGGCGATCTCGTCGACCCAGCGCGTCAGCCCCGGAATGTCCGTGGGAGGCTCCAGGCCCAGGTGCCCCGCTG
>Ga0182011_10002891_pt1 | contig 14328 bp, 9 predicted proteins | sample 711E1DmetaG_FD_120481 | JGI IMG/M metagenome (GOLD analysis project Ga0182011, IMG submission 120481) | Permafrost microbial communities from Stordalen Mire, Sweden - 711E1D metaG | ecosystem: Environmental > Terrestrial > Soil > Wetlands > Permafrost | place: Sweden: Stordalen | collected... | reverse complement strand
ACCCCTGCGACGTCGAGGACCGCGCCCAGGGCCAGGCGAGCGGGCGCAGGAGGATCGAGCGGGTGATCGAAGATCGCTTCAAACACCGTACTCCCGTTCTGGAGGGTCAATCGGGTCTGCTGCGGTTCGTGCAGGACGTCGATCAAGGTGCCGCGGATGCTTACCAGGCGTCCATCGAGCGCAGCGGCGAAATGCGAAGGATCGGACAAACGCTGGGGCGTCGGCCCGGCACCGGAGGTCAGTTTGTGATACACGGCTTCCCGCAACACCGTGCGAACACCCTCCTTCCCCAGGACGCCCACGGCCTCGATCGAATCGCCAACCGCGAGCGGCTCGGTTGCATTGCTCAACAACATCAACCCCGCCTGGTCGTCCTGCAGGTAGATCAGACGGCCGGGCACAGTGTAGATCACGACGCCGGAAACGCGAACCCGCGTAAGGTCACCCACCAAATTGAGCTCTCCCAGGCTCTTGATCGGTCGCAAGGGCAGGTCAAAGAAATCAACCGGTGCATTTTCTTCTACCGTGATGCTGTGCAGAAACGGCACCAGGAGTCTTAGGCCCGTGATTCGCCCGCCCTCCTCCGCGGTGTCGCAAACCCCATCAACGCGAATCAATGATCCCGGGGTGGCCTGCAGGTTCACCGGTGAATCCAGGAGGGCGAAGAATTCACCCATTGCGGTCGCGACGTAGATTCGCCGAAGGTGGCCGTTCGACTCCGTGCGCTTCAGGTAACCGCGCATCTCGACCCATTGGCTGTCCTCGTTGCCAGTGATGGCTTGATCGAACGTAACTGGCGTGGCCGGCGGCGGATCCACCGAGCCAAGATTCGCGTAGCGCTTCAGAATCACCCCAGGCACATTCCCGTCTTCATAGGTCACCCCTTCGACGGACATATACTGTATCAAACGAGGCGTCTGCATCTGATTTCGATCGAATCGAACGCGGATGCCCCCACTGAAACCCACCATAAAGAAGTAGCCGTCCTCGGGATCGACCCAGACAACCGTCCCCAAAACCTTTACCTGCCGGCCAAGAGCTGCCTCTGCTAATGTCAATTGGAGGATTTGATCGATGCCCTGCAGGGTCGGGGATCCTCCAGCCAGGGCCGGAGCAGGAACTGCCGGGACAATCTGGCGGTACAGTGCTGATAGCACGATCCATCGCCCGCCGGAAACCGACATCCGCCCCACCACATCCACTTCCACGCCATCCGGAATTCGCGCTCGTTGGGCGGAACGGACGTCCACCTGCCCAGTCGTATCGCGGACAACCATGGATGTGCCTGCTGCATCGGTCTGGATCCGACCGCGGACGTGAACTTCATTGCCGGCCGGGATCTCATGAATCCGGTCAATTGGAGTCACCGCAAGATTGAACCCGGGATAGTCGGCGAGCGAACCGGTGACGGTCAGATCGCTCTGCCGGCTGACCCAGATCTCGACCAGCGATCCGGTTCCCGTGGCGTCGACACGAGCCGAATACATGCCGGTCAGGCGGACAAATCGGCCCCTCCAGGAAGGGACTGAAGTAACGTCGTCCGGCTTCACCCAGGCGGTCACTCGACGGTCTCCGACGACCAGCACCAGGTGGACATGCGTGTCGTCGATCGAATCCTGGTCGTCAACGTACCCCTCGACCGATACAATCCGGCCGTTCAACGAACCCATTTCGCTAATCCTGTCCTTGGTATCCAACGGGACAACCGGCTCGAACTCCTGCAGCACTTTCACCGTCAACAAGGCCGCTTCGAGACCCTTCGCCGGGACAAGGTTCCCTTCAATCAGGACATGTTGGCCGGCCCGCAACGCCGGGGGTGACTTGGACAATGCCACATAGGTGCCGATACCACCCTGCTCGATCCAGCAGTTTCCGAAACTGGGATCGTACACACTCACGCGCCCTTCGATCCGCAGAGGAAGCGCCACCAAACTCATCTCGGACGAGAGCTCCCAGATTTGGGCCAGGTCGGTGATGGTTTCGATCGGCCCAGCCGACCGCGGAGGCGTGGATGCATCCGCGGGCAGCCCGCCCACCGGAGCCAGCGCCAGAATGAATGCCACCCACACCGCAGGATTGCTCCTGGCTAGAGGGCAATCGGAATATTCGCCGGACCACAAAAAAAGCATGACTACTGCCGGGATTACGACCGGCGGGAATTGTTAACTAACCAAAAACAAGGCATCGCGTCAAGCGCAGCGGGACGATGAAGGTCAGACCCTCTGTTAGGGAAAAACCCCGATAACCGCCCTCTACGGGATCATGCAGGAAGGTCGCTTGCGACCGATGATCGCCCGCAAGCGGGCTTCCTACACCCGCACATCGTCCGGTTCGCGAGCGCACGAGAAGAATTGCCAGCAATTGCATGATCCCGGCTAGGGAACCCTACAAGCATACAGTGACTCCACCTATTTTGCCGTCTAGATGGATTTAGACCGTGACGTTATCGTCTCTTTTCGGCATCGATCAACCCATGGATCGGCGTGAATTCATCGGACTGGCAACCTCGTTGACGGCGGGACTGATATTGTCTCCAACAGCCGGCGCTGCGGAGCTGCCGGCACCAGTCACCCAGCCGCGCATTCCACGCCGGCGCGGATTCAACCTGCCCGGTGATCGCGGCCTGCGTGGCCTGTCTTACCGCGAATCCGATTTCGAGTGGATGGGCGGTTGGGGTTTCGACTTCGCCCGCCTGCCCCTTTCGTACTGGGCCTGGTCCAACCGCAATGACTGGATGGAGATCGACGTGGGCGCGTTGAAGCCGGTCGACCAGGCCATCGAGTACGGCCGGCAACACGGCATTCATGTCAATCTTTGCCTCCACCGGATTCCGGGTTACTGCGTCAACGGGCGCGAATTGGAGCCGTTCCTGCTTTTTGACAGCCCTCGGGAATCGATGGACCGGGCTCTGGCCGCCGCCGTCCACCACTGGCAGTTCTTCGCAAAACGCTATCAGGGGATTCCGAGTGCGCAGCTGAGTTTCGATCTGTTGAATGAACCACCCTGGATGAGCGACCAGACGCGCTACGTGGAAATCGTTCGGGCGCTCGTCGCGGCCATCCGCGAAAAGGATCCTGACCGTCTGATTGTGGCGGATGGCGCAGACATCGGCCAGACGCCGGTGCCTGGAATCGTCGATCTCGGACTCGTGCAAAGCACGCGTGGCTATCTGCCCAAAGCCGTGAGTCATTACACGGCCACCTGGGTTCCGAAGAACGAATTTGAGACATTTCAGCCGCCCACCTGGCCATTGATCGACGCGCGGGAACAAATCTGGGACAAGGAAAAGCTCCGCCAGGAACTGATCACCAAATGGCAGCCGATCGTCGCCCAGGGCGTGCCGGTCCATGTCGGCGAATGGGGCTGCCTCAACCACACGCCCCATGCCGTCACCCTCGCCTGGATGCGCGATCTGTTGGCGCTGTGGAAGGAAGCCGGCTGGGGCTGGTCGATGTGGAATCTCCGGGGCAATTTTGGCATCGTCGACAGCGGCCGGTCCGACGTCCAATACGAGGATTTTCACGGACACAAGCTCGACCGGCAGATGCTCGAGTTGCTGCTGGCTGGCTGAGCCCCGGGGCGCGCCGCCGACTGCCAAGAAACGGCATTTGCATTGCCGCCGGCCTCGCTGCGGCCGGCCCAGGGTCGACCCATTCGACAAGCTCAGAAAGGCAACCCCGGCTTGAAGTTTCTTCCATCGGCCAATTCGTCCTTGTCGTCTGCGGCTCCGGCACCGACAAACAGTCACCCATGAGTCCTATTTCATCGTCCGTCCAGGCCCGGGTGTATCACGCCAATCCGGAAGGATATGTCAGTGCCCTCGCCGGCATCCAGCGCAAGACTCTGGTCGATGGCGGCCGCACCCAGCTGGTTGAATTCAAGCTGGCTACCGGTGCGGTGATTCCGTCCCACCACCATCCGCAGGAGCAAACCGGTTGCCTTGTTTCGGGCCGCTTGGTCCTCACGATCGCCGGAGTCGACCATGAGATGCGTCCCGGTGACAGCTGGACGATCCCGGGCGACGTCGAGCATCAGGCGAAAATCCTCGATGACTCGGTCGCGATCGAGGTATTCTCCCCCATTCGCCGTGACTACCGGAACTGAGTCGCCTACACCCGCAGCCCGGGCTCCGACAGCAACGTTGTCGTCGCCGTGGGCCCGCCTCCTCCCGATGGCGGCATGGCGGGGGTCTTCGCGGGCGGCAGCACCATCACTGACGCCGCCATCGCCCGGGCACAAACCATCCTGTCGACTGCCCAGGTTCAGGCGTTGCAGGAGATCCAGCAACAGCAACAGGCCGCCGCCCAACTGCGGCAGCAAATATTCCAGGGTGGACCCGGCAGCGGGCCGCCTGCGCCCCCGACCGGCTGATTATTCCCGCACGGGCGAGATGCGGTATAGCCCGGCGGCGTGCCCCGCGATCATCGGAGCAAACTCATTGGCAGATTCGCTCAAATCCTTCTTCTCCCAAAGATCGCGGATCCGGCATCGGCCGGCGAATCCCAGCTCGGTGAAATGCACCTTCACCGGAACGCCCGGCCGGTCCCCCGCCATCCGGTCGCGGGTATTGAACAACGCCACGTACTTGTCCCCGGATCCCGGCACCTCGGCAATCCACGCAATCTGTCCGTCACGACTAAACAGCTCATGGCCGCCCTGGCTGCGCTGATCGACGGCCAGCACTTCGTCGTTGGTCAGCAGCGATCGGGTGAACTCATCGAGCTTGGTGAGGTCGCCGCCCATGATCAGCGGCGAGCGGGCGATCGACCATAAGGTCATGACGGTCCGCTGCTCGTCGGGAGTGAAGTGCGTCGTGCGTCGTCCTTGGTCCAGCACGCCGAACGGCAGCATGTCCGCATCGGGGAAGTGGCCCGGCCCGCAATACGGCGCCCATTTGCGCAGCCGTTCGAATTGCTCGACGATCGCTGGCCAGTTATCCCAGAAATCGTCGCTGATGCGCCACATGTTCGCGTGGCGCTTCACATGCTCGGCCGCCGTGATGATCGTCTCACCCGGCGACAAACTGAGCACCATCGGGCGGCCGGTGTGGTCGATCGCCAGGCGCACCGCCTCAACCTCCGCCTGGTTGTCGAGGTAAGGCCGGCTCAGGTCATCCACCTTCACAAAGTCGACGCCCCATGAAGCGATGAGGGCGAAGACCGAATCGTAATACGCCTGGGCCCCGGGTTTGCTCATGTCGACGCCGTACATGTCCGTGTTCCATGGGCAGACGTGCTGGCGGTCGGCAATGTCCGTGGCGTGATACGACGTGCCTTTGATGGGCGTGTTTTCCGCCACTGCCTGGCGCGGGATTCCGCGCATGAGGTGCAGGCCGAACTTCAAACCCTGGCGATGAACATAATCGGCGAGCGATTTGAATCCCACCCCGTTCGCCGCGGACGGGAAGCGGTTGGTGGCGGGCAGCAACCGTCCCCACTGATCGAGCACGAGTTTCGCGCCGGCCCGGTAATCGAAGCCTGTCGCGTTCGGCTCGTACCATTGGATGTCGACGGTGATGTACTCCCATCCGAAACGCTTCAGCTGTTCCGCCATCACGTCGGCCTGGGCCTTGGTCTGGGCCTCCGTCACCGTGGTGGCGAAGCTGTCCCAGCTATTCCAGCCCATGGGCGGCGTCGTCGCCCACTGCCAAAAGTCCGGCGCGGGACTGCTGGCGGCCATCGCGAGCACGCCGAGATGAAAGGCCGCGATCAGACCGCAATTCCTGGGGAAGGGCTTCATGACCCCCATCTTGCGGACCACGGGAACCACCTCAACCGGGAAAACCGAATCTGACCGGGTTTAATGCGGGCTTGCTTCCGCGAAGTGCCGGGATTGCTTGTTGCGGGCGAACCTGAAGTCGGGTTTGTCTGCATCCCTGCGACTTCTCTGGAAAGGCTTTCTTATGACTCGCTTCGCATTCCCCTGTCTTTTCCTGGTGCTTCTTGGACTCGCACTTCCCGCCAACTCACGGGCGCAGAGCGATCTGCCGCTCTACGACGACCAACTGGAAAGCGGGTGGCAGAATTGGTCTTGGGCGACGGTCGACTTCGCTTCCACAACTTATGCGCATACGGGCAGCACGAGCATCAAGGTCACCATCACCGGGAGTGACCAGGCCCTGTATTTGCACCACTCCGCGATGGACACCTCGTTCTGTTCCGCCCTGACCTTTTGAATCAACGGGGGGACGGCCTCCGGGCAGAACATTCGCGTGCTGGCTCTGCTGAACGAGCAAGCGCAAACCTCCGTGTCGTTGAATTCCTACGTCACCGGAGGCGCCGTCGGAGCCGGCGTCTGGCGTCAGGTCACGATTCCGCTGGCGGCCTTGGGGGCGGCGAACTCCGGGCTGTTGACCGGCCTGTATCTGCAGGACGGCAGCGGATCCGCGCAACCGGCGTTTTGGGTGGATGACATCTCGCTGATCGCGGCTCCGGCTCCGGCCGCCGTCAATGTGGCTGTCAATGCGTCGCAGACAGTCCGGGTTGTCGATGAGCGCGTGTTCGGCGTGAACGCAGTGATGTGGGACGGACAGACCGCCAGCGCCCCGACAATCGGCCTGGTCCAGGCCGCCGGCATCCGCGCCATCCGTCTACCCGGCGGATCTTCTTCCGACGCTTATGATTGGAGCACCAACAAGAGTTATTCAGCTCCAGCGGTTTTGTATTCGTGGAACCAGGCTTCCGGTTTTGACAAGTTCTCCCAGCTTATCACTGGCATCAACGGTCAGGCCTTCGTCACCGTGAACTACGGCTCGGGTACGCCGGAGCAGGCGGCGGGTTGGGTGGCCTATGCCAATGCGAGCGCGACGCTCCAGGGCACCGGTGGGGATGTGCTGCTCGGGACTGATTCAAATGGCGCGAACTGGCAGACCGCCAGCTATTGGTCGAATCTCAGAGCCTCGGCGCCGCTCGCGAACGACGATGGCCGCAACTTTTTGCGCAGCAACCAGTCGGCTCCAATCGGTCTGAAATATTGGGAAATCGGCAACGAGTGCTACGGCTCGTGGGAGACCGACTATCACACCGCTCAATGGGATCCGGTGACGTATGCCACGATGGCCAAGAGCTACATCGCAAAGATGAAAGCGGTCGATCCCACCATCAAGATCGGTGTCGTGGTGGAGGTGGGCGAGGGACACCCTCGACTCGCTGTCGCCCGTTCACAACGTCGTCAACCCGGTCACGGGTGTCACGCACCACGGCTGGACGCCGGTCCTGCTCACGACCCTGAAATCGCTTGGCGTCACGCCGGATTTTCTCATCTACCACCGCTATGAGCAGGGTCCGGGCGGCGAATCCGATGCCCTCTTGCTGCAGGCCGCGCGAACCTGGCCCAATGACGCCGCCGCCCTCCGTGAGCAGCTGACCGACTACCTGTATCGTTGCCAGGCGACCAACACGGTGGGAACAGCGACCAGTTCCCCGGCCGCCTTGACGGTGCTGGATGACCAGGCGTTGGTGCAGCTGCTCTTTCAGAATGTGCCGGGCCGAGCCCCCGATCCCGGGCGGTCTGGCGAATTGGACAGGGTTGCTCGCCGCCGGAAACACGCGCGGACAGGTCCTGATCGGCTTCTCGCAGTCACCGGAGGCGATCAATCTTTTCGCGCCGACTCTGCGGACCTGCTTGAGCTACTTCGCGTTCCTTAACCCCACGCCCACTCCTCAGGACCTGGCTTACTGGACAAACTATCTGGCCACACTCACCGACCAGTTGCGCGCAACCATGCTAGACGACGCCGGCGCCTGAGCCCGACTCATGCGATTGAGGTAGGACCGCCTATTTGCCCAGCCCGGCCAGCGCCCGCTGGGTGGCCGCCAACAGGGCTTCGGGTCCCACTGGCTTGCCAGTCGCATTTTTCATCCAAAGGTCCGGCGCCGGATTGCCGAACTTCGTCATGCGTTCGTATTCGCCTCCATAGTTGCCCACTTTCCGGATCTGTTCTTCGACCTGGAATCCAATGAGATGACCGATCGGATAGTCCGGCAGGTACAATTGGTCGCTGATCATGTGCGAATAGATCGCCAGCAACGTCACGTCGGGCTGATGAAAAACCGGCGCGTAGTAGCGATTCCAGAGATCGCGTGCGATCCGGAGGGTGGCCTCCCTCAACTCGGCCGGAGTGGCGTCCGGATGCTCGTACATCCAATGCCAGACACCCATGTCGACCAGCGCCACCCCGGAGATCTCCGCCGTTGCCCAGAAGACGTTGAGGGTGGAGAGCGCGTCGTTGCGGGCGTCCGGCTTCGTCAGACCGAGCGCTTCCAGGTCGTGCCCCTGCGTCATCATGGCCAACGCTTCCGTAAAAGCGGTGTTCGGCACTCCGGCGAGGAGATGGTAGTCCACCAGGTTCATCGAGAAGGTCTGCTCGATGTTGTGCCCCATTTCATGGACTGCGATATTGAAGCCCTTGTAATTCATCCCGTCCGCCTCAACCCGCGTCCGCAACCGCGCCTTCTGGCCGCTCATCCCCGGCGGCATGGCGTGGCCGGGGCCGCGGGAGGGCTGGACATCGATGTGCGCCTGTAGATAGGTCGCACGCTCCGGCGTGAATCCGAGCCTCGTCAGAATGTTCGGCAAATCGGCCCAGTAGGCCGCCGCGGTGGGATATTTTGCGCGGACGATCGCATCCAGCTGCGCCTCCGTGTACGCCCCCCGGGGTTGGAATCCGTTGTACCAGATATCAAATGGCTCCAACGGCCGGCCCAGGCGTGCTTCGACCAGTCGTGCGACGGCGGTGAATTGCGGGGAACCGAGCACCTGCTCCAGCATCGCCCGCACCCGCGTTTCGCTCATCTGCCGGTCGATCTCAAAACGACGCGCAATAAACGTCGGCGCCGCCGGCGAGTAGGGGTCGGCCCGGCGTTCGGCCTGGAAAATCGCGAGGAGTTTCGCATAGCGCGTATTGGGTTCGGGGGCGTCGCTCGGACTGGCGCCGTCCGGCGCCAGCGGTCCAAGATCGGCGACCGTCGACGCCTTCACTTCATTTGAAAGCGGGTTCCAATCCACCTGCGGGTTGTTGATCACCACTTGCGGGATGGACTGGTCAACAATCCGCTCCATGACTCGCTGGATCATGCGCTGGCGGGCCAAACCACCGGCAGAGTCGCCGTAGCGCGCCTTGATCTCGTCCCGCAGATTCCAGTGCGTGATCAGGCGGAGACCGGGCGGAAATGGACGCCCCCCCTGCGCATCGAGCAGGTGATGCATACAGATCTTGTAATCGTCGATGTAAAGCTCGGCGTCGGCCTGCGTTTCCGAAATCGCCTGATAGACCTCGCCTGGGATGCGGGTGGAAAATACCTGGGCCAGCCGCGCCTCGGCCCATTGCCGCCGGGTCCAATGTTCACCTTCAGCGAGCCGCTGATCCAGTGTCGTCAACGGGAAATTGAGCAGCACGACAAAGGCGAGCTTGTTGCGAAACCAGTCGTCGGCGAAATGCGCGTTCGGCTCGTAAGCGGCGAACAGCTCGTCAAACGGCTGCACGGCACCGGTGTCGAGGTCGATCGGTTTCTTCAGCTCATAACGCAACTCCGAGAAATGGCCGTCGAACTGCTCCAATTGGTGCTGGAAACGATCGAAAGTCGCATCAACCGCCGTCGGGGTGCCGGCGAAATACCGGCGGACAAAGTCCTCCAAAACCTTCGCGTCACCGTCAGCCGGCTCCCAGAATTTCGCCACCTGATCCAGGCCGCGCTGCAACCGCGCGCGTTGGCTCTCGCCGTATTTCGTCCCCAGCTCGGATTCGAGCTTCGCCGCGCTGTCCTTGAACCACGCGGGCGCGGCAGCTTCGGGAGCGGCCTGCAGAAATGAGCTGCGGCAAACGCTGACCGCGAGCAGGGAGACGACCAGATACGTGTGGGGAAGATTCATGGGAGAAAGAGTTTTTCCGGACCGGGCAAAGGTAGATCTATGCAAATTGTAGGAGCGAGCTTGCTCGTGATTCCGAGGCCAGGTCGCCTGCCAGCAGGCTCCTACACCGATCACCTGACGAAATCATGTCCACGAGCGAGAGCGGGTTTCATTAAATAGAGTCGGCGAGGTGGTGCGGCTTGTCCTCAAGACGCTCCAAAGCGCGTTGGGCCAATGCGCACCACCTGATCCAGGCGCAATCGAGGTTGTAGGGGGGGTCAGGCGACCCCGCCCTACAATCATTTGGTCTTAACGGATCCATTCGAGAACTAAAACGATTGAATTCCTCGGGCTTGGTGTCGGTTGGCGTCATCTCTTGCCTGCGCTGCGTCACACCGAGTCAACCTGCGCATGCCACCTCACTGCGCCATCTTCAAGCGTAGCACGGTGAAGGAACTGGCGGGAAAGCGGTACGATAACTCCGATCCCCCGACGTTGAGATTCTCCTCGCGCGGAACGACGGTTGCCGGAGCCTCAAACGAATTCACATCGTCCGGGGTCGTCGAGGCGAGCACGATGACCTTGCCCGCGGTTGCAGCGTGGCTTGCGCCGCCCAATGCGACCGTCGCAGCACGCTCCTCGGCATAGGGATTGGCCACGAACAGCACGACCTCGCCAGCCTGGCGATCCCATCCTGCCGCAACAAACAGCGCGGGCAGCGGTCCGCTGCGATAGGGCGGCCGGGGCGGAGCACCATACGTCGCCACGCTCCCTGCCGGAAGCGCCGGTAATGTCACCGGCGGTCCGTCGACTGAAACGGGCAATATCACGTCGGGCCGGTTGCGGCTGTAGAGCGCCTGCACGTGGTAGGACGGCGTCCCGTAAACGCGCGTGTTGTCGAACCAGATAAGATCGGGCGCCCACTGCGATGCTCCTGCCTTCGCGAACAGCGGCGCATAGGAGGACATCGCCACCAGATCGCTGTTGCGCAAGAGTCCGGTCATGAACGCGGCTTCCGCCACCGCGGCCCGCAGCGTCGGGCGGTGCTGGGGGCCGTCGTGGGCGGCGAATTCGCCCGCAAAGACTTTCGGCCCCCGCCGTTCCTGCACATCATAGCGCGTCGCATTCTCAAGAAACCACTGGGGCGGGCGGTAGTAATGTTCGTCGACGATGTCGGCAGGTGTGCCGTTCCTGAACTTGTCCCAGGCGAGTTTCCAAAAGCCGTCGTCCACGCCCGGACCGGCGCCGGTCACGAGCTGGATTTCAGGGTGCTTGGCTTTCAGGGCCGCCTGGAAGACTGCGTAGCGCTCGAAATACTGCTCCCCCCACTGTTCGTTGCCCACGCCGACGATCTTCAAGTGGAACGGCTCCGGATGCCCCATCGCCGCCCGCCGCGCACTCCAGCGGGTCGTCACCGGGCCGTTGGCAAATTCAATCAGGTCGAGCGCATCCTGCACGAAGGGACCAAGCTGGTCGAGCGGCGCCAGCTGCTTGCTTTCGTACTGGCACGCCATGCCGCAATTGAGAATCGGCACCGGCTCCGTGCCCAGGTCCTCGCAGAGCTGAAAGAACTCAAAAAAACCGAGCCCGTAGGTCTGGTAGTACTGCGGTGCAGTCGCGTCGCCCATTGCGTCCTGCCAGCGATTCCAGTTCTCCGGCCGATCGGCGACGTCGCCGATGGTGTCCTTCCACTGGTAGCGGTTCGGCAGATCCATGCCTTCGACGATGCACCCGCCCGGAAATCGCATGAAGGCCGGATGCAGGTCGGCCAGCATCTTGACCAAATCAGCACGCAAGCCGTTGCGACGATGTTTCCAAGTGTTCTCGGGAAAGAGTGAAACCATGTCGAGATCCACGCGCCCCGGCGCCGTGGCCACCACGACGAGGCGGGCATGCGTCGCCGAACCGGTGCTCTTGATCACGCCATCGAACTTCTGCCATTTTTCGGACAGCCCGGTCAGCGCGCAATCGCCGAGCGGTCGTCCGGTCTCATCCTCGATGACGACCCGCAACGCGCCGCCATAATTGGCCGCTGCGCGGGCGCGAAGACTCACCAGGTAGTTCTCACCCGTCTTGGTCACGATCCCTCCAAAACCGTAGTTCGCGACGCCAAATCCGCTACCGGGGGTGCGCACGGAGAGTCGGACATAGTGCGGATTCTTCGCATTCAGCGGTTCGGCGGATTCGACCGTCACGGTTCCCTCACCTCCCCGATTCACCGTCCCCCAAGCAAACAAATGTTCCCGGTGCTCGAACGAACGGTTTTGCACCAGCTCGGCATACAGTCCGCCGTCGGCGCCATAGTTGATGTCTTCAAAGAACACGCCGTGCAGCAGCGGGCTGACGGCATGGCCGGGATGGTCGGTGTCGACGGTGATCCGGACCGCTGGGCCGGCGGCGCTTCCTGTGTGGGTAAGAGCGAACACGATCAATCCGGCCAAGCCGGTGAGTGTTGAGTGATGCATACTAAACGGAGTCAACGCGGTGAAGCCGGTCGCCGCTCACAGTTCCAGCACCACGACCGACTTGGCCGGGAGCGCGACCGTCAGGATGCTGTTGGCCAGCGTGGCGCCGGTGAACGGCACTGGCTGCACCGCGTTGGGCGCATCAAAGGTGTTGTGCGCATTCATGTCGGTAGCAGTCAGAACGCGTCCGGTGACAGCCTTCGCCACTACTCCCTCCAACTGGCAGGTGACCGCGATCGACCGGTTTGGATCCGTGTTGACGAGGGATAGGTGCACCTTGCCAGCAGTGTCGCGCGAGGCGGCGGCGCTCACTGCCGGGATCTTGCCTTCGCCCAGCACATAGTCGGGTGTCGTCAGTTCGATGGGCAATGACGTCGCTCCCTGGTGGACCTTGTACATCTCAAAAACCCAGTAGGTCGGCGTGACGGTCATCTTCGGCCCATCGGTGAGAATCATCGACTGCAGCACATTCACCATCTGCGCGATATTGGCGCCGAAGACGCGGTCAGCGTGCTTCTGGAAGATGTGCAGGTTCAGCCCGGCGACGATCGCATCGCGGAGGGTATTTTGTTGATACAGGAAGCCCGGGTTCGTACCGGGCTCGACGTCATACCAGTCGCCCCACTCGTCGACCACGAGACCGACGCGTTTCTCCGGGTCATACTTGTCCATGATGGCGGCATGCTGTGTGACCAGTTCATCCATGCGCAGCGTGTGGCGGAGCGTGGCAAACCACGCGGCTTCGTCGAACTCGGTGGCCGACCCCTTTTTTTCCCAGTCGCGGGTCGGGAGGGTGTAATAATGGAGGGAAAGGCCGTTCATCTGTTTTCCCGCCATGGCCATGAGCACATTCGTCCAGTTCATGTCGTCGCCACTGGAGCCGCCGGCCACGCGGTAAATATCGTTTCCCGGGTAGTTTTTGACGAAGGTATTGTAGCGGCGAAACACGTCCGCGTAGTACTCCGGACGCATGTTGCCGCCGCAGCCCCAGCTTTCGTTGCCGATCGCCATGAGGGAGACCTTCCACGGCTGGTCGCGGCCATTCTTGCGGCGAAGGTTCGCCAGCGGCGAATCGGCGCCCGACGTCAGGTATTCGACCCATTCCATCATTTCCCGCACCGAGCCGCTGCCCACATTGCCGCAGACATAGGGCCGGGTGCCGATCTGCTCGCAAAAATCCATGAACTCGTGCGTACCAAAGCTGTTGTCCTCCACCACCCCGCCCCACGTGGTGTTGATCATCCTGGGCCGTTGCTCGCGCGGGCCGATGCCGTCCCGCCAGTGGTACTCGTCGGCAAAACAGCCGCCCGGCCAGCGGACATTGGGAATGTGAAGCTCGCGCAACGCCGCCACGACATCGCTGCGGATGCCGCGGGTGTTCGGAATGGGCGAGTTCTCGCCTACCCAGATGCCGCCGTAGATGCAGTGGCCGAGATGCTCGGCAAACTGGCCGTAGATATTGGGGTTGATGACCGGCCCTGGCTGGCCGGCCTTGAGGACCAGCGTGGCGCCGACAGGAGCCACGGATGATGTCGCGGGCTGAGTCGAAAGCGCTGCAGCAAACGCGGTGACAGCGGTGAACAGATACGATATGACAGCGGTAGTCTTCATGAAAATTGGGAAACCTGATTGTCGACCGGCAAAGCCGTATCGATATTGGCGCGAAAATCCCGCAGATTCTTGGCGAATTCCGCCGCCAGTTTCGCCGGCGGGAGCGAAGCCTGATCCAGGGTGATGACCAAGGGAAAGGCCGGCAATGGCGTCGTAACCGACGTTTGCCCTGCCGGTTCTTGAGGGGAATTCTGCGCAGGCTGGCGCGGGCTGACTCCGGCAGAGAAGCTCACCACGCCGTCCTTTACCGACCAATTAAAGCTGTAGCCATGGCTGCGTTTCTCCCGCTCTTCCTCCATCGCAGCCAGTTGCTCCCTCATCGTCGCAGAAAGCCCCATCTGCCCGCTCCAATTGAAATTCACATGCTCCCCGTCGGGATCGAGGGAGAACCCGGCCACCTTTT
>Ga0182011_10002890_pt1 | contig 14331 bp, 10 predicted proteins | sample 711E1DmetaG_FD_120481 | JGI IMG/M metagenome (GOLD analysis project Ga0182011, IMG submission 120481) | Permafrost microbial communities from Stordalen Mire, Sweden - 711E1D metaG | ecosystem: Environmental > Terrestrial > Soil > Wetlands > Permafrost | place: Sweden: Stordalen | collected... | reverse complement strand
CCAGGGCTAGCCTGCCCCGCCTCTTTTCCCCCAGACCTGCCTCCCCCGTACGGGTAGACCATATCTCCCCCTCCTTCTCCCCCGCCGGGGGATTTTTATTTGTCCCGGACCGGGTTACCCTGTATGCATGGACACTCTCCCCGTTCCCCTTTCCCGCACGCTCACGGTCTTCTGTGCGCCTCACGGCGGCGGCGAGCCGGTCATGCAGTTGCTGGCCGAACTGGCCCTGCGCGGCCCCGTCACCGTCCTGGATGGCGGCAACCGCTTCCCGGCCTATCGCCTGCTCCGCCTTCTGCGCCTGCGCTCCCCCGACCCCGCCGCGGCCGCCCGCCGTGTCTGCGTTCGCCGCGCCTTCACCTGTTATCAGGTGCTGGCCCTGCTCGAAAGCCTCCCGGCCCTGCCCCAGCCCTGCCTCCTGCTCGACCCGCTCTCCACCTTCTACGACGAGCAGGTCTCCACCGTTGAGGCGACCCGCCTGCTGGAAGGCTGCCTGTGCCAGCTGGAGCGCCTGCGCCAGGCCGCCCCGCTCCTGGTGGTGCTCTCCCCGGCGCACATCCCCGAACGCGCCGGCCTCGTTGAGCGGGTCTGCAGCTGCGCCGGCCAGCTCTATTCCCTGGAGCTCCCTGCCCCGCAGGTGCTCCAGCCCGCCCTCTTCTGACCGTCCCATGGGCCGCACACTTCCTTCCATCACCCAGGACTTTCTCGAGGAGCAGCAGTCCTTCGCCCGCTTCCGCCGTGCCCTGCGCCGCAGCGATCAGCTTGCCCTGGATGACCTGTTCGCCTCCGCCCGCCAGCACCTCGCCGCTTCCGCCTATGCCAGCCATGCCCTGCCCTTCGAGGTCTTCCTGCTCTCGATGCTCCTGGAGGAGCACAAGGAGGTCATGCGCCTTCGCCAGCGGGTGGACGGTTTGATCCCGCCGCATGACTGAGCTCACCGGCTGGCTGCTGGACCTGTATGCCGGGGAACAGGGGGTCAGCCTCTGGCTGCTGGGACGGGACGGCCGCCGCCATTGCCTGGTCCAGCCCTTCCCGCTCACTTTTTACGCTTCCGGCCCGACCGCGGAACTGCGCCTGCTCTGGAAGTGGTTTGCCTCCCGGCCGGAGCCGCTCCATCTCGCCCGTACCGAGCGGCGTGACCTGTTTTCCGGTCCCACCCCGGTCCTGGCCATCGAAGTGCAATCTCCGGCCCTCCAGCCCGGCCTGTTCCACGCCGCCGCCCAGGCCTTCCCCGCCCTCTCCTTTTACGACGCGGATATTCCCCTGGCGCTGCATTATGCCGCCGCCTTTGGTACCTTTCCCCTGGGATATGTCCGCCTGGATGTGGAAGAGGCTCAGCAGGGCGGCCGCATCCGCTCCATCACGCCGCTGAACTCCCCCTGGGACCTTGATCCCGATCCGCCGCCCCTGCGCATCCTGATGCTCGAACCGGACTGCGACCCTGCCCATGCTGCGCCGCAGGGGATCATCATTTCCCATGACGGCCACCGTTACCGCCAGTCGCTCGAACCCGCCCGCGCCCTGCTGGTCAACCTGCGCTCCACCCTGGAACGCCAGGACCCTGACCTGATCCTGACGGCCTGGGGCGATACCTGGCTGCTGCCCCGCCTGCTCGAGCTCTCCCATGCCACCGGCCTGCCCCTGCCCCTCAACCGTGACCCGCTGGCCGCCATCACCCGCAAGGAGCAGCGCACCTATTACGCCTACGGGCAGGTCATCTATCGCGGCGCACAGGTTCACCTGGCCGGGCGCTGGCATGTGGATACCTACAATGCCGTCATGTACCACGATTACGGGATGGAGGGCATCTTCGAGCTGGCGCGTCTCACCGCCCTGCCGGTCCAGACCGTGGCGCGTGTCTCGCCGGGGACGGGCATCTCCTCCATGCAGATCATCACCGCCCTTCGCCAGGGAGTGCTGGTCCCCTGGCACAAACAGCAGGTCGAGAGCGACAAGACCGTCCTCGACCTCATCCGTTCCGACATGGGCGGCATGGTCTACCAGCCCACCATTGGCCTGCATGCCGATGTGGCCGAGATCGACTTCGTCTCGATGTATCCGAGCGTGATGGCACACTTCAATATCAGCCCCGAGACCATCCTCCCCGGCCAGCGCGATCCGCGGACCGGCCTGCCCCTCACCCGCCCGGAGCCCGGCCTCGTTCCCCTCACGCTCGAACCGCTCCTGAAAAAACGCATCGCCCTCAAGTCCGCCCTGCTGACCCTGCCCTCCTGGGACCCGCGCCGCAGGCGGTACAAGGCGGCGGTTTCAGCCCACAAATGGCTGCTGGTCACCTGTTTCGGCTACCTGGGGTACAAGAACGCCCGCTTCGGGCGCATCGAGGCCCATGAGGCCGTCACTGCCTATGGCAGGGAGATCCTGCTGCGCGCCAAGGAGGCCGCCGAGGACCTGGGTTTCGAGGTCCTGCACATGTACGTGGATGGTATGTGGGTCAAAAAGCCCGGCTGTGCCACCCCCGCTGCTCTCCAGCCCCTGCTGGACCTCATCCTGGATCGCACCGGCCTCCCCATCGCCCTGGACGGCGTCTACCGCTGGGTGGCCTTCCTCCCCTCCCGCAGCAATGCCCGCGTCCCGGTCGCCAACCGCTACTTTGGCCTGTTCCAGAGCGGCGAGATCAAGGTGCGCGGCATTGAACTTCGACGCCGCGACACCCCTTCTTTCATCTCGGGGGTGCAAAAGGAACTGCTCCAGCTCCTGGCCGGTGCTGCGGATGCATCCGCCCTCCCCGCCTGTTTCCTGGCTGCCTGTGCCCTGCTGCGTCGCAGATTGTCCGACCTGCGTGCCGGGCGTGTGCCGCTGGAGAAATTGATCGTCCGCCAGACCCTCAGCCGCAGCCTGGAGGAATACCACACCCCCTCGCCGGCCGCCCGGGCCGCCCGCCAGCTCAGCACAGCCGGAAAGAACCTTCGCCCGGGCCAGGCCGTCCGTTTGCTCTACATCCGCGGCGAGCCGGGCGTGGTGGCCTGGGACCTCCTGCCTCAACCTGACCCAAAGACCCTCGACCTGGTCCAGTATGAAAAACTTCTTTTCCGGGCTGCCCACACCATCCTGGAACCGCTGGGTGTGACCCTCGCCCAGCTGGTTGAAGCCGTGAAGGATGGGGTGCGTTCGACCCCCCTGCCGTTCTCGTATCCTGCCTCCATCCCTGCCGGCGCCGGCGTTTTCGGAAGGGGGGGGCGGGGCGCCGGTCATGGGGGAGCTTCCCCTGCCGGCCCCTGATTCCCGTTAAAGCCGGTTTTTCCTGCGGTCATATTCCCCAAACATTTTATTGCAGGCGGACCATCCGGATCCCCTCCAGCTTGCGCTAGCGGATGAGGTTGCGAAAGAGGAGTTCCGGGTAGTCCGTGGAGGGTCCGGCCAGTATCGTGGTGGATGTCCCTTTGAGTTCCAGGTCGAAGAAAGCCAGGGAGAAATCATTGATGATCCGGGTGACACGTTTCCCGTTGAGCGGGCCCTTCAGCCCCATCTGGGCCGCAAGCGGCGTCAGGAAGGGCAGATCGCTGAAATCGTAGTGGGAGGTCCCCTTGATGGTGGCGACGGTCACCGGTCCGCTCAGGTTCGCGGCCAGCCGGTCGAATAGCTCCCAGTTGGTCTGGGTCGGGAAGGTCTCGCTGAACAGGAACAGCATGGGGGTGCTGGTACCGCTGTCGAGCACCTGGTCCGAGACCGGCGTCATCCAGGCGTCCATGGCAAAGCCGGCCTTGCAGCGCGCGTCTTCGGCGCAGAACTGCACGGTTGCTCCGCCGCCGGTGGAATGCCCGAACACCCCCACCTGCGACAGATCCAGCAGACCGGTGAAAATTCCTGCTGGGTCGTTCGCATTCAGGGCGGTGAGCTGATCCAGCGTGTAGGCCAGGTCGCCCGTCCACTGGTCGAGCAGGAGTTGGGCGGCGGCCCGGTACAGGTCGTCCGGTGCGCCTTTGGGCAGGATCTTCGGGTTGTTGGGGATGACCTGTCCATCCGGGAATACGCTGACCCGGTCCGCATAGGTGTACTCGATGGATGCCACCACGTACCCGTGACTGACCAGCTCCTGGATCTGGTCCGTGTTCTGGGCGCGGAACCCGTTCCAGTCGTGTGAAAAGAGAAGGACCGGGTAGGGTCCACCGGATCCGTCGGGAACGGCATTAATGTACGAATTTGTTTTTACCAGGGCCAGCTGGTCCAGGAAGAAATGCGGCAGGCCCAGGTAATCGGCCATGGCCGGGGCCACGATCCGGGCACCTGCCATCCACGGGGCGCGGATGGAGGAGGTCGTGACCTTCGCGGGGTACCAGATCTGCACCATGAACTTGCGCGGGTCGCTGGGGTTGCCGGAGTAGATTTCTTTCCGGTTATTGTCCACCAGTACCAGGGTGGTTGTCCCGATCTGGTATTTCCCGGTCGGTGCGGGGACGGTTGGTACGGGAAGCAGCACGGGCAACGCAGTGGCCATCGCCAGCACCAGCAGGCTGACTACCAGTCCCACACCGGGCCAGGAAGCCCGCTTGAATCGATCCTGCCGGGGCTGGCGCAGGTCCAGGATCCCGCTGACGCTGCAGACCAACACGAACCCATAGATCGGCACCATTTCCCAGCGGTATTTCTCCAGGATCAGGTGCAGGATGGTCGCCAGCAGGGCAACCAGGGACAGATAGTTCGCCAGTTTTGACCGGCTTTTTCCAGTGATCAATGGCCAGAGCAGATAGACGGCGAGGATGCAGGGGATCACGATTTCAAGTGGACGCATAAGGGTCTCCTCCTGCCGCGAACGGCAGGGCATGGGATGTGCGATCTGGATGTACCGGCGGATTGTAATCCTAACCTGTCCAAAACGCCAATCGGCTGCATGACCTCGCTTTTTCCCCCGGAGCCTGGCTGCTGCTTCTTGTCCAGGCGCTCAAACTGGACAATGACCGGGCTTTCAGGTATGATTGGGCCGCGTGCCCGCTCCCTTCGGAAAGGCAGGGTCCCCCTGGATCCTCCCGATCTCATTGATGCGCGGGAACGACCGTTCAAACCATAGCTGAACCCACGGCATGCCCGGATGCGGAAACTCGATCCGGGCAGTTGTTCGTAACGGAATTATCCTCATATCCAGGAGGCGAAATGGCAGACCTCGTAAAACAAATAACCATTGACCTGCAACAACAGATCGAATCCTACCAGCCCGAGATCGACATTGCGGATATCGGTACCGTGCTTGAGGCGGGGGATGGCATCGCCCGCCTCACCGGCCTCTCCAAGATCAGGTCGCAGGAACTGGTCCGCTTCGAAAATGGTGTCATGGGGATTGCCTTCAACCTGGAGAAGGAAGCCGTCGGTGTCATCATCATGGGTGATTATTCCGGGATTGTCGAGGGCATGACCGCCCGGGCCACCGGGCGCATCGCTTCGGTCCCGGTGGGCGATGGTCTGATCGGACGCGTGGTCAACGCCCTGGGGGAGCCGGTGGATGCCAAGGGTCCCGTTCAGGCTGCCGGTTATCGTCCGGTCGAACGCATTGCAGCCGGTGTGGTGCAGCGCCAGGATGTGGATACCCCCGTCCAGACCGGCATCAAGTCCATTGATGCCATGATCCCGATCGGTCGCGGGCAGCGCGAGCTCATCATTGGCGATCGCCAGACCGGCAAGACGGCCATCGCCATAGACACCATCATCAATCAAAAGGGGAAGGACCTGATCTGCATTTATGTCGCCATCGGGCAGAAGAAAGCTGCGGTGGCCCGCACCGTCGCTCTGCTGGAACGCCATGGTGCCATGGCTCACACCATCGTGGTCCTGGCGGCTGCTGATGAGTCCGCAGCCATGCAGTATATCGCCCCCTATGCCGGCTGCGCCATGGGTGAGGAGTTCATGGAAACCGGCCGCGATGCCCTGGTCATTTATGACGATCTTTCCAAGCACGCCTGGGCCTACCGCCAGGTCTCGCTGCTCCTGCGCCGCCCTCCCGGTCGTGAAGCCTACCCGGGCGACATCTTCTACCTCCATTCGCGCCTGCTGGAACGCGCCTCCCGGCTGGCGAACAAATATGTGATGGTCAGTAAGGATTTCAAGGATGACCTGGCCATGGAAAAGGACGCCCTGGACGGGCGGATCTTTACCGGGCCGATGTCGCATCATGACGCCGAGGAGGTCCGGAAGACCCTCCAGGACCCTGACAGTTGCAAGGTGGTCAAACTGGCTGGATCCGGCGGTTCGTTGACCGCCCTGCCCATCATCGAGACCCTGCTCGGCGACGTTTCAGCCTACATCCCCACCAACGTCATCTCCATCACGGATGGTCAGATCTACCTGCTCGGCAACCTGTTCAACGCCGGCATTCGCCCCGCGGTGGACGTGGGCATCTCGGTCTCCCGGGTGGGTGGTTCGGCGCAGGTCAGGGCCATGCGCCAGGTGGCTGGCAGGCTGCGCATGGACATGGCCGCCTATCGCGAACTGGCGGCGTTTGCGCTCATGTCCTCCGACCTGGATAAGGCCACCCAGGACCAGCTGACCCGCGGACAGCGCATGCAGGAGATCCTCAAGCAGCCCCAGTACGAGCCAATGTCCCTGGAACACCAGATCATGGTGCTCTTCGCCGGTACCCAGGGTTTTGCCGATGCCGTCCCGGTCGAAAAGATGAAGAAATGGGAGGTCGATCTGTTGCGCTTCCTCTCCAGCTCGCATCCCGAACTCGGCCGGGATATCACCCTCAACAGGCGCATCACCGAAGAGACCGAAAAGGTTCTCCGTTCCGCCCTGTCCGCCTTCCAGAACACCTGGAATTAACCCCTAAGAGACTGGACGCACCGGAATGGCTTCAGCTCGTGAAATGCGGATGCGCATCCGCAGCATCAAGAACATCTCCCAGGTGACCCGTGCTCTGGAGGCAGTCTCGGCCAGCAAGGTCCGCAAGGCCATGGCTGCGGTGGCTGCCACCCGGGCCTACTCCACCAAGGCCTGGCAGGTGCTGACCCATATCGCCCGCCAGCCAGGGCGTGAAAACCTGCATCCGCTGCTCACCCTGCGGCCGCAGGTTCGCAGCACCCTTGTGCTGGTGATCACGGGGGATCGCGGTCTGGCAGGTGCCTATACAACCAATGTCATCCGCACTGTGATGCAGCGTTTCAGCCGTTCCGAGGTCCCCGTGCGCTACATCACCGTGGGCCGCAAAGGCCGGGATCTGCTCCTGCGCCGCCATCAGCAGGTGATTGCCGAGTTCAGCGGCCTGCCTGCCGCCCCCACCTTCAGCGATGTTTCAGCCATCGGCCGCCTGGCTGTGAAAGAGTTCCTGGAGGGGCAGGCGGACGAGGTATACCTGGTCTATACCGACTTTGTCAACATGGTCAGGCAGGTGTCCGTTGTCAAAAAGCTCCTGCCGCTGGAAGTGGCCGATGAAACCGGGCGGGTGAAGGACTTTTCCCACCAGCACCTGACTGCTGCGTATATTTATGAACCGGCCGAGCGCGAAATATTGGATGAGATCATCCCGCGTTTCACGGCACTCCAGGTCTACCAGGCCATCCTGGAGTCACTGGCCTCCGAGCATGCCGCCCGCATGGTGGCCATGCGGAATGCCACCGAAAACGCCATCGAACTGGTCGGCGAACTGCAGCTCCAGTATAACAAGGCCCGCCAGCAGACGATCACCAATGATCTCCTGGACATCGCCGGTGGAGCGGAGGCCCTGGCCAGGACCTTGATTCAGGAATAAAGAACAGCGGGAACGGCCCCTTCGCACGGACCTTGGGACAACCGTACCCCGTTGAATGCTTGCAGGATATATCGGAGCGGAGGAAGCAAATGGCGAAAGCAACAGGCCGAGTGATCCAGATTCAGGGAAGTGTGGTGGATGTGGAGTTTCCCGAGAATGAGCTCCCGGGCATCTATGAGGCCCTGGAGATCCCCCGCGAGAGCGGCGGGACCCTGGTGCTCGAAGTGGAAAAACATCTTGGTCGGAACTGGGTCCGCTGTGTTTCGATGGACACTACCGATGGGCTGCGGCGCGGTCTCCCCGTCAGTGCCACCGGTGCTCCCATCATGGTGCCGGTGGGCCCCAAGACCCTGGGCCGTATTTTTAATGTTCTGGGCTTGCCGATCGATGAAAAAGGTTCCGTGGTGGCGGACCTGTATTATCCCATCCATCGACCGGCCCCGCTCTTCTCCGACCAGTCCACCCGTACCGAGATCTTCGAGACTGGCATCAAGGTCATCGATCTGATCGCCCCCTTCACCAAGGGGGGGAAGACCGGCATCTTCGGCGGCGCCGGTGTCGGCAAGACCATCGTCATCCAGGAACTCATCCGCTCGGTCGCCGCGGTGCACCAGGGCAACTCGGTTTTTGCCGGGGTGGGCGAGCGCAGCCGCGAAGGAACCCAGCTCTACCGTGAAATGCTGGAGTCGGGCGTGATGAAGGATACCGTCATGGTCTTTGGTCAGATGAATGAGCCGCCCGGTGTGCGCCTGCGCGTCGCCCTGACCGCTCTTGCCATGGCCGAGTATTTTCGTGACCAGGGTCGGGATGTGCTGCTCTTCATTGATAACATCTTCCGTTTTACCATGTCCGGTTCGGAAGTGTCGGCCCTGCTGGGCCGTATGCCCTCCGCGGTGGGGTACCAGCCCACCCTGTCCACCGAGATGGGCGAACTGCAGGAGCGCATCACCTCCACCCGCCACGGTTCCATCACCTCCATGCAGGCCGTCTATGTCCCGGCCGACGACTATTCGGACCCGGCACCGGTCGCCACCTTCACCCACCTGGATGCAACTATCGCACTGGAACGCTCCATCGCTGAAAAAGGCATCTACCCTGCCGTGGACCCACTGGCTTCCACCAGCCGCATCCTTGACCCGAGCATTGTGGGCCTGGAGCACTACAATACTGCCCGTGAGTGCCAGCGCATCCTCCAGCGCTATAAGGACCTGCAGGATATCATCGCCATCCTCGGCCTTGACGAATTGAGCGAAGACGATAAACTGGTCGTATCGCGCGCCCGAAAGATCGAGCGCTTCTTCTCCCAGCCGTTCTTTGTGGCTGAAGTGTTCACGGGTACCACCGGCAAGTACGTGCCCATCCGGGAGACCGTGCGCGGCTTCCGTGAGATCCTGGATGGCAAATGTGACGATCTTCCCGAGCAGGCTTTCATGACGGCAGGGACGATTGAAGATGTGCGTGAGAAGGCCGGGAAGCTGGCGAAGGCTGCCTAGCCGCTAGGAAAGGCCCATGTCAATCCGCTGTGAGATCGTTTCGCAAGACCGAATGGTTTACCAGGGTGATGCCGATATCGTGGTCCTTCCCGGGACCGAAGGGGAGATGGGCATCCTGCCTCACCACGCGCCCCTGCTGACCACCCTCAAAATAGGGATCATTAAAGTACGCTCACACGGCAGGGAAGAGGTCTTCACGGTGGCCGGCGGAGTCGCCGAGATCCAGCCGGATATTGTCACGGTTTTAGCCGATGCTGCTGAAAATGTCGAAGAAATCGACGTGGCGCGGGCTGAAGCCGCCCGCAAGCGGGCGGAAGCCTCCCTGACTAAAAGCATTCCGGCGGACACCGATGCTTATTTAAGTATGGAAGCCGCCCTGCACAGATCCAATCTGCGCCTGGATGCGGTCAAGCGTTTCCGGAGGGGTTCTACCAGACCCTCCCGGTTTTCTGATGAATCGAGATGATATATGCCTTCCCTCTCTAGAGACCTGGGGATTGATCTTGGCACCATCCAGACCCGCATAGCGAGTACCAGCGGCGTTCTGGTTGATGAGCCGACCTTGGTTGCCATTGTGATCGCCGAGCAGAAGATCGTCGCCCTGGGCAAGGAGGCTCAAGGTATGTCCGGGCGTGTCTCTGCCGAGTCGATCGAAGTGGCTCACCCGCTGCAGAACGGTGTCGTGGCGGATTACGAGATCACCGAGGCTCTCCTGCACTACCTGCTCAGGCGGGTCAGCGGGTCGCTGAGCTTTTTCCGGCCCCGCGTGATGATCACGGTTCCCTATGGGGTGACCAGTGTTGAATCGCGTGCCGTTCACGAAGCAGTGCTCCAGGCCGGCAGCCGCGATGCCTATCTCATCCAGCAACCTCTTGCTGCCGCCCTTGGCGTGGACCTGCCGATCGGTTCGCCTTCCGGTAATATGATCATCTGCATGGGTGGTGGGGCCACGCAGGTAGCGGTCATTTCGATGTACGGCATCGTCGCCGGGGAGACCATGCGCTCCGGTGGCAACCAGATGGACGAAGCCATCGTTATCTATGTCCGAAAAAAGTACGGCATCATCATCGGTACGGCAACAGCCGAGCAGTTGAAGATCAAGATCGGTGCCGCCATTTCCCAGGATAAGGAAGAAGGGATGGAAGTCCAGGGGCAGGACCAGGTCACCGGTCTGCCACGCCCGGTCACCCTGACCACGGGCGAGATCGTGGAAGCTCTCCAGGACCCGCTTAAGCTGGTGGTTGAAACCTGCCGCCGCGTCCTGGAGAAGACCCCTCCCGAGCTGGTCTCCGATATCATTGACCGGGGTCTGGCTTTGTGCGGGGGGGGTGGACTGCTGCGCGGCACCGATAAACTCCTGACGAAGACCCTTGGCATTCCTGCCTACATGGTGGACAATCCAACCACCTGCACGGTGGAGGGAGCAGCCAATGCGTTGGGTATGTACGCGATCCTGAAACGCAACCTGCCGCCTGTTTAATAAGCTGACCGGGCATCCCTGCCCGGGTCCTATGGGGAGTGACCAGAATGGAAGATCCGCATATTCCCGCCGCGTTTGATTCTGTCAATGGCCTGGGTGCCTTGCTGGGATATTACCCGGCCAGGAAAGCCAACCGCTGGGGAAACCTGGTGGTCTGCCTGCTCCTTCTGGCAGGGGCCGTGCTGGTTTTCCTGTATGGGCTCTATTCCGGTTTCCTGGGCTATCAGCTGCATGGACCGGCCGTGATCGGCGTCAAGACAACCGCTCCGCTGTTGATCGCCGTCCTGCTGTCCATCCTGGGATTGCTGGCGGGCCGGGGGGCTTACGTCAACTGGAGGAAGGGGGTGGCGGTCTATGAACGCGGTTTTGCTTGTCGTGATCGCACGGGTCTCCAGACCTGGCGTTGGGATGAAATCCTCACGATGACCTCAGCCGTCACCCGCCATTACACCAATGGCATCTATACCGGCACCACTCATGTCTATACCCTGCTTGACCGTCAGAACCAAAGATTGAAACTGGTCGATACCATCGGCAGGGTTGAGGATCTTGCAAAAGTGATAGACACGAACATCTTCCCGCGGCTGTATCCTCGCGCCGTGGACCAGTACAACGCCGGTGAATTGCTCCTTTTCGGCCCGGTAACGATCAGCAAACAAGGGATGACCATTGGGAAAAAGACCTATCCCTGGGGGGAGGTGAAGCAGGTTTCCATCCATCATGGCACCTTAAGGGTGACCAGGAAAGAAGGTGGCCGGTCCAGCGGAGGCAGAGCCGCAGCCTCGGCCATCCCCAATATCCATGTGCTCCTGGCCATTATTCAACAGGAGGTCGGTTTGAAGATTGGTTGAGGCCATTGATAAAAAGGGCGACCCGGATGAGTCGCCCTTCGCTATGGATCAGGTTGTCGACTTTTTTCCGCTTTTTTTCCGGCTGGCTATAAAGGAAAAGTATTTGACCAGTTCTGCTACGATCGAGGGGATCAGCAGCAACGGTAGCATCACTTCCCATTGTCTCCAGCCGAGCGGTACGGTATTAAAGATCGTGTTCAGGAAGGGGATGTAAACCACAGCCAGCAGCAGGGCCATGGAGGAGAGAAAGGCGTAATTCATGTTCTTGTTCCCGAACACCCTGGTCATGAACAGCGGGTAGCGTTCGGATCGGGAGGTGTAGGCCCGGAACAGCTCGGAGGCTGAAAGCGTGATGAAGGCCATTGTCTCGGCAAACTCCGGTTGTGCGGGATGCAGTTTCAAGCCCAGGAAATAGGCCGCCAGGGTCACTGCAGTGATGGCCACTGTCTGGGTCAGAATGCCAACCTGCATGAAACGGTTGATGATCGGTTCCTTGGGGGGGCGCGGTGGTTGTGACATGATGTCCGGATCACCCTTCTCGGTGCCGAGCGCCAGGGCCGGTGCACCGTCGGTGATCAGGTTTAACCACAGCAGTTGGATGGCGGTCAGGGGTGAATTTCTGGTGACCAGCATGCCGATGAAGATGCTGGCGATCTCGGCCAGGTTGCAGGAGAGCAGGTAGTACACGAACTTGCGGATGTTACTGTAAATGACGCGTCCCTGCTCCACTGCGTCCACAATACTGGCATAATTATCATCGGTCAGCACCATATCGGCGGTTTCTTTCGCCACATCGGTGCCGGTGATACCCATGGCAATGCCGATATTGGACCGCTTGATGGCCGGGGCATCATTGACCCCGTCACCGGTCATGGCCACTACCTCACCATTGGCCTGTAGTGCGTCCACGATGCGCATCTTGTGCTCGGGTGAGACCCGGGCAAAAACATCCACCCTCTCGATCTCATTCCTTAACCTGTCATCGCTCATCTGGTCCAGGTCGGCACCGGTCAGCACTGCGTGTCCGGGCTGTAACAGTCCGATGGTCTGGGCCACCGCCTTCGCCGTATTGGGATAATCTCCCGTGATCATCACCGTGCGGATGCCGGCATGTTCCGCCTTCAGCATGGCTTGCCTGACCTCCTCCCGCGGCGGGTCGATCATGCCGGCCAGGCCCACGAAGATCAGCTCTTTTTCCAGTTCGTCCACCGATACAGAATCAGAGGCGGGGGCTTCCCGAACCACGCGGTAGGCCATTCCAAGCACACGCAGGGCGTCCGCCGTCATGGCGTCGTTGGCCTCCAGGATGCGCTGCCGCATGTTCTCGTTCAGGGGTAGATACCGATCATCAGCGGTCTGGTAGGATTTGCACAGTTTCAGGACCACATCGGGTGCCCCCTTAACGGCGATCACATCGGAACCCTGAAGCTGGCCGTCCTGGAACGGGGAAGCGTCACTGGTTCGTGGCTTTTTAATGTCATGGATGGTGACCATGCGCTTGCGTTCCGAGTCGAAGGGGACCTCATCCTGGCGTGGATATGCCTGGTGCAGTTCGGTATGGTAGACGCCCGCCTTGGCTGCAGCGATCAGCAGGGACCCTTCAGTCGGGTCGCCGACGATGCGGTAGGAGCGGTCATCGCCATCCATTGCCTCCAGCTGGGCATCGTTGTTCAGGGCACCCACCCAGAGGGCGGACCTGAGGCCGGGATAGCTGTTCAGGTCGATTGCCTTGCTCTCCACCTGGAATCCTCCATCCCGGGAATAACCCGTTCCGGTGATATGGAAGAATTGCCCGTCCACCCACATCCGGGTGACGGTCATTTCGTTCTGGGTCAGCGTGCCGGTTTTATCCGAGCAGATGACCGTTGCCGAGCCGAGGGTCTCCACCGATGACAGGCGGCGGATGAGGGCATGCCGGCGGATCATCTCGCGCATGCCCAGTGCTAGGCTGATGGTCACCACGGCGGGCAGTCCCTCCGGGACGGCAGCGATCGCCAGGCTGACGGCCACGATGAACATCTGCACAATGACCTCTTTGGCGGACCTGAGGTAAGCCAGCAGGCCGCCGCCGGTGGCGGTCAGCAGGTTAAGGTCCGTTTTCTCAATGATTGCCGATAAGAAGACGATCCCGCAGACGGTCAATGCACCCCAGCCGAGGGTTTTGCCAAGCTGGTCCAGGCGTTTCTGGAGAGGGGTTTCCTCCTGGTCCACCCCCTCAAGCATCTTGGCGATCAGACCAAGCTGCGAGCGCATGCCGGTTGCGATCACGAGGCCGCGCCCGCGCCCGTACGTAACGGTGGTGCTCATAAAGGCAGTATTCCTGCGGTCGCCCAGCGGGATGTCTTTCTCCAGGATCATTGCGGCATTCTTGTGGACTGACATGGATTCACCGGTGAGCGCGGCCTCCTCGACCTGTAGATTGATCGCCTCCAGCAGCCGCAGATCCGCCGGGACGTGGTTCCCGGCCTCCAGGAAAACAATGTCACCCGGGACAAGGTCCCGGGAGGAGATCGAAAGATGCCGCCCATCCCGCAACACATGGGCTTCCGGTGCAGCCAGTTTTTTGAGGGCTGCCAGCGATTCCTCGGCACGCCCTTCCTGTACGATCCCCAGTACGGCGTTCAGGACAACAATGGTCATGATCGCCGAGGCATCGATCCACTGGCCCAGCAGTGCCGAGACGATGGAGGCCACGATCAGCAAGATGACGATGAAATTGTTCAGTTGTCCCCATAGCTGGGCTAAAAAGCCCGGGCGTGGCGCTTCGGTCAGCTGGTTGGGGCCGTATTTTGTCAGACGCTCACCGGCCTCGCT
>Ga0182011_10002889_pt1 | contig 14331 bp, 10 predicted proteins | sample 711E1DmetaG_FD_120481 | JGI IMG/M metagenome (GOLD analysis project Ga0182011, IMG submission 120481) | Permafrost microbial communities from Stordalen Mire, Sweden - 711E1D metaG | ecosystem: Environmental > Terrestrial > Soil > Wetlands > Permafrost | place: Sweden: Stordalen | collected... | reverse complement strand
GGGAGAATCAGGTTTCCCGGCAGTGGTGACGATTTCGATAGGTTTGGGCTCTGCTGCGGGCCTCGCGCGGGAGAGTTGCTTGACCTAGGTTGTGATAGGATTTGTCGGTGTGCGATGTGGCGGGTCGGATACTGGGATCTGCAAACAGGGGGAGGTTGTAGGGGATAAGAATAAGGATGGTCAGGTTCTCCTCTCTCATATCGTGTGCTGGGCAGGGGCCGTGCAGGTCACAGAACGTCCCGCCGTCGCGCAGAATTAGCCCACGAGGCGCCAGAGCGAATCTGGCAGGGGGGAATATGGGGGCTGGTCGTAATGCGGCCCGCGCAGAGTTCAACACGGAGTTCAACACAGAATGAGTTTGATGACCGAAAGTGACCTGTTAGGAGCGACAGTTATGGTGGAGACAGAAGCGAGGTCATCTCTTTCAAGAACATCAAGTTGGTGGCTTTCAATAGTAGTCTATAGTCATGCGGCCTGCAAATTGACACGGTAGAGGTCTGGGGTTCGAGTCCCCACGGGCCTACCACTGATCCTTCAATAGCTTGCGCACCGTTTCGTCGCCTCTCCATATCGATCCAGCCCGATGCCGCCATTGTAGCACCTCTCAGGCAGGCTTCTGCAAGCCCAGGGCTGCCACGGGTCCTCTCAGGAACAGCGGAATTACCGGCCTTCCGTCAAGCCTGCGTTGTAGGTGCGAACCGGCTCGCTTGCCTGTGGATGCCGCACGGTTTGAGGCGATGAGGCGCGCATTGACGGAGCAGGCTGAGGGCCGAAGCGATGCCATTGGCCGTCCCCCAAATTGGCGTTGTAAGTTCGAACCGGCTCGCTTGCCCGTGGATGCCGCATGGTTTGAGGTGATGAAGCGCGTACTGACGGAGCTGACTGAGATCCGAACCGGTGCCATTGGCCGTCCGCTACGTAAGCGCTGGGCGTTGCCGGCGAAATGCTCCTTTGGGAATACGTCGACGGATACGGTCCAGCCTGAGCCGGGTCGGGCGCATAAGAAACGGGGCCATACCCGGAAATCCGGCAATCGTACGGACCATAGGGATAGCACGGGTTAGACGAGTAGTCCGGATAGTCCGAATAGTCAGGATTGTAGGGATATCCCAACCCTCCGTAATAGCCATAACCCCAATAAGGCCAGTAGGCCCACGGCCCCCATCCTAACCCGAAGCCAAACCCCCAACCGCCTCGGTGGCCGTAACCGCGTCCATATCCCCAGCCACCGTAGCCGCCGCGATAACCTCCGTAGCCACCGCGGAAGCCGCCTCCACCGTAACCACCGCGATAACCACCGTAGCCACCGCGGAAACCTCCACCGCCATAACCACCGCGAAAGCTTCCGCCACCGCCGCCACGGAAACCGCCACCGCCGCCGTGTCCCCCGCCACCTCGAGCCCAGGCGTTAGTGCCGGCAGCACAGAGAGCAATTGCCAACGACAATATAACGATATGCAATCTACGCATGTGCGCCTCCTGCTTGAAAGCGTAGCACCCTTTATGGCCTAAAACAAACGCACCAGCTCGCTGCTAGGGTCGCGTCAAAGTCGGGCCAAAGCGGCTCTGCGGCCTTCGGGCGCGACGCCTGTGTCAACCCTGCCCTAACCTGGGGTCGGGCCACGGGGTACTACGAAACCAGATCCCCCCTCGTATAGATGCTAGATTCGGTACTTTGGGTCTTTTGAATCGCTGTCGTTTTCGAGCGAGACAATGAGATGCCGGGAACAAAAAAACCAAAACTCAAAAAGAGGACACTTCTAATGGCTCTAATGGGGCTTGACAGAAGGTAAGGCTCATAATCTACTGTACCCACACGGCCGCTTGCAGTTTGGCCGCTGTCCGGTTAATTTAGGGATGCCCTGAGTTTTTTCAGAGCCTGGAGCGCAAGCAACCCTCAGAGTTTGGAGACTGAATCCACTCCTAGTTGAAGTTGGGAATGAAATGCAAATGAGAAAAAGTGAAACCTTCGATGAGATTCGCAAGCAGAGGCATTGGAAGGTCCGGAATGCCGTTAGAAAATTTTGGATTTTGGGCGCCTTTATGTTCGCGCTTAATGGCGTGGCAGCACCCAAAACGGTGACGGTTCAATACCGTTTCTTCGCGGGGCTTCCTCAAATGGACGGAAATTGGGCGGCCCTGAAAGCTGCAAGCGACGGCAAGGTATATGCGGGCCTCGCCTGCCACGGCTGTGACGGACACTTGGTCTTTTATGACTCCAAGAGCGACAAGATGGTCGACGTCGGCGACTTGACTCGGCTCTGCGGTGAAAACGGGTTGCGCTTGGGACCACAGTCGAAGGTTCACGCCAAGATTGGGGAAGGAAAAGACGGACGGATTTATTTTGCTACTCATGCAGGCTTGTGGTTTGATTACGCCCGCACCAGCACCCAGGAGGGATACCCCGGCGCGCATTATATGGCCTACGATCCCAAGACGGGGCAGGTGCAGGACTTTGGGATTGGCCCCCGTTTTGAAGGCGTAAATACGGGAGCCTACGATCCGAAATTCAACCGCATTTACGGCCTGACGCATCCTCGGGGCCATTTTGTTTATTATGATGTGGCGACCGGCGCCAAGGTGGACAAGGGCAGGATTAATAATTTTGACTCCATCTGCCGCACGCTGGGAATTGATGACGAAGGGAACGTTTATGGAAGCTTTGGCGGGGGACTGATTTTCAAGTACGATCCGCGGACCGACAGCGTGCGCGAGCTTCCCTTGCAGTTGCCCATCCGTCAAAAGGGCATATCTCTTGGGCGAGACTATGACAAGTCCGAAACAGCGTGGCGCGTAATCGTATGGGACCCGGAGACGAGGAAGTTTTATGGGGTGGAAGAGAGCGCGTCCATCCTCTTCTCCTTCGACCCTTACGCCGGGCCGGACGGCGAGGTTCGGCGGCTGGGACAGATGTGCATTCCCGACTTCGCGAACAGCCGCAACGTGCCCTATGCGACGCTGAGCCTGACGGTGGGCCTCGACCGGAAACTCTACTACGCGGCAGCGGGAAAGGAATTTGATTATGGCGGCAGCGCCGGTCTGGCGGCTTCACACCTGATCACCTATGACCTGCGCACCGGAAAGACTGAAGACCTTGGCGAGATGCACGCCCCGGACGGGCGCCCTGTCATCGGCACCAACGCGGCGGATACAGGGCCGGACGGAACGGTTTACTTTGTCGGGGCGACCAGCGTCGAGGCGGTCGCGGGCGAGCAAAACTACGGCGGTAAGATCGGTGGCGTACCTTACCGGCTGGCCCTGTTCATTTATCATCCTAAGGCGGATTAACACTCCATGAAATCTAAACTGCTTGCGCTTCTTGCTGTGGGCCTCCTTATCGGCGCCGCAGCTTACGGCCAACGGAGTCCTGGTTACGATAAGGTGGTCGTGTTGCAGACGCGGATCGACGCCCGAGATCTGGGCTATCCGCCGCTGGATATCATTCCGGACGGCGAGTCCGGCATCACTTCGCTTACCGTGGCGCCGAATGGGTACCTCTACGGAGCGACAAGCGGAAATCACTCGCATCTGTTTGTGCTCAATCCCCGCCACGGTTACGTTCAGCCCCTGGGCGTCATTCCCGGCGCTACGGACGTCACCCATTCCGTAGCCGTCTCAGCCTCGGGTGACGTCTACATCGGGACGTCGCCGGAAGGACACCTTCTGAAGTACACACCGCAGAATGAACATAATCAGACGATCCAGATTGGACAGCCTTTGACGGTCACGGACCTGGGCCAGCCGGTTTCCGGTGAGAGTATTTTTGCGCTGACGATTGACCCCAAAGTGGACGTCCTCTATGGGCTGACCTCACCCAACACCCACTTTTTCAAGTACTCCATCGCTCCGGGGAAGTTCACAGACCTGGGCGTCGTATCTGAGAGGGTCCCGGAAGGCGAAAAGTTTGAAAGAGACAAGATGATGTCCAGGATGTTGGTGGTTGACCAGGAAGGGAACGTGTTTGCTTCGGGGGAAAATGGCGCGTTCTTCCGATTCAAACCCATAGCCCCAAAGATCGAGAAGCTCTCGATTCGCGCGCCCGCGGTTCCGGGGCGAGAGCCCTGGACGAGGGTGGATGCCTTCCTCCTAGACCCCTCGGGTGTTATTTATGGCGGCACGTCGGACGGGTACCTCTTCCGGCTGGACCCGGAGAAGCTCACCGTGACCAACCTGGGAAAGCCGCTCAATCAATACCGTATTGACGGCTTGGTGCGCGGCGCGGATGGGAAATTATACGGAGTGGGTGGTGATAAGGAAGAGATGGCGCGCCTGTTTAGTTATGATCCCCCAACCGGCGCCTATAACCTACTGGGGTTCGTGGACGTAAACCGGCGGCCGTATTACACCTGGCAAGCGTACGTGATTGGGGCCATGGCCTCTGATGACTACGGCACCGTCTATATTGGCGAGGACGAGCGCATTTCCAAGCTCTATCTTTTTTATCCTTGGCCCTGAAATGGGGAAGAGAAAGGAATCATGAATCGCAGAAACTTCATGGGTGTCGTAGCGGCAGGGCTTACCGTGGCAAATCCGGGGAGCGCTGATCCGTACAAAGCCGGCACGCAGGCTGCGGCAGGATCCCAGCCGCAAGGAGCGTGGCTCAAAGAGGGACTGATTGATGCGGGCGGCTCGCACGAGCCTTACATCTTTGTGGTGCGCCGCGGCGGAGAGAACCTCAACGCCCGTGAGATCTACGAACACGCGCAGAGTGAAGAAGTGATTCGCCGCCTCAAGAGCCAGGGCGTCGAAGTCTTCCACACTCACTTGTACAAAGGCTTCGGCATGCAGGCCGAGAGGCCGGAGATGGAAGACACCAAACGGGTGGCGGCGGTCGTGCACCGTTATGGGATGAAGGTGGATACCTACATTCAGTGGAACGCGATGATGTACGAGACCTTCTTCGCGGAGGAACCGCGCGCCAAGGAATGGGTACAGCGTGACGCGCTCGGCCAACCCATCATGCTCACCTACGGGTATCAGCAGTCATACAGGTTCAGGCCTTGCTTCTCGAATCAGGAATATTTGGACTACTTGAAAAGAATCGTTCGCTATGCCGTGGAAGAAGTGAAAACGGATTTTATTCATTTTGACAACTTTGATTTGAACGCGGAACCCGATTCGTGCCATTGCAACGCTTGCACCACAGGGTTTCGGAAGCGCCTCCAAACGAAGTATTCCCCGCAACAACGCAAAGACCGGTTTGGATTTGAGAATGTCGATTATGTGAACCCGCCGCTGTGGAACAGATGGAATCCGCCGGAGAAGATGCAGATCATCTTTGATCCCGCCTTTCAGGAATGGGCGGATTACCGATGCGAGATGATGTCCGGGGCCTTGCAACAAATGGCGAGTTACATCGCGTCTCTGAATCCTGAAGTCGCGATAGAAATTAATCCCGGTGGAATCACGGGTGAAAATCGAGCCTGGACAAACGCTGTCGACCACAGCCGTCTTTTGAAATTTACCAATGTCTTCTGGTCAGAGGAACAAGACGACCCGGACTACCTGCCGGACGGAAGGCTCATTTCCACAATTCGGACCTACAAAATGGCCCGGACCTATCGCAACATCGTCCTCACCTATATTTCTCGCGGGGAGGCAGCGATGGGGGAATGTTTAGCTTTTAATCAGACGATTGGCTTTGCGGGCGAAGACCCGCTTTCTCCCCTCATGCTGAAGTACATTTCGTTTTACCGGAAGAACCGCGCCTTCTATGTGGGGACGGAAGACGTGGCGTCCGTAGCTGTGCTGCGCTCTTACGCGTCCATCACTTACCATCACTCCCGGGCGCAACTGAGCGCGATTCTGGTGGAACAGGCTCTGATTCAGGCTCGAGTTCCCTTTCACCTGATTTTTGACGAGCACCTGGAACATCTTTCTCCCTCTCTTTGCAAAGTCCTCATTCTTCCCGATTCAGAATGCCTTTCAGACGCGCAACTCGCGGCGATTCGCCGCTTTGTGGAAGCCGGCGGAGGGCTGATTGCCACCGAGCAGGCGGGCCTCTATGACGAGTGGCGCAGGCTGCGCGTGAAGCCTGGATTAGAGGGGCTGGTGGAGAATCAATCTCAGGCTCCTGCTTATGAGGAAAGTGTAGCGGAAGCAACGATCGCTTCAGGATCGCCGGTCCGGCGGGAAATTGGCCGCGGCCGAGTGGTTTATTTTCCAGGAATCGACTTTGACGGATCGTTGCCTGCGCCCGCGCCTTATTTCAGCATCGACAAACAATTTTGGAAACGCCCCAGGAACTCGGAGGAAGTGATCGACGCAGTTCACTGGGCAGCCACGGGCGACATGCCTCTCGAGGCCACTGGCCCTGATTTTCTGGTAGCAAATTTAGTCGAGCAGGGGCAGGAGCGAAGAAGACTCGTTCACTTGGTGAACTACAACGCCAAACGGACCACCTCGATAGAGAGTATCCACGTGAAGTGTGAAGTGCCGGAGGGACAAGCGGCAAAGAGCGTTGCAATTTATTCGGCTGACTCCGATGCCTCGAAAAGCCTCAGCTTCCGGATGGAGGGCTCGATGGCGGTATTTACGGTTCCAGAGCTGAGCACTTACTGTATGGTGGCGGTGAGTTGGTAGTCCCGCTAGCGTAGTGCGTCAGAGGTATTGGTACTTGTAGCGCCGACCCCGCAAGGCGGGGTCGGTATGTGCTGAGTTAAAGCTCAGCGCTGCATCATCGACCTTGACAATCAGATGCACTGCGATTTGAGACGCACTACGCTAAAGGTCCGTCTGCGACGGTCTTTCAATCCATCTGAAAACCCGGGAGGGGGAGCCTGGTGAACAGAAGACAGTTCGGGATGCAAACAGGAGCGCTCCTATTCAGTCCGAGGCTGCTTGAATCTCGTGGAAGGGCTGGGCGTGAATCTCCGAATGAGTCCCCCCGGTCTTACAGCGAGGAGCTGCCGGACATGCTGGTGTCCTTCTTGGCAAAGCGATTGAACAATCTTGCCGAAACTTGGGACCGAAAGCGCGCGCTGATCGTGACGGGAGCGGACGTGCAAGCACGCAACGCCTTCGTGCGCGAAAAGTTTATCGAGATGCTTCGCCCTTTCCCGAAAAGGACTTCCCTGAACCCCGTCATTGTGAAAGCCTCGGAAAGGGACGGATATCGAGTAGAGAACATCATGTTTCAGAGCCGACCGGACTTTTGGGTCACCGGCAACTTGTATATTCCGACCACGGGCAAAGGGCCCTTCCCGGGAATTATTTCTCCCTGTGGGCACTATCCCCTGGCTCGCATGACTGCCCAATACCAGACTGTTTACCTCGACCTTGTAAAGAGTGGCTTCGTAGTGCTGGGTTATGACCCGATAGGGCAAGGCGAGCGCCGTCAATACTGGAACCCGGAGACAAATGTCACCGAGGTGGGAGACCCCATTTACGAACATTCCATGCCCGGCCAGCTTCTGATTCTGCTGGGAGAAAATCTGACCCAGTATCGCGTGTGGGATGGGATGCGCGCCATCGATTACTTATTGACCCGGCCCGAGGTGGATGGCAAGAAAATTGGCTGCGCGGGCCACTCCGGCGGCGGCACTCTGACCAAATTCATCAGCGTGGCGGATGAGAGAGTGCAATGTGCAGCCATCATCGAAGGAGGAACTGCGAACCGCTGGCCGGAAACGGTAGCGCCGTGGCGGCCCATCGGGCCGTCTGACGTGGAGCAGAACCTTTTCCCTGCGGCGCTTTACGGAATCGATAACCTCGATTTGCACGCTGCCATTGCCCCGCGGCCCCTGCTGGCGGCCATTGAACACTACTCGCCCGATTTCAATCAAGCGGCGGACGCGATTCAGGCCCGCTACCGGCAGCTCGGCGTTCCGGAAAAATTTACCACCGTGGCTGCTGACGACCCACATGCCTGGACGATGAAGCTGAGGCTCGCGACTGCGAATTGGTTCAGCCGCTGGCTTTATGGCCGAGAACGGCCGTGGCGCGAGCCGCACTTTGAAACTGAATCTCCGCAGAATCTGTATTGCACTCCCAATGGCTCCGTCCGCTACTCGCAGCAAGGTCAGACCATCTTCTCTTTGATTCTGGAAAAGCAGGCGCACCTGCCGCCGGAGCGCAGAGTGCCCGGAACCACAGCAGAACTCACCGCCTATCAAGAGGAAATCTGCACCGAGATTCGCAACCTTTTGCATTACCGGAAATCGGACCAACCGCTGAATCCACGCCCCATTGCCACAACGCCGCGCCAGGGTTACCGGATCGACAAAATCGAGTTCCTCTCGGAGGCGGGGGTTTACATTCCCGCCTGGGTATTTGTTCCGGAGAACGAGTCTGGCATCTTGCCCGTGATCCTTTACGTCAGCGACGCCGGAGTCGAAGCAGAAGGCATGGAATTCGAGGGGGATGAAGAATCCGGGTACAGGCGCGGCGTGCTTGACACGCTGGCCCGCAAGGGGAACCTGGTAATCGCCGTCGACGTCCGCGGAATCGGTGCAACGCAACCCAGCCACGCGCCCGATATCTCCGGCGACAATGAATTCCGGCAGCTTTTCGACGTCGAGACAGCCTTGTCCTATATGGCTTGGTTTATGGACCAGTCGCTCTTCGCCATGCGCGTGCAAGACGTGGTGAGGAGCGTGGGTTACGTCATGAGCCGGCAAGATGCTGACTACCGTCATCTGCACGTGATCGCAAAGGGAGCGGGGGGCCTGTGGTGCCTCTATGCGGCAGCGCTCGACCCTCGTATTCGGTCCCTCATATGTGTTAGAAGCCTGCTTTCTTATCGCTCCCTCACCGGTGTGGACCGTTACGTATACGGTGCTGATGTTTTCATTCCGGATGTTCTGACGCACTTTGATCTTCCCCAAGTTGCGGCCGCCATGGCCAGCCGCCCGCTGGTTTTGATTTCGCCCAGCGACGGCATGAAAAATACCGTGGATGCCGACCAGGCGCGCGAAGCTTTCCGCTGGGCGCATAGCGTCTACGAAAGTGCCGGATCAGGAAAGCTCCTGCAGATTGAAAGCAACGGTTCGGACATCGAAACTCCCGAGCACTATCTCAATCTGATCGCTGATTTCAATTCGTTATCGAGCAAAACGTAAGGCGTTGGTTAGCCTGTAACAACGTTAGTGAACAGACACATGATCCCCATTTCTTCCGCGATGCTGCTCCTAAGCCTGGTGATTGCCCCTACCGTGGTGACTCAGTAAATGCGGCGACGATCTGACGCGTGCGAACGTGATGAAGCAAGCCGCCAACCTCGACCCGGAACTCGGCATGCTCCACCCCGGGATCAGAATCACGACCAGTCCGAGCGACTATCAACCCATCAAGCAGTTGTTTCTGATCAGGTTCAACGGCAAAGGCTGGGTTCCCATCGGCCCTGTGATGGGTGACTGAACGCAGACCGGAGTGCCTAGTGGACAACAATACGCCCACTGAACCGGATCGGCAAACGAATCGCTGTTTATCGCGGGTAGCCGCCGATGACAGGTTCTTCTACTATAAGCCTGTGCGGGCAATGGGCACTTCTACGTGTAGCGTTACACACCCGGGTGGGTACCTCACAGAATTCGGGTCACTGCCTTTGTGACCGTGGGTTCTTCTTCCGTGGACGAACGATTTCCGTTCAACCGCGCCTTAGCGGGTGCGGTTTGGATTCTAACGAAAAGCCCACGGTCAAGACTGCATTGACCGTGGCTACCCGCCAGTCTTGGGTGGCATGTATGACGCGCACAACAGACACACCCGTCGGTCGAGGCCGGTAGAAGATCAAGAATTTTTCGAAACCCTTCACGTGCCATTTGCGCATTCCGGCTATCTCCGGTCCGGGCAGTTCCACCTGAACACCCAAGGAAGGATGTCTGCCCAAATCCGAAAAACTTTCCTCCACCTTCAGCATGAAACGCTCCGCAGTGTCCAGACCGGCGTTTTCGGCCAAGTAAACAAAATGCTCCACCAGATCGCGCTTGGCCGCGGCGTGCTTATGGACTTGCGCCATTTCAGCCTTTTTTCTTGCGCGCTCTAAGGCGCGCCAAGGCCTCTTTCCGTATGTCCTCGAAGTCCTGACGCGTCAACTCGGTTTCCTTACTTGCCAATCCTTCCAGAAGCAACGCCTGCAAGCGCTCCTCAGCCTTGTGCTTTTCGTCCTCACGAATCAGCACGCGAACGTACTCGCTCACACTACTGTATCGGCCGGACGCAATCTGCGCATCCACAAACTCCTTCAGCGGATCAGGCAATGAAATATTCATCGTTTGCATGACGAGAAACTCCTGAGCGTTAGCTTACGCTGTTCTGGCAAGTATTGTCAACCCATGCCATGCGCCCGCTCACGCCTAAGCCGCTTAATTGCCTTGGCGAACCGATGCTCGAACCACTTGGCCGTATACTCGCGTAATTTGTGGGTGTTTGAAGGCCTTGACCCGTGGTGGTAATCTGCCGGCGTGCCAACTGGAGTCAAACCGCCCTCTGACCGGTGCGCTCACTCGGCCGGTGTGAGGGGTGGCGGAGGGTATTCTGGAAGCGTGGATTTATTCTGATCCGTGCGTTTCAACTCCAACTCATCAAACAGTACCGACGGATTCACAACGCTGTGGGGAATGTTCTGAGTCCAGTTCCAGGCGTGCATGTCGTCACCCGCGGCAATCAAATCATTGCGCAGCGACCGGACGTCGAGGTCCGCGAAAACCGCGCCCCGGATGAGTTCCTCATGCCCATCTTTGGCCCAAACTTTGTAAAGCAAGCGGGGATACCGCAGGCCCGACAGGGCCTCCACATAATATCCATAGGGCTGTTCGCGCTGCTGGCAAAGCTCGATGAGCTTCTTCTTCAACTCAGCCCGCGGTACGCTCTCGGACGCGGCGACCATCAGGTTACCCATACTCGGCTCGGGCGAACCGACGGGCAAGCGAGCTCGGCCATGACCGTTGGAGTTGGGGAAGTCGCGAAGCGGCTGCCGGCCCAACAAGTAGCTCACGAGATTTCCCTTTTCGACCACCAGCACCCGCAAGCCTCTCACCCCCTCATCATCGACTTCGTAGTGGCCGAGCAAGGGCTCCCGGTCATAGGACGCCAGCGTGGGATCATCCACGACGGATATAAAATCGGGAAGCACGCGGCTCTTATAGCTGGATGCGAACGCGCCCCGGGTGCGCACCGGCTGTCCCAAGTTTGGCCTGAGACCCCGAATGTTCTCGCCCACCAAGTCCGCAAACACTGTGGAAGCAGCGCGGCTGGAGAAAAGCACTGGGCCCCTGTACTCTTCATCGGCTAGCGGCGCCGCGCGCAAGTCTTTCAGGGTGCCGATCATTTCTCCGGCGCGGGCAAAGAACTTTTCAACCGTGGGGAGGTCCTTCAAATCTCTTCCGGAGTACGCGGCGGACTGGTCCAGTTGCATCCCATCAGATGCCTGGGTACCCGCTTCAAGGCGCGCCCGATAGTTCGTTTCACCCGTACGGACGATGCTGCCTTCGGTGTTGACGAAGTAACGGTTCGCGGCTTGGAATTCGATGGATGAAGTCATGGACTGGACTTGCGGATCAGTTTTGTAAAGCGCCGTCGCTTCCTGGATGGCCTTGAGCCAGGGAGTAGCATCCGCGTCGAGCTTGGCCAGCGGCTCGAGGTGCTGCACGGGATCCGCGTGCGCGAAATCGTCCACGGGCTGGTCAACTGTCAACTGCTTGAGTTGTGCTTGCTTGGCCGCCAGAGATTCGGTGGCGGATTTGTAGGCTCTATCGGTGGCCAACCAGAGCTGATGACGCAACGCGAGCTCGTCGTCATCCAAGGGGGCAACATCCAATGTCCCCTCCCCCTGTCCGAAATAGCTGTCCTGCTTGTAGTCTCCCACCCGGACCACCACCCGCAGAAAGCGCAGCCGCAGATGCAAATTCGATCGCAGGGCGCCATAAGCCGCGTCCGCGACGCGCGCCTCCATGTCCGCGACCCGATATTCGATATAGTACGGCGCCGCCATTTGTTCTAGCCTGAGTTGTGACTTGGAGCGTTCGAGTTCAATCTTCATCGCCCGCAGCACCGGGTCCTCAGGGGTGGGGGATGGGTTTCCTACTATGGGATCGGCCCCGGCTGAAATCAGGGCCACAAGCGCTAGCATCAACACGGATCTCAGTTTCATCAGCGTAGCGATCATCGCGCGCCTCCCGTCTTCGCCGGGGACGTGGCTTCGCTGCGGTCGAAGCCAGGGGGCGGCAGGATGGGTGGCCGGCTCAGGGAGTGTTGGCGTTTCTGCACTTCAATCTCGGAGAACAGCATGGCCGGGGCGGCCGCGGAGACGGGGACACTTCCTGATTCTGCGCCACAGATACCATTGAAGATCGCTGTCGTGTCACCCGTCAGCAGAATGCGATTCAGGGCAGCCAGAGGTGTGCCCACGATATCCACACCACGCACCAGTTCGTCCGGGCGGCCATCAGGATAGACTCGCCACACCAGGACTGGCAAGACCTGGAACACCTGCGGCGCGGCCCTCTGCGTCAGCGTAAATCCGCCCTGAATATCCTCGAAGTATAGGCCATAAGGTTTGCCTTGTTTCTTGACCTGGTCGATGAGTCCCTGGCGAAGTTCGCCGTCCTTTACGGTACGTGTCGAAGTTACGATCAGGTTCCCTTGCCGGCCGCTGGACATTGACCCTGCTTGCGCACGCCCGTGCCCATTCGACACGCTAAACCCCTTGATGGGCAGGCGCGACATCAGGAAATTCTTCAGAATACCGTTGGTGATGACGTTGACGGCGGTGGCCGGCATGCCTTCGTCGTCATACGTGTACCAGCCCCCGAGCTCGATGTTATTCAAGGTGCGCCGGGTCGGGTCGTCGACCACACTTAAGAATTCCGGCAGCACCTGCGTATTCACTTTCTTCGTGAAGGTCTGTCCTTCTTCCTCCCCACGCTGCCGGTGACCTTCCAATCGGTGCCCCAGTACCTCGTGGAAGAACACGGCGGCGGCTCGGCCGGAGAGCAGTGCGGGTCCATCATAAGGCTCCGCGAGCGGCGCCACGCGTAAGGCATTGAGGTCCGCGGCGATCTTGTCCACTCGGGTGGAGATCTCCGCCTCCCCCGGCAGGTGCACCACGGTCTCCGCTTGAAAGGTTTCGACCCGCATTAACTCCATCCCGTCATCCGCCTGGGTTTCCCCCTCGATCATGAGTCTGACCAAGGTCGACGGAACCACTTCTCGGCTGCCCTCGCTGGAAACAAAGTGCCGCCGGGTATCCTCCACCACCACCGAAACTGTGGAGTGATAAACGTACGGGTACTTGCGAAATGGCTCCGAATACTTGCGCGCCATCTGTTCCAACAGCGGCTGGTCCGGAAAGGGAGGCAGCTCGCTGTAATCCGAATGGACCTGCGGCGACTCGGTTGAAAAGTCGGGCGACGTGTCTTCTTCCTTCGCGTTGACCTGGGTCGAGGTCTTCACGTTCAGGAAGGCTTTCGACGCCTTGCGGTATTCGCCGTAGGTCAACTGCCACAGCACGCGGGCCACGGCATCGGCGTCATCGTCAAGCGGGAGTGGCGCGGAACTGATGGCCGAAGAACGATTCTGCTGATGACTGTTATCCAGGGCAGGGCTACCGACGCGTAGGATTACGTCGGCGGTCCGCGTGCGCATGTGCGTGGAATTCACCAGACTGCCTTGGCTGCCAATGGCCACGGCCATGCTTTGATCATGAACCGAATAACTGATGAAGTAAGCAGGGGGGTCTAGTTTCCCCAGTTGGTCGCGCGCCCGCTGGAGCTCTCGTTCCATCGTGGAGAGTAGGACGTCGTCCGGTTTCTTCGTACCCTTCGGCCCCGAGCTGCCGGCGTCAGGTGTCAGACAAACTGCCATCAAGAACCCTAAGGTAGCAGCCTGAAACAGGGTTTTCATCCCGGACTCTCCATTCTCCTAATCCCAGCGCGCGAGCACGCAAATTCTTCCACCTTGGGTTGAGGTTCGCCACTGCTTCGGCAAGATTCGAGCGAATCTCTGTAATGTGGGCTGGGTCATCCCTTCTTAGTATCCCGACCGAGATGCTAATATACTCGCACCCGTGCCCGCACACAAGAAGCGAGCGTAACGCGGACCTGGTACGCCATGCCCCAATACTGTCCACGCAACGGGTTTTGGAATATTGCTTTTTGATTTGTTCCGGGGTGACCCCCTCACCCGGCCCGCCCCGACCGGAGAAAGCGCCGGTTGCGGTCCCCCTCTCTCCCCCAAGGGAGTCTGTGTGAAAACTCGTGGATTCCCGCTTTCGCGGGAATGACAGGTCGGAATACAGCCCCTAAATCCAGCGCTGTCACCCCCGCGGAAGCGGGGGCCCAGCCTGGCCAATGCCAGACACGAGTTTTCACACAAACTCCTAAGGGGGAGAGG
>Ga0182011_10002888_pt1 | contig 14336 bp, 11 predicted proteins | sample 711E1DmetaG_FD_120481 | JGI IMG/M metagenome (GOLD analysis project Ga0182011, IMG submission 120481) | Permafrost microbial communities from Stordalen Mire, Sweden - 711E1D metaG | ecosystem: Environmental > Terrestrial > Soil > Wetlands > Permafrost | place: Sweden: Stordalen | collected... | reverse complement strand
GACTGTCGGCGTGGATATTGCCGCCGTGTTGGCGGGCGATGGCGCGCACCAAGAACAGACCGAGACCCGTGCCTTTGATGCGTACGGCGTTGCGTCCCGGGACGCGGTAGAAGCGCTTGAAGATGCGTTTGAGCTGGTCGGGCGCGAGGCCGACGCCGTGGTCGGTGACGGTCAGTTCGGCGTTGGTAAAGCTGGAGATGGCCAAGGCGCAGCGGATTTCGACTCCGTTGGGCGAGTACTTGACGGCGTTGTCGAGCAGGTTGAGGACGGCGGTGCGCAGGTCCTGCGGGACAACGCGGACGTGCAGGCGGACGTTGCCGGGGACGGGCGCGAGTTGGATGGCTTCGGGTGGCAGATGGTGGCGTTGCAGCGTGATGGCGATGCAGTCGGAGACCAGCGGTGCGAGCTCGATCAGAGTGCGATCCTGCGGGCGGCGCGCGCCGATCTCGCCCGCCTTGAGCACCTGCTCGACGGTGGCGAGAAGACGGTCGCTGTCGGCCAGCATGATCCGGTAGAACTGGCTGCGCTGCTCCTCGGTGACCTCGTGGCGTTGCAGGGTTTCGAGGTAGAGGCGGATGCTGGCGATGGGCGTCTTCAGCTCGTGGGTGACGGCGTTGAGGAAGGAGTCTTGACGCTCGTTGCGGCGCACCTCGCGGACGAGGAAGACGGTGTTGAGAACGACTCCGGCAACCAGAAGTCCGAAGAGAATGATCCCTAGAACCAGCACGGCGAAGCGGCGCTCGTTGAGGATGATCCAGGCGATGTTGACGACGACGAGGCCGATGACGACCAGCACTCCGAGAGTGATAGCAAAGGCGATGGCTCCGCGTCGGCGAGTGATGTTCATGGCGTGAAGATGAGTATAGCGGCAGAGGGCGAGTTGTGCCTGATGCGTTCGGGGACAGCAGTTCTAAGTGAAACAAGAACCGACCACGGATTAACGCGGATTAAAGACAAAACGGTCTTGATTTATCCGTGAAGATCCGCGTTAATCCGTGGTTGCTTCTTGTTTTTGCTACTTTTCGAAGCGGTCATTGGATACAGTCCTGAATTCCCACTTAGAATTGCTGGTTTGGGGACAGGATCATTGCCGCCGGACTTCGCTCGCTTGTAGAGGGCGATGCGCGAGGAATGATATTCTCGGGCGATGGGAAATGAACTGGGTTCGGGGGCGGAGATGCGGCGGCTGGGCGAGCTGTATCGTGCGATGTCGGATGGAGAACTACTGCGTTTGGCGGAGCGGCCCGGCGATTTGACCGAGGCGGCGCAGGGTGCGCTGCACGGTGAAATGGCGAGTCGCGGGCTGAAGGCCACGGTCGAGCCTGCGGCGGTTGGATTCACGGTCGAGGCGGACCGATTTGCGGCGGACGGGCCTTTTGCACGGGACGACAATTCGATGTTTACCCAGCAGGCGCCCAGTCTGAGGCCGGAGTCGGTGGCGAAGGGGGTGGCTAAAGGGCTGGCCTCGCTGATGGTCTTTCATGATGCGATTGCTGCGGGTGTGGCCTGCGACGTGTTGGAGGCCGAGGGACTGGAGATTGAGGTGCGCGATGTGGCGTCGGCGCGCGGAGGTGGCTCGGCCTACGGAGGGCCGCCGGTGGCGTTGCAGGTGATTGTGCGGCAAGGCGACTTGGAACGCGCGATGGGGATTCTGCGCGCGAAGATGGGGCTGTTTCCGGTGCAGGAGGTTGAAGAGGCCGACGAGATGGTCGATGACGGAACCACCGTAGTGCTGGGCAACTTCGGACGCCGCGAGGACGCCGACGAGGTGGCTCGCGTGCTGGAGGAGGCAGGCGTTTGGCATCGCGTTGCAGCCAATGCTGAAGGGACGGTCGAGAACGATGACTGCTTCACGCTGGAGGTTCGTGAGATCGACTTGGCGCGAGCGGGAGAGATTGTGGAGAAGGCGATGAATCTGCCGGAGGAGTAGCGGTGCGGGCAAAGACTTAACGCCGATTGGCTCCGATTCAACCGATCAAAGACCACGGTGCAGACAATCGTCATCGATCATCTGGAGATGCTTTCCGAAAACTAGGAGCAAAAGCAGATTCCTTACGGGAATGACAAACAAAAAGACAAGAACAGGCAACGGCTAAATACGCAGATTCTGACTTTCGGAGATTCTGGCTTCGCCAGAATGACGAGCGTTGAAACGAACTACGCGGGTTAGTGGACGCTAGCGGGTTTGGGGGATGGATTTGTCGTAGTGGGCGACGTGGATCTTTTTGGCGAGTCCTAGCTTCGAGAGCAGCCAGATGCTGTAGTAGTTCACGTCGACTTCATACCAAGCTAGGCCGTGGCGGGCGCTGACCGGGTGGGCGTGGTGGTTGTTGTGCCATCCCTCGCCGCCGGTGAGCAGAGCGACCCACCAACTGTTGCGCGAGTCGTCCTTGGTGTCGAAGCGGCGCGTGCCGTAGAGGTGCGTCGCGGAGTTGACTAGCCACGTTGCGTGCAGGCCAACGGTGACGCGCAGGAAGGTTCCCCAGAGAAGCATTGAGATGGCTCCGTAGACGGCGTGGCCGGGTGCGAGTGCTGCGCCGATGGCGAGTTGCGCTAGGCCGCTGACGGTGAGCGGGAGCCAGTGGAAGCGGCTGAGCCAGACGTGGCCCTTGTCGCGCGTGAGGTCGGGGGCGTAACGGCCTAGCAGCGCGGTCTCCGAGTGCAGGGCGCGACCGGAGAGGATCCATCCGGCGTGAGACCACCAAGTGCCTTCGCGCGGAGTGTGCGGGTCGCCCTCGTGGTCGGAGTTCTGATGATGGACGCGGTGGGTGGCGACCCAGAAGATCGGTCCGCCCTGAAGGGCCGTGGTGCCGCAGGCCGTGATGAAGTATTCCAGCCACTTGGGCACGCTGTAGCCGCGATGGGTGAGCAGGCGGTGGTAGGCCATGCCGATGCCAGCGTTGATCGCCAAGTAGTACATGAGGACGAAGGCGGCGAGGTTCTTCCACGAGAAGCAGAAGAGCGCGGCGATAGCTCCGATGTGGAAGAGAGCCATGACGATGGCGGTGATCCAGTTGATACGGCCCTGCTGGTAGGTGCGACCCATGCGCAAGTCTTGCTTGATCTGGCGGGCTATATCGGCTGCGTTGCGACGGGCAGATTGGGCGGGAGATTCGGGAGTGATAACAGTTGTGGACATGGGGTGCGAATTGCCTCGTACAGGGTTGGATTCAACGCTGGCAGGGCTCGGTTCCGCTGGGATGTATGAGTTTTGTAATGAATAGGCGGGAATTTTTGTTAGGGTGGCAGAGCCAAAGGAGTTTAGCAGGATGACTGAGTGGGCAAAGCTCGCGCCGTTTCGATTGGCACCGAGGCTGGGGTACGGTTGCTGAGTGCAGGCGCGCTGGGAAGCCCGGAGTTTCCCCTGCTGGTGAAGCTGCTGTTTCCCAGCGAGGAGCTTTGCGCCTTAAGCTGTGAGCAATGCGTTTTGGGGTAGGATGGACGCGGTGTGGAATAGGAGGAATAATGCGACGTTTCGAGGTTGTGGTGGGATTTGCAATTGCTATGAGCGGGGTGATGGGGGTGGCGCTGGCTCTACAACTGCCTGCACAGACGACGGCGAGTGCGGTAGTGGCAACATCTGCGGCAGGCGCGGCGAAGGCTCCGGCTCCGATGCTGTTATGGGCAAACGGCGCGCCGGGTGCGCAGGGCGTGGCGGACGACGATAAGCCGACGATTACGGCCTATCTTCCCGCGTCGAATCCCACCAAAACGGCGGTGGTGATTGCTCCGGGTGGTGGTTATGTACACCTGTCGATGGTGCATGAGGGATCGGATGTGGCGACTTGGTTGAACGCGCACGGAGTCGCTGCGTTTGTGCTGAAGTACCGGCTGGGACCGAAGTATCACAACCCGATTGAGCTGGGCGACGCACAGAGGGCAATTCGTACCGTGCGCGCGCGGGCGGCGGAGTTCGGCGTCGCACCAGACCATATCGGGATGTGGGGATTTTCGGCGGGCGGACACCTGACCGCGTCGGCGGGAACGCACTTCGACGCAGGAAATGCTACAGCGCCGGACCCGATTGAGCAGCAGAGCAGCCGACCGGACTTTCTGGTGCTGGCCTACCCTGTGATTACGTTGGAAGATCCTGCCGCACACAAGGGATCGCGGCTGTACCTGCTTGGTCCGACGCCTGCGCAGAGTGAGGTGGATGCAATGTCCGCCGAACTGCATGTGACCCCGCAGGCGCCGCCGACCTTCTTGTTCACCACCACCGACGACCACACCGTTCCGGTGATGAACAGCGTGATGTTTTACGAAGCGTTAGTGAAGGCGGGCGTTCCTGCCGAGATGCACATCTTCCAGCACGGCGGGCATGGAGCGGGGTTGGCTCCAACCAATCCGCAGCTAAACCCGTGGACCGAGATGCTGATCAAGTGGATGCGCGAGCGCGGCTACGCAGCGGCACAGTAAAGCTATCGGCCACACCTTCTGCGATGAGACTGCGGAAGGCGTGGCCGATAGAAAACCGCTTCCAGCAGTTCTAAGTAAAACAAGAACCGACCACGGATCAACGCGGATGAACACGGATTAAAGACAGAACGGTCTTGTTTTATCCGTGAAGATCCGCGTTAATCCGTGGTTGCTTCTGTTTTTTGTGCTACTTTTCGAAGCGGTCATGGGATACAGACCTGAATTGTTTCCACTTAGAATTGCTGAACCGCTTCTATGAGACGTGCAAACTTCGGGGAGACTACGCTAGAGCGCTGTCAGTCGGCGGTTCATCGTTTGGATGGGAGATGATGCCGAGCCGTGGCACAAGAATCTGGAAGATGACCAGCGAGACGATGTAGGCGGCTGCGGCCATGGTGAAGACCAGCAACTGGTGTAGCGAGAGGTTGCGCTTCACAATCCAGGTGAAGGCAGCCCCGCCTAGCGCGCCCATTGCACCTCCGACGCCGACCACGGTGGAGACTGCGGTCGAGGGGAACATGTCTCCAGGCGTAGAGAAGAGGTTTGCGCTCCAACCCTGATGTGCAGCGGCGGCCAGAGCAATCAGGATCGTCGCAGGCCAAGCGTTATTTGGGAAGAGCCCGCCAAGATGAGGCACGAATACAACCGGGAGGACAAGCAAGGCACAGATCAGCATGGTGATCTTGCGTCCGAAGTTGACCGTGTGTCCGCGGTTGATGAGGAAGCCAGAGAGCCATCCGCCAGCAATTGAGCCAACGCTCGATACACCGTAGACGGTAACCAGATAGCAGTACTCCTGCCTGAGATTGAGACCGTAGTTGCGATTGAGAAACTCGGGCAGATAGAAGAGATAGAACCACCAGACGCCGTCGGTCAGAGCCTTGCCAATGGAGAAGGCATAGAGCCCCGGGCGTTGCAACAGAACGGAGTAGGGAAGCGTCTTGTCGCCGCCGTTGCTGGAGCTGATGGCAAAGTCGGCTTCGAGATTGGCCTGAGTTTGCGTGGAACCGCGACGCAGGCGGTTGTACGGAAAGCAAAGCCAGACGACGAGCCAGATCGTGCCCATCGAGCCGGTGGTGATGAAGGCGGCTCTCCATCCCCACTTTGCGGTGACTAAGGCAACCAGAGCGGGAGCGATGATGGAGCTGATGTTGGAGCCGGAGTTGAAGATGCCGACGGCCTTGGCTCGCTCTTCAGTGGGGAACCACTCGCTGGTGGCCTTGATGGCTGCCGGGAAGTTGCCTGATTCGCCGATGCCGAGAAAGACACGCGCAAGACAGAAGCCTGCAACCGAGAAGACCAGCGAGTGGCTCATCGAAGAGAACGCCCAGATGCCGATGGCAAACGCGTAGCCAACCTTGGTGCCGAGCTTGTCAATGATTCGTCCGGCAAAGAGGAAGCCCACACCGTAGGCGATCTGGAAGCAGATGACGATGTTCCCGAAGTTGTCGTCGAAGACGGTCTGGTGGGCATTGTCCTTGGTGAAATCCCAGCCCATGAACGGCAGCTTGTGTAGCAGCGGCTCGATGAGCGCAAAGACCGAGCGATCCATGTAGTTGATCGTGGTCGCGGCAAAGAGCAGGGCGCAGACGAACCAACGGATGTTGGTGTTCTGCGGTGCGGAGGTGGTCAATCCCTCCTCGGTATATCTGGCGGCGTTCATCGACATCGTGTAGTAGCTCCGGCAAGGGTCCGAAAAGACGATGTGTGGATCGTCTGGAATCGGAAGATTTTTTTTAGCGAAGAGAAACAGCGAACTGGAGTGCAGTCGCTCGATGAGTAGGGGTATGAAACGCCTCGACACCGGCTCAGAACACCATATCCATAATATTCGCCACAGAGCGATCTGACAATTATGACTTTATGCGCGCACGGTGGAAGGTTGCGATGAATCTATAGCAACAACAAAATGCTCGGATCGCTGATCGCTCCGCGTGAAAGAAAGCTGGCTTAGTGTTGGGAAAAATGTTCTATTTTGGGAATTGATGCCGTATTTAACTTTCGGATTCGGTTGTGTGCATGGGGATTGCGGAGGAGAGTGTATGCAGGAGAGTGTGGCGGCAAAAGAGACATTCCAGAACGTTTAACGCGTAACATATAGAGCCTTGGGGGAATTGAATCGTATCGGTTGGACCGGGAAGGTCGTATGCCTGTTTTTAAGATAACCGTGCAGATGTTCTTCCTATCTGTACAGTCCGCGATGAAAGCGCTCTAAGTTGGCAGAAGTATTATCGATTGTTGCCGATAAGAGATTTCTAAGGTCGCTTGCAAGGGAAATTGCATCCAAAGAGAGCGATTTCTGCGATGCGCCTAGTGGCTTAGCCATTTTGCCGAGCCGGATGTGAATTGTTTTTTGTACGACTCGATTTTGTGCGGGTCTGGATCTTTGTACGGATCGAAGGACGGCTGTTTATGTTGGTGCTGATTGTGGAAGACGATGCGGCGTTGCTGCACTTTCTCGACCAGGGGCTGAGGCTCGACGGTCATGAGGTGCAGCTTGCCAACGACGGCGAGGCCGCGCTGGAGGCGGTCGAAAAGCTGCGCCCGGAGGTAATGATTCTGGACCTCGGGTTGCCGCGAAAGGACGGCATGGAGGTGCTGGCCGAGATGCGCGAGCGATATCCTTCGACCTCCGTGTTGGTGCTGACGGGACGAGCCGAGATGAAGGAGCGAGTCAAATGTCTGGATCTGGGAGCCGACGACGTTGTGCTGAAGCCGTTCTCGTTCCATGAACTGCGGGCGCGTCTACAGGCTCTCTCGCGGCGAAGGAGCCAGTTCGAGGATCCGGTGCTGCGATTTGGCGATCTGGCGATGGATCGTGCGGAGCGGCGGGTCACGCAGGATGGACGCGAGGTGGAACTGACGGCGACCGAGTTCTCGCTGCTGGAATCGCTCATGCGACGGCGCGGCGAGCGCGTTTGCAGCCGTCAGGAGCTACTGCGCGAGGTGTGGAGAATGCCCCTTGGCAGTAAGCAAACCGCACGATCCAGCCGCACGGAGACTAATATCGTGGAGGTTTACATCAATTATCTGCGCAAGAAGTTGGGCCACAGTGGTGGCGCTGCCAGCCACCAGACGCTGATTCGAACGGTGCGCGGTGAGGGCTATCTGCTGGATGCGCCGAAGGACTGCCCGACAGTGGATGTTGACGAGCAGTCCGCGTTCAAGAGAACGGAAGTGCTTGCGCTGGAGAGATGAGGATCTGTCTTGGTAGCTGGACCGAGGGAACAATCATGGAAGAGCAAAGCAAAAACGACAGAAAACAACTCAACGTGGCGGTACATGATCTGTGTCAGCCGCTGACGACCTTGCAGTGTCGGCTGGAACTGGCGACACTGACTTGCACGCCAGAGTCTTATCGCGAGGCCGTCGAGGATGGGCTCGCCGAGTGCCGACGGATGGTGGAGGCGGTCGAAGTCATCCGCGAGATCCTGCGCGGCGAGTCGCAGAAGGTCAGTGTCGAGGAGATCAAATGGGGACGATGACATCGCGGTCGTTGTCTGACGCTGGCGATCAGAAGGGGGATCAGGCGGCAGGCGCGGCGGTGGAGACGACGCTCTGGGAGGAGTTTGCCGAGGCTGAAATCAACGAACACCAGCCGGTCGCGGAGGCGCGGACGGTGGTACTGGTCAGCGCCGACGCTGAGCTTCGCGCGCGCCTTAGCCAGCGGCTGACCGATGCGAGATGGCATGTGCGGGAGGCCGTCGGAGGAGCTGCGGCGCTGATGCATCTGGAGCAGAGGCCAGCGGAGGCGTTGCTGCTCGACGGCTGGTTGCCGGATCTCGAGGTGTGTGAGTTCGCCGCTCATGTCCGATTGCTCTATCCCGAGATGGAGCTGTTGCACCTGGATGGCGGTGGAGATGGTAGCGACGATCCCGCGTCGGGCGCGCGCTCGACGCAGCACGATGAGCTGCTGCACGCAATCCGAGAGGCGCATCAGAAGGGCTGGATTCGACCGCTGACAAACCCGCGCAATCCTACCGAAGAGATGTTTCCACGCGATCCAGAGGCCTATCGCGTGTTGCCGGATGGAACGATTACGGATGGGAGTCTTCCGCAGAGCGGGAATCGGCGCGGAGGGGTTTTGAATCGTGCCGGATCAGCGACCGAGCGGGCTGCCGTGTCTGCCAGCGCCGATTGGAATGCGTTGCTGCCGGACTTGGTGGGTAGCAGTCCGTTAATGCGCGAACTGGCGCTGTTGGTACGGATGGTGGCACCGCGCACCACGCCGGTTCTGATTGAGGGCGAGACGGGAACTGGCAAAGAAGTGGTCGCGCGCGCCCTGCACCGGCTCAGCAAACGGGCCGATAAGCCGTTCGTCGTGCTGAATTGCGCCGCGATCCCGGAGTCTCTGCTGGAGGCGGAGCTGTTCGGCCACACGCGTGGAGCCTTCACTGGAGCCGTGCAGTCGCGCATGGGACGGATCGAAGCGGCTGATGGCGGAACCCTGCTGCTGGACGAGATCGGAGAGATGCCGGTGTCGATGCAGGCCAAGATGCTGCGCTTTATCGAGTCCGGCGAGCTACAGCGCGTAGGAAATAACGAGATGACACAGGTCGACGTGCGGTTGATTGCAGCCACCCATCAGCCGCTTGAAGAGCAATCCGAGAACGGCACCTTCCGCTTGGACCTATATCACCGGCTGGCGGTCTTTCCCATCGACGTGCCTCCGCTGCGTGATCGGATGGAGGACATCGAAGCACTCTCGGAGTTCTTCCTTGAACAACTGGGGCAGCAAAGCCCGCGCAAACGACTTACACCAGCCGCCGCCGAGAAGCTACAGGAGCACTTGTGGCCAGGCAACGTGCGCGAGCTGATGCATGTGCTAGAGCGGGCAGCGATTCTGGCCGGAACCAACCCGGAGATCGCCGCCAGCGACATTCGCTACCGTCGCAGCCAGCGCAACTAAGAAAGGTTGATCGAATAACGTCTAGCCTCGGCCCTACTGCGGCTTCGGCACTGTTTTGGCTGTTGCCTTCGATACGACTGCTGCGTCGATTTCTGTCTCTGGAATTGTGTCGCCCAAATCCAGCGGAAGCTGCTGCGCGCGTCCGTAGCTGTCGTAGGCGCGCACGATTCGCTGCACCAAGTGATGCCGCACTACGTCGACGTCTTCAAAGTGGCAGAAGCTGATCCCTTCCACGCCATCGAGAACCTGTAGCGCCTCCAACAGACCGGAACGCTTGGGGTTGGGCAGATCGATCTGCGTCAGGTCGCCGGTAATGACCGCCTTCGAGCCGTTGCCCATGCGGGTGACGAACATCTTCATCTGCTCGTTGGTGGTGTTCTGCGCCTCGTCCATGATGATGAAAGCGTCGTTCAGGGTGCGTCCGCGCATGAAGGCTAACGGCGCAACTTCGATGACGTTGCGCTCCAGCAGCTTGTCGACCTTGTCCTGATCGAGTAGGTCGTAGAGCGCGTCGTAGAGCGGGCGCAGGTAGGGGTCGACCTTCTCCTGCAAGCTGCCGGGGAGGAAGCCGAGGCGCTCGCCCGCCTCCACCGCCGGACGGACCAGAATGATGCGGCTGACGCGCTTGGCCAGCAGCGAGGAGACGGCCATGGCGACGGCGAGGTAGGTCTTGCCGGTGCCGGCCGGGCCGATGCCGAAGGTCATGTCGCCCTGCTCGATGGCCTCGACGTACTTGCGCTGGTTGGGCGAGCGCGGCTGCACCATGCGCTTGACGCCGGTCGAACGCTGCTTGCCGGAATCTACGAGCGACTTCAGCGAGACGCCGGGGTCGTTGATGACTAGGCGCAGCATTCCCTTCAGCTCGCCGTTGTGCAGCAGGACGCCGCCACGACGCAGAGCCTCGTAGTCGGCAAAGATTTTTTCCACCAGCTCCACGCCCTCGGGCGCGCCAGTGACCTCGATTGCATCTGAGCGGAGGTCGATGGTGACCTGCAGCCCGTCTTCCATTAGCCGAAGATTTTCATCGCAAGTCCCGTACAGGGGCTCAATGCCAGGCGTAATCTCGAGGGATTTTTTGATCAAGTGTTTTTCTGACCTCCGTCAGGACGAACAGGGTTGACTGCACCAAAGACTGGGACACGGGACTGTAGGGACTTTCGACGCTGCAAATAGTTTCCGCGATGCAGAAAATTTCTGCAAAGCGGGTATGCGGGTGTGGGGAGCAGGCTGCGGCAAGAGCGCACAAGGAGAGCAGCACAGCGGATCATCTGTGGCCTTGCAATCGGATTGGCGAGGGTTGCCAATAGTTTGCCGAAGTTGGGGCAAGAGTAGAACGCGATTGGCGCGGCGTCAAGTCAATTTTCAGATTAATTTTGCACCATGCTTGATGCAGCCTCGGTAGCGGCTTGCTGCACGCTTTGCGGTTTTGATTGCGGATGGGTTTTGCCGCGGGTTGCTGCAATTTGTTGTGATGCGGGGGGCTGGCTCTAGTAGCATCAAAGAATAGTGATTACTTTAGACCCTCCGCGAAGTGTGGTTGACGACGCAGACCCTTGGCAGGTGCTGGGGCTGTCGGCGTCTGGATTGGCGCGGTTTCTCAATCGCGCGCGAACTGCTGTCGGGCTGACCGGCGTGGTGCATGTATTGCTGGCCGACGATACCACGCTCAAGCGGCTGAACCGGACCTTTCGCGGAAAGAACAAAGCCACGGATGTATTGTCTTTTTCAGCGGGTGACGCTGCGGAGGCCAACGGCTCGGGCGTGGCTGGGGATCTGGCGATTTCACTGGAGACGGCGGCGCGGCAGGCGTCCGAGTTCGGCCACTCGCTGCGCGACGAGGTGAGGGTGTTGTTGCTGCATGGGACGCTTCATCTGGCGGGATTCGACCACGAGGCCGACGATGGCGAGATGGCCGCGCGCGAGGCGGTGCTGCGCCGCGAACTGTGCGTGGCGACCAGCCTGATCGAGCGCGTGACGCAGTGTGGGGCGACGGGAAAAGCAGATTCCTCCGCTGCGCTGCGGAATGACAAACAAAAAAGCAAGCGGAATGACAAACAAAAGAACAAGCAAAAACAAAAGCGAAATGCGGGAATTCTTCGCTCCGCTCAGAATGACAAACGAAACAAATCCGCTCAGGATGACAACTTCCATCTTGCTGCTGCACGCAAGCGGGGGCGAGCATGAACACGGCTTATCATCTGACGCTGGTGGCGTTGCTGGTGGTACTGGCGCTGGCCTCTTATGTGGATCGCGTCTACGGCGAGATGGGCAAGTTTCTGGCGCGCGAATATCAGGACAATATCGACGCGTGGACCGACGACGTCGAGCCGCGCCTGCACCTGAGCCGCGAGAGTTTGGCGCTGTCAGCGTCGGTGCTGCGGCAGTTGTCGCTGTCGGTGATTGCGCTGCTGCTGGGGTTGAGGCTTTATCTTGCGGCGATCTTTGGCGCGGCGTCTCTGGGCAGCGAAGTTGCAGTCACGCTCTTCGAGCTGGTGCTGATGATCCTGGTCTTTGACCGGCTGACGCCGCAGATCCTGTTTGCGCGCACGCAGGGGCTGTGGATTGCGCGCATCCGCTATCTGCTGGAGGCGCTCTTCTACCTGATTCTGCCGGTGACGCTGACGCTGGGGCTGCTGCTGTCCATCGTCGCGCTGGCCGAGCCCGAGGACGCCGAGGAGGAAGAGCATCCGTCGGAGGCGATGGACGCGCTGCTGGAGGCGGGCGAAGAGGAGGGAATCCTCGAAGAGAGCGACCGCGAACTGGTGCGCTCGGCTGTGGAGTTCGGCGACAAAGTGGTGCGCGAGGTGATGACGCCGCGCCCCGCCATCTTCGCCGTGCCGGAGACGCTGAACCTCGCCGGTTTGCTGGAAGAGCTGAAGGAGAACGCGTTCTCTCGCGTGCCGGTCTTTGCCGATACGCTGGACCACATCACGGGGATCGTCTTCGCGCGCGACCTGCTGCATGTGCTCAACGCCGACGCGGGAAAACTCACCGTGGGCGAGATGCAGCGGCCCACGGCGTTTGTGCCGGAGACGAAAAAAGTCGCCGAACTGCTGCGCGAGATGCAGCAGGAGAAGCAGCACATGCGCATCGTCATCGACGAGTATGGTGGCGTGGCCGGGCTGGTGACGATTGAGGATCTGTTGGAGGCTATCGTCGGCTCCATCGCCGATGAACACGACGAGGCCGAGGAGATTGACGAGCCGGTGCGCGAGGCCGATGGGCGATACGTCGTTCCGGGCAGCTTCGAGCTATCCCGCCTGCGCGAACTCTTCAGCGACCCCGAGTCGGAGGCAGACGCTTCGCCGGTCGGCGACGATGCGGCACACGAGGATGGTGACGCGGCGCATGAGGGCAGGGAATCGCAGCGTGGCCCGATTTACATTCCGCAGCATTATGAGGCGACGACGCTGGGCGGCCTCGTCTCGGAGATCGCGGGACACATCCCGCTGCCGGGCGAGGTCGTCGAGGACGAAGGGCTGCGGCTGGAGGTTCTCGCTTCGACCGACCGCAAAGTCGAGCGCGTCCGCGTGGGTCTCGTCGAGCCTGCGGTGGAGTAAAAGCCGACCACGGATTTACACGGATGAACACGGATTAAAAACAGACAACGACAAATGCGTGTGGTGCGAGCGTCGTACATCCCACCCATCGCGATGAGACTGCGATGGATGGGGCACCCGGCTTTCTGGCTCTTTGTGCATTACGGGAGTCATAAGTAGCTCGCGGCGGGAGATAATGGGGGATGGCATTTCGTTCTGGATTCGTTTCTATTATTGGTCGGCCCAACGCGGGCAAGTCTACGCTGCTGAATGCGCTGCTGGGGCAGAAGCTCGCTATCGTCACTCACAAGCCGCAGACTACGCGCACACGCATTCATGGCGTGCTGGAAGTTCCGCTCAAGAAAAAGGCTAAGGGCGAGATCGGGCATCCCGCCGCGCAGGTGGTTCTGGTTGATACGCCGGGCGTTCATAAGCCCGAGACGCAGCTTGACCGGCGCATGATGCAGGAGGTGCAGGACGCGCTGGAGTCGCGCGACGCTGTGCTGTTTATCGTTGACGTGACGCACAAGCTGGCGCGGGCCGAGGGAGCCAAGGTCACGGCGGATGCGGCGAACGCGGGAGTCAAGAAGATTACGGGGCGGATGGCGATGAGCGCGGCGGAGGACGACTTTGCGCTGTCGTTGGTCAAGCGGCTGGACTGCCCCGTGGTGCTGGTGCTGAACAAGATTGACGCGGTGCGCAAGGAGGAGTTGCTGCCGCTGATCGCGCACTGGAGCGGGCTGCATACGTTTGCTGAGGTGGTGCCGATCTCGGCGCGGAAGAAGGAAGGGCTGGAGCTGCTGCTGGACAAGATTGTGGCTGTGCTGCCTGAGGGGCAGAGGTACTTTCCGCGCGACCAGGTGACGGACCAGCCGGAGAGATTTCTGGTGGCGGAGCTGATTCGCGAGAAGATTTTGATGCTGACCGGCGAGGAGGTTCCGTACGCCGCGGCGGTGGTGATTGAGAGCTTCATCGAGCCCGCGCCGGGGGTGAAGAAGATGAAGGACGGCAAGCTGCCGGTGACGAAGATTGCAGCGGCAATCTACTGCGAGAGGACGGGGCAGAAGGCGATCCTGATCGGCAAGCAGGGCGCGATGCTGAAGGCCATCGGGACGGCTGCGCGCAAGGACATCGAAGGACTGCTGGGCACGCGCGTCTTCCTCGAACTGTTCGTCAAGGTGCAGGAGGAGTGGCGTTCCAGCCGGGGCTTCGTCGAGGAACTCGACTGGCGACGGCAGTTGGAGCAGATCGCCGCCAAGCAGAAAGCTGAGGAGTAAGCAGGGAAGCGATTTCGCGGACTGCCTACGTATGACTTTCTCGCTGCGAACGAAATGCGGGGATTCTTCGTTGGGGTTCCAAGCCCAAACCGGCGGAATTGATCAGGCCCCCGAAAACGGCTTTTTTTGCGCACAATGACCTGTTACATGGACGGTCGTTTGCGTGACACCTCAACAATGAGCCGAAAGAAGCCG
>Ga0182011_10002886_pt1 | contig 14338 bp, 12 predicted proteins | sample 711E1DmetaG_FD_120481 | JGI IMG/M metagenome (GOLD analysis project Ga0182011, IMG submission 120481) | Permafrost microbial communities from Stordalen Mire, Sweden - 711E1D metaG | ecosystem: Environmental > Terrestrial > Soil > Wetlands > Permafrost | place: Sweden: Stordalen | collected... | reverse complement strand
GCTCTCGCAGGGAGCAAATTCGCATTGTGTATTTGCTCTTGACTTTCTCCTGGGTCTTGTATATGTAATATGTATAAGACATGGGCAACCCCCTGAACCGCACGAAACTCTCCGCCACCGAGCTGTATGGCGATCTGACTCCCGTCGGCATGCCGCCCTGAGGTTTTTCGCGCCCCCTCCTCCGGCACTTCTGCTCGTCCCGGGAATCCTCATGGCGGTCTTCCTGCCTGTGGTCTCTTCGGATGGCCGCGCCAACCCGCTTTCGTCATCGAAAAGCTATGCGAATTACCCTTCCCATCTGTCTCCTGGCCCGAAACGATTCAGAGCTACACTAAACCTACCTAATTCCCACCTCATCCTGTGTTCGTTGCGGAATCCCTGGGCATCCGAGGCGTATTGCACTGGTTTGCCTGGAAAAGAGGTACAATGCATTGTTCCACCTACCCAATTCGATACTGGAGGAGAGTCCCATGAGAGTACGTCTCGCCCTTGTGTTGTTCGCCAGTTTGCTGTTGATCGTGTCTGGTATGGCCTATGCCCAGGCTCAAAAAACGATGGAAGCCGCTCCCGCCAAAGAAGCCGTGCTAAAGGCGGCTGACATCACTCCAAAGATTTTACCGGAAAAAGTTTTCTTTCGCGGGCAGACTGCCACCACGCAACTGCGCAACACGGGTGGCGTGCGTTACGCCGACGGATTCCTCGTTCTTGCGAGTCTGGTGGACAGTTCGGGTTACTCCACCGGCTTGCGTGAAAAATATCAGGGCTATCTCATCAACGAGGTCACGCTTGAAGTTGGTGGGCAAACTCTGAAGCCCGGCGCCTATGGATTCGGGTTCCTCGAAGGGAACAAGTTCGTGGTCATGGATTTGGGCTCCAACGACTTGTATCAGATCACCTCCGTGAATGACGCAGAAATCAAGCACCCCGTGCCGCTGCAAGTTCTCTCCACCTCCGAGGCCGGCAAATACCGCCTGTATAAAGGCCGCGACTACGTCGAATTTCATCGCGCCAAATAACCAAGGGGGCTGAGATTCAGCCCCCTTCTCAAGAGATCCAAGCCGCGAATTCCCGCGAGGATCAGCTCTTGATCTGGCCGGAAGCGGCGTCCCACGTCACCGCGCTCTTCCGGAAATACGATTCATTGGACATGTGGCACGCCAGCGCCGCGTTGTGTCCGAACACCACATCTTCCGTCACGGGCTTCCGTGTGCGCACCGCCTGGAAGAAATTCCAGAGGTGCGGCCGCAAGTCGTCCCATGAATCGCCCTTGTAGTTGAAGCCTTCGGTCAGGGGTTCCTTTCCGGGAGAGGGATCGTGCTGTTCGTGCCACTGTTTCACATACGCTTCGCGCAGGTCGTGCGGAAAACTGAAGGCATAATAACTGGGCGCCGAATCCTCTCCCGTCTGCGGGTAATGAGTAATGGTGAGCTCCGTCACTTCCAGAATTCCCTTTGAGCCCTGGAAGCGGTAAACCTCTGGTGTCTCGCATCCCAGATTCAGGCGGAGATACACGGGGAACTTCCCGTACTCATACAGCGTGGCCTGCACGTCAGGCATGTTACGCCCATCATTGAAGCGGAGAATTCCACCGATGGACGTCACCTTGGTTGGCGGCTCGTTCCACCCGAGCATGTAATTCATACCGCTGACAAGATGTACCAAAAGATCGCCAGCGACGCCGGTGCCATATTCCTTCCAGCAGCGCCAGCGGGCAAAAACTTTGCCATCGAACGGGCGTTTCGGCACGGTGCCTTGCCAGGTGTCCCAATCCAGGGTTTGCGTCGAGAGGTCTGGCGGGACCGGATACACCCACGCGCCGGTGGGATCGTTACGCCCCAGCGAGGCTTCGACGAGATTCAAGTCGCCGATGATGCCTTGTGATAGAAGTTCCCTGGCCTTTTTGCAGATAACGGAACTCACGCGCTGAGAACCGATCTGCGTGATTCGCCCGGTATTCTTCGCGGCGTTTACCATCTCGATTCCGTCGGCGGCGTTGTGCGACATTGGCTTTTCGCAGTAGATGTCCTTGCCGGCGCTGACGGCGTCCACGAAGACCTGCTTGTGCCAGTGATCGGGAATGGCGGCGATGATGCAGTCGATCTCCTTGTTGTCCAACAGCTCTTTGTACCGCCGAGTGGTGGTGATTTTGGGACCGGCAATCTCCTTCGCGAGGGCATGGCGGCCATCGTAGAGGTCGCTGGCGGCCACGCATTCCACGCCCGGAAGAGTTACAGCCGTTGCGAGCAGGCCGCTGCCTTGCATACCCACGCCAATGATGCCAAAACGCACGCGATCGCTCGGCGGGACCTCCCACGAGGATGGAATGCGAGCCGGGTCGAGGGCGATGCGGCGGGTAGTCATCAAGGCGCCGGTGGTCACAGCGCTGGTTTGCAGGAACTGACGGCGAGAAATCGGATTTTTGCTCATGATTTTCTCCAAAATGGTGCGAACTGATTCTCCGGATCGTTGTATCTACGACAGGGGTTGCAAGCTGACTTCCTTAAAAAAGACGATGTCGTTGTCGCTGTGATTCTGCAAGCCGATGTAGCCTTCATCCGGGCGTCGTCCGCGCTGGGGCTCAAAATCGAATTTGCGCTCGGGCACGGGCTGGCCTTCGGTGTAATCGGTTACCTTTACTCCATTCAGTTCGACGATGGTGTGCGGGCCGTCAATGGTGATGAGCATCGTATTCCACTCGGGGCCGGGCTTGCCGGGTTTGGCGAGGGGTTTGGTCAGCGAGTAGAGCGTGCCGGTGATGTGGTACTCGTCCTCGTTTGAGGTTTCCGGATGGTTGTCAATCTGCACCTCGTAGCCGTAGTGAACGGGCATCCATTCTTCGCGAGGCTCGATAGGGATACGGATGAAGACGCCGGAATTGTCGTTGGTGTCGCGCATTTTGTAGACGACCCGAATCCGAGAGTGGCCGACCTTGCCGCCGGTCCAATAGAGAAGGCCCATGCCACCGTGCGTCTGGATCAATCCATTCTCGACGGTCATGTTGCCCGGACCGACGTGTTTCCACCCTGTGAGGTCCTTTCCATTGAACAGAGCTGTCCATTGAGGTTCCGGTGCGCGCGCGGCAATCAGAAACACCGCGGCGAGCACGACAACAAAAGCACTGACTTTACGCATGCGGATCTCCTTTTCGGAAGCTAAGAAGCAAAAACATTGCGAAGCATGAACCACAAATTGGCCGGGCGTTCCGCGAGGCGCCGTACAAACCAGGGATACCAATACGAGCCGTAGGCCACGAGAACGATCGAGCGGTAGCCCTCGCGTGCCAGGCGTTCCTGTTCCGCGCGCTGAATGCCATAGAGCATTTGCACCTCGAGACTGGATTTCGCGTAGCCCTGTTGGCAGACGAAATCCGCCAGACCCCGAATGAGGGCTACATCGTGAGTGCCAAAAGCGGCACGGGCGCATCCTCCAGCGGATTGCGCGCGCAGCAATTCCTGCGCGAGAACGAAGTAATTGTCGTCAACGTCCGCCTTCTTCGGAAAGGCGATTTCCGGCGGTTCCTTGTAAGCACCCTTGACCAGACGAATGGCAGGATGCAGCGGCAGCAGATCGGCCAAGTCCTTTTGTGTCCGGCGGAGATAGGACTGCAGGCAAATGCCAACATTCGGATGATTCTTCAGCGCGCTCTTATAAATGTTCAGCGTCGCATCAACATAATTGCTTGCTTCCATGTCCACCCAAACGGTGGCGGAGGGCGCTTCGCGCTGAATGATTTGCATGAGATTGTCGCAACAAAACTCGGGAGAAAGGTCCAAACCCAGTTGCGTGAGTTTCACGGAAACTTCGGTGGAAAGACTCAACTGGTGAATGCGGTCGAGAACTTCCAGATAGTGTTCGGTCACCCTTCGTGATTCTTCGCGGTCGTGGACGTTTTCGCCCAGATGCGTAAAGACGCTGCCAATATTCTTCAGATGCAGGGCCTGTGCCGCGGCAAGCGCCGCCTGCAAAGTCTCGCCGGGCATGAAACGCGAAACGCTGAGGCGCACGAAAGGGTAATTCACCGCGTGTTCGCGCAGCCACACATTTTGCGAAGCGGCGAGCAGCATCGAGCGCATCAGCGCCATGGACCTTTTGAACCTCCGTGGGGAAGCAAGAGCGAAAGGAAACGATCCGCGGCCCCATTCTAGACCATATTCAGGAAATGCGGCATGCGAGCTTTGCGGAATCCTGCGTGTTACGGAGAAGGGGAGTTGGACACCGAGAGAGTCAGAGCTTCCGATAGGAGTTGCGGAAAACGAGCGCCGCTTCGCTGCCAAGGCGAACGACACTGATCAGCAGCTCCCGCGCATCGGAACTAGAAGCAGCCAGCAAGTGAAACACCCCGGCGACGGAGCCGCCGTAAGTGGCAGCAACTTCTTTGCCCTGGCCGCGTTTATTCTCTAGCAGCGACGCGACGCGGGAATCACGGAGTTTCCAATTGGCGCCATTGGGGATGAAATGATGCAGGTTCACGAATCCCCGCGGCCCGCGGAATCTGGGAATGAGATGGTGGAAGACATCTTGTAAGAGGGTAGCGCAAGCGCGAGGAACCCCAGAGGGACGATGAAAAACTGGTGCAGAATTGGTTACGGGGGATGCCCGTGGTCCGCGGCTGCAACCTGAAATGGCTGACTTTTTCATGGCGGACGTTGTATATGCAAAAAGTGACATTCCTGCATCAAATAACAGAGGCATGAAACACGGAACAGAAGGAAAGAGGAGAAAGAGTATGAGATACCATTGCACGGTTGGAAAGTTGGGGGTGTTCCTCGGGGCACTCGTGTTGGTTGCCGTTGGGGTAGCCCAAGCGCAAACCAAGGCGGCCGCATCCGGCACGGCGACATTTACAGTAACAGCGGTCGGGAAGAAAGAAGGAGCACCGCCGATTTCCAAGGATGATGTCCAATTTTTCACCGGCAAGGAACGCAAGCAAATCGCCGACTGGAAAAAGGACGACAACCTATTCCTGGCCATCCTAATCGACGATTCCATCGAAAACGCTGCGGCGGGCCAGTGGAATGACTTCAAAGAGTTCATTATGGCTCAGCCGGCGACCACTCACATCGCGGTGGGGTACATACGCGACAACTCAACGCAAATTGCGCAGGACTTCACCGCCGACCATGAACTGGCCGCCAAAGCACTTCGCATCCCCATCGGCACAGGCGCGATCGGCTCCAGTCCCTACCTGGGAACCCTGGACATGCTCAAGCGTTGGCCGCAAACCGGCCCCCGGCGTTCCATTCTTTTGATCTCCTCGGGAATTGATTTCTTCCGGGGATCGTTTTCGGGTCCCTTCAGTCCGGATCTCGATAGCGTGATTCAAAGAGCGGAGCGGCAGAACACCAACATCTGGAGCATCTACTATCCGAGTGCTGGGCACCATGGCCGCAGTTTCTATTACGTGACAAATGCCCAGAACAACCTGGGCAAGTTGTCTGATGACACCGGGGCGGAGTCGTTTTATCTCGGAGCGGGCGCGCCGGTTAGCCTCAAGCCATACTTCGACGAGATCGCGCAACATCTCAACAACCAGTACCTGCTGACGTTCGCGGCCTCGGGCGGCGCGAAAGGGAAGTATCAAAGCGTGAAGGTAAAGACGGAACTTCCCGATGTGGAGTTCTTAATCCCTGCGGCTGTCTTCCTGCCGCCCGGCGCCTAATCAAAGACAATTGGAGAACTTCGGGCGCCTCGGCTAAGCCGGGGCGCCTCTTTCCCTTGGCCCCTACCGTGCGCGTCCGGAAAAGCGATCTGAGCGAGGGGAAACCCGAACTCGTAGTGGATGGATTCAACGTGGTGCCAGTGGCGATCCACTGATCCACGGTGTTGCTCTACTCAGATCGACCTCGTTGACTCTCGCATCACCAACTCGGGATGGAGCTTCTGAGAGACGACCGACCAGTCGCGGTTTTCGTGGCCGGCTTTGATCGCCTCCAGGACGATATTCACAGCAACGTTGCCCATCGTTTCGAGCGGCTGGCGCACCGTGGTGAGAGCGGGCGCGGAAAGCCCGGCAATGGCGACGTCATCAAAACCGATTACGGAGCAATCTTCCGGCACACGAATCCCGGCTTTGGCCAGGGCGCGGATGGCGCCGAGCGCGGTGATGTCGTCGAAAGCCAGAAGCGCCGTAAACTTCTTTTTGTCACGCAGCAGTTCTTCCGTCAGGCGGAAGCCGTGCTCGAAACTGGAATTGGGATCGAAGACGTCGGGGAGCTGAAGTTCGAGACCGGAATCAAGTTTGAGCTTCACGGACTGCGCAAATTTCTGAATACCCCGCCAGCGAGGCGCGGAGTCAATCAATCGTTTGGGACCGCGAATGACGGCGATGCGGCGGTGACCCAACTGGTAAAGATGCTCCAGCGCCAGCCGCCCACCCGCCTCGTTATCCACCATTACCGAGCTTAGCTGAGTTCCGGGGAGTTCCCAGCCAATGGTGGCAGCGGGAATTTCGCGCTTGTTCAGGTCGGCCAGAACTTTAATGTCGACGAGGAGCCAATTGGCCACAACGATCAGACCATCCACGTGGCGTTCGAGCAGCATTTCCAGGTAACGCTCAAAACGATCGCGCTGGTTATGGGCATCGGCAAAAATCGGCAGGTAACCTACGGGATAAAGTCCATTCTCGATGCCGCGCAAAATGGGCGTGCAAAACGGGTCAGTGACATCGAACAGCACCACGCCAATGCTCTGGCTGCGCTTGCTGCGAAGGAAGCGCGCCATCACGTTGGGGCGATAACCAAGGCGCTTGGCGGTTTCTTCAATGCGCTGCCGCGTCGTGGAGGCGATATAGCGCGCCAAGGGTGCATTATTGAGGACGATGGAAATGGTGGCGGGAGAAAAGCCAGAGGCTTTGGCAACGTCCCGCATGGTGATGAGCTGAGGTTTCCCGTGGCTGTGTTTCACGGTGGCGGTTCCTCCCTGGTCTGAATCTACCGCGTTACCTGGGATTATTCCTCGGGAGGCAGTTCAAAGGAAAGCTGTTCCCGGAAGCCCCTGGTTTTCCAGATGCCGAAGAGGATACCCGCGGCCATCCAGATCGAACCATAGAGTTTAGCGGGACGGCTGAGATTCAGCCAGAGCGCCAGGCAAATGAAAAAGCCCAGTACGGGTGGCACTAGATAGGTCAATTTCTTTTCCTGTGCGCGCACGTAGTAGCGGAGGAATGCCGCGAAATTCACACCCATAAAGGCGATGAGCGCGCCGAAATTCAGCATCTCCGCTCCGCGTTCGTAGGACAACAGAAACGCGCCGAGGAGGGCCACAGCGCCGACGAATACAACGTTGTTGCGTGGAACGCGGTGGCGCTCGTCCACCACTCCAAAAAATGATTTGGGCAGGGCGTTACTGCGCCCCATTCCATACAGCAGCCGCGCCGCGCCAATCTGCGCGCCCATGCCGGAGCCGAAGTTGGCCAGCAGCAGCGTACAGCCGACGATCCAGAACAATGGCTTCCACGCGCGCGCGGCAACATAAACGTAGGCCGTATCCAGGTCCGGAAATTTTTCCACCGCAGGCCAGATCAGTTGCGCGACGTAAACTTCCACCGCGGAGAGCAGGCCAATCACCACACAGGTCATAACCGTCGCCAGCAGAATATTCCGCCGCGGATTCTCCGCTTCCTCTGAGAGCGTGGAAATACCGTCGAAGCCAATATACGTCAGCACCGCGATGGAGGTGCATCCAAAGAGCCCGCCATAAGTAAACGTACGCGGATCGTAGAAGGGCCGCGTGAAAAAGTCTGGCTCGGCGTGCGGATGGCCTAGGATGTAGCGTGCCGCGGCCGCGAAAATGACCGCGACAACCGCGCCCATAAGGATGGCCATGATGGTATTGATGCGCGCCGAGGTCTTGATTCCCTGAATATTCAGAAGGGTGAACACGATGGCGAAAAAAACCTTCCAGCCCCACAGGGGGATGCCGGGCGCGAATCGGTGAGTTTGTTCCGCGCACCAGATAGTGCAGATCAGCGGGTTCAGCATGTAGTCCATTACCATGCTCCACCCGGTGATGTAGCCGACCGCGGGATTGACCTCCTGCGCTACATAGGTGAAGGCCGAACCGGCGCTCGGATACGCGCGCGCCATTCTGCCGTAGCTGATGCCGGTGAACAGCATCGCCACCAAGGCGATAAGAATCGCGGTGACAACGTGGCCCCTGCCGCGCTCACTGAGCACCCCGAATACAGACATGGGCGCAACGGGCTGAATCACAATGATGCCGTAGAGAATCAGGTCTCGAAGTGTGAGAGTGCGCCGCAGGCGAGGTCCCGCGTTTGTGGTGCTGGCCTCCGTGCTCAAGCACCTCTCCTTTTCGCCGGGCGGTTCCCGTCGGGAGAGAGAACCACGGCGCGCGTCAGATTTTTCGGCGCGTCAGGGTTGAGTCCCTTGCGCACACCTACTGCTGTTCCCAGAAGATGCGCAGGAATGACGGTGACAGCGTATCGCGCAAACTCCGGCACGTCCAGTGCGAGTTCGATCAGCAAGTCGCTGCAGTTCCGAAGGTCCGGGGTGGCCCGGTTGGCAATCACGCAGATCGCCGCGCCCAATTCCTTTAACTCGCGGGCAAGCACGGTTTCCGCTTCTGCCGCGGCTTCGGAAACAAACAGAGTGATCAACGTATTTGGCCCGGCAATGGAACGCGGCCCGTGCCGGAATTCCATCGAGTGGTACACCTGGGCATAAGACGAGGACATCTCCGTGACCTTCAGCCCCGCTTCTTGTGCCAGCCAGTAATGAGCGCCTTGTCCCAGGAAAACGTAGTCGTCGAACTTGCGCTTGGCCGCGAATTGCTGGATTTTCCGGGCATGCCCATCGAGCCACGCCTGGCCTCGTTGCGGTAACTCATCCAAGGCGGAGCTGAGCAGGTGGTCGCCGACGAATTGCAACCCAAGGCGTTGGAACGCCAGCAGAATGGCGGTGAACGACCGCGTCATCACGGTGCTCTTTTCGTCCGCCCATGTCAGCTTGAAGGCGTGCGTGCAGAGAGTTTCCAGTTGGCTTTGCGGGTTGCAGGTGACGCCAAGTGTTTGCACGGTCTTATGGGCTTGCAGCAATTCGGCGGCGCGCAGGACTTCCGTGGTTTCCCCGGAGCGCGACATCAGCACGATCTGTTCCGCGCCGATCCGCCGCAGAGTCTCCTCCGGCGCGAAGAGCAGTTCGGAGGCCGGAATCCCCGTGGCGGGAATGTAGAAATGCCTCGTCCAGAGCGCGGCGATCAGACGGGAGAGGTAGTAGCTGGAGCCGCAGCCGACAAACAGCCAGGGGCTGCGGGGAGAAAACGTCGCCGCCAGCCGGTCGAGTTCGCCCGATTCGCGGAGTTGCCTGCCGGTTTCACTCCAGATCGCAGGTTGGGAGAGAATCTCCGCGAGCGTATGTGCGGCAGGGGGCGGTTGGCGTTTCCTGGCGGTCTTTATTCTGCTGGTGGCAAGCCTGGGCAAGGAGTGCCTCGCGTATTCAAACGATTCAATAAAAGCTATTTTGAGGAAATGCGGTTCCCGGCGCAAGCCCTTTTTTCCTGGTTCGCCCCGGCGGAACCCGCGGTTATGTAAAATCCGATTTCCGCGCGGAACGCCACATGGCGAGGCCCCGCGACTGGAGGGCCCCGCAACGCGCCATTCGCCTTGTTCCATCCTGTCCTTTGGTACAGTCGCTCCATAGCCAAAGCCGGTATCTTTTGGCTCACAGGAGAAGTTTTCGAGCGCAACGCTCCGCGTTAGAATCGCTTCTAATAATAGTTAGGAAAGCTTTGCTTATTCGTTGAAGTCCGAAGGAATGCAGAATGGGCAACCTTGCCCTGAGATTCGATCGCCGGCAGGTTCATCGGGTGCTGCTCCACGTGGGCGGCTTCCTGCTTATTTTCCTGGCTGCGTACTGGCTGCGCGGGCTTACTCCTTCGCCCGATCCCATCCTTCAGGGCTATCTGCAAATCACCACGGGGCTATTCGCGTTTGTTTTTGCTGCCGTAACGCTGGTCCGATTTCAAGGGACGCAGGACCGCATTTCCCTGATTCTGGGATCGGGTTTCCTTCTCTCCGGCGCAACTTTGACGGCTACTAGCGTTCTTTTCTTCCAGTTGATGCATGAATCGCAGTTGTGGTTTTTCTGGGCGCCCGTGGCATGGTGGATCAGCCGGTTGCTCCTGGCGATATTATTCGTGGCGGCGCTGGTCGTGGAACATTTCCTGCCTCGTTCGCGGCATCCGCGCCTGGAAATCGCGGGCGCGCTGTTCGGCGTCCTGTCATTGACCTACCTGATCACGGCGGCTTTGCGCAAGCTCCCGCCGGAAGTTTCGCGCCACCCGAATGCTATCATTCCGAATCCGCTGCATCTTCTGCCAGCATTGATTTTCCTGGTGGCGCTGGCTGGTTACAGCCGGCGAAAGTACCTGGTGGATTCCGCCTTTGACCGCTCGATCTTCCGCGCCGTCTGGCTCAATCTGGCTGCCCAGCTCGCCGCTTGCCAATCGGAGAAACTCCTGGACGGGCCCTTCGTTTTCGCGCAAGCCATGAATGTGGCTAGCTACACAATCTTGTTGGGCGGGGCCCTCCTGGATAGTGCGCACGTTTTTGAAAAGGTCCGGCACCTGGCCGCCAGCGATCCGCTCACGGGCCTGGCAAATTACCGCAGGCTCCTCGATGTGCTGGACACGGAGACGGAGCGCACCTTGCGCACGGGGCGTCCTTTTGCGGTGCTCCTGCTGGATCTCGACGGGCTGAAGAAAATCAACGATACCCATGGGCATCTGGTTGGCAGCCGCGCACTCTGCCGCGTTGCTGATATCTTGCGATTCTATTGCCGCGCCATTGATACAGCCGCGCGCTATGGCGGCGACGAATTCGCCGTGGTGCTGCCGGAAGCGCGCGATGATGAAGCCCAGCGCGTCGCTCAGCGCATCCGCGAAACCCTGGTTGCCGATCAGGAACAGCCACCCATCTCGGCGAGCATCGGCATTTCCATCTATCAAGGGGAAGGCGAGCGCGTGGAGAAACTGCTGGCGGAAGCTGACCAGAATCTCTACGAAGAAAAGGCGCGGCGGAAAGCCATCAGCAAACCTGCCGACGCTTCCCGCCGCCGCTTAAAGAAGGGCTAGACTCTCCGCCTATTTCGCAGGGTTGAAGGGCGCGAGTTGATCTGAAATCTTCGCTTTATCCCCCACCACGACGATGGTCATCTCCTCCGGCTTGATGTACTTTCCGGCCATTCTCTGAACGTCGGCAGCGGTCACCGCATTCACCTTGGGCACGTAGCTCTTCAGATAGTCCTCGCCGAGTCCCTGGAAATCGACGAATTGCAGTTGGCCGATCAGGGCCTGCCGGCTGGAATTCCGAATCACGAAAATCCCGGATAGATAGCTTTGAATTCCCTTCAATTCCAGGGCCGAAGGAGGTTCTTTCTGCAAGCGGTCAATCTCGCCAAAGATTTCCTTCAGTGAAGGGCCGGTGAATTGCGTGGTGACGTCGGCGTGCTGCGCCCAGTAGGCGGTGTGATAGTGGCGCGAGATTTCGCTGTAGGGCGAATAAGTGTAGCCCTTCTGCTCGCGAATGTTGGCGGTGATGCGGGAGTTGAACGAGCCGCCCAACAGGGCATTGGTTACTCCCAGGGGAATCGCATCAGGGCTGGCGGGCGGTGCGACCGGCAGGCCAGCGACCAGCGTGGATTGCGGGGCACCGGGCCGGTCGGTCAGATCCAGCACGTGATTCGGTTTGGGTGAGGGCACATTCTCCAACTTGGCCGGCCCTTTCGCCCAGTTCCCGAAGGTCTCGGCGATGGCTTTCTTGACGGCGGCCACATCAAATTTGCCCGCAACATAGATGTGCGAACGCTGTGCGCCAAAGTTCGCTTCGTAATACTCCTTCACATCCTGGAGCGTGAGCTTCTTCGCGTCGTCCTCGGTGGCCAGAATAGTGCCGTAGGGATGGTCGCCGTACAACAACTTCCGGAAACGAATCTCCGCGATGGTCTGCGGCTCGGAAAGCTGCAGCGCAATTTTCCGCTGCATGTCATTTTTCAGGCGCGCCACCTCGGATTCGGGAAAACGCGGATGTTGCAGAACGTCTCCCAGAAGCCGAACCGCGTCCGGTGCAAACTCCTGAAGCACATCCATGCCGAATTGGCTCTGATCCGAGCCCATGCTGACGTCCAGCGTGCTGCCCATGCGTGCAGCGTTTTCCGCGAGTTGCTGGGAAGTCAGTGTCGCCGTGCCCTCCTTGAAGAGATCGCCGACGAGATCGCAGACGCCGATGCGATCCCTGCGTTCATTCAGGCTGCCAGCATCTACGGCAATGCTCACAGTAGCTTTCGGAATGATCCCGTAAGGAACCAGAGTGACCTTCATCCCATTCGGCAACGCATACGTTTCGTTTGCCGGCAGATTGAAGGGTTTTGCCGGTACGCCTTCGGGCGGCGTTTGCTTTTGCGCATACGCCGGCGCCATTGCCAGGATCGTCCCCGCCAGAACCAGCACGCTCAATTGCAGGATTCTCTTTTTCATGTGCATTCTCCTGTCTTACCGGCTCTTCGCCGGCGTTCCGGCGGCGGCGGCTTGCCCGGGTTCGAGCAGCACGACAGTGCGGTTGGTGGGCCGCAGGTATTCCTGCGCGGTCTTCTGGAGAATCTCAGGAGTGACTTTGCGGAACTCGGAGACCAGCGAATTCACGCGCCCGGGATCATCGTCAAACAAGGCAAAGCTTGTCAGCAGGTCCATCAAGCCAAAGCCGCTGAATTCTCCCATGGTGTCGTAGAGATCGGAGCGAAGTTTGACCATCGCGCGGTCAAGGGTTTTTTGATCCACAGGCTTGCTGCGCAACGGCTCGACCACCGCGTCGATCGCGGACAGGACCGTCTCCGGTTTCGTAGTTGTGTCGAAGGTCAGGTTGGCCGATAAGAGCATCGGTCCCTGGTAGTCAAACATGTTTCCGAGGAGATTGATGCCGCCCTCGACGCTGTCTGTCAGGCCGCGCTTCTGCACGAGTTCCTGGCGAAACAGCGCGTCGTCTCCCTGAATCAGCATCTGCGCCAGCAGGCCCATGGCGTAATACTCCGGCGTGTTGCGCTCCGGCATGTGGTAGCCCACGGCGATGGCGGGTCGCGGCGCCAGGGGATCTTTGCGGTTCACCTGCTTCTCTTTTTCCTGCCGCGGCTCGGTCAGATCGGGTTGCGGCGGAAGCTGTGAAGCCTTGATCGGACCGAAATACTTTTCCACAAGCTTTTTTGCCTCGGCCGGCTCAAAGTCGCCGACGATGGCGAGCACGGCATTGTTCGGCGCGTAGTAGGTGTCGAAGAATTTCTTCACTTCCGGAAGCTTGGCTGCTTCGATATCGGTAAGATCGCCGTAAAAATTGTGCGCGTTGTACCAGTTGGAATTCGCGGCCATCGGCAGGTCAATCCAGGGAAAACCGCCATAGGGTGCGTTCAGGACGGCCTCCTTCACTTCGTTGCCGACCACACCTTGCTGATTCTTCAGGTTGTCATCCGTCACGGCCAGGCCGTTCATGCGGTCGGATTCCGCCCACAACACCGTCTCCAGCTTATTGGAAGGCATCACTTCAAAATAATTGGTGAAATCGAATCGCGTCGAGCCATTCAGGATGCCGCCGTTCGATTGCACCAGTTTGATGAACTCCATTTTGCCGAGATTCTGCGAGCCCTGGAACATCATGTGCTCGAACAAGTGCGCAAAGCCGGTGCGGTCCCGCGGCTCAATCCGGAAGCCGATGCGGTAGTACACACCAACGCAAACGGTTGGCGCCGTATGGTCTGGCGACAGAACCACGCGCAGGCCATTGGGCAGTTTGTAGTACTCGACCGGAACGTGAAACTCCTCCGGTGCGGCGGCGGCGCGCCGTGGCGCAGCGGCCACCAGAGTCAGGAGCAGCAGCGTCAACAGGCTGCAGGCGGCTCCTCTTTGATTTCCTTGCATAAATCCTCCTAGCCAGACGGGTACAAAAGCGATGTGGACAAACTTCAAGTGTCATTCCCTACCATGAAAAGGACGCATTTCCCATGGGAAAGTTTCGCGGAAATTGCCGAGCCCCCTAGTATACCCTGCGATTCTGCCATTCTGACCAATCCGGGCTCACGGGCAACGCCCCTTCTGACGCCACCTCATGCCAGGGTACCAGCGTTCGCTTGGGGCTATCTCATTTCGGGGGGACCGTGTTAACCACTCTCAGCGCTTGTCTCCCTTGGCTTTCTTCTGTGTCGTCCTAGCCGTTTCTTCCTTAGCCCGCTTTATTCGCGAAGGGCAATTGAGTGAAGAGTTTTTGTACGAGCGCGACAATGGGCGAATCGTGGAGGAGTTTGGCTGAACCGGAGAACTGATTCCAATGTGCTTAGCAAGG
>Ga0182011_10002885_pt1 | contig 14345 bp, 7 predicted proteins | sample 711E1DmetaG_FD_120481 | JGI IMG/M metagenome (GOLD analysis project Ga0182011, IMG submission 120481) | Permafrost microbial communities from Stordalen Mire, Sweden - 711E1D metaG | ecosystem: Environmental > Terrestrial > Soil > Wetlands > Permafrost | place: Sweden: Stordalen | collected... | reverse complement strand
ACAGGGATGGATGATCGATGACAACGAGAAAGACAGTTGCGCTGATTGCGGCGGTGACAATCATTCCGTTTGCCGCCAGGCACGCCGCGAGTGCTTCCATTGTATCCTACACGAAAGATCCTGACGGGATCACATTCAAATTGGACAGGGGTACGATGAAGGTGAAAATCTGTAAAGACGACATTGTTGAGGTGAAGTACACAACTTTGCCGGATATGCCATCAAAACATTCACTGGTGGTAACCAGCGAATGGGCGGCGACACCGAAATTTGAAGTTGCTGAACGCCCCGATGAGATCATCATCTCTACAGGCAGGATAAGGATCAAGGTGAACAGGTCGACAAATTCGATCAGATACACCGATCTGAACGACGTGACGATTCTTGCCGAGGATGATTCCGGCGGAAAGAAGATGGTGGCGGACACGGTTGCAGGTATTATCACGCACGATTGCGAAACAGGGTTTCTATCACCCGCAAACGAATCCCTCTTTGGACTGGGATGTCATCCCGAGGATTCTCTGGCGATGAATTACAAGGGCCGTAACCAGGATCTGGCAATCAGGTATATGACAGGAGCCATACCTGTTCTCCTGTCAAACAGGGGCTACGGGCTTATGTGGGATAATTACTCGGCATCGAACTTTTACGGTGCCGAAGCGGATAGTACAAAATACAGGTATGTGTCGGAAAGCGGCGATATGGTTGACTATTACTTTTTCTACGGGCCGGAGTTCGATCACATTATTTCCCTTTACCGCGCTGCGACGGGACAGGCTCCCATGTTTCCAAAATGGTCTTTTGGGCTTTTCCAGTCGCAGGACAGGTACAGAAGCCAGGCGGAGGTGTTATCGGTAAAAGATGGTTACCGGAAGAACAATATCCCCGTTGACTGTATTGTTCAGGATTGGTTCTACTGGGAGCCCGACGTCATCGGCTCGCACGTCATGTGGCCCGAACGTTATCCCGATCCGAAGGCGATGGTTGATGAATTGCATCGGGCGAATGTCCATGCAATGATCTCCATCTGGCCCGTTTTTGCCAAAGGGACCAGAAACTATGATGCGATGTCACATGCGGGGAACTTAACCACGATTCTGTGGGACAATGTCATGACGCACACGTTCGACAGTTATTACGATGCTCACAGCCCGAAAGCCCGGGAGATGTACTGGCAGCAGGCCAGAGATAGCCTGATAGCACCCGGCGGATGGGATGCCTGGTGGGTGGATCAATGCGAGCCGGACAACGGCAATCTCCTGGATGCAAGAAGACAGAGCATGTTTGCCACCGGCAGGGGGATCGATTATTTCAACACCTATTCCCTGGAGCACTCGACCGGTTTATACAAAAACTGGAGGACTGACGTCGCCGGGAAACGGGCGTTCTTCCTCATCCGTCAGGCCTTTGCCGGACAACAGCGGAATGCCACGACCCTGTGGTCGTCAGACATCATGTGTACGTTCGATGCGTACAAAATTCAGGTACCGCAGGCCATCAATGCCTGTGCATCGGGTATACCGTACTGGACGTCGGATATCGGCGGGTATCACTACCACTGGACGCCCCCCGATTGGTCGACTCCCGCCAACAGGGAGCTGTTCACACGCTGGTTCCAGTTCGGCGTATTCTGTCCGGTATTCAGAATACACGGGAAAGGCGAGAGGGCGCTGTTTTCAGAAAACTGGGACGCAAAAACCAAAGAAATACTCCTGAAGTACGACAACCTGCGTTATCGACTTATGCCGTACATCTATTCACTTTCATGGAAAGTGACGAGTGAATCCTACACGATGATGCGCGCGCTCGCATTTGATTTCCGGACGGATCCCTCTATCAATGACATCCGTGACCAGTACATGTTCGGCCCCGCATTTCTGGTAAACCCTGTAACCGAGCCGACGCATTGGTTCTATTACGGAGCCGCTGTTGAACAAAAGAGAGCAGTGTACCTTCCGAAAGGGGCTGACTGGTTCGATTTCTGGACAGGCAATTTCTTCCGGGGGGGGCAGACTATTCACGTACCTGCACCGATAGAGATTCTGCCTCTGTACGTCAGAGCCGGTTCGATAGTCCCGATGGGTCCGTTTCTCCAGTATGCCACCGAAAAACCCGCCGATCCGATCGAATTGCGGATTTATCCGGGAGCCGATGGAGAATTCACCCTGTACGAAGATGAAAACGATAACTACAATTATGAAAAGGGATCATTCGCGACGATTAACATCCGGTGGGACGAAAAGAGGAATACGCTTACCATCGGCGGCCGTCACGGGAAATTCCCGGGCATGTTGAGTCACAGGACTTTCCGCGTGACCTGGGTTGGACGATTTCACGGAGTCGGGGGGGATCCGGAGAACCGTGTTGACGCCACGGTGTCGTACACCGGGAAGAGAATCGAAATCAAACGGACTACCGGCAAAGATCTCAAATGAACAAACAGGCCTTTCTCACCGTACTCTTCTCTGTTTTCTTCCTCACGGTACAGTGTTCTCCTGTCGACGCGCAGGTGACAACGATCAGGAACGGCGTGGTGCTGGATGCCGGCACTCTCCATTTGAGGGCTCAGTTCTACGCCGGCCGCATTCTCAGGGTCACAAAATGGACATCGGGAGGTACTCCCGGCAAAGTGAGTCTCTCTGTCATCAGAGACAGCGTCCCTGATCTGGGGATTACTATCAATGAATCCGGTGATGCAGTGAGCCTCAAATCGCCGGCAATGTCCGCCAGAATCTCGAAGACAACCGGCAACGTTGAGTTCCTGGCGGCCAATGACAGCACCATGCTGAAGGAGAGCGGTACGCCGTCGTTCGTCCCGGTTGTCTATTACTCAGATTCCGGCTACACGGTTCAACAGAGTTTTCAGCTCGATCCCCGCGAAGGGGTGTACGGTCTCGGCGAACAAGTCGAGGGGTATATGAACTTCCGGGGGAAAAGAATTGTACTCGCGCAGGCGAACGTCGGGGCGGCCAACTCATTCCTCGTATCGACGAAGAATTATGGCATTCTCTGGGATAACTATTCAAAGACCGTTTTTGAGGACAATGCTGACGGGGCTTCGTTCTGGTCCGATATCGCGGACAACATCGACTACTATGTTGTCTGCGGGAAGGATATGGACGGCGTGATATCCGGTTATCGCACGCTGACCGGGAAAGCTCCCCTGTACGGCAGGTGGGCGTACGGCTACTGGCAAAGCAAGGAGCATTACCGGACGCAGGATGAGGTTCTGAGCGTCGCGAAGAAGTACCGTGCGCTGAATATGCCCATCGATAACATCATCCAGGACTGGGATTACTGGAATGGCGCGAAAAACTGGAGCGGAATGTTCTTCGACAGGACGCTCTTCCCCCGGCCGAAAGAGATGTGCGATGAGCTTCACAGGATGAATTTCCACATCATCATATCCATCTGGCCGGCGCTCGGTCCGGCGACGCCGATCTATGCCGACATGGCGAAAGCGGGGTTCCTTTATCCGCCGGTCGGGTGGGGCGGCTTCAAGTACTACGATGCATACAATCCTGCGGCAAACAGGCTCTACTGGCGCTATCTGAAGGAAGGGCTGTATTCGAAGGGCCTCGACGGGTGGTGGATTGACTCCACCGAGCCCGATGTGATCAACGCCAATACAAACGAATCCAGCGAGTACGAGCTGAAAAAAATGGGGCGCAACCATCTTGGCTCATGGGCGCGGTATCTCAATTCGTACTCGCTGGCAATGACTGACGCCCTCTACAGGGACTGGCGGGAGGAAACTTCCGATCGGCGCGCGTACATCCTCACCCGATCGACATTCGCGGGCCAGCAACGTAATGCAGCGACAACGTGGTCGGGTGACATCGGTGCAAACTGGGAGATTTATCGTAAACAGATTGCAGCCGGAATCAATCACTGTATGTCGGGCATTCCGTACTGGACATTTGATATCGGTGCGTTTGTCCTGGGCTCCTATGGGGGCGTATTCATACAGGGAGGTAAAGATCCCGCCTATCAGGAGCTCTATGCACGCATGTTTCAATTCGGCGCCTTCTGCCCGATTTTCCGCTCACACGGCTCGGAGACCCCGCGCGAGATATGGGAAATGGGTGAATTCTCGAAACCCATCCTTGCGATCGATAACCTCCGGTACCGGTTACTCCCCTATATCTACTCCCTGGCGTGGATGGTCACGGATGGAGATTACACGATCATGCGGGGACTTCCGATGGACTTCGCCGCTGACGCAAAGACGCAATCGATCAACGATCAGTTTATGTTCGGTCCTTCGATGATGGTATGCCCGGTGACGGAGTACATGTATCATCGTCCGCCGGAATCGACCGTCCTCGTCGGACCGGAATATTTCAAAACACCCGGCGGTGCGCCCGGCCTGCTCGCGAGATATTACAAAGACCCGGCGCGCAAATCCCCGGGGAAGGAACAGATCGACCCGGACATTGACTTCACCTGGTACACAGGCCGCCCGGAATACCTCACCGATTCCGCGTATGCGGCCACGTGGCGGGGGAAACTCGTTCCAAAAGAATCCGGCAAACACCAGTTCCATCTGATAAGCTACGATGCGAAGCGCATCATCCTGAACGGCGACACCCTGCGGATGGCGTATTCGAGTGTTGAACAGTATACGGTCCCGGTTGAGCTGGAGAAGGGGAAAGAGTATGACTTTGTCCTTGAGACGGAAAACAGATCGACGGGGGCCGCCAGAATGCGTCTCTTCTGGAAGACGCCCGCTATCTTTGCCGCGGAACAGCTGCAGCAGCACAAAGAGAAGGTGCGGAAGGTCTACCTTCCTGCGGAGAGTGTCTGGCACGATTTCTGGACGGGACAAAGATTTGCGGGGGACACCACAATAACAACCGATGCCCCGATCGAGAAAATTCCCCTGTTCATAAAAGCGGGTTCAATTATCCCGATGGGGCCGTTCCTGCAGTACTCGACCGAAAAGCCGGCCGATCCGATCGAGCTGAGGATTTATCCGGGTGCCGACGGACAATTCACTCTTTACGAGGACGAAAACGACAATTACAATTACGAAAAGGGGACCTGTGCCACTATCACGTTTTCCTGGAATGATCTGCGCAGAACGTTGACAATTGCGGATCGCCGGGGAAACTATCCCGGCATGCTGCAAACGCGGGCGTTCAATATTGTCCTGGTGCGCGATAACCACGGGACCGGAATTGCGATTTGCCCGAAACCGGATAGAACGACGACGTACGCAGGCAGGAAGCTGGAAATAAAACTGTAAGACGCACACCGGAAGCGAATATGACAGATGCACGACAAACATTCGACACAAAACCAGGTCCAAATCCCATGACACATACGGCCGCACGATTGCTGCTCCTTCTCGCGCTCAGCTCTTCAGTACTTTCCGCGCAAAAGAACCGGGACTTTGAACTAACGTCGCCCGATAGTGCCATCAGCGTGAAGGTCGAGGCTGGAGCGAAACTTCAATGGTCAGTACGGCTGAGAGGGGAACAGATTGTTGCTCCTTCAATAATGTCGTTGATACTGGAGGGGGGGGATACGCTGGGTGATAACGCAACAATCACATCCGCCGATAGAGAAAAGATCCGCAGCGCATTCGCCGGCATAAACTACATAAAAGCGCGCATACCGGATGAGTATAACCAGCTCACGATCAATTGCAAGAATGGATTTGGCGTGGTGTTCAGGGTGTATAATGATGCGGTTGCCTACCGGTACTTTACAAAGAAAAAAGGAGAGATCATCGTACGAAATGAAGAAGCCAACTTCAATTTCACCGATGATCATAAAGCGTTTCTCCCGTATATGTGGGACTACCGGGGGGGTAAGATTTTCAACTCATCGTTTGAAGCCCTCTACAGAGAGATCACTATCTCCCGGTTCCTGAGTGATTCGCTGGCCTTCCTTCCCGCGCTGGTCGATGTGGGCAATAATGTCAAAGTTGTGATTCTGGAAGCAGATCTCGAAGACTATCCCGGTATGTACCTGGACGTCAATCGCACCCGCAAAGGGTTTACCGGTGTGTACGCGCCATATCCGCTGGAGGCGACGCTGGGCGGGTTCGGAGGCATCAATTACGTTCCTACGAAAAGAGCCGACTATATAGCGAAAACCAGAGGGACGCGCAATTTCCCCTGGCGGGCGATTGCCATCAGTCGCAGCGACAGAGAATTGTTGAATAATGACATAGTGCAGAAACTGGCATCGCCCCCGAGAATCAACGACATCTCATGGATCAAGCCGGGCCAGGTCGCCTGGGATTGGTGGAACAATTGGAACATCTCTCACGTGGATTTCAAGGCCGGCATCAACACGCCGACCTACAAGTACTATATTGATTTTGCCGCCGCCAACAAGATCCCGTACATCATTATGGACGGAGGCTGGTCGGAGGGGTTGGATCTCACCAAAGTGGTCCCCGCGATCAATCTTCAGGAAATTCTGGCTTATGGCAAACAGAAAGGTGTGGATGTGATTCTGTGGGCCTCATGGTATGCGGTGACGCAGCAGATGAATACTGTGTTTCCTTTGTATGCAAAAATGGGCGTGAAGGGTTTCAAGATCGATTTTGTCGACCGCGACGACCAGATAGCAGTGGCTTCTCTCTATGAAATAGCCGTGAAGGCGGCGGAGAATCATTTACTCGTCGACTACCACGGTGTATTCAAGCCCACCGGCCTGCAACGGACGTACCCCAATGTTGTGGGTTATGAGGGGGTGAAAGGATTGGAGAACTATAAATGGGCGGTGGAGGATCAGCCCCGTTACGTTGTCAGCATTCCTTATATCCGCATGATGGCGGGTCCGATGGATTATACGCCCGGCGCCATGAGAAACGCCGTCAGGGCCAACTACAGGCCTATAAACGATAATCCCATGAGCCAGGGTACCCGCTGCCAGCAGCTGGCAATGTACGTTGTCTTTGAGGCGCCCCTTCAAATGCTGTCGGACAATCCCACGACGTATATGAAAGAACAGGAGTGCACGGATTTCATCACGAAGGTTCCCACGACATTTGATGAAACCGTACCGCTGGATGGAAAGGTCGGAGAGTACGTGGCTCTTGCCCGCAGAAAAGGAGACACATGGTACGTGGGGGCGATGAGCAACTGGGACGCACGGGAGTGCACGCTTGACCTCTCATTTCTGGGGAAGGGAACGTATCAGGCGACGGTGTTCAAAGACGGCATCAATGCGGACCGCGATGGGACCGATTACAGGAAGGAAGTGATCACGGTCTCAATGGAGCATCCATTGAATATTCATCTTGCGCCGGGTGGAGGTTGGGCCGCAAGAATTGAAAAAGTACAATGAACGCCACAGAGGAGAGAACATGAAATACGGCTTTTTTGACGACAAACAGCGCGAATATGTTATCACCAGGCCGGATACGCCTCTCCCCTGGATCAATTATCTCGGCTGCGAGGCGTATTTCGGGTTAATCTCCAATACGGCAGGGGGATACTCATTTTATCGCGATGCCCGTCTGCGTCGCCTGACGCGTTATCGATACAACAATGCACCGTTCGATTTCGGCGGGCGGTACATCTACGTGCGGGACAACGATACCGGCAGGTTCTGGTCCCCCTCCTGGGAGCCCACGCAGGACAAATTGGAGAAATACTCCTGCCGGCACGGAATGGGATACAGCATCATCGGTTCGACATTTGAACGGATCCGGGCGGAGACACTCTACTTCGTCCCGCTCGGCGAAAACCTCGAGGTATGGCAGGTCACACTCACCAACGAAGGGAAGAAGACCCGGCGGCTCTCCCTGTTTTCGTCTGTCGAGTTCTGCCTGTGGGATGCACAGGATGACTCGACGAACTTCCAGCGGAATTTCTCCACCGGCCAGGTTGAGATCGACCGGGGGGTGATATACCACAAGACGGAGTACAGGGAACGCCGGAACCATTTCGCGTATTTTGCGTGCTCCGAAAAACTGGCAGGGTATGATACGCAGCGCGATGTCTTTCTGGGCTCCTACAGGGGCTGGGACAGGCCGGCTGCGGTTGTGCGCGGACGTTCATTCAATTCAGTGGCAAACGGATGGGCCCCCATCGGCTCGCACCACGTCAGGGTGAGCCTCAAACCCGGCGAATCTCGCCGTGTGATTTTCGTCCTCGGCTACCATGAGAACCCCGTGGACGACAAGTTCGATCCCCCGGGCTCGCAGACAATCAACAAGCGCACCGTGAAGCCCGTGATCGCGAAGTATCTGGATCCTGCAGTGGTGTCAGCCGCGTTCGAATCGCTCCGCGGGTACTGGGACCGGCTGCTGGGTCTCTATCAGGCGAAAACGCCGGACCAGCACGCAAACCGGATGGTGAACATATGGAACGCGTACCAGTGCATGGCGACGTTTAACATGTCCCGCTCCGCCTCATTCTATGAATCGGGAATCGGCCGGGGGCTCGGATTCCGGGATTCTACGCAGGATCTCCTGGGGTTCGTGCACATGGTCCCGGAGCGTGCCCGGGAGCGCATTCTCGATCTCGCGGCCACGCAGCTCGAGAGCGGCGGCGCATACCACCAGTACCAGCCGCTGACGAAAAGGGGGAACAATGATGTCGGCAGCAATTTTAATGACGATCCCCTCTGGTTGATCGTCGGGGTCGCCGCATATCTCAAAGAGACGGGGGACTGGGCAATTCTGGATGCGCCCGTTCAGTACGACAACAGGCCCGGGAGCGAAACACCCCTCTTCGAACACATGCAGCGGAGTCTCAGGTACACCCTCGATCGGCTCGGGCCGCACAAACTCCCGCTCATCGGGCGCGCTGATTGGAATGACTGTCTCAACCTGAATTGTTTCTCCGAGACGCCAGGCGAGTCCTTTCAGACCACCACAAACAAGGATGGGAAGGTCGCGGAATCCGTCTTCATCGCCGGCCTGTTCGTCCTGGCCGCCCGGGAGCTGGCGGAGATCGCGCTCCGGCGCCGGCTGGCTTCCGAAGCCGGGGAGTACCGCGATGCGGCGGGGCGCATGGAGGAGACCGTGCGAGCTCACGGTTGGGACGGCCAGTGGTTCCTCCGCGCGTACGACGATTCCGGAAAGAAAATAGGATCACGGGAGTGCGAGGAGGGGAAAATATTCATAGAGACGCAGGGATTCTGCGTCCTCGCGGGGATCGGCATTGCGGACGGCATGGCGCGGAAAGCGCTCCACGCGGTGGGTGAACACCTCGCGACCCGGCACGGGATCATGCTGCAGCAGCCGGCCTTTTCGAAATACTATCTGAACCTGGGGGAGATCTCCTCGTACCCGCCGGGGTACAAGGAAAACGCGGGCATATTCTGCCACAACAACCCGTGGGTCATGATCGCCGAGACGATGCTGGGGGAGGGAGACCGCGCGTTTGATTATTATCTCCGGATCAATCCCTCCGCCCGTGAGAAGATCAGCGCCGTGCACAGGTGCGAGCCGTATGTCTACGCGCAGATGATCGCCGGGAAGGACGCCCCGACGCACGGGGAAGCGAAAAACTCCTGGCTTACGGGGACCGCCGCGTGGAATTACTACGCGATCACCCAGTTCATACTCGGGATCCGGCCGATATATGAAGGGCTCATGGTTGCTCCTGTCGTCCCTTCGACGTGGAAGGGTTTCTCTGTGAGCCGTCTCTTCCGCGGAGTCCGCTACGACATCTCGGTGGTCCGGCAGGGGAAGGGAAACAGGGTGGCCATGAGCATCGACGGGAAGGGGTTCGCCGGGAACGTCATCCCCGCTCCCCCGTCCGGTGTCACGAGTGTATCGGTCCGGGTCGAGTTGCGTTGAGAAGGGGCAGGTGGACCTCCTGTCACCGGTTCACGGTTGTGCACAGGCCGGCAGGCGGTCACCGGGTCTGATGCGGTTCAGGTCCGGTTCGTCCCCGCCTCGAACGCCGCGATGAGTCCATCCATCATGGAGTCTGTCTTTTCGGATGTGTAATGGTCCAGAGCGACGTTCCGTCGCGATGGACGATGATCTTCTTTCCTTTCTTCATCCTGTCGATGATCGTGTGTTCCGTCCACCCGCCGATGGCGACCGGGATGACCGTGTCGTACGTCAGTGAAGGACGGACGATGGTCATGGGAAAACCCTCATTGTCGTTTATCAAGTGACATGCCTCTCGCACAGTGTAAACAGACCGGCCCCGGCGACATTATCATTTTGATAAAACACGATCACAACGGTAATTTTCCAGAGCGAGAGTTTGTCCGTATTGGTCGAATTCCTCTGGATTTTGACTGTCCTGAGGATGTCGATTCTGGCATTATTAGTGTACTCTAATTCACGTCAAGTCACCGTTCATTCTCCTCCGCATCCCACAATTCTTTATCGAGGTCTTCAGTGAAGGCGCCGGTTATCAAAGCCGCTCTCTGTCTCGTGATGTTATGCCTGACTCACGATGTCCGCGCCCAGGAACACGATGCCGCAATGACAGGAAAGTCCCGGCAGAAGAAGATTCACAGCTGGTGGGACGAAAGACACCCGGGCGAGTCCCTCAACAGTCCCCTGTCCAGAAAGCTTCCGCTGATATCGGTCAGGGGAAACAGGTTCGTCGATCCCGGGGGGAATGTCGTCCTCTTCAGGGGGCTCTCGATCGCTGATCCGGACAAGATCGAGAGCCAGGGGCACTGGAGCAGGCAACTCTTCTCGCGTGTAAAAGAGATGGGGGCGCACCTGGTGCGCATTCCGGTCCATCCGGTCGCATGGCGTGAGCGGACTCCCGCGCAGTATCTCGCATTGCTCGATTCTGCGGTGGAATGGTGCACGGACCTCGGGATGTATGTCATCATTGACTGGCATTCGATAGGCAATCTGAAGAACGGGCTCTTTCAGGATCCTATGTACAATACCTCGATGGCTGAGACATTCGCGTTCTGGCGCACGATCGCCAGACATTTCAAGGGACACAACACAGCCGCGTTTTACGAGCTTTTCAATGAGCCGACCCTGTACTTCAACCAGCTCGGACGGATGTCCTGGGACGAGTGGAAGAGAACAAACGAAGACCTGATCAGCGTGATTCGCGCATTCGACAGGGAGAAGATCCCCCTGGTCGCAGGCTTCGATTGGGCGTACGATCTTACCCCCCTCCGGATCAACCCTGTGGAGGAGGAGGGGATCGCCTACGTGACGCACCCGTATCCGCACAAACGGACACAACCATGGGAGCCGAAATGGGAAGAGGATTTCGGATTTGCGGCCGATCAATTCCCCGTCATCGCGACCGAAATAGGGTTTACAAACGGCAGGGGAGGGATGGCAGATAACGAAGCGTACGGCAAAGCGATCGTGGGCTATCTGGAAGGGAGGGGGATAAGCTGGGTCGCGTGGGTGTTCGACCCGGAGTGGACCCCGTCGATGATAAACTCCTGGAATACATACGCGCTGACGGAAAGCGGTGAGTTTTTCAAGGGGGCCATGCAGGCCAAACCGCACGGATCGGAGTGACCCGTGGAAGACACCCCCGGTCTGACGGCGCTGGCGAAGATGATCGACCATTCTCTGCTCCATCCGACGATGACGGATGAAGAGATCGCGGCCGGGTGCACGCTCGCGAAGCGCTATGCGGTGGCGACGGCATGCGTGAAACCGTATGCGATCCGGCTCGCCGGAACTGTGCTGGAGGGCTCCGGTGTGGGGATTTGCGCAGTTATCGCTTTCCCGCATGGTAACAGCACGACGTCGATGAAGGTCCGGGAAGCCGAAGAGGCGGTGCTCAGCGGCGCCGGTGAGATCGATATGGTTGTGAATATCGGCAGGGTGCTGGGGAGCGATTGGGACTATGTTGCCGCGGAGATCGGGGCGGTCAATAGCGTCGTTACGGGTCATCAAGCCCTGCTCAAAGTGATTTTCGAAAACGATTTTCTTGAAGACACGCACATTGTCAGACTCTGCGAGCTGTGCGCGGAGCGGAATGTGGCATTTGTCAAGACCTCCACAGGCTACGGGTTCGTGAAGCAACCGGGTGGGATGTACGCGTATAAAGGGGCGACAGACCACCATCTCCGGTTGATGCGGGCGAATTGTCCCGCCGGCATTGGGATAAAGGCGGCGGGCGGCATACGGACGCTGGATGACCTGCTGCGTGTACGCCGGCTTGGTGTGAGCAGGATCGGAGCCACGGCAACGGAAAGCATACTGGAGGAGGCACGCAGGCGTGGCTTTCCGGCCTGAAGACCCCCCTCCTCCCTCCCTCACGAGGTGGTTGATGTGCAAGTCCCTTCTTTTCCCGATGGCGTTCCTTCTGGCGTCTCACGCAGCTTCCACAGGCCAGACCGGACCGCCGGCATCCGGACTGAAGCTTAATGATGCGGGGTACTATGAACGGCCGGGGCTGAATGTCATGGTATTTGATGACTTCTACCCGGAAGGCCACCAGGGGGGGGTGACAATCGTCCAGTGCGGCCGGCGGGTGGCAGCCAACGGAGATGTCCGCCTTGAACCCGCCCCGGGACAGTGGTCCCCCGTTCCCCGTGTCGGACAAAGAACGATCAACAGGGAACGCGGAACGGTCACCGTCACACTCTGGTACCCGGATTCGAGCAAGGATCGGAGGGGATTCAATCCGATCAGCTATCCGGACCTTGCCTTCAGGTATTCGATCACGACGGAACCCGCGGGGGACGGGATACGAATCATCGTGAGCCTGGAAAAAGCCCTGCCGGAGAAGTGGGCAAACAGCGTTGGATTCAACCTTGAGCTCTTTCCGGGTCAGCTTTTCGGCGAACACTTTGTCATGGATGGCAGAGCAGGCATATTCCCCCGGCAGGCAAACGGCCCGATGCTTGCGGACAGTAACGGAGACGTCCGGATCGTGCCCCTGGCCGCCGGACGGAATCTGGTCGTGGCGCCGGGGAATGAAGAAAAGGAAATGACAATTGTCAGCGACAGGGGGGATCTGGAGCTGCTCGACGGGAGAGGTCTGTACAATAACGGCTGGTTTGTGCTCCGCTCGAAGATTCCGGCGGGAACGGTCGGGAACATGGTGGAATGGGTCATAACTCCCAGGGTGAAACCCGGGTGGAGGTCGGCACCGGCCATACAGGTCTCGCAGGTGGGGTATCACCCGAAACAGGCAAAATGTGCGGTTATCGAGCTGGACAAATCAACCGACGCATTTGAGCCGGTCGAGTTGATACGGATCGATCAGGATTCCCAGAGAGTGGTGAAAAAGGATCCTGACCCGAAACCCTGGGGAAGATTCCTCCGGTACAGGTATGTGCGCTTCGACTTCAGTGATGTGAGGCGGGAGGGAATATACAGGGTGAGATACGGCAACGTCGCATCGAATGAGTTTGAGATCCGGGACGACGTGTTTGCCAGGCATGTCTGGCAGCCGACGCTCGAGTATTTCCTGCCGGTGCAGATGTGCCACATGAGGATTAATGACAGGTACAAGGTTTGGCATGGTCTCTGCCACATGGACGATGCGCTCATGGCGCCGGTGAACCACAACCATTTCGACGGGTACAGGCAGCAGGAGTCGACGTTGACGACGTTCCGCCCGGGCGAGCACATTCCCGGTGTGAACATCGGCGGGTGGCATGACGCGGGTGACTACGATCTCCGGGTGGAGTCCCAGGCCGAAACGGTCTACAAACTGTCGCTCGCCTATGAGTTCTTCGGAGATGATTACGATGCGACATCGATCGACGAGGAGACGAGAGTCGTCGAGATGCACAGGCCTGATGGCAAGGCGGACATCCTTCAACAGATTGAACACGGGCTTCTGAGCATCATCGGGGGGTACGAATCCCTGGGGAGGCTGTACAGGGGAGTGATCTGTCCCACGCTCCGCCAGTATGTGCACCTCGGCGACGCGGAGACGATGACGGACAACATCATCTACGACGCGCACGGGGAGGATCCCATCCTGCACCGGCCTCTCCCTGCGGATGACCGGTGGCTGTTTACGGAAAAGAACCCCGCGAGAGAGCTGTATGTCGCACAGACCCTGGCCGCGGCCGGCAGGGTGATGTCGGGAGTGAACCCTGTCCTGTCCGCGAAATCCCTGAGGATCGCGGAGGAGCTTTACCGGAGGAACCTGTCACGTCCGGCGGGTGAGAGGCTGAACACCGCAGGGGAGCTGTATCTGTCCACATCAAAGCAGGAATATGCGGCACTCCTCCTCGGGAACGCAGATCTGATCGGCGAGAGGATTGAGCACAGCAGTGAATTCATCGGACGGGTCGTCGTGAAGCTCGGTAACGCGGCGTTTACCGGGAGGATCGAACGCGGTGTGACGGACTACGCCCGGAAGGTCCGGGAGCTGGAGAAGGAGAACCCGTACGGAGTTCCGTATGAGCCGCAGATATGGGGGGCGGGGTGGGGGATCCAATCGTTCGGAGTGCGACAGCTGTTT
>Ga0182011_10002880_pt1 | contig 14353 bp, 13 predicted proteins | sample 711E1DmetaG_FD_120481 | JGI IMG/M metagenome (GOLD analysis project Ga0182011, IMG submission 120481) | Permafrost microbial communities from Stordalen Mire, Sweden - 711E1D metaG | ecosystem: Environmental > Terrestrial > Soil > Wetlands > Permafrost | place: Sweden: Stordalen | collected... | reverse complement strand
CCGCCCTCGCCGCAGCCCAAGCAGTAGTAAAGCTTCTCCACCGGATCGACCGAGAACGACGGCGTCTTCTCTTGGTGGAAGGGGCACAAGCCGCTGAAGTTGCGTCCGGCCTTCTTGAGCTGCGTGTGCAGGCCGACGATCTCGACCATGTCGGCGGCGGCCACGACGGCCTCGATGCTGGCTTTGGCGATGCGCGCCACGCCCTACTCCTTGCCCTGCTTGTCGCGCTTGGCAGGCCGTCTGCTGTGATCCGAGGCCGACCGGCTGGCCAGAAAGCGCAGGCCGGCACGCTGCCGGCGGCGCCGGCGCCGCGGCTCCCTGCGGGCGCGCTCGGCGACCGCGTAGTGGTAGCCCAGCCGGTCGTAGACGTAGACCAGCCCGACGACGATAGCGGGCAGCCACAGCATGTAGACGAGCACCAAGATGATGATGAGGCCGCTGCCCCGGCCCACGTCGCCGGGCACCCGCAACGTATGGTACCAGCCCAAGGAGACGGCAAGCGCCGCCGGCAGCGCCGCCAGGGCTGCCGCCGCCAGCGTGAACACGGCAAAGAGCAGCCCGCGCGTCCGGCGAGCGACCTTCATCTCGGCGGCGCCGTGGCGGACGGCGCCTCGGCGCTCCCGTCGAGGAAGCGCGCCATGAGCATGTCGTCGAGGGCGCGGCCCTCACGCATGAACTGACGGCGGCGCACGCCCTCGGTCACGAAGCCGTGCCGTTCGTAGAAGGCGATCGCGCGCCGGTTGTGCGGAAACACGCTGAGCGTCACCTTCATGAAGCCTCGCGCGCGCGCCCAAGTGAGCGCCTTCTCGAGCAAGGCCGTACCCACGCCGGCACCGCGCACGTCGGCGGCCACCGACATCCCCAAGACCACCACGCGAGCCGAGGCGCCATGCGGATCGGGCCGCAGACCGAGATTGCCCACCAGGCGCCCCTCGAGAGTCGCCGCGAGCAGCAGCGACGCCGGGTCTGTCTGAGCCTGCGCAATGAGCTGCTTCCACTCATTCCCGGCCCTCTGCCCGGACACCATGAGCAGCCAAGTCTCAGGCTCGGCGGCCACGGCGTCCACGAGCTGCGCCAGCTCGTCGGCGTCGCCGGGAGTGGCCGACCGAACGTCCACCACGCGTCCATCGCGCAGTGTGAACCGCTGCGTGTCACGCAGGACCGCCACACTCCCCCCAGACCTGGGCGCCGGCTACTTCTCGAGCCTGGCTCCGCTGGCTTCTTCTATGGCCGCCTGCGCCGCCGCGAGACGGGCCACCGGGATGCGGAACGGCGAGCATGACACATAGTTCATGCCCACCCGGTGGCAGAACTTGACCGTGGCGGGGTCGCCGCCCTGCTCGCCGCAGATGCCCACCTTGAGGTCGGCGCGCGTGCTACGACCCCGCGCGACACCCATCTCCACGAGCTGGCCGACGCCGGCTTGGTCGAGGGTCTCGAACGGATCGGCGGGCCAGATGTCATTGCTCAAGTACAGGGGCAGGAACTTGCCGGCGTCGTCGCGTGAGATGCCCAGCGTCATCTGCGTGAGGTCGTTGGTGCCGAAGCTGAAGAACTCGGCCACACCGGCGATCTCGTCGGCCGTGAGGGCGGCCCGCGGCACCTCGATCATGGTGCCCACCATGTAGGCGACACGCACGCCCTGCTCGGCGAAGACCTGCTCGGCCACGGCACGCACCTGCGCGTCCTGGTTCTCGAGCTCCTTCCGGGTGCCCACCAGCGGGATCATGATCTCGGGGTGCACGTCGAGGCCGTCCTTCTTGACGATGCAGGCGGCCTCCAGGATGGCGCGCGCCTGCATGCGCGTGATCTCGGGAAAGGCGATGCCCAAGCGACAGCCGCGGTGACCGAGCATCGGGTTGGCCTCGCGCAGGTCCTCGACCTTGGCGGCCACGACCGCAGCCGTGACTCCCATCTGGCGCGCCAGCTCCTCTTGCTCCGCGGCGCTATGCGGCAGGAACTCGTGCAGCGGCGGGTCGAGCGTACGGATGGTCACCGGGCGCTCGCCCATGGCGCGGAAGATGCCCACGAAGTCCTCACGCTGCATGGGCAGCAGCTTGGCGAGCGCCTGTTCGCGACGCTCGACGTCTTCGGCCAGGATCATCTCGCGCACGGCGATGATGCGTTCGCCGCCGAAGAACATGTGCTCGGTGCGGCAGAGGCCGATGCCTTGCGCACCGAAGGCGATGGCATTGGCCGACTGGTCGGGCTGATCGGCGTTGGCGCGCACGAGCAGCTTGCGCCGCTTGTCGGCCCACTCCATCATGTGGGCGTAGTGACCGTACGCTTCTGACTTCGCCGGCTCGAGCGACCGCTCGATGAGTACCTGCAGCACCTCAGACGGCCGCGTCTCCAGCTTGCCGAGGATCGCCTCGCCGGTGAAGCCGTCGATGGAGAGCCAGTCGCCCTCCTTGACCACGCGGCCGTCCACGGTGAGGGTGCGCGCCACGTAGTCGATGTCGAGCGCCTCGCAGCCCACCACGCAGACCTTGCCCATCTGACGACCCACCAGGGCCGCGTGCGAGGTCATGCCGCCGCGCGCCGTGAGGATGCCCTGGGCAGCGTCCATGCCGCGGATGTCCTCGGGGCTCGTCTCGATACGCAGGAGAAGCACTTGCTCGCCGCGCGCCGCCCACGCCTCCGCGTCGGGGGCGTTGAAGACGACCTTGCCGGTGGCGGCGCCGGGACCGGCGGCAAGCCCCTTGGCCAGCACCATCTTCTCAGCCACGGCCCGGCGCTTGGCCTCCGGCGAAAAGATGGGCCGCAGAAGCTGGTTGAGCTGCTCGGGCTCGACCCGCATGAGCGCCTCGTCCGGGCTGATGAGCCCCTCGGCGACCATCTCGACGGCGATGCGGATGGCCGCCAGGCCGGTGCGCTTGCCGTTGCGCGTCTGCAGCATGAACAGGTGGCCGCGCTCGACGGTGAACTCGAAGTCCTGCATGTCACGCAGCTCGTGCTCGAGCGTCTGGCGCACCTGCATGAGCTGGTCGAACACGTCGGGGAACACCTCTTTGAGCTCGCTCACCGGCCGTGGCGTACGCACGCCGGCGACCACGTCCTCGCCTTGGGCGTTGACGAGGAACTCGCCGTAGAAGACGTTCTCGCCACTGGCCGGGTCGCGCGTGAAGGCCACACCGGTGCCCGACTCGTCGCCGGTGTTGCCGTAGACCATCGTCTGCACGTTCACCGCCGTGCCCCAGTCGTCGGGGATGTCGTAGAGCTGTCGGTAGGCGACGGCGCGATCGTTGTTCCAGGAGCCGAACACGGCGCCGATGGCGCCCCAGAGCTGCTCGCGCGGGTCCTCCGGGAAGGTGCGGCCGGTGCGCGCCAGCACGGCAGCCTTGAACTTGACTACGAGCTCCTTGAGGTCGTCGGCATCGAGCTCGGTGTCGTCGGTGACGCCCTTGGCGCGCTTGAGCTCCTCGAGGATCTCCTCGAAGGGATCGCGCTCATCCTCGTGCTCAGGCTTGCAGCCGAGCACGACGTCGCCGTACATGGAGACAAAGCGGCGGTAGCAGTCGTGGGCGAAGCGCGGGTTGGCGGTCTGGGCGACCACCGCCTGCAACGTGACGTCGTTGAGGCCCAGGTTGAGGATGGTGTCCATCATGCCCGGCATGGAGGCGCGGGCACCGGAGCGCACCGACACGAGCAGCGGGTCCTCGGGGTCGCCGAACTTCTTGCCGGTCTCGGCCTCCAGGTGCGCGAGGGCAGCCTCCACCTGCTCCTTGAGCCTGTCGGGGTAACTGCCGTGGGCAGAGTAGTGGTTGCAGACCTCGGTGGTGATGGTGAATCCGGCCGGCACCGGCAGGCCGATGCCGGTCATCTCGGCAAGGTTGGCACCCTTGCCGCCCAACAGCTCCTTCATCTCCTTGTTACCTTCGCCGAAGTCGTAAACGTGCTTGGCTGCCATGCGTGCCTCCCGGCTGCTCAGGTCGTGGCCCCTGCGGTTGCATCGTTTGCTTTCAGGGCCGGCACCGGCAGGCGACCGAAGTCGCCGAACCGGCGCAACAGCCCGACAACGGCCCCCAGCTGGGCGAGCCGATTGGCACGCACGGCGGGGTCCGGGTCCATCACCAAGACGTCGTCGAAGTAGCGGTCGACGGCCGGCCGCAGCTTGGCGGCGGCAACCAGAGCGCTGCTGATCTCGAGATGCGCCAGCGCGTCGTCGACCGGACCGGCCGCGACGGCCAGAGCTTTGTGCAGCTCGCCCTCGGCCGGCTCGCTGAAGAGCGCTTCGTCGACCGCCACCGGCGCCTCGCCACTCGCCTTTTCGGCAAGCGAGGCGCAGCGGCTGTACGTGGTCACCACATCGTCGAAGAAGTCGCGACCCTCCAGGACGGCGAAGCTGCGCGCCCGCGCCGCCCGCGCCGGGATATCGGCCGCCGACGAGCCCAGAGCGGCCTCCACCATCGGGAAGGGCAGCCCCTCGTCGAGGAGCAGCACCTGCAAGCGCTCCCAGACAAAGGCTGCCGCCTCGGCGACGATGCCCTCCGCGTGGGCCACCCCCTGGTCGTCGTAGGCGACCAGGGCGGCACTCAAGAGGTCCTCCACGCCGCAGCGCAGGGCGAACTCGAGCGCGATGCGCACGATGCCCATGGCGGCGCGGCGCAGCCCGTAGGGATCGCGCGAGCCGGACGGCTTCTCGTCGGCGGCCCAAGCGCCGACGATGTTGTCGGTCTTGTCGGCAACGGCCAGCAGCGCGCCGGCCAAGCCGGCGGGTACGGGCGCCGTCGCCGACACCGGCAGATACTGCTCGGCGATCGCCTGGGCCACCTCAGCGGGCTGCCCCGCCGCCTGCGCATACAAGCCGCCCACGCGCCCCTGCAAGGTCGGAAACTCCTGCACCAGCTGGCTGGCGAGATCGGCCTTAGCCAGCCCCGCGGCGGTGGCGACGACCTGTTCCAGCTCGTTGTTCTCGCCGGCTTGGCCGGCCAGCCAAGCTACCAGACGCTCGAGGCGTCGTGACTTGTCGGCCAACGAGCCGAGCCTCTCGTGGAACACGACGTGTTGCAGCTTGGCGGCCATCGCCGTCAGCCCTTCGGCCAAGTCGCGCTCGTAGCTGAACTCGGCGTCGTCGAGGCGCCCTTCCAGGACTCGCTCGTTGCCACGCGTGACCAGCGGCGCCGCCGCAGGGTCGGCGTTGGAGACGTACAGGAACGCTGCCAGCAGCTTGCCGTCGCGGTCACGCACGGGGAAGTAGCGCTGGTGACTCTGCATGGCTGTGACAAGCACCTCATCGGGAAGACGCAGATGGCGAGCGTCGAAGCTGCCGACGTGCACGCTGGGCCACTCCACGAGGTAGAGGGCCTCGGCCAGCACGTCGCCGGGGTCGAACCACTCGCCGCCCACGCGGGCGGCGCACTCGTCAAGGCCGGCCACGATCCGCGCGCGACGCTCATCCTGAGAGACGACGACCTTCTGTTCCAGCACGTGACGCACATAGTGGTCGGCTTCGTCGATGATGATCGGCGCGCCGAGCACGCGGTGGCCCTGCGACACCTCGCCGGCACGTAGGCCGAAGAAGGGGAACTCGATGGTGCGCTGGCCAAGCTTGCACACCAGCCAGCGCACGGGACGTGAGAAGCGCAGGTAGTCCTCGTCGGCCGGGCGGGCGCCCCAGCGCATGCCGCGCGTGACCTGGATGCCGCAGATCAGCCGCCGCGCCAGCTCGGGCACCACGTCGGCCGCGGCACGGCGCTCGGCGGCCACCTCGACGACGACGAACTCGGTGCTGTCCACCAGCTCGCGGCGCAGGAGCGCAGCGTCGGCGCCGCGCGAACGCGCGAATCCGAGGCCCGCCTTGGTGAGCACGCCGTCGGCGCCGTAGGCGACATCGGCGCGCGGGCCGCGAAACGCCTGCGTGAGCGGCGTCTGCTCGTCCGGCACGCCCGTGACCAGCACGGCCACGCGGCGCGGCGAGACGAGCACGCTCAGGCGAGTCTCGGCGAAGGCGGCCGCCGACGGCTGCGCTGCGGCCGCCCCGGCCTCGCCGCCGGTCTTGGCATCCTCCTCGGCGAGCAGCCGGTACTCGTTGAACAGCCGGTAGACAAGGCCGCCCCGCTCGCCGCGGCCAACGAGCTGGGTGAGGATGGACCGGCAGACCGCGGCCGGCAGCTCCTCGCAGCCGATCTCCAACAGGAAGGTGGTCACGACTTCGCCTCGTCTCCGCCCGCAGCGGCGGCCGCGGCCGCGCCGGCGCCATCGGCGCCGGCCACCAGCCCACGGCGCTGCTCGGCCTCGCCGCCCGGGGCGTTGACGTCCAGGTACAGCTCGGCCACCTTGCGCGCCAGGTTGCGCACCCGACCGATGTGCGCCGTGCGGTCGGTGACGCTGATGACGCCGCGCGCATCCAAGAGGTTGAAGGCATGGCTGCACTTGAGCACGTAGTCGTAGGCGGGCACCGGCAGGCGTGCCGCCAGGCAGCGCTCTGCCTCGGCCTCGTGCTCGCCGAAATGCCGGTAGAGCATGGCTGTGTCGGCGACCTCGAAGCCGTAGCGCGAGAACTCGTACTCGTTCTCCTTGTACACGTCGCCGTAGGTGACCGTCCGCTGCTCGCCGCTCTCGTCCGCCCACCGCGCCCACACCAGGTCGAAGATGTCGTCGACGCCCTGCAGGTACATGGCCAGGCGCTCGAGACCGTAGGTGATCTCGATGGTGATGGGGTCGAGATCGAAGCCGCCGAGCTGCTGGAAGTAGGTGAACTGGGTGATCTCCATGCCGTCGATCCACACTTCCCAGCCCAGACCCCAGGCGCCCAGCGTGGGCCCTTCCCAGTTGTCCTCCACGAAGCGTACGTCGTGCTCGCGCAGGTCGACGCCCAATGCCACCAGCGACTGCAGATAGACGTCTTGGATGTCCGCCGGCGAGGGCTTGATCACCACCTGGTACTGGTAGTAGTGGCCCAGACGGTAGGGGTTCTCGCCGTAGCGGCCGTCGGCGGGCCGCAGGCAGGGCTCAACGTAGGCGGCCCGCCAGGGCCGCGAGTCCAGACAGCGCAGGAAGGTGGCCGGGTTGAAGGTGCCGGCCCCGACCTCGGTGTGGTATGGCTGGACGACCACGCAGCCCTGGGACTCCCAGTACGCCTGCAGGCGGTCGATGATCGTCTGGTAGGTAGGCAGGGACGGCCCGGCGTCGCTACCGCGTGCTCCAGTGGTCATGATCCTCCACGTCGGGCCGCAGATTCTATCAACTGGGCCGAAGGCCCGCAAAGCGGGGCGCGGCGGATCCGGCGCGGCGGGTGGCGCCGGCCGGTGAGGCGGCGAGGCCAGCGCGGCGGGCACCGGCGGTCGTTCGCGCTCGCCGAGATCAGCCCCGGGCGAAGCGCAGCGCCTTGAGGCGACCGCCGGTGTGGTAGGAGTAGAGGTTGTGCACGTGCTTGAGGGCCTCCTCGACGTGCTCGGCCGCCGGCAACTCGCGCAATTCGGCCAGCGGCCGCTCCACGGACTGTCGCAAGTCCTCGATCGCCTCCGGGGTTATCGGCACGCCCTCAGCCAGGCAACGCTCGCACACCAATCCGCCGCGAGCAGCCGAGAAGGCCAGCGCCAGACCGCTGCCGCCGCACGACGCGCACCGGTCGAGGACCGGCAGATAGCCGGCCTCGTGCAACAGCTTGACCACCACACCGACGAGCAGCGGCGCCCGGATCGCCGGCCCGGCTACTCCGGCGTCGGCCTCGCGCAACGCGCTGCGCAGAAGATTGTAGACGCGTTCATGGGGCTCGTGCTCGGCGAACAAGCCGGCCGTGGCTTCGCAGGCCACAGCGGCCACGCCGAGCGCGGCACGATCCTCACGCAGGCGCGGGAACACAGCCACGAGCTGCGCCTGGGTGACCGTGAAGAGACTGCGACCCTGGAAGAGCACCAGGTCGCAGATGTTGAAGGGCTCCAGGCGGCCGCCCCAGCGCGACTTGGTGCGCCGCACGCCTTTGACCACGGCATCGACACGGCCGAGCTCGCGGGCGAAAAGGACGATGATGCGGTCGGCCTCTCCCAGAGGCCGCGAGCCGAGCACGACGGCCCGTGTCTCCTGATAGCGCACGCCTTCAACCCCACCTTTGGCCGCTGGCCGCCGCCGGTAGCCGGCGCACGGCTAGGACTTCTCGCGAGCGAACACGACCCGCGGCAGGCCGCCCAGGTCGGGACGCACGTCGATGTCCTCGTAGCGTCCGGCGCTGACGAACAGCGCCAGCACCTCGACGACCTTGTCCTCGGCGATCTCGACCGCCAGCGTGCCGTGCGGCTCCAGGAACGGCGGCGCCCCGGGGACGATGCGCTCGTAGAACTCCATGCCATGATCGCCGCCGATGAGGGCCACGTGGGGCTCGAAGCCGCGCACCTCGGGGCGCGCGCGGCGCAACGCGTCCTCGGTCACGTAAGGGGGGTTGGAGACGATCACGTCGAAGCGCGCGCCGCCGGGCAGGTCGTCGTACACGTCGCTGACCAAAAACTCGACGCGCTCCTGCAGACCCAGCCGCACGGCGTTCTGGTGTGCCATCTCCAGCGGCGCCGGGTGGATGTCGGTGCCCACCACGCGCACCGTCGGATGCTCGGCCGCCAGCGCCAAAGCGATGTTGCCCGAGCCGGTGCCGATGTCGAGCACCCGCGGCTCTTCCTTGTCGACCAGCTGGAGCCTCTCCAGCGCCACCTCGACCAGCGTCTCGGTCTCGGGGCGCGGGATCAGCGTGTTCTCGTTCAGCTGCAGCTCGATGGTACGGAACGCCTTGCGGCCCAGGATGTAGGCCACCGGCTCGCGCTTCTCGCGGCGCTTGACGAAGCCCGCAAAGCGCTCGCTCTCCTCGGCGGTGAGCACGCGCTCCGGCTCGGCGTAGAGGCGCTCGCGGCTTACGCCCAGCGCCTCGGCGAGCAGCAGCTCGGCGTCGAGGCGCGGCGAGAGCGAGTAGCTGGCCTCAAAGGCGGCGCTGGCCTCGCGGATGGCCTGCTTGACGGTCAAGGCGTGCGTCATGAGTCCGTGACGGCCGCGAGCTGCTTGCGACGGGCCTCGGCCGCCAGCGCCTCCGTGAACTCGTTGATGTCGCCTTCGAGGATCTCCGTGAGACGGTGCGAGGTGAGCCCGATGCGATGGTCGCTGACGCGGTTCTGCGGGAAGTTGTAGGTGCGGATCTTCTGCGAGCGGTCGCCACTGCCGACCATGCTGCGTCGTTGCTCGGCGACCTCTTTGTCCTGCTCCGCTTGGGCCATCTCGAACAGGCGAGCGCGCAGGATGCGCAGCCCCCGCTCCTTGTTCTGCAGCTGCGACTTCTCGTCCTGGCAGCTGACCACAAGCCCCGTGGGCAGATGCGTGATGCGCACGGCCGAGTCGGTCGTGTTCACCGACTGACCGCCGGGACCGCTGGAGCGGAAGATGTCGATGCGCAGGTCGTTGGGGTGCACGTCCACCTCGATCTCCTCGGCCTCCGGCATCACGGCCACCGTGGCCGTGGAGGTGTGGATGCGCCCGGCGGCCTCCGTGGCCGGCACACGCTGCACGCGGTGCACGCCACTCTCGTACTTGAGCGCCGAGTAGGCGCCCCGGCCGCGCACCTCGAGGATGATCTCCTTGAAGCCGCCGGCGGCGGCCTCTTGGGACGAGAGCACCTCGACGGCGAAACCGCGGCCCTCGGCGTGACGTGTGTACATGCGCGCCAGATCGCCGGCGAACAGCGCCGCTTCGTCGCCGCCGGCGCCGGCGCGGATCTCGATGATCACGTCTTTGGCATCGTTGGGGTCGCGCGTGAGCATCTGCGTGCGGATCTCTTCGGCCAACTGCGGGAGTCGCCCGCGGCTCGACTGCAGCTCGCCCTGCAGGTATGTGTGCATCTCGTCGTCGAGGCCGTCGTCACCGCCCAGCAGCTCCTCGGCCTCCGCCGCGGCTTGCTCGGCCTCGCGATACTGAAGCGTCAGGGCGTGCGCCGCCTCGAGGTCGGCGTGCCTGCGCGCCACGTCGGCGTAGCGCTTGCGGTCCGCCAGCACCTCGGGATCGGAGAGCTGCTCGGCTAGGTCCGCATAGGTGCGTTCGATCTCGGCGATGAGTCTCGTGATCATGGTCTCTCGCGTGTGCGCTGACGGGACGTGACGCGGCGCTGGCCGGGGCACGACCCCGTCCACATGCGCTACGTGCAGAGACGATTATACTCGCGCCGCGCCGTGGCCCGAGCGACAGCTACGCCATGACCTCCACACCCTGCACGGGCGGGCCGTCTTGCGGCTCCAACTCGATGATCTTGCCCAAAGCGGCCAGAGCTACCTCGAGCTGGGCCTCGTCGGGCTGCTTGGTGGTCATCCACTGCAGGGCGAGGCCGGGCGCCATGACGATGCGCACGAAGCGGCTGGTCTCGTAGCGACCGGCGAACTTGATGATCTCGTAGGAGACCCCGGCGATGAGCGGGATCAGCACCACGCGCGAGAGGATGAGCAGATACCAGACCGGCCAGCGCACGAGCGCGAAGACGATGATGGAGACGACCATGACCACCAGCAGGAACGAGGTGCCGCAGCGCAGGTGCAGGGTGCGGTACTTCTTGCAGGCCTGCGGGGTGAGTTCCTCGCCATGCTCGAGCGCATGGATCGCCATGTGCTCGGCACCGTGGTACTCGAACACCCGGCGCAGGTCGGGGATGCGCGTCACCAGGGCCAAGTAGATGATGAAGATGCTGACGCGAACAAGGCCCTCGACCAGCCAGAACCAGACGCCGGTGCCCAGCCAGTGCCGGAAGAGCCCGGTCAGGCCCAGCGGCGCCAGGAAGAAGATAGCCACCGCCAGAATGAGCGCCACGACGATGGTACCGCCGATCTGCTTCTTGCTGAGCTGCTCTTCCTCTTCGCCCATCGACTCGTTGGCGGAGATGCCGATGGCGCGCACGCCGATCACCAGCGACTCGATGAGGGCGACCACGCCGCGGGCGATGGGCAGCTTGAGGATCGGATAGCGCTTCATCCACGACTCGAGGGGCCAGAAGTGCAGGGCGATGCTCTCGTCGGGCTTGCGCACGGCCAGCGACCAGTTGGCCACGCCGCGCATCATGACGCCCTCGATGACGGCTTGGCCGCCCACCTGGGCGCGCCTGGCGGCCACGAGCGGCAAGGCCAGGACGCGCAGCAAGCTGCGAGAGGCGCGGCGGTTCGCGAGAGGACTCATGTAGAGGAGTATCGGCGGCGGCCGGCGCTTAGCTTAGCCGGCCGGCCCCAGCGGCCCGTCGACGTCGGCGACCAAGTAGGGGTCGCCGCAGGTCATCTTGCCCTCGGTGCAGCTGTCGTACAGACAGGCCGGGCCGGTCTTCTCAAAGAGGCAGGGCGACACGGCCTTGACCATGCCGCGCATCTCCCACGCCAGAGCGTTGATCTCCCACTGCGCCCGCCGGCAGCAGCGTACACGGAAGAAGTGGCGCAGCTCGCGGGCGTTCATGGTGACCACGATCTTGGTCTCGGCTGCGTTGGGCAGCACGAAGCGAGCGTCTTCTTGCACCGATTCCTTGCTGCGCCCCTCGGCGAGGCCAAGCTCGACGAGGCGCTCGTAGGCGGCGCGCGCCTGTTCCATGGCCGCCAGAAAGACCTTCTCGGCCTCAGGGTTGGCGGCCACGCTGGGCGGCAGGACGAAGCCGTCGGCCCCGCCGAAGCGCACGTAGCGCTGCGACTGCTGGTTGTAAGAGGCCAGCCGATGACGCACCAGCTGGTGCGTGCAAGCGCGCGAGACGCCGTCGACGGCGAACGTGAACGAAGCGTGTTCGAGAGCCGAGTGGTGGCCGGAGCCCACCAGGATGCGCACGAGCGCGGCCACGTCGGCGTCGCTCATGCCCTCCTTGAGCTCGGCCGCCGACACGGGCGCGTAGCACAGCCTGCCGGCGGTCGCCACGGCGCGGTCCGGGTCGGGAGTATGCTCCAGGAGCGTGACACGCAGCCGCGCAGGCATGAGGACGCTAGGTGGTGCTGCTTGTCTTCTTGCCGTAACGGCGCTGGAAGCGCTCCACACGGCCGCCGGAGTCGACCAGCTTCTGCTTGCCCGTGTAGAAGGGGTGGCACTGCGAGCAAAGCTCGACGCGCAGCTCCGGCTTGGTAGAGCGCGTGACGAACTCGTTGCCGCACGAGCAGTGCACCGTCGCCTCGACGTAGTTCGGGTGGATGTCTTTCTTCATCTGATCGCGTTCCTTCGCTGGCGTGCTTGGGTCGTGAGTCGAACCAAGGTCGGTATGGTAGCACAAAACGGCCACCCTGCCGCCCTAACGCGAGTTCTTCTGAAGCTGCGTGAGGAACTCGGCGTTCGACTTTGTCTCGCGCACTTTGTTGATGAGCAGCTCGATGGCGGCGTTGGGGTCGAGCGCGTGCAGCACGGCGCGCAACTTCCACACCATGGCCGCCTCGGCCGCGTCCATGAGCAGCTCCTCCTTGCGCGTGCCCGACATCTCGATGTCAATGGCCGGGAAGATGCGCTTGTCGGCGAGCTTGCGGTCCAGCCGCAGCTCCATGTTACCTGTACCCTTGAACTCCTCGAAGATCACCTCGTCCATGCGCGAGCCGGTGTCGACCAGCGCCGTGGCGAGAATGGTGAGTGAGCCGCCGAACTCTATGTTGCGGGCGGCGCCGAAGAACTTCTTGGGGGGATACAAAGCCGTGGAGTCGACGCCGCCCGAGAGTATGCGGCCCGAGGCCGGCGTGTTGAGGTTATAAGCGCGCGCCATACGTGTGATGGAGTCGAGCAGCACGACCACGTCCTTGCCGGCCTCGACCAGGCGTTTGACGCGGTCGAGCACCAGCTCGGTGACCTGCACGTGGTTCTCCGACGGCTGGTCGAAGGTGCTGGCCACGACCTCGCCCTGCACGGAGCGCTGCATGTCGGTGACCTCTTCCGGGCGCTCGTCTACGAGCAGCACGATGAGGCACACCTCAGGGTTGTTGGCCGTGATCGAGTTGGCGAGCTTCTTGAGGATGGTCGTCTTGCCGGCCTTGGGCGGCGACACTATGAGGCCGCGCTGACCCTTGCCGATGGGCGCCAGCAGGTCGATGATGCGCGCCGCCGTGTCGTGCTCTTCGGTCTCCAGGCGCAGGCGCTGCTCAGGGAAGAGCGGCGTGAGCTGCTCGAAGAAGGGCCGCTTGCGCGCCTCTTCCGGGTCCACGCCGTTGACGTTGTCGATCTTGAGCAGAGCGTTGTACTTCTCGTTGTCTTTGGGTTCGCGCACCTGGCCCGTGATCTCGTCGCCGCGGCGCAGGCCGAAGCGGCGGATCTGCGAGAGCGACACGTACACGTCATGGTCGCCCTGCGTGTAGCCGCTGGTGCGCAGGAAGCCGAAGCCGTCCGGCAGCACGTCGAGCATGCCCGTGCGCGTTATGGGCGGTCCTTCGTGGCGCTCCTGGCGCTCCGGGCGCTCCGGGCGCTCCTTGCCACGGTCGCGACCGCGATCGCGGCCACGGTCGCGGCCACCCTGATCTCGGCCACCGCGCCCACCAGGCCGCTGACCGGCCTCCTTGGGCGGGCTGGGGGCTCCAGCTGGGGTCGCCCCAGGCGAAGCCGCCTCGGATGAAGCCGCCTCAGACGGGGCCGGCTCAGACGCGGCCGACTCGGGTGAAGCCGCCTCAGGAGAAGCCGCCTCGGGCGAGGCTGCTTCCGTCGTCACGGCAGCGGTCGCCGGCTTGCCATCCTCAGACGCCGCAGCGACCTGATCGCCGGCTTGTTCCGGAGGCACATCGACGACTGCCGCCGGCGCTCCGTCTTGCATGGCTGTGTCTCTCTCTGTCTGTTCTTCGGAAGGGCTCATAGCGATTGTCGTTCACCGACCTCCATAAGTGTGTCGTGCGACCCGGCAGAGTAGGACGAGCCGGACACCAGGCCTATGCACAGGAATCCGTCTCGAACTGCCCCTACAGTCGCACCTCGCGGCGGCGCTCTTTGAAGAAGAGGTGGAGTGTGTCGACGAAGCGCACCGCGGTGCAGCGCGTGCCTATGATATCAGAACCGGTGCACGCCCCGTTGGTCAAGTATGTATCACCGGCGCGCAAATTGCCACTGTCTGCGCCGGGTGCAACCGTCATTCCCCGGCATGGTCGAGCGGTCTCTGGTATTCGCTCACCGCGCGGAGGATCTCGGCCATGACCTCCTTGATGGCCAGGTCGATGCTCTCGTTCTCGATCACCATGACCTGCTCCTTCTCGGCGCGCGCCAAGATGAACTTCTGGATACTGCGGATCTGGCGGAAATGCTCGACGTAGCGCCGTAGCGGCCTGATGCCGCCGGTCTCCCACTCACGTACCGTGAAGTGGCTGCGGTGCAGCCCCGGGTCGTGCACCGCCAGCACGAACTGCAACACGAGCGCCTCACGCCAGCGGTCGCGGTCGAGGAACCCGGGCACGATGTGCACGCCCTCGAT
>Ga0182011_10002879_pt1 | contig 14353 bp, 12 predicted proteins | sample 711E1DmetaG_FD_120481 | JGI IMG/M metagenome (GOLD analysis project Ga0182011, IMG submission 120481) | Permafrost microbial communities from Stordalen Mire, Sweden - 711E1D metaG | ecosystem: Environmental > Terrestrial > Soil > Wetlands > Permafrost | place: Sweden: Stordalen | collected... | reverse complement strand
CGCCGTCTTTACTCTTTCGCGCCTTCCACCTATCTACTATTATCCCTCGAGCGAATGCGTGGAAGGGCCTCCGCGGCGCCGACCCAAAGCCTGGGACTGACGATCGAGCGTATGGCTTCGACTTCAAGAACGACCGTGATGTGGATGATCGTGGGCATCCTTGCCTTTGCGTTGGCCGCGCCCGGCACGGCGGCGGAAGCGGACCATTCCTTCAGCGACGCGACCGGCACCGTGCGCGTGCTGAGACCACATGTATCCGTCCCCATCCCCAGTCCCGAGCGGACCTATTTCACAGGCAACCATCTGCCCGTCTTCCAGCAGAACGACGAGTACTTCGTCGCGGTCCTCGAATCGAACAACGGCAACACGCTCTGTGCGTTCCCGCTCGCCGGCAGGGAGGGCCGTAGTGCCTGGGTAAGCCCACAGAACGAGATGTTCTTCGCGGACAAGACGATGTCCTGTGCGGGCAAACTGTACCTTCGCGACGGCGAAGAACTGCCTGTTTCAGGGGAAACGTCCGCCAACTACAAAGCCATGATCGAGCGCTTCGGGCATAGCGCAGAAATCTTGATCCCCAAACTGGCCAGGGACATCGAATTTATCCCCGCTCCCCCGCCGAAGCCCGTCGAGGCTAAACCCAAACCGGCCGTCATCCGACTGCCACCCGTTCAGACCGCGCCCACGCCGCCGGCCCCTCACGCGCCGGGGGCGAAGCCGCAGACCACCGCGGCACAACCCACCCCTTCGAAGCCCATGGAACCCCTGCCGCTGGTTGAGCGAAATCAGGATCTGGCGGCGAGGATGAACGATACGCTCGCCCGTTTTTTCTCTCTCGGCCAGCAGCAGAGAGCCGCGGGAGTGTATCCCTCCATTTCCGGCGGCGCTCCGGAGTCGCGGTTTGCTGAGCGCGGCATCCAGAGATCCTGGCGTGACCTGACCGCGAGGGATGTCTTCCCCTTCGTCCTGTACATCTTCGACAAGTACCAGCCATACAGTGAAATGCTGCTCGGAATAACCATCGTGCTGGCCATTCTGTTTGCCTGGAGCCGGCGCGTGACGGAGCGGCGCATGACGGGATTCCGAACGCTGTTCAAGCTTCAACCCGCTGGCGTGGGGGATTCGTCTGCCGCGTTCTCCGGATCGCTCTCGTCCATGTCGCTCGGATCCGTCACCCAGTTCCTCAACTCCGACAAGGAAACCGGTGTGCTGACGATCAGGAATAATGAGAACAGTGACGTCGGCACTATCATAATTGTTAAGGGCGATATCCTCGATGCCCGCGCGTCGGACAAACGCGGTGTCGATGCCGTATACACCATCCTCGGCACCAAGGACGGATTCTTCTCCTTCGCGCGAGGCGAGCAGCCGAACGTGGAGAGAACGGTGAAGCAGAGCACGATTTCACTTCTGCTGGATGCTCACCGGCTGATGGATGAAAACCGGTCGTCCGACCAGATGCCGGCGTAGGCGCGCGGCTACTCCTCGGCACCGCTGAACCTCCGGCCGAGCGCAACCCCCAAGCCGTTGACAATCTGCATATGCTTCCGGCTGATGCCACGGGGACCGTGGACGGCGACGAAGCAGATATCCTCGTTCAACACAAAGGTGATCGACCGCCCGACGAGGTTGACCGACACCGAGGCGACCTCGCCGTCCGAGACACGTCTCATGTAGTGGGTCACCCGTTTCACGATCTGCGGAGCCATGGCCTGCAGGTCGTCGGTATGCGCGTCGTCCCAGCTGTTGGCCAGGAGGAACCCGTCCCTATGCATGATGGCACAACCCTCGAAGCCGGGCAGCATCTTGAACCGCTGTGCGACGTCGTTGAGGTTCGGCAGTTTGCCGTCCGCCCGCTCCAGCAGGTTGTTGACGATCGTGAGCTGCCCGTAATTCTCCTCACGCCAGAGCTTGCCCGTGATTCTCTCGTAGATCCTCCGGCCGATGCCCGGCACGCGGGAAAGATCGTAGTAGTCGAAGAACGGGCCGCTCGTGTTGCGGTCATCCACAATGCGCTGCGCCAACTGCGGACCAATTCCTTCAAGCACCCGCTCCAACTGCTCCGGAGTCGCCATATTCAAATCGACACCGGCGAGCATCAGGATCGGCGGAGCAATGTGCTCAACGCGCGGCGGCGGTTTGGCCCTGCGCTCCCGTGAAACGGCGGGCTCGAGATCCGGAACCAGCGGCGTCACCGACGCGGGCGGCGGCGGGACGGGCGCCGGAGCAACAGATTGCGGTGACGGTCTCAGCGTCCGAACGGCCGGTTCGGCGTGAACCGTCTCGCTGGCCTTTGGAGGGATCGCCGGCGCGGGCGCGGGTTTCGGTACAGCCGCTTTGACCGGCTCCATCGGTCTTGGCGTTACTGGCGCGGCCGGCTTGACGGGAATCGGCGCGGGCGGAGGCACGATCTGGCTTGCACCAATCTTGGGCGGCGCAGCCAGCGTCTCTTTCGCGGCCTTCACCGGCTCAGGCGGCTTGACCGGCTCTACCGGTTTCCGAGGCGCCACAGGCTGTGGCGCAGCCGGCGGCTTCATGGCCATCGGCGGGCGCACCGACTCAATCGGATTCGGCGGTGCCAACGGCGCCGACGGACCGAGAGGCCGCATCGACAAATGCGACTTCACCGGCTCTGGCGGTTTCGGCGCCGCGGCAGGCGCAACGGGTGCCACGGGCGCCGCAGGCTTCGCGGCAACAGGCGGAGCTGTTCGCACGGCTTCGACGGATTTTGCCGGCGCCCCGGCGGCCGGCAGAATTTCCGGAATCGTGATGTCTTGCGCCTGCCCGGCTTTCTGGGCAATCGCTTTCAGACGCTCTTCTACCCACGTCTTCGGATCGAATCCCGGCGCCTTGGCTGTCGGCGCTGCTTCTCCAGCCGGTTTGACACCTTCGGGCCGAACTTCCTTGGGCGGAGGGGGCTTGGCCCCGTCCTGAAACTCAAAAAGGTTGGGCAAACTCAGGAGCTCGTCCTGCTTCTCCACCATGGTCGTCCGCTTCTTGAGCTCATCCGGACTGATCCCGCCCACGACCATGGGCAACGGCAGCGTGACCGGGTTGTTGCTCTTCCGGTCGGCCGTGCGGGAAAGGTACTGCTCCGGAACCATCGCCAAAACAGCGCTGGTCTTCACCGCCACCTTCCCTTTGGAAAGCTGTTCGTACAGGTCGTCAACCCGGATGTTTACCACTTCGGCCGGCTTGAAGTCGGAATCCCCGAATGACGTGGGAAGCAGCTTCTGGATATCGGCGATGCGAAGGGTAACGACCGGTACGCCCGGCGGAACCGCGGCCGCTTTCGCTGCGGTCGCGGGAGTCATCAGACCTCCGCTCGCACCCGCGCCCGCAAAGAGGTCCGGTATGGCCTGAAGACCCATGTCCAACTTGACGGAGGCGGTACGTTTCTTGAGCTCGTCGGCGGAGACCGCGCTGACGACGAGAGGCAGGGGCAGCGACACCATCTGCTTGCTCTCCAGGTCGACGTCGTCATTCAGGTACTTCCGGGGAACACCGGCAAGAAGATAGGCGGCGGTCGTCTCCACCTTGCCCTTCACCAGTTGGCCGTAAAGATCGGAGACGATGACTTCCGTTTTCTCCTGCGCGGGCAGTGGAACGTTCTTGAAAACCTGCGGCAGGATGTTCTTCAGATCCGCCAGCCGCAACTCGAAGGTCTGCAGCTTATCGGAAAGTCCTTCCGCCTCCGCCGACTCGCCCATCGGCTCGTCCATCAGGGATTCGATCTGCTGCAGGGCGGAAACGATGTCTTCCAGTTGCATGGCCGGCTTGGCCGATTCGGGCTTCTTTGCGGGCGTGGGAGCTGGAGGCGGCGTTGGCGCGGGAACTGGAACAGCTTGGCGAGCAGCGGAAGGCGGTGGCGCCGCCGCTTCCTTCGACGCCTGCTTCTTGTCACTCTGCGATTTAAACAGGTTGCTGAACAAAGCCATCCCAGCGCTTCCTCTCTGCCGGGCCGACACTCAACAGCGACTTGGAGTGATAACAACCATCGCCCCGACGAATAACGTCGTCCGTTCCCGTCCCGTATTGAAACTTATTATACCGGCAATTTACAGGCTTGTGAAGATTGGATATAGTATTTGGTGTTGCGTTCCGGCATAATGAATACAGGTTAAAGGAAACTATGTCCTTTATCAATTTCTCGCGGAAAGAAATTTCATTCAAGATCGTCTACTACGGTCCCGCCCTATGCGGGAAGACGACCAACGTCGAGCAGATTCACAAAGTCATTGCCAAGGAGCACCGCGGCGAACTGACCATGCTTTCGACGCAACAGGACCGTACGCTCTACTTCGACTTCCTTCCGCTGCGGTCGGACATCATCAAGGGCTTCACCTCCAAGTTTCAGATCTACACAGTCCCCGGCCAGGTCATTTACAACGAAACCCGCAAGCTGGTCCTGCGCAACGTGGACGGCATGGTGTTCGTGGCGGACTCCCAGTGGAGCAAGATGGAGGAGAATGCCGAGAGCTTCGCGAACCTGGAGTCGAACCTCGGGGATCAGAACGAGTCGCTCGACAACCTCCCCTACATCCTTCAGCTCAACAAGCGCGATCTGCCCGATGTGGCGCCCGCGCACTATATGGATTTCATGCTCAACCGGCGCTCCGTCCGCGCCGCCGTGTTCGAGGCCGTAGCCGTCCAGGGAATCGGGGTGCTCGAGTCGCTGAACCTGATCGCAAAAATGGTCATCAGCAGCTTCATCCAGAAGAACAAGATGCAGGCTGCCGAGATGCCGAACGAAGTAGCCGTTCCGCAAAAGGGCTAAAGAAATGTTCATCGCATTAACAGAAGAAATGAATCGGGAGATCGAGAAGATCCTCGCCGAACTCCTGGAACAGGTCGAAGCGGAAGGGGTGTTCTTTTGTGACCGGGGCGGCAACATCATCGCACAGCGCTCCGTCAACAAATACGAACACACCGAGAACATCGCCGCGCTGGCCGCCGGATCGTTCTTTGCGACGCTGGAGATGGCCAGGCTCGTCGGCGAGCCCAAGTTCCGCTCGCTGCTCCACCAGGGCGAATCGAGCAGCATCTACATGGAAGGCATGAAAGGCGACCTGCTTCTGGTGGTTATCTTCAGCAAGGATTCCAACGCCGGGCTCGTGAAGCTCTACGCCAAGAACACGTGCCAGCAGCTTCAGCAGTACAAGGTGCAGTTGGCCCCCGGCGAAAGGCCCAGCTCGCAGATCCTCCCTAAACTCGAACTCGTGATCGACGAAACGGCCCAGCCGTTCACGAATTCGGTGAAGGTCGAGCCGACCTGAGCCGCTTTCAGCTCCCTGCGACTTCTTTCATGAGCCGCAAGAGGCGTAATGCCCCTTCGTCCCCTTCCAAGGCCAGACGTTCCGGATGCCATTGAACCGCGACGACCGGCGACGGAAGTTCAAATCCCTCCAGCGCCTCCACGATGCCCATCGGCGATGAAGCCACCACCCGAAGCCCATTGGCGACAGCCGCCGGATCGACCGCCTGATGGTGAGCGCTGTTTACCTGTCGGATGCCCCGCAAGGCTTTGCCGAGCTGCGATCCTCTGACGAAACGCACGGCATGAACGGAATCCTTTTTCCCAACTTGACCATGAAACTCCTTCGCCTGCCTGGTGCCCTTGCGGGACAGATAGGCCGGTACGTGCTGGATCAATTTTCCGCCCAGCGCCACGTTCACAATCTGGATCCCACGGCAGACCCCGAAGATCGGCTTCCGCTCCTTGAGGAATAGCCGGATCAAATCCAACTCCTGATCATCCCGCCGACGGTTCACTTCCATGGTCTCGGCCGCCTGCTTGCTGCCATAGATCTGCGGATCGACGTCCACCCCGCCCGGCAGAAGAAGCGCCGCGTATGCCGAAATGCGCCTCGGGATCGCGTCCTCGGGCGAAACGCAGTCGACCCCGATGGAGAGTTGCGACAGCCAGAGCCGGTACCGTTTGCCGCCGTCACCGCCCAGCGTATGTGTCATGAGCCACTTCATCGTACGGGATAATGTACGCTAACTTCTTGACGTGCCAACATTTCAAACGGAGATTGTGGGCGCATGAAAATCGAAACCGTCCGCGTGGGAGCGTTTGAAGTCAACTGCTACGTAGTTTGGGGGCCGCAGAATGCCGCGCTGGTCATAGACCCCGGCGCCGACGCGCCGCGCATCCTCGGGGCGATCGCGACACACGGGCTCACCGTCGCCGCCTATCTCCTGACCCACGGCCACATGGACCACGTCGGTGCGCTTGCGGAACTGTACGACAAACATCCTGCTCCCATCGGCATTCATCCGGACGATTCCCGATGGGCCTTCAGCGAGGCCAACCAGATGCTGCCTTACTATCCGGTCCCGCGGCAACCGGCAGGACGCGAACGGGCTTTGGCTCACGGCCAGAAGTGGACCGACGGCGGACTGGAGTACGAGGTCCTCGCCACGCCAGGCCACACGCCGGGCGGGGTCAGCTTCTTCTTCCCCGGCGAGTTGATTCTCTTCTCCGGCGACACGCTGTTCGAAGGCTCGGTCGGGCGAACCGATTTTCCCGGCGGCGATCCCCGGCTTCTGTCGGATTCCCTGTCGCGGCTGGCGGAACTTCCGGCGGAGGTGCGTGTGTTCCCCGGACACGGCGGCCCGACGACGATCGGCCAGGAGAAGAGAACGAACTATTTCCTGCGCGCCCGATGACGTGCCCGGACGGGAAGGTCAGAGAAACCGCATGCTGAAGATCCGCGCAAGAATCCACCGCGCGGGCGAGTGCAACGCCAGCCAAATCCCGAGGTTTCTCGCCGTGGGATTCTCCGTTCTGCTGCCCAACGCGAGATTGACCTCGGCGCGCCGGACGGCACGAAGTGCTCGCGCACTCGCCTTCTTCTCATACCGCGCCAACTCCTGCGCCGGAACCTTCTTCTGGTAAACGATTCGGCGAAGAGTCTCTGCCACATCCCACGCATCCATCCATCCGACGTTCATCCCCTGCCCGCCGAACGGCGGCATCAGATGCGCCGAGTCGCCGGCAAGAATCAGCCGATCCTTGAAGAACGATCGCGCAATGTACTTCTGGACGCCGAACGGGCTGATCATGGTGTTCCGGTGGCCCGCGAGGTCGATGCCCAGCCGGTCCCGAACAACCTTGCAAACGTCCAGGATCAGCGGCTGGTGATGAAACTGATCGGTGGCGATAACCCATCGCCTCATGCCGTTCGGCAGGGGCAAGGTTTCAACAACTCCGTCGCGATGCAGATAAATGTGAGCCTCGTCTGTCCCAAGGCGATCTTCAAAATCGGCCATGATGAAGGTATTGGGATATTCCCTGCCCCGAAACCAGATCTGGGCCTTCTGCCGAACGATGCTCCGTCTTCCGTCGCACCCGATCACAAATCGGCTCGTCAGCGAGGACGTCTGTCCCGAGGCATTCCTCATCGTCACCGTCACGGCGGATCCGTCCTCGACGATATCCCGGATCTCCGTGCCGCGCCGGAGGGCGGAGGGCGCCTGCTCGCGCAGGCGATGCTCGAGGATCGAGACGGTGTCGTACGGGGGAATCATAAGGACGAAATTGAATGGCTTTCGGCAATGCCGGAACGAGATCGAGCCCAAAGGCCGTTTCGAACCGAAAGCCCGCCCCGCATACACCCGACGCCCCCTCTCCAAGAACCGATCGGAGATCAGCATCTGCTGCAGCATCTCCAAGCTCGGCGGATGAATCCCGATCGCCCGGGACGGATCCTCCTTGACGGTGCTCTTTTCCAGCACAGCGCAGCTCACGCCAAGCTGCGCAAGACGGCAGCCGAGGAAAAGTCCAACGGGTCCGCCGCCAACGACCACGGCGTCCAGTATCTCGGATTTTTCCTGCGCACTCACTTTGCGTGCACCCCAAGCATCCGACACGGCCTCAAGGGAAGCGCTTCCCAACCTGCCGGGACCATCTGTCGCATCTCTTCAATGGTGAGGCTCGCCGGATGGACACAGACCCATCGGTGGCAGCGTAGGAATTCCGAACCGCGATGCCAAGGCTGAAGACGAACAACACGTACACCGCCCTGCCGGGGCAGTCCGCACTCCTCGAAAGAGTCGGCGGCATCACTCGATCTCAGGCCGGCGGAGGCTCCTCCGGCGGCGGTTTGACGATGCACGATAGAAGCCGGCTCACCTCGGAAACGCGGTCCTCGGGGACGCAGAGCGAGGCACCGATGAGCGTGGGACCTTCCGCGCCGGGACCGAAATAACCGATATCCTCGCTCTTGACCATGAAAGGGATATCGTACGGGTCGAGCGCATGCCCAACCGTCTCGGCCTCCAGACGGGAGGCAAATCTGGCCACTTCAACGAAGTCCATACGTCACCATGCGTTCGGGCCGGCCCCGCGCGACGGCCACGTCATGTCGCGCTCAAGTTCCTCAAAAGCTGCCGTGCAAAAAGCGGGATCTGCGGGTCGCGCGCGCCCATGCAGAGCACGCCGTCGCCTTCGTGAACCTCGCGCGGCAGTTGGACCAGCAGATGATCATAGTCCGGCACAAGCTCCACGTTCACCTGGCGCTCCTTCAGAAGGCTCACCAGATCCTCGGACGCGACCTTCTTTTTCGCGGAGCCGCCGGCATAGTAGACGGGAAGAACGAACAACTTGTCCTCCGGCCGACATACTTCCGCAAACGCGGCTGCGAGTTCGTTGATCATGTTGGCCATCGGCGCGAAACCGTGCGGGCGCCAGACTCCGACGAGCCGCCGATGCATCGGCGACACCGCCTTCCACGACCCGCGAATCTTCGCGGGATTGTGGGCATAATCGTCAATGATCGATACCCCGCGCGCAATGCCCACTTTCTCGAGTCGCCGCTGGATGCCCTTGAAGGAGATGAGCGCGTTTCGGACGGCGGTCCGATCCATCCCGAGCTGATCGCAGAGCACCACGGCGATGAACGCGTTTTCCGCGTTGTGCCGCCCGATCAGCGGAGACTGAAACGCGAGGCCCTTGTACCAGAAATGAAAATAGCCGGCTTCCTCGTAAGGTTCAAACCGTTCCTCGACGAAGAATGCCGCCGGTTTCGAGGTCGCCTCCGAACCCTTGCGCAGGGTTACGGAGACACCCGCGCCGCAAACCACGCCGGACCGGACCCGGCCCGCAAAGGAACGGAACAGGTCGGTTACCTCGTCCAACTCGAAGTGATCCTTGGAGATGTTCGTGACAACGGCCCAGTCCGGATCAAACCGGAGCAGCGACCGATCGCTCTCATCGGCCTCGACGATCCAAGTGTGCGAATGACCGATGCGAACATTCCCGATCCGGTAATCGCTCATCCAGTTGATCACCGCGCCGCCGTTGACCACCGTCGGGTCCTTGCCAAGACACTCGAAGATCCACCCGACCATCCCGGTCACGGTTGTTTTGCCGGAGGTGCCGGTGATCGCAATGAGCCGCTGACCTGCCGCGAGATAGGCCAGCATATCGGTCCGATGCATCACCGAAACGCCCTGTCGCAAAGCCGCGATGACGTCCGGATTGTCCTGCTCGATGGCCGTGCTCGTGATCACGCCGGTGGTTTCCGGCTTGACTCCCGAGCCGTCCTGAAGAACCAGCTGTAGCCCGGCCGACCGAAGCTTGAGCATGACATCCAGGGCCTTGCCTTCGTCGAGGAAGCGGTCGGATCCCGAGACGGCATAGCCACGGGCCAGCAGGACCTGGGCCAGCGCGCTCATCCCTACACCCGCCACGCCCACAAGGTGATAATGCCTCTGGTAAATGGGTTCCATGATGTATTTGAACCGCACAGACATTTTAGCGAAGAATCGGCGAAAGAACAGGCGGAAAACTTGTGACGCGTACGGCTAACTGTGATCCAGAACCTGCCGGATTTTCATCGCGAGGCCGTCGCACGCGTACGGCTTCAGCATGACGCTATCGTGGTTGGACAGGCGGCTGTGATCGAGCACGGCACCATCCGTATAACCTGACGTATACAGCACCCTGAAATCGGACCGCAACTTGCGCAGGCCATCCACCATGAGCTGGCCACCGAGGTGCGGCATGACAATGTCCGACACGACAAGATGGATCGGTTCGCCGTACGTCTTACCCAACGTCAGACCGGCCTCACCGTCCGCCGCCTCGAGGACCGTATAACCCAGCGACTTCAATAAGCGCGCCGCCATGTGACGGATCGCGTCGTCGTCCTCGACCACCAGGATTGTCTCGTGACCCCCGGGCAAAGGCATCTCTTTCTTGCGCTCATCCGCCGCGCCCAAGGATGCCCGGCTGACCGGGAGCAATACGGTCACCTTCGTTCCCGCGTCCTGCTCCGACTCGATTCGCACGTGCCCATGGATTTGCGTGACGATGCCGTATACCGTGCTCAGGCCGAGCCCGAGCCCCTGCCCTTTCTCCTTCGTCGTGAAAAACGGCTCGAAGAGATGCTCGCGAATCTCCGGCGACATACCGCAACCCGTATCTCGAATTGACAGCGCAACACGCTCTCCATGATCGGAGACGTCCTCGAACTGAACCGCCAGCGCCTGCATGCCCGGGACCAACCTCTCCGTCTGGATCACGAGCGTCCCGCCTTGCGGCATGGCGTCCCTCGCGTTGAGGCCAAGGTTCATGATCACCTGCTGAAGCTGCTGCTCGTTGGCGGTTACCGGGCCGATCTCGGCATCCAGCATCGTCTTGATCTCGACCGTCTCACCCAGCGTCTGTCGGAGCCAAGGCACCAGGTCCAGCACCACGCTGTTCACGTTCACCGGGTGCATATCGAGAATCTGTCTACGGCTGAACGTCAGCAGCTTTTTCGTAAGATCTGCCGCCCGCTCGCCGGCTTTCAGGATCTCCCCGGCATCGGCCGCTATCGGATCATCCGGCCCCACGGTTTCACGAATCAGCCTCGCATATCCCAGCACTGCCGTGAGCAGGTTGTTGAAATCGTGCGCAATGCCCGAGGCCATGCGGCTGACCGCCTCCATCTTCCTCGAATCGGCAAATCCCTCCTGCCGTCTTCGGAATTCATCATCGGCCCCCTGCCGCCGCGTGAGATCGATCACCGTTTCGACCGCGCCGCGGAGCTGGCCGTCCTCCGTGTAGATCGGCGCGGCGTCGAAGAGAACGTACCGTCTTTGGCCGGACACGCTCGTGAACCAGCCCTCGGCCTGCCATCCCTGAGGCACAAGGGAGGATCGCGAGGACGTGGCGTAGAGCTTCGGTATCGAATCGTACTCGCGATCGATAATGACGTCGCACAGGCACGCTTGCTCACGGTCGTGAAAAGCCTTCCAATGCTCGCGCGTTCCCAGAACAGACTCCGCATTGACGCCGCTAAGTCCTTCGCAGGCCTTGTTCCAGAGAACGACCTTGTGCTCTTCGTTGACCGCAAACATCGGAACCGAGGCATTCTGAATGACGTCCGCCATGAACTCCCGTTGCAGCGCGAGAGTTTCCCAGTCACGGACAATGTCGGAGAAATCGCATATCCCGAGTTGGACCACCTCTTCACCGGTTTTGGCATCCTGCTCGGAAAACTGTCCGACCATGATCCATCTGCCCGTGCCGGACAGCGTGAGAACGAACAGTTGTCTCGCGCAATGACGCTGTCCGGTGCCAAGCTCTATGAACGGGGCCGGATCCGAATACGTCAGCAGTTCCGAGATATTCTTTCCTTCAATTGCATTGAAGTTGATACCAGACCGCTCCAGTTCGAGGATCTCGGCAACCCGTTCATCCAGAGAGAGGACCGTCCCATCCGGACGGCAGCGTGCGACCCCGATAGGGCCGAGCCCTCCGATTTTCGATCTGAACCTTGCCCCTCCGCGAGATTCAACACTCTTCACCCGTGACTTCATTTAGCTGACGATCCCTCCCTGCAAACTGATACCGGTTAACAACGGCCGCAAGACTCGGAACAGAACATAGAATCTGACGGCCATGCAACCCAACCGTAGTCCAAAATCTTTTAGCCTACCCCACGGCTTGTACTATTACATTGCAACATGTCAATGAAAAAAAGTCGGGACACGTGTGCCAAGGCTTAACCCGACGAAAAGACACCTGAAATGACGTAAGTGATTACGTTGCGGATACGATTCTCCCAACGTGGGAATCGACGGGCGGATTCGTCGCGCGGCACAAACCCGGGAGCATATCTCCGCCACGAGTTGAGGAAGGACCTCAACGAAGCGGACCAAGCTGTTCCTAATTCGCGCCGATCTCGAGCGGATCGAAATTCACGCGATCGCGAGTGACGGACGAAACGCGGAAGACGTACGTCTTATCCCTCATCTTCACGGACACGGTGTCACCCGCCTTCAGCATCTCGTTGTTCACCAGCACGACCCACTGCGCACCCATTTTCATGATGCCGCCGGTTTTCAATTGTGCCCGGGCCATGTCCCACTCCGTGCGAAGCTTCTCCTCCGCCGCTTTCTTCTCGGCCGCGAGCCGTTCCTGCTCGGCTTTGTCTACCGCAGCGGCAACCACCCCGCCCGTCTTGACGGACATAACCACCCCCGTCGCACCGACCGACCCCACCGCCGAGCTGACAGATGTTGAAGAAACTAACGCCGACGTCGTGCCAGCGACGGCGCTTGTCGGCGCTTTCGGCGCCGCGTGGCTCGGTGCTGTTGTCTTTGCGGGCGCCGGAGCGGACGGCAGACGCAGACTGTTCGTAATGGCTGAACTCAGCTTATCGTAGATCCGCATGGCTCCCGGCTGACGGCATGCGATCTGAACCGTGATGAACTTCCCCTTCCCGGCCATGGTGAAAGCGCGCGTTTCAATGGGCTCGGCATTGACCCGGCCCGATAGAACGGTCTCAAAACCTGCCATGCCCCCGAACTTCGCAAGACCGCTTCGGCTGAGATGCATTCCAGCAGGCACACCGATGCCTTGCTCCAAGGCATCAACCTTGTTGGCCATCTCGTACTCGGCGTCCCAGTCCTCGTTCGTCAGGGACCCCATGATCATCAGGTTGACCGACGCGCCGTACGTAAACAGCAGTTTCGGACTGTTCTCGACTGATTTGTCGGAAAGCGTGTAGCCGTCAGGAAGGTCCGCGACGAAAAAGCCCTTCGGATCTTTGAACTCCTTGACCTTATTGCCGAACGTTTCCGGATTGATGGGGGCCGAGGGCGCCGCGGCTGCGGCCTTTGAAAGTTCGGCAACCGCCTCGGGCTGCTTGGCCTCCTGTTTCTTGGAACAGGACGCCGCCGCCAGCGCGAGCAGCAACGCCGACGCGTATACTCCCGCCGGGAAATTCAACCGCCGACCAGTCAACATCATTCTCTCCCTGATTCCTGATTACGGATACTGTCCCGCCCTGTCAAGTCCCGCGGTTTCCGGAAACCCGAACAGCATGTTCATATTCTGCAGGGCGCTCCCGGCCTGACCTTTCATCAGATTGTCGATATGCGAAATCACCCGGAGCCGATTCGTCCGGGCGTCGACATCCACGATCAGGTTGCAGTAATTCGTTCCGCGCACATGGACGGTCCCGATCGCCGCGGACCGGTCGTAGATCCGCACAAAGACGTTATCCTTATGAAAGGACTTGTAGGCTTCCATCACATTCTCCGCCTTCACTCCAGCATTCAACGTGCCATACAAGCAGGACATGATGCCACGGCATGCCGGAACAACCTGCGCCGTGAACGTGACCAGCATCTTCTGCCCCGCCAGCAGGCTGAGTTCCCGCTCGACTTCCATCACGTGCTGGTGGCCCGCCAACTTGTAGGCGTTCATCTGGTCATACCGCGCCGGATAATGAAAGGTCGGACTCGGCTTCTTCCCGGCACCTGAAACCGCCGTCTTGCAGTCGCAGATGATGCTGCCGAGATCGATCAGCTTGTTCTTGACCGCCGGCGACAGGCCCAGCAGACAGCTCACCGCGAAACAGCCGGGGTTCCCCACGATTTTCGTCTTCTTGTTGATCTGCGGCCGGTGCAGTTCGGTGAGGCCGTAAACCGACTCGGGAAGCAGTTCGGGCGACTTGTGCTGCGGATCGCGGCCGATTCGCCTCGCGTATTCGGCGTACGTCTCGGCATCGTTGAACCGGAAATCGCCGCTGTAATCGATCACCTTCGTGCCCTTGGCCAACTCGGACTTGGCAAACTGCATTCCCACGCCGTCCGGAGTTGAGAAGAAAACAACATCCGCCGGCTCCTGCGCCGCGGGGCTGTCCGGCGCTACGATCGTCATGTCACAGAATCCCGCCAGGTGCGGATAAAGCCCGCTCATCGGCGTGCCGACGTCCGTGACATCCACCAGGCAGGAAATCTTCGCGCTCGGATGTCGCATCAGCAGTTCTGTAATGCCTACGCCGCCATAACCGCCCGCACCAACAATCTTCGCTTTGACCATTTCTCAACACTCCATTGTTCAGCTTTATCGCGG
>Ga0182011_10002878_pt1 | contig 14354 bp, 18 predicted proteins | sample 711E1DmetaG_FD_120481 | JGI IMG/M metagenome (GOLD analysis project Ga0182011, IMG submission 120481) | Permafrost microbial communities from Stordalen Mire, Sweden - 711E1D metaG | ecosystem: Environmental > Terrestrial > Soil > Wetlands > Permafrost | place: Sweden: Stordalen | collected... | reverse complement strand
GATTGTGGGACTGCCGTATGCGTTCCAGGGTCAGATGCGCCTTGATGAGATCACAGGCGGGTCGCCGTATGGGGCGTCCACAATCGCTGGGGGCAAAGGCGAGCGCATGGCAAGTGAGAACGAGCTTGCGGCCGCGCGATTTCAGGGCCGGCACGTGGCCCAGATCGCGCAAAAGTTGTCGGCCTAGCCATCGTTCTGATGGCAAGCGCTTTCAGATAATGCTTGATACCGTCTAACGCAAGAAGGGGAGTACTTTGCAAATGAACAAGTCGACACGAGAACGCTCAGATGGCGGCGATGCCTTCATTCCAGAATCCGCACAGATCTCCGGCACGCCGGATGATTTGGCCGAATTTTCGGGGGAACAGTACCTGCGAGAGGCGCTTGACGATGATATCGGGGAAGGCAGTCGCGACGAGGAACTAACCGAGGAACTAGGTGGTCCCTTTGTGGAGAGCCGTCCCGAAGAGGAATTTGGCCCGACCTGGGAAGGTGGAAGGGCTCGCGAGGTCAAGACCGGGTCCGAGGAAGCGCCCACCGTTCGGTCGCGCAGTCCCCTGCCACAGGCCGTGGGTCCCTTGGCTATTGCGGCCCCCGACGAGGATGGCCAAGGCGAGGTGGCGGAAAAGGACCGCAATGGGAGGCCTCTTACTGCTTCCGATGTGCGAGCGGCGAACCTGGGTGCGGAGCCGGGTTCGACCATGGAACCCGACATCAAGCTCGATTCGCCTAGGCCGCATGCGTCGAGAACATGACGCCGCCCAACCTCGACAGGACGAGCCGACTTCACCAGGCCTTCTGTAACACCTCCCGATCGACGTTTCGCCTGGCCTCGTTGCTACTGTGCGGCCGCACGTCATCGCATCGGGCGAGCCCTGCTCGCCTATCAAGGAGCAATCTTGTCGCTCAACCACTGACGCGTCTTATTGAAGGAGTCTTGCAGATCGGAATAGGACTGTTTGAATCCATTCTTCACGTCGTCCCAATCGGACGCAGTGGCGGTCTCGGCCCGGTCAAGTTGTTCTTTCGCCTGAGTCCAATTCTCGCGCACCGTCGCGAGCCTGACCTTGGCGTCGGCCTTTGCCGCGCCGCTGGCTTTGTCGACCTTGGCGCCGAGCCGATCCAGTTCTTCCTGGATGCTGACCAGGTCCTTCTTCATCTTGTCCACGAATTCAGCCTTCTCCGCGTAGGCGTAGTTGCGCATCGCTTGTGCCGCCTGCTTGGTCTCCGCCTTGGCCCTGGCTAGGTGCGCTGCCGCGATTTCCTCCTGGTTCGGCGCAACTGCCGACTTCTTATCTTTCGATGTGCATCCCACCGCTAGAGCGCTAGTCATAAGCAGCGTCGTCACGAGTATCGTGTGTCTCATGGCCATCCCTTTCGTTGACTTGCCAACTCGACCGAGGGCCCAGGAGCGCTGCACGTCGCGCATCGCTTCTGGGCTGACTCGTCGGGCTGGGACTAGTTGGTCCTATGGGTTGGCTGCGTGCGGTTCGTGTGCGATGATAATCTCGACGCGGCGGTTGTTGGCGCGACCCTCCGCGCTCGCGTTGTCAGCGATTGGGTTCCCCTTGCCAAGCCCATGGGCCTGGATTAGGTCGCCTTGGTAGCCTCGCTCAACCAGGTAGCTGCGAACCGCGTCGGCCCGACGCTGCGACAGGTCTAGGTTGAAATTCACGGAACCCTGGGAGTCGGTGTGCCCCTCGACGGTGAGATTGCGCTCCCGGGTTGTGAGCAGCACCTCGGCCACCTGGTCAAGTCGCGTCCGCGCCTCGGGCAGTAGGGTGGCCCGGTTGGATGCAAAGAGAACGCTCCCGGAGAGCGTGATGACCATTCCGCGGGGCTCGTCCTTGACCGCGGCCAACTTGGCCAGCGCCGCCTGGGCGTCAGCCGCGCGCTTCTCGGCAGCGGCCCGCGCCTCCTGCTCAGTGGAAAGCTTTTCAGCCGTCGCTTCTCCGTTGCGCTCTGAAGCCGCCAGCGCAGAGCGCGTCTGGCTGAGGTCCTGCTTCGTCTTCGCAACCACCTTACCTTGCGTCGTTTGGTAATCGTTCTTCGCTTGGGCTTCGCTCTTCTGCTGGATGGCGATGGAAGCAGCCGCTTCAGCTAGCTGTGCCTTGCGCCAGGCGACATAGGCGAGGTCTCGCGTCTGATACGAGTCGGGATCCGTTCGGAAGGATTGCTCGGCCACGGCGAGCGCCTGGTTCGCTACGTGCAACTCCGCTGGAGCGGCCTGAGCCGTAGGCCCACCGCTTGCGCGCCCGTATTCTTCGCGGGCGTTGGCGAGTTCATACGGGACAGTGGCTGCGCAGCTAGTGAGGACTCCGGCGCAGGCGACGGCGATCAAGAGACTATGGGTTTTCATTGGAGATTCCTTTCATTTAGCGGGTCATGTCTTTTCGCGAGTTACTTGTTCTCTTGCCGGAGTTGGCGCACGCGGTCCACCGCTGACCGGGCCTCCGCCTTCTCGGCGTCCTCGCGGGAGAGCGCGACAGCCAGCTCGGCGTCGACTTCGGCCCGCGACAACATCGACACGGCCCTTTCCTTCTGGTCGTGGGCGGCCAGCGCCTTGGCATTCTCAAGTTCCTCCTTGGCAAGTTGCAGGTGCAGCGAAGCTTGCGGCACCTTGGTCGCTCCGACCTCCTCGGCGGCGCGGATCCCCGAGGTAGATGCCTCTGTGCGCAGGGGCGGGGAGCTTGCGCAGCCCACGGCTATTGCGGCGGTCGCAGCGGCCATGGCGAACATCATGATTACGGTCTTTGAAATGTTTCTCATCGAATTCTCCTTCCGGTACTTGGTTGCCTATTTCATTGAATGCCGACTAGTTTTTCAGTTTCTTGAAGGCAGCCTCAAGCTCGTTCCAGGCGCTCTCGACGCCGGTCTTGAGGATTTCCCACTTCCCGCTGCCCGCGGCCTTTAGCTCGTTGAGCTTCGATTGCGCGGCCTGGTACTTCGCCTTCAGATCGTCGACGTACTTGCGGCGTCCGACATTGACCTTCGTGCCGGCCTTCTCGGCTTCGGCCACGATCTGGTCGAGCTTCGCACCCCATTGCTTGAGCTGTGTTTCCATCTTCCCTACGTGTCCTTGCGTGTCTTCCATGAGGTCCTCCCTTCGTCTGATTATGCCGATTGAGATAGAGCTGCTGCTCTGGTGCGTGTTGTTGGCGGTGGCAGTGAAATCGATGTGCTCCGCGCATGTCGCAATATGTGCGCTACGGCCTGTGTGGCCAGACGCGACACCTCCCGCGGATCAGTGCTGTAGTCCGCGGCTCCATCGAATGCGGCCACAACCAACTCCCCGAACTGCGCAGTTTTGTGAACCTGGGTCCTCATGTTTGTCCCCTCTATTGTCTTGGCGCATCCTGCCGAAAGCGGGGCGCCCTCTACATCCGCGCCCATTGCTAAAGCAGCTTTCGCGCCACCGATGAGACGCGAACAAGTTCAACGACTTGCATCGCAGGACGGTCTGAGGGGAGCGGCCAATTCAATCGAAGTGAAGTACCATCTCCTTCAATTCGAGCGAGGGAGACAGCCGATGCTGGCCGACGATCTGAATCTGTCGCCGATGACGGGCGATGCCCGCAGCAGTAGGAAGGGACTGGAGATCCCATCCCGTGAGAACCTACAACGGGCAAGTAGGCACATTACCCGGCACCGAAACCACGTTAGAGTCAAATACAAACGCGCCAGCACCACCTACCCATGCCCCTGCCATCGATCTGCCACACGCCGTTGCGCCGGTATTCATCGTGATATTGAGGGCAGCCAGTATGTTGCCCTGGAATTCAGAGTACAATCCAATCGTCGCTGAACTGGCGACCTGCCACCAGACGTTGGAAGCCTTGGCGCCATTGCTCAGGAGAATACGCGTGTGTGCCCCGGGGCTGGGGGCGCCATCTGCCGTAGTGAGTGTACTCGCCGACTGGAAGATGAAGATAGCATTCGGATCGCCCTGGCCGTCGAGCGTGATGTCCCCGGTTATCAAGATCGACGTGATGGATGTATAGACGCCAGGAGTGAACCAGTTGTCCCCGAGCACCAGCGGGTTCCCCGCCACGTCCCCCAAAGTGGTGGGAGCTTCTATAGGGGTGCCCCCTCCCAATGTACCGACGGCTGGGGGGCCGGCTGGAGGAGTAATGCTGAGAAACGCAGCATTCAAGGCGGCCTTGATAGCGGCTGAACTCGTCGTGTCTGGATACACGTTCGTGATCACCGTCCCGCTGATTATCGGAGCCATACCTCCGCAAAGGCCAAAACCTCCGGCATTATCAACGGGCACGGCGTTGCATGTTTTAGTTGGGTCCAACACCACGTTCCCATTGATATGGGTGATTGGCGCGGTAATGGTGTTGGTAACCCCCGCCGTCGCCGCAATCGCAAACGGGGCAGCCAATCCAAGGTCTATCACGACAACAGGCGCGGCCCCCGCGTCGATGTTCCCCACGTCCATGTTCCCGACGTCGATGTTCTTTACGTCGGGGTTCGCCACCACCAGGTCGGGGTTCTCGACGTCGACGTTCTGCGCGTCGATATTCCCCACGTCGAAGTTCGCGACCGGCACGTCGGGGTTCTCGACGTCGACGTTCTGCGCGTCGATATTCCCCACGTCGTGGTTGGCGGCCGGCAGGTCGTGGTTGGCGGCCGGCAGGTCGTGGTTGGCGGCCGGCAGGTCGGGGTTGGCGGCCGGCAGGTCGTGGTTGGCGGCCGGCACGTCGATGCTCGCGACCGGCAGGTCGGAGTTCGCCACGTCGGAGATTTTCGCATCGGTGTTTCCGACGTCGTGGTTGGCGGCTGGCACGTCGATGTTCGCGACCGGCAGGTCGGGGTTCGCCATCGGCACGTCGTGATTTGCGGCCGGCAGGTCGTGGTTCGCGACCGCCACGTCTAGGTTTCTGGCATCGGTGGCCCCCGCATCCACCGCGCCCGGGTTGGAAAACTCTACCAACTGCTGTCCGCACGCAGGTAGCAGGAACAACAAGGAGAACAGAGCAATACTCTTGAGCGTCTTCATGTTACTTGCTCCCGTCATTGAGGATGATGAAGTGGACGACGAACTCGACGCGTCGGTTGTTCTCACGACCAGCGATGGTGGCATTGGTGTCGACTGGAACCGCGGAGGCGAAGCCGGTTGAGACCAGGCGCTCTTTCCCGATGCCGTGCCCTACCAGGTAATCGACCACCGCATCCGCCCGTTTTTCGGAAAGGGTCTGGTTGTGGTCATCGCTTCCCTCGGAAGAAGTGTGCCCCTCGACCTGCACGCGGAAACCTTTGTTGTCCTTCAGCGCCTGCACGACTTCATCGAGCACTGGAAACGAGACGTCTTGGAGAATTGCCTGGTCCCAGGCGAAGTAGATCCTCTCCTTGAGCTCAAGCTTGTCCCGCTTGACGACGAGCTTCTGGTACAGAGGGCAGCCCCAGTTATCCACCGGACCTGCTACGTCGGGGCAATGGTCCACATTGTCGGGGACTCCATCGTTGTCACGGTCGGGGCAGAAGAAGGTCTCCTTGGTGATGGTGCGGACCTCTGCGGCGGCAGCGTCCCCGCGTTCACGCTGGACACCGGTGCCCACTTCCAGGCTGACTCCCAGACTCAGGATCTTGGCGTCGTGGTTGTCGAAGCCGGTGCGGTTGGGATACTGCAGGATGTGGAGGTAGCGCACGAAGGGTCCGATCCAGAAGACGCGCGACCCTCCGATGGGCACCGACAGGCCTGCGGCAGCGTCTATGCCAAGGCGGTTGAGCCCGCCAGTGCGGACGTAAAGTGCGTCAGCGTCCACCCACGGCGAGCTGGCATAGAATCCGTTGCGGGCAGGAACATCGTGTGGACGCCTGAACCGCAGCCCTGCACCGTAGGTCCACGCTGTCCCGAAATCGCCCAGTGAGTTTTCGGTGGGCAAAGCCATGAAGCTCACACTGGGCCCAATGTCCATGTATTTGTTCACGATCCACAGGGCCTTGATGCTTTGCCCGCCGCCGACCTTGAAAAGCTGCGACTGCGGGTGGGTCAACGGGAGCGCCACCCCGGGTTCCACCTTCAAAGAGAAATCACCGATCTGCGCTGGCCTAGGGTCGCTGCCCGAGGTTTCGGCCTCGGATGCTTGGGTGAACGGGGCGACCAGCAGCAAGGCCACGCCTGTGATAGCGGCCTTCGCTGAGTGAGCCAGTGGGGATCTTTGAGTCATTTTTGTCTCCGCGTACATTGGTCCTGGCAGAGATCATCTCTGCACAGCAGTTCTTCCTGGCCCCTCCGCTGGGGGCATACAACTCGGCACCCGGCTAGAGCACGTTTTGGGCCACCGATGAGATACCCATAGATTCAGGTACTTGCACCGCAGATAGTCACGGAGGACTGGCCTATCCAATCAAAGTGAAGTGCCGTTCTGCTCAATTCGAGGGCGAGCGAGGGCCGACATGCGCAAGATGATTCATCGGGAGCTGAACCCAGATGACCAAAGAAGCGGGGTCAGCCAGGCTCTTCCTATGGGGCGGACGCTTGCGGGAAGACAACCAGCGTGACCTGGCCAGCAGCGGCCCACTCGGTGGCGAAACCCTCGCGGCTGTTCACTCGCCGGCCGTGGGCCGGATCGAGAGTGAGGATGCGCTGCTTTTGCCGGTTGACGCCTACGACCACCTCGTAGTGGGAGTACGCGCTCCGGCCGTAGCGCTTCATCAGGCCAACCAGGACCGGATGGTGCCAATGGATTTCGCGATCGAGGTCGGCGAACTGGCCTTGGATGAGGAAAGCCTGCAGACCCTGTCGGCGGGCGAAATCGCGGAGGGCAGCCGCCTTGATGCCTCGCTCGGGAGCGGGCGGGGAGGTGGCAACGATGCCGTCACGTGTGACCGGGAGCTGCCAATAGTTGAGCACCATGGCCAGTGCAGCGGCACCGCAGTCTTCGTTAGCACCCTGGCGCACTACGGGCACGCCTTCCACCACTTCCCAGCCCGCCTCGCCCGCCAGGTCGGCGAGCTTCGCGTCCCGGGCGGAGCCTAGATAGCAGCCGCTCGCCAGAAGGCAGCCAAGGAGCGCGAGGCGCTCGGGGCACGCGACGGGTGGTCTAGCCGTGTGGGCGCGCACTGGAGATTAGCGAAGGAAAACAACGAGGAGCACCACGAGCAAAACCACGACGACCGCGCCGCCCCCGATGTAGATCCCCCCACCGCCTCCCTCGAACTGACCGAGCTGGGGGGTGGCCGCCTCGCGCACGGCGTACTCACGCGCGCCGCTGGCAGAGTCGTCGATTGGCGCGGACTGGGCGAGCTGTCCGCCGGGGGCCTCGACCACCGCCGCCGAAGGCGCGCGGGGGATTCCCGCCTGCGCGATGGACGGGGCGCAACAGAGAACCGCCAATAGCACCGCTATAATGAGCTTCTTCATGGAATGTCCTTTGTGACAGGTTTGGGTGACGACCAACATCTCATGTGGGGCAGACCAGCTTTGCCTTGGCGCCCTTGGATTTGGAGCAATCTCCCGTGCAGCGGGTCGGCCCCAGCAGCGTCAGAATCTTGCTCCACGTATCCTTGTGCACGGCCCTTCGTGGAAGTACGTGCCCCATTACAGTCGCTGAGCGTGTTGCCCGTTGCACGCCTCGATCGAGCTGCTCCAAGTCGAGGTACTCCTCACCATCCAAGAGACGCGCGGCCGTCTCTGCCGTGCTCACGCTGGCGACTTCATCGTCGGAGAGCAGCTTCAGAACGCTTTCACGGGCAACATTCTCGGTTTGCATGTGACTCTTCATGTGGGGCTCCAATCAGGTGGTTGCGTCGCAGGGATGAGTGCCGACTCACGCGGCGTGTAAAGGTACTGCACGATGTGTGCCGACGTCCTCAGGGTTGTCCTTCCGGCACGACAAGGAGCTCGTCCAGGGGCACGCGACCGCCCGTGCAGTCAATGTGAAGGAGGATCCCATTCAATTCGGCTCAGTTGAACGGCGCGCCCGCAGTGTGTCAGCTTCCCCTGACCCGCCCGCTCTTGCGGCGGAACTGCAATCCGTGCGCGAAACCTGGCCTGCGCGATCGCGATTCCAGGCCATGGCACGCTTCGTGCTGGCACCTTTCATCGACGATGCGTGGCGGAGCCAAAGCGAGCACACGGTGTTTCGTCATGAGGTGTTGAAATGAAAACCAAACTGACTGTCGCCCTTTGTTTCCTGCTTTCGGGGTCCGGCTTTGCCCAAGCCCAAGAGATGAGCGTCAGCGGGGATCCGACGAGCCAGGTTTCACAATCTGGTCCTCCTCCGCAAGCGGTGACACCACCCACGCCGGCGCCCGATCAGCAGCCACCTGCTCCGCCTCAGCAGCCGCCGCCGCGGGTCCAAGGCCAGACGCAGCCGCAGATTCAGCCGGCTCCCGTGGGCCAGCAGGCGGCAGGGGAGGGCCAATGGGTGTACACGAGCGAGTATGGCTGGATTTGGATGCCCTACGGCGGGCAGTACACATACGAGGGCACGGCCAGTGATGCTTCTCCCTACTCCTATGTTTACTATCCCAGCTACGGATGGATGTGGCTGGCAGCGCCCTGGATTTGGGGCTGGGGTGCCTATCCCTACTTTGGACCTCGCGGTCCCGGTGGCTTTGGCTGGTACGCTGGCCTCTATCGCGCTGGGTACGGTTGGGGTGGATACCACGGCGGCGCTCGCGGCGGATACGGCGGTGGCATTCGTGCCGGGAATGGTTTCGGTGGTGGCTATCGCGGTGCCGGTGCTTCTCGCGCTGTCGGCGGATTCCGCGGCGGCGGTGGCAGCTCGCGAGCTTTCGGTGGATTCCGCGGCGGTGGTGGCGGCTCGCGTGGTGGCGGCCACGGCGGCGGGCATCGCTGAAGGCGCATCTGCACCGGAAAAAGGATACGCCGAATGATCAGTCCGGTGGAGGTCCCTCGCTTGGCTCTCGATGTGAGGAATCTTTCCGTTGGGTTTGATCGGACCAGTGTCATTGAGCGGCTCTCCTTTCAAGTTCCGCGCGGCAGCGCGCTGGCGATCGTTGGACCGAATGGTGCGGGCAAGAGCGTTCTCGCCAAGGCGCTGATCGGCGCCCTGCCTCATGCGGGCACGATAAGCTGGGAAGAAAACACGAAGATCGGTTACGTGCCGCAGAAGCTCGACATCGAGCGGGATCTGCCGATCACCGGCGGCGATTTCCTGCGCGCGAAGGCGGTGGTCGTGCGCGCGTGCGAAGCTGACATCGCCGACGTGCTGGACCTTGTCGGGCTCAAGGCGGAGTCCGTCGGCAAACCCATCGGAGCGCTCTCAGGAGGCCAGTTCCAGCGCTTGCTGGTTGCGGCTGCGCTCATCGGACATCCAACCGTCTTGCTCCTCGACGAGCCCACCGCGGGAGTGGACGAGCCGGGCCAGGACAGCATTAACCACACACTCGATCGTCTTCGTGAGGAACGTGGCCTGACGATTCTGTTCATCTCGCACGATCTGAGCGTCGTCTATCACTACGCCACCAATGTGCTGTGTCTGTCGCGCGGGCACTCGTGCTTCGGCGTTCCAAGGAAGGTTCTCACGCCCCAGCTCCTTCAGGAGCTTTACGGCGCTCCGGTGGCCTACCACGTTCACCATGACCTTCGACTCTAGCGCCATCGCGCTTTCCGTCGCGGCGGGCGCCGCCGCGGGCTTGGTCGGTTGCTTCGCTGTCATGCGCAGGATGACTCTCGCGGCGGATGCGATCTCGCACATCGCCCTGCCTGGCATTGGGGTGGCGATCCTGCTGCGCATTCACCCGATTCTGGGTGGCGTCGCCGCGCTCCTGGTGGGGACGCTGCTCGTTTGGGGCATCGAGAATAGGACACGACTCGCTACCGAGACAATTATCGGGGTGGTATTCTCGACCGCGCTCGCCATCGGCAGCCTGATCACCTCGGGAGAGGAGCTTATCGAAGCACTCTTTGGCGGAGTGGGGCACTTGACCGCCGTCGAGACCACGCTCGGTCTTGTGCTGGCGCTCGGCGTGATTGGGTTCGTGCTGTGGCAGAGGCACAGACTTGTGCTGGCGCTGGTCTCTCCTGAAATCGCCCATACCACCGGTATCAACGTCCAACGATTGAACCTCTACTTCTTGCTCGTCTTCGCGTTGACCATCGCCATCGGTCTGCGCTACCTCGGGGTGCTGCTGGTCGGCTCGTTGGTAATCATCCCCGCTGCCACGGCCAAACGCCTCGCGCGGAGCCTGCCAGGCATGCTGGTCATCTCCGTGGCGGTTTCGATCGCGTCGACGACACTGGGCACGTGGCTTTCTCTCTCTTTGCACCGGACTCCAGGATCAATGATCATCCTGATGGCAGCGGGTTTCTTCCTGCTCAGCCTGCTGCGCCGATCGGGCACCTGACCGGCCGGCCCCGAGGTCAGCGCCCACGCGGTACGAGGTCGACCCGTGCGATGACCGGTGACTGACGTCTCAGGACATCCTCGGCCGCGTGCACGAGCTTCTCGACGCTGGCGCCGCTCATCGCCTCGTCGATAGCCACGCGCGCGACAACCCATGCTTGTCGTGGCCCGATGAACGTCACCACGAGTTCCGTTACCGCCATGATGCCAGGCTGGGCGGCGATCATCTTTCCGATCCTGCCGCGCAAGGCGGCGGACACCTGGCCCCCGATGAGGATGTCGCCATTCCGTGCGGCGAGCTGGAAGGCGACAAGTCCGAGCAGCATTCCGACCATGATGGCGGCGATTCCGTCGGAAATTCCGGACCCAGTGGCCTGGTGGAGCGCGATCCCTGCAAAGGCGATCAGGTTACCGACCAGCGCCGCAGCATCTTCCGCGAACACCGCTCGCACGACGGGGTCCGAGGTTAGATCGAGGTGCTCCAAGAGTGTTCGCTCCAGCGCCCGGGCCTCTCGCTTGAGCTGCCGGTGGGCCTGGATCAAGGACGCGCCGTCCAGACAAAACGAGACGAAAAGGACCAGGTAGGCGATCCGGAATGACAAGATTGGTTGCCGGTGGACCAGCCCGTCGATCCCTTGATGCACCGAAAGCAAGGCGCCGATTGCGAACACTCCCATGGCAGCGATGAGCGCCCAGAAATACGCCGCGCGTCCGTGGCCGAGTGGATGCTGCGTATCCGGCGGGCGACCGCTGCGCCGCTGGGCGATGAGCAGCAGCGCCTCGTTGCCGCTGTCTGCGAAGGCATGGAATGCTTCTGCCCACATCGCGCTCGACCCCGTGAACAACGCAGCCACTACCTTCGCGAGAGCGGTGGCGAGGTTCGCGACCAGGGCAACCGCGACGGTAAGGAGGCTGTCCGCTGTTCTGGAACGCATGGCTCATCTGGCCTACGTCTTCAGCTCATCGCCGGTTGTGTCGATGTCCACGCCCCTCGCCGACGCCCCTGCCGTCTACGCCTGGTTCCTGATCCAGCCGACTGGCGTGGGACGGCGGGACGGGAGGCGCTGATGCGACCACCACGGCGGCTGGGCGAAGCAGCCGCTCACCCGCGCGATAGCCTTTCTGTACTTCGTGCAGCACCGTGCCGGGTGTCGCCGCGGTGCTGGGTGTCTGCGAGATCGCGTGGTGCACCCGAGGATCGAAAGGCTGGCCCTTGGCCTCGATGGGCGTCACCGAATAGCGTTCGAGTTTGGACTTGAAAAGGCGCAAGACCAACTCGACGCCATCCTTTACTGACTTGACGTCATTTTCTCCGCCTCGTTTCCACGAAGCAACGGCACGCTCTAGGTTGTCCGCGACCTCCAGGAAGTCGCGCAGAATCGTCTCGCGTGTCTTCGCCTCGTGCTCGGTCATCTCCTTGCGAAAGCGCGTCTTGTAGTTGTCTAGATCGGCCTTCTCGGCTTCCAGAGCGGCCACCCGTTGCTCCAGGCTCGCCATCGCGAGGGGCGACTCTTTGGCAGACGCCGGATCGTCGCCCACAAGTTGTGCGGCGTCGGGGATTGGACAGGAATTGCGTCGTGAGTCGCCGTTGTCGACCATGGAAGACGATTTCGCGCGGAATACAGCCGCGCCCTCCACTCAGGGCAGAAAGTCTCTGCGACGAAACAATAAGCAAGATGCGCGCCATGACGTCCAATCACATCTACGGGGAGGGGTGCTGACATGGTCAATCAATATGAATGGGCACCTACGTCGCTTCGAAGGAATTGGAGGTTGCCCGTCCGCAGTGTCAAACTCGTTGACGCGCCAAATTCGTGAAACTGCAGAGCAGACGCCGCGATCCGCGCATTTTGTCGCAAAGTGGCCTCGGGGACCGAGGTCAAATGCCGTGGCACGCATTGTGCTGATTGTGTCCCGTAAACGGGCGCAGAGCCCGCTAGGGACCGAGGCTAGCGGTTCATGACAGGCATCCTGAAGATCGCATATAAGCTGCTCGTTAACGACAAGGGCAAGTTTGCAGCGCTGCTCATAGGGATCACCTTCTCGGTCTTTCTCATGATCCAGCAGACGTCGATGTTCGCCGGCATGATGCGAAAGGCATCCGCCACGGTGACCAACACTGGTGCCAAGGTCTGGGTGATGGACCGGGCCGTGACCAGCGTCGCGAGCAGCATCCCGATGCCCGATTTCATGCGGGACGCGGCCCGAAGCATGAAGGGCGTGAAATTCGCTGTTCCGCTCTATCTAGGCGCTGGGCTCGCGCGTCTGCAGGACGGAACCTACCAGGGGGTGTCGATTATCGGGCTCGACGACAGCAGTCTTTTCGGTCGCCCCGAGCTGATCGAGGGTAACATCGAAGATATCTACGCAGAGAATGGCTTCGTGGTTGTGGAGGACGCAGAGTCTCCCAAACTGGAGAATCCCAAGCTCGGAACAACCTTCGAGATCAACGACAACCGAGGGGTCATCGTCGGTATTGCCAAGGTCCCGGCCAGCGGACTGTTTGGGATTCCAACGCTCTACACGACCTTCAGCCGGGCCATCCAGTACATCCCATCGCTCCGATCGACTGTCAGCTACATCCTCATCGAGCCCACCAGCGTCGCCGCGATTCCCGGTATCAAGATCGAGATCAACAAGCTGGGATACGAAGCGCTCACGGAAGACGAGTTCATCGATCGAATCACCAATTTCTACAAGTACCACACGGGAATGGGCACCAATATTCTGATCATGACGGTGATCAGCTTTATCGTTGGTCTTTCCATCTCGGCGCAGACGTTTTACACCTTCGTGTTGGAGAATCTCGACAGGTTCGGCGCGCTCAAGGCGATGGGAGCGAAAGGGCGCGAGTTGGTCTACATGCTGCTCTTCCAGGCAGGTATTACGGCCCTCGCTGGGTACGGTCTGGGCATCGGGCTGTGCACCATCCTCATTGCAGCGGCGAGGCTTCGCGTGCCTGACTATGCCTCAGTCATTACCTTCGGGAACCTGGCCTTGGCGTTTGGCATGGTTCTCGTCATCGCCGCGATCTCAAGCTACATCGCGGTTCGTCGCGTGCTCAAGATCGAGCCCTTCGACATCTTTCGGAGCTGACCATGAACGCCATCGAAGCCAGGGACTTGAGCAAGTGGTTCGGCGAAGGCGAGACTCGAACCAACGCGGTTCAAAATGTAGCGTTCGACGCCCACTTTCAGGAGATGCTGTTCATTGTCGGACCATCGGGCAGTGGAAAAACCACCCTGCTCAGCATGCTCTCGGGAATTCTTCGTCCCAACCAAGGCACCGTCAAGATCAAGGACCAGGACATTTGGAGCCTATCTGCAGACAAGCTCGCCGACATGCGACTCCACACTGTCGGCTTCGTCTTCCAAGACTTCCACTTGTTCCCCAAACTCACGACGGTCGAGAATGTAGCGGTGCCTTTGATTCTCAAACGGCGAAAATGGGACGAGGCCATCAAAGAGGCCCTGCAGGCTCTCGAGAAGGTTGGGATCGCCCAGCGCGCTGGCCTGTCGCCGCAAAAACTGAGCGGCGGCGAGCAGCAGCGTGTCGCCATCGCCCGAGCCATCGTCAGCCAGCCCGACATCCTGGTGTTGGATGAACCGACGGCTTCGCTCGACGGCGACACCGGACGGAAGATCGTCGAGTTCGTGAAGCGAGACATTTTGAATGCACAACGTTGCATCATCATCGTGACCCATGACGACCGAATTTCCGAATTCGCTGATCGAATGATCAAGATGGAGGACGGCAGGGTCATGGAGATCGAGAAAGGACAAGGCCATGCGTAACAAGATCATTTTCACTTTGGTCGGTGTCGGCGTGCTGCTCGCACTGGCGAGCGCCTACGTCTACGCGCGCCCGCCGAAACCACAGTCACCGGTTTTTCAGCCCGCCTCCAACCCGTATGCGCAGGGAATTTTTGCCAACGGAATCATTGAGAGCTATCAAGCCCACGGCGAAAACATCAACATCTACCCGGATGTTTCCGGTACCGTCCGAGAGATCTTGGTCGCGGAAGGCGAGAGT
>Ga0182011_10002876_pt1 | contig 14355 bp, 26 predicted proteins | sample 711E1DmetaG_FD_120481 | JGI IMG/M metagenome (GOLD analysis project Ga0182011, IMG submission 120481) | Permafrost microbial communities from Stordalen Mire, Sweden - 711E1D metaG | ecosystem: Environmental > Terrestrial > Soil > Wetlands > Permafrost | place: Sweden: Stordalen | collected... | reverse complement strand
GTCGACGCCGCAGAGCAACACGCCCGCCGCGCCGGCAGCCACTTACACGCAAGTCGTGCCAACGACCACAGACGAGACCGGAGGCGGATCGGGCTTGACGCAAACCGAAATATGGCTCATTGTCGGCGCAGTCGCCGTTGTCGGCGGAATTATTTTTTGGCAGTTGAGCAAATAAAATGCCCTTTTTACTCCCAATCTTTCTCTTCGTTGGCGGCGCGGGCTTGATTGCTGGCTCCGCGGCTTTTGGATCGTCGATGGGCACCGAAGCCGGTAAGGGACTTAACAACGGCCTGACCCTCATCGGAGTCGCAACGGGAGTGGGCATTGTTATTTATGCACTGCACAAAAGCGGGGTGAAGGTATGAGCAATATAGTCCGCAAGCCGATTTTTTGGCTGGGCACGGCCGCCGTCGTCGGTGCGCTGTATCTCGGCGAGACCGCAGGACCGGGCGCGGGCCAGGGGTTGAACAATGGTCTGACCATTATCGCAATCGCCGGCGGATTGGCGCTGTTGATTTACGCGGTCAAAACATCCGCATGACAATATGTTGCGCGAACATAAAATTTTGATTTTTCTGGGCCTGGGACTGGCAGCCGTGAGCTATTATTTGTGGCAGAAAAATTCCACGACGACAGCGCCCAGCGCCGGGCAGGAAGAGGTGGACGCAGCGCAGGAATCCGGTTGGACGCAGTTTTTTTAAAAATATGAACAACACACTTATTACCATCGTCGTTATCGGCGCGGTTGCTGTTGCGGGATACTACGTTTACACCTCATATAGCAGCAAGGCCGCGCTCAACACCAACACGGTGAGCGTCGGTGGAGTGCTCGGAGGCCTTGGCATTGCCGGCAATCTCAATCTTAATACCCTTTCCAGCGATCTGGGAAGCATTTTCGGCGGCAGCGATAATTAAAAAATGCTCCCGACCACCACAACAGGCAGCAAAGCGCCCCAGGGCACGATCTTTAATCAGATCGTCGCCGCCGGCGCGACCGTGCAGATCACCAAGCGGGGCAACAATGCTTACATCGTGCTAGCAACCGGCATGATTGACATGCGGCCGCGCGGTCCTCGCGGCACGAATGAGTTTTCCAACTATACCCAGGGAACGGGCTTTGAAAACACGGACTTCGACATTATTGACCTTCGCAATTCAAACGCTTTTTCCGTCGTGGTGTCAGTCTGGGTGGGCGAAGCGGGCTTCATTGACAAGCGGCTCATTTTGGCAACGTCCGGCGCGGGCGCGATCCAGACCGTCGTCAACCCGCTTTGGACCGGCACCGGCGCCGCGCCGGCATTCGTCGATATACCGGACTTGAGCGGTGGCAGCTTCACCGACATCAACGGCAAAAAATGGCTGGCAATTTCCCGCATCCAAATTTTGATCAGCAATCTCGACGCCGGGAACGTCATGCTTTTGCAAAAACTCAACAATTACGTTTTCAACACGGGCGCGATTTTTGCGATCCAGCCCGCAACCGAAGTCGGCCCGGCATTCCAGGGGTCCTACTCTTTGGTGCAAAACGGAGGGACCATCAACGGGCTTGTCGCCGAAGTTTACAGTTGCATCCCGGCCTAACTCCATGTGGACCGACTCACTAATATCCAGGTCTGCCCGACTCCGGTTTTTTACCAGGGCCGGCAACGACTCGTGCGCTTTGTTCCAAACACATCAAACATAAACCACTCAATCGTTTTAGCATCAGCTATGAATTCAACCACATTCCCAGTTGTAGGCGGCGCATCCTTTAACACGACCTTTCCACATGGCCTTCCCACTCCGCCGCTAGTGCGCGGGGTGCTCTTGTGCACTGCACCCGACGCTGGTTCCGGGGCGATTGTCGGCGATGAAATTCCCATTGAAAGCGTTTGGGACCTCGACGAGTTCTGGTATTGTTTTCAGGTCGGCGCCGGCCTGACTACGATTGTGGTGAAATTCTATGGCTCTACTGACGGCAAAAGCTTAACCAACTGGCGGACATCCTACAACTCGCCCGTCTCCTCATTTGGCAATTTTTTGCTAAAAGTTTATTGGCAATAAACCCATGTGGACCGACTCACCAACATCCAAGTCTGTCCGACTCCGGTATTTTACCAAGGTCGTCAACGACTCGTGCGCTTCGCGCCCGAAGGTAGCGCCGGTGTCGCCGCACAATTGGCGCTGGGCTACCTTTGGACGGGCCATTATCGCGCGCTGGCGGATGATTCGTCGCCTGGCGTCGCAGCCGGTCTCGTCACGGGTTTTGCCATCAGCGAGCACGCCAGCGCGGTCGCCGCGATCGCGGCGGTTGCAGCCAGTCTCGTCACAGGAGCGGCTATTAGCGAGCATGAGCGCATTGTGTCGGACGATTCGCCGCCTGGTGTTTCCGTCGCGCTCACAGGCGGAACTCAATACACGCAACATTCCGCTTCGGTTCCTTCTCCTTTCGGCGTTGCCGGGAAAATCGTAGCTGGCCACAAAAACTGACTATGAGGACGGGCATAAAAGTAATGATCGGTACGGAGGTGCGCGACGCGCTCACCGGCCGCGCGTTGCGGCGTCGCGCTCCGCAGCCTAACCTCGTGTTCGATTCCACGCTCACCTCGCTGGCGACTGGCGCGTTCGATTTTGCGAGTCTTTTTTTGGCTTGCAAGATCGGCGGATCATCCGCCGTCAACTCGCTGCCGTCCAACACCGTCAGTTTTACGCAGATCGGGACCGCGCTCACCGCCAGCGCGTCTTTTTTCACGGGCGCAATGAACGGCGCGATTTTAAAGTTCGGTGTTGGACCATTCACCGGCGGTTCCGGCCTCACCGCAACGGCGCTATCCGGGTCCGGCATCGGCCTCCAGGTGGACGTCGTCGTTGCCACCGCCCCCGACGATCCTTGGGATGGAAACTATAACAAAAAAGGAGTCGTAAGCGTCGTGCCGCACGCGGGCAACACAGGCAGCTTGTTTACTGTCGGCGACTTGCTCACTTTCACCGACGCGACCGGATCATCCTGGCTTGGCAAAGTTTCCGGCGGCGGCTCCGGCGGGTCGGTCAAAGCCATAACCGACGCGACGGAACAATACCTAAGCTCAGCGTCCGGCCTGACGGCAGTTGGCTCGTTGACTCAGACTTTCACAACGGCGCTTTACGGCACAGTGTGGTACGTCGCGCAGACCGCACTCACGACCCCGCTTACCACGCTATCCGGCGGCTGTCGGTCAACAACTTTTGTGACGGGACCGGGCGCGTGCGGCACGAGCTTTCCCGGCGGAGCAACCTCTTCACAGATCACGCTCAAGCGCACTTACCAATTTCCCGTCCAATCTGCTCCTTTTTCCGTTTCCGAAATCGGCTATAGCGATAACACAAACAACGACGGCAGTTGCAACGGCCGGATTGTCCTGGCCCTGCCCGACAATGTTGCGGTGACGGAGTATTACGTCGTCCAAATATCGATCACCTACACACTGACCCCAAACGTGCCGTCCCCTCAAGCCAATGTCGCAACTGGGTTTTCGGTCAACGGACAAATAATGTGGAACAATTGGGACTGCCGGATCGTGCAATCGAACGGGACGACCGCATCTTATCAAGACTCTTCCTACAACACAATGGACGGCAGTCCGCCGATGGTGACTTTCGGGATCGTGACCGCGCCGGCGCTTAACGCGCATATTTCACAAGGGACTGTACCTCTGGTGGGAATAACATACGGATCTGCTCCCGGAGCGGCTTACAGCAATTCCGGCCTGCCGGTCGGTGTCGCAACTACTCGCGTTTCTTTTTCCTGGTCAACTGCCGGCGAAACGGTTTACAGCATATTCTTTTTCCACGGCGGAAACTACTCTTTTTCGTCGCCGGTTTTTTGCTGCAACCTAACCACGCCGTTTACACTTCCAACCGGCACTTTTGTCGGTTACATTGACTTCCAGCGGGTCGTCACACGCTCGCTGGCAAATTGACCATGAACTCAGAAATTATTCAAACCGAAAAACCCGGCGGGGCAAAAGCCGTCGCTTGGCTCCTGGCCGGGATCGTCATCGAGGTCGCCGGCTTCCTGTTTTTTTTGTTCCGGTGAAAAAAATCGGATTCGACATCCATGCCGCTCTTGGCGGCGCGGGCCTGTTGGCCGCTATATCCATCGATCATTGGTCCACCCTGGCCGGGTGCCTGGCCGCAGTGGCCACAGCCGCATATATGAGCTTGCGCGCCGTCAGGGAATGGGTTAAACTTCGGGCTGAACTACGTTCAAAAGAAAGATCCGACGAAAAATCAAAGCTATATGAAAACAAAACTCACAGTCCTGGCGCTGTCAATCGCGGCAGCGATCACCCTCACCCTCACCGGCTGCGCGACTAAGCTAGCCGCGCCGGTCATCACACCCGCCAACCCGGCAACGGGAGCTCCGGCCGTAACCAACTATTACGTCCCCAATTCCGCCGTCATGCAAGGCGTTGCCTATACCAACGCCGCCGCGCCGCTCATTCCGGCGCCGTGGGGCACCGCCGCAACCGCCATTGCCACACTGGCCGCGCTCATTGCCGGCTACATCGCCCAGCAGAAAAATTCCCAGGCGAACGCCAGCGCCGGGGCAGCCGCTTCAATTGCCGCAGCCGTCGTTGCTCACCCGGAAGCCGCCGCGATCGCGGCGACCGCGACTAAAATTGCCGCCGCGAACGGGTCCACCGCCGCAACCGCGACCGTGCTCGCCGCCGCCAACTCCCCGACATGAACGCAATAAATTTATCACGGCTCGAATTTGCCGTGGTCCAGCTCCGCTACGTCGCAGAGCACGCGGCCGAGCTGGCCGCCGATCCTACCGGGGCCGCGCCGGACGGATCTTCCGAAAGCATTCAGGCGCGCTTTCACAGCGCCGTAATGAAGCTGGAGCCGGCTTTTTTGGTGCTAATGGATACCGCCAAAGCGCAAACAGTGGCCGGGAATGTCCCGGCAGCGGACAAAACTGTCCAAGAGCCGGTCACACAGGCCGACCCTGAGTCCACAAAGCCCGCTGCACAGCCTGTTTTACCCCCACCACACACCCAGGCCACCCGGCCAAAAGTGGCTGGTGGCGCGTTTTAGAGCGTTTTTTCGCCCGCGACCGTGGCACAAAACGGCGTTTCATGGATAGGGGGCCGGCCGGCTGAACTAGCCGGCCGGTTTTTTGTTTGACATACGCTAGCCGCTTGCGTATATTGAGCGGCCATGAAATTGTCCTACTTCTTCAAGCCGACGCACTGGCGCTTCATCGGCCGATCCCGATCCGGGCGGTTGTTTTGTGTCCGCTTGCAAAAAGGTTTTCCACCGATGAACTGTCCACATTGCGGTAAAAAAAATGTCTCATACTGGCACGTCTTGGGACACGCTGGCGGGCGGACGAAGGGATCGAGCAAAGCCCGCACCCGAAAACAGGCTCAAAAAGCGATCAATACCCGCTGGCACCCGGCTGGCACGAGGGCTGCTAAAGTAAAAATATGAAAAACGAAAACAAATTCCCTATTGAAGAAGTGCCTGGACACATTGGCTGGCTGTCCGTATGTGCCTGGTGTTATCCCGGCGACAGCTTTTACGCGCGGTTCCCCTGGGTGCGTGGGGACCTCAAGGTCTCTCACTCAATATGCGGAGAGCACAAGCGGCAAATGGAAATGGAAATGGTTAGGGTATGGACACTGCCAAATACCGCGCGCCCCATCGGGGACTGCTCTCCCCGGCCGATGGCGCTCGAAGTCGGTGCTTTGTAGCAAACAAAAAAATGAAAGGAAAACTACCATGAAAAAAATAATAAAACTCACCTGCCTAGTGCTGATGTGCGCCTGTCTAACCGGCTGCCCCCGCGGGCACGGCGGCGGACATATTCATTTTTTCCGGCATTTTATTTCTCTTCCCACCCATTGCCAATGAACACCTGGGAATTTAAGACAGTTGAGGAGTGCAACGCGCGGCTAACCTGGCTCGAAGTGGAAATCATCCGCGTCGCCGAAAACATCAAACTGGGCTTTGTTTCGAAAAAATCGGACATGGCACGTCGCGGCGAGGCGCTTAAACGCGAGCAACTGCGGATGTTTAAGCACCGCGAAAAGCTCAGAACAAACGAACTACCACTCGACTTATGAGCGTTTATACTGACCCAATCGTGCCTTGCGTGCGCAGCAAAAATTGGAGGTGGGCGCACTCCGCCCACCTATTCGCCGACACCCCGGACGAATTGCACGTTTTCGCAAAAAGGCTAAAGTTGAAACGCCTCTGGTTTCAGGACGAGGGGTTTTTCCCACATTATGACCTTACCTCGTACAAGCACGCCGAGGCCGTAAAATTGGGAGCTGTTCTTCTGACCCGGGAAAGGGCCATGCTCAAATGGCATTCCATTTTGCGCGGGAAACCATGAACCATCCAGGATTGCTCTGGAGAGCGGAAGTGAACTTGCCTTTCAACGCCCGGACGATAAGGCTCAACCTTTTAAACTTTTGCGACCCATTTTTCAACACGACTCCCGATAAGCGGCCCGAAATGGAATTCGCCTTGGGGCACCTTGTCCGGCGCCGACTCGTTGAGGCTGACGGCCAAGGCGGCTGGAAACTGCCCTCCGCGTGACCTGAGCAAACCAAAAACTTTATGAGCAAACGAAAGACGACCAACCGACGTTGCCTGAAGCGATTCGTTAGCCGCAAAGCCCTTGTGACGGCTTGTTCTGCTCCACGCTACGAAATCGAAAAGGTGCAAGACTTCCTAAAAGTGCCGGAAGATAGACTGGATGCTTGCCTCGCAGAATTTCGTGACTACTTGGAAATCGTCCGAAGCCTCAGTGAACTCGCAAAAATCACCGGAGAACTGCTCGGAGCAAAACAAACCGACACAACGGCGGGATGCTTTAATTGGTGCGATGACGGCATCCGAAAAGGAACAATTCACCTCGAAACGAAGGCGGAGCAGAACGCGGGAGCTGACCTACAGCCCCGCCGAAAGGAATAAATCTATGGCACTGAAAGACGACATTGAAAGCTGCAAAATCGTGAACAGACAGATGGGCGAGGGGCTGTTAGGTCCGGCGACTTGTTCTGCCCCCGTCCGCCGATACGAATTTACGCTCAAAGCGGGGGCTGACACACGCGAATCACTGGCCGATCTGCTCGACCACATCGCTGGCGAAATGATAAACAATCCCGGCATATCCGGCTCAACCATCGGCGGCTGCTCTTACGGTGGCCACTACGAAATCCGCGACCGGGGCGCACACATCACGCCGGAAACATTCAAAGCTGACCTCGATGCCTGGATGAAAAGAGGCAGGGGGCAGAACACCAAGCTCACGCATGGCAGCCGCGCCGATGACGCCCGGCTGCCAGAAAACCGTGAGCGCGGCTGACATTGCGTGCAGCGATTGGTTAGCAGGCGTCGTAAGTGCTTGTCACACAGCAGAATTTAATTGCATTATTTTGTTGCGTAGCCGCTACGCATGGAGTAGAGTATCAATATCGAAGGCCCAGTAAGCCGACGAACAAACAAATATGAACAAAAACTTCAAAATCGGCAAAACGGAATACGCACTCACCACCGAACATGCGGCAAGCTCCTATGGCCAGCCCGTGCTGGTCTGCGGCGGCGAGGCGCACGGATGGGAAGATGAAGTGGCAACCGACATGGGGCCGGTGCGCTCCGCAGCGGTAGCGAGCCATGCGCTTACCGCCGGACTCATCACCAAGGCCGAATATAATCGCTTCGCGGGACTCCCGGAGAACCACGAATGAAATCGGAAATCTCAAAATACATGCGGGCAATGCAGCGCCGCTCCGCCGAAATCCGGTGGGGCGGCAAATCCGCCGTGCAGCGCCGCCGCGAAATGTCGGAACTCGCAAAGCGACGATGGGCCAAGCGCAAGCCTGCTAACATTCGGAGCTGAGCCATGACGGACACCAAGACATCACCCGCGAAGCGGAACTGCGACGGCCAACCGTCATTGGCTCCGGCGACTTGTTCGGCGTTCCGCGAAGATGACTCTGTGGAACTGTTCCGCTGGCAAGGGATGCTATGGAGCCGATGTGTGACGAGAAAACGGATGAGAGACCACGATGGCGGCGATGACATTCCCGCTGGGAGCGTGGTGTGGCGACCGCTGACAAATAACCGCTACCGGATGAACCGCCTCGAATATGTTCCGCGAAATGCGGAAGTCGTGTCAAGGACGCCGAACGCTCCGCTTCAGGCAAGCGGGGCTGATGACGCCCGAAAAACAAAATGAAGCAACTCCCCGCTTTGCCTGCAAGCGGTTGTTGGGCAAAAACGAACGATGAAAACATCTGAAAATCTAAAGCCGAATTACGGGCCGGTCTATGCGGCGGCGATGTATCCCGGACTGTGCGCAATCTTCCATCAACACGGATATGCGCTGGCCGTCCACGGAAGTCTTGCCCGCGACCTCGACCTGATAGCTGTGCCGTGGGTGGAAGTCGTCTCAAAGCCGGAAGCAGTGCTGAAGCAAATAACCACCGAATACGCCGTGACACTGGTGGAAAACCCACTGCCGTTTGAAGTGAAGCCTCACGGCAGAATAGCCTACACGCTCTCATGCGGATTTGGGGAGTGCGCGATTGATTTGTCCTTTTTGCCCAACCATTGATTAACATTTTACTTCACACTGATAACTTGATATTGGGTGGATTATCGGGCAAAACCGCAACTGCGACTAGGTAAATCAAAAATTGTTAATAACTCGGCAACAAATGCCCTGCTTAATTGCAAATCGTTTGCAATACCAGCGACTTTAGCCCTGTGAATAAGCTGTGAATAAGCTGTGAATATGTTGTTATTGACAGTTTTTTGCGCCCCCCTCTATCATCACCCCCAGCCTTTTTCCGCCGCAAGGCGGCTCAAATCTATTGCGAGTCCAGGCAACGATGTATATTATTATGCTCGCTTCGCTCGACGAAAAACCCAACGGACTTGTTGGCTCGCTCCGCTCGAAAAATTACTGTTGACAAATTGGGCGCTTCGCGCGAAAACTTACGTGCTTGGGTCAACGGGACCGGGCCGGTGGACGCATAACCGCTGGTTCGGTCCTTTGATCCAAAAAAAATCAGATGACCGCTCCTATAAAAAAACACACCTGGCACGGCAAACATCAATCTGAGCATCAAAAAGCCAAGGCGCGCGAAACTTTAAACCGGCTCCGCAGAGAACACCCGGAAAAATTTCAAGGAAACCGGCGTAAACCAAAACCCGAAGTTCAGTTGACGCAGCCGAAACCAGACGAACCAAAAATTCAGGCACCCGGGCAGGCACCGCAACTGGCGACACAACCAACCAATCCCCACGCTGTGTCGCCGGCCACTTTACCGGAACCGGAGAGGGTTGGACATGGCGATGTCCAACCTATGCCAGTAAACTCAGACACGACACTTTTCGGGACTGAAACAGTCCCGCCGCCGAAGCTGGAAACAGGATCACAGCCCGCGCCGCCGCCACAACCGCCACCTGGAACGCCCGGGACCGGCGCGCCAGCTCCGGCCGTGACCGCGCCGGCCGGCGAAGCGCAGCCGGACGTGAAAAAATACGCGGTTATGATTTGGGGAATGATCGTAAAAGTCTGCACGTCAATTTTCGGCGACGGTTTCAAGCCGATCACCATCAAGAGCGAAACTGGCGAAATCATTTACGACGAAAACTCCGAAGGCATAAAAGTCTGGTGGAACTGGCTCGTCAGCATCGGAATCAAAGTGTTTTCGCCTGTCGTTGAACTTTGGATGTTCATGCTGGCGTATTTCGCAATCCGGTTTCCGCTTATTGTCGCGAGGTTCAAGCGGAAAAAGCCCGCGACCACGCCGCCAGAGCCGCCAACCGAAGCAACCACGCCGCCAGCGCCAGGAGAAAATAGGCCAGCACCGCCGCCAGCAACGAAAGAACCAGACCAACCGCCAGCGCCGACAGCAGCAGCGCCACAAGCGAGCGCAGAGGAGCGAGCAGCAGCCGTTGAAAACCTGAATTGACTTTTATGTTTGACGACATGATCAACGCGGGAATCTTCGGAATGATTCAATCAGGCAAAACTACGCTGGCAAGGAAAATCGCCTGGTTCTTCTGGCGCTCAAAAGGCCAACGCTCGATCTACTTTGATCCGAAGCGCGATCCGGCGCGCAATTGGTGGCCAGATTGCGGTACGGTGTTTTACGAGGAGGAACCTTTTTGGAATGCGGCGTGGTCGAACGAAGGACTGATCGTAGTCGTTGACGAAGCGGCGGTGTCCATCGCGCGCAACCGCGATCTGATGTCAGTTTTTACGATGATGAACGGACGACATCACCGGCTGATCGTCGTAGGTCACAGCGGCGCGGACCTTTTGCCGGCGATGCGACAGCAACTCGGCTACCTTTTTCTTTTCCGGCAGGCCGTGGAAGCCGCCGACGTTTGGCGCGGCCAGTTTGCCGATGAAAAAATCATGGAATCAACCCGGCTCGGACAATTTGAGTTTCTCATGGCCGCGCGTTTCCAGCCGGCGCAAAAATTCCTACTGACGAAATGAGCACGAAGTCGAAGCTCGAAAAATTCCGGTTCACGCCGCGACAGCTTGACGTTGCGCGTTACGCTTCGGTCGGGATGTACGTCAAGAGCATTGCGGACCGGCTGGGTATTTCCGCGCGAACCGTCGAGGGTCATTTGACCGCGATCCGACGCAAGACGGGCACGGTGACGACGGCCGCCGCCGGCTGCAAGCTGGCAAAACTTCTTGCCCGTTAATTCCCGCGCGAAAAATCCCCGTCTTGTTATTTTCCCTTTTTCCGCCGAAAGTCGCGGCGTGAACGAAAAATATGTTTGGCTTCTGGTCGGTCTCGTAATCGGCGCTCTCGCCGGACATTACATCTCGCTCCGCGGAGGAGTGGCCGTTTCCTCATAAACCGAATTTTTATGGACGCAAAAAAAATCATCGTCATCGCGCTCCTGGCCATCGGCGGCATCGCCGCCGGGCTGTTTTTGCGCGGTTACTCCGACCAGAAAGGCTGGACATCACAATGACCTCAACACATTACATGGCCTTGGCTTTGCTGGCCGGCGTCGCCGTGGGCTTCTTTTTCACGGCCAACCTGGTCCCTTACACCGCCACCGCGGGCAACTTGTATAATTCGGGCGCTCTAATGGCGCAGTAAAATTTCCGCAACCTCAAACAAAAAAGCCACTTAAACCTTTATGGCAAAAACCACAACCGCTTCGCGAGTCTCGCGCAATCCAAACGCCAACTTTGGCCGGCTCATTGACTTTCTTCCCGGAATGTCCGGGCTTACGCCGCAAGGTGGCCAGCCGCTCGTCAACTTCGACTGCGACCGGCGCTTTCACCGCGTCCTGCTCAATTGCAGCGCCGTGAATTTCACCGGCGGAACATCGTTGACCGCAACAAAAATTTCAAGCACGTCCGGCGCGGCGCTCCTGGTTGACGTGACGGTTAATGCTTTTGGCGTTGTCACCGCAATCATCCCTCACGCGGGCAATGCGGGCACCGGCTGGGTCACGGCGGACACCATGACGTTCACCGACAAGACTGGCACGGGCTTCATTGGCACTGTCACCGCCGCCGCCGGCGCGGTCACAGCGATTGCGATCACTTACGGCGGAAATGCGTCACCGATCAATCCCGCAACACTTGTGGGGGCGATCCAACTGAGCGTTAATGGCTCCCCCATCGTTGACACAACAGCCAGCTGGGAACTCAACCGCGCGCTGTTCAACAATGAGCCGATTGCGCTCGGCCAGTTGCCGATTTTTTTCACGGAACCATGGCGCAATATCAATCGCTGGCCCGAGATCACATCCTGGGACATGGCCGGTCAAAAAACATTCGCGATGAAGTTGACGATCAATCCCGGCTTCACGTCGCCAAACGTGACTGGGATTTACGAGTATGACTACATCCGCAATACCGTTGCAGGTGAGATTGACGCGCCGACGTATCAGAGCGCAATCGCCTCCGGCAACGCTCCCGCTCCGATGCTGCACATCATAGCGCGGCATCTTTTCACGCCGCAATTGAGCGGCGGGCAGACCATTTTGCCGGGGGGCACGCCCCCGATTGATTGGCCGATCCTTCGGTTGCACTTTGCGGCGGGCACAGCGGGCACGCTGACGCAGGCCATCATCAAGGCCGACAACCAGATTTATGAGCAGGGCTACATTGGCCAGGTCGGAACGCAGATGGACCAGCTCCGCGAGATGATCACTGAGTACGGTTTCAACGCGACAATTTTCGACTACAGCTATGTCGCGGACAAAACGCAGCGCATTCAATCCGCGCTCAAGATCGGCGCTGAGTTGAAAATCCAACTCACCAGCACGATTCAGGAAATTTGCACAATTTTGCAAGAGCGGGTCCAGGCCCGTTACGAATAAAAGTTTGGCGCGCGTTAGCGCGAGCACTGGCGCGCTGGACACACAGTTCAGCGCGCTTTTTTTTAAAAAAATGGACACAGCTATGGATTTTGGAATCGGCATTGCGCCATCGTCGAGCAACCAGTCGCAGAGCGGCGGGCCGTTTACGAACAATTCCGAAATTGTATTCGGCAACGGAATTTTCGGCGCGACGTACCAGGACCAGTCTGCCCAGAGCAATCCGTCCGCAGCCGCAAGCGGCTATGGTGCGGCCGTGGCCAATCCATACGCGCCAAACGGCGCCCTGGTTCCATCCTCGGGTGAAACCAGCATGTCAACATGGCTCATTGTCGGCGCGGTCGTCGTAGCCGGCGCTCTCGCTTTTTGGTATTTGCATAAAAAAGGAAAGATTTGAAAGTCATTTTTATAAACCATAAAAAATGGTATCGTGGAAATTTTTCTGAGGTTAGGATCGGAGAAGGTTTTTACCTTACCCACCCATCCAAAGCCAAAGTTACATGGGAGAAGATTTCTTCACGGACCGCACGTTTAGGACAGGGCCTTTTCGACCTTTTGTTCGGGGCGAAACCCAGATTAAAAAAAATCAAACCGACGCGACAAGTCTGGTTCGATTGGGTTCGATGAACGATAGAAGAAAAAAGGAAAAATATGAAAAACACAATCGCGACTCTACACAACCATGTGACGACGCACACGCGCACGCTGGCCGTGTCAAGCCGGCGCACTCCAATGCCCCAGGCGGCCAACGCGGGGACCAGCAGCCTAACCTCAAGCCGCAAGGCGGCGGGCCCACAGACACTTGCGGTGCGCAGCCGAAACAATATCATGGCGTGATGGCAGCGGCCAAAGTCAAAAAAATCACCGATGAGCAAGCACTGCACCTGGCCACAATCGACGATACGAGCGCCATTGCCGACTCGCAGCGACGGCTTGCGCCCATTGTCGGCGATTTGGCAGACGCGGACTGGCTCACGCGCGGAGTCGCACAAGGCCTATACTCCGTCCGGGACGTTGAGCTTGGCGGGCATCCCATTTACCGTTTTTTTTTCCAAGTCAATGACCACAACCAACTTTACATTGCCGCCGCGCTCGCGCTTGGCGCGCCGGACTTTACCTCGTGTGTTTTTTGGGGAGCGGAGCGCCTCGCCCACGATCTCGGCTGCGTCGGCATCACGTTCAACACCCAGCGGCGTGGACTCATTAAGCTCGGCCTCGATTTCGGCTATAAAACCGCCGGCATTGTACTTGTGAAAAAATTGTGAACATCGTTCATCAACTTTTTTTGAAGCGCCTGGCTGTGTGCGGCGATCCGCGCGACCGCGATCCGATCCAGCTTGGCGGTCCGCTGAGCGCGACGCGGTGCGGGATCGGGCCGTCGCAATCGTCCTCCAAGACGGCCCAGACCGCGACGAACCAGCAAGTGGCGGTGAGCGGCGGCGGAAAAGCTGTTGGCGCCGTCACATCCGGGGCCGTGTCGGGGAAAGGCTCGGCATCGGTTGGCGGCACGGGCAATAAAGTTAAGACAACTTCGGTGGGCAACGTCAGCAAGGGCAACGCGGTCCTCGGCAACGGCAATACGGCCGTCACCCAGGGCGCCAAATCAACGCTAAACCTGACGACGAACACCTCGACATCGACCGTTGGTGCGAACAACAGTGTCACCACGTCGAACAGCAACAACACGACGATCAACAATTCCGGCACGAGCAATGTGACGAACACGTATGGTGACGATGCCGCAACCATTGCTGCGCTCAATGCCGTGACCAACCAGGGCGCACAGTCGGAAGATGCCATTGGCGGTCTGGCTGACACCATTACGCACGCTTTTGACACGGTTGCCACATTTTTTACAGCGTCACCGCAGACCGGATCGGTCGGCTATGTGTCGACGCCGCAGAGCAACACGCCCGCCGCGCCGGCAGCCACTTACACGCAAGTCGTGCCAACGACCACAGACGAGACCGGAGGCGGATCGGGCTTGACGCAAACCGAAATATGGCTCATTGT
>Ga0182011_10002875_pt1 | contig 14356 bp, 14 predicted proteins | sample 711E1DmetaG_FD_120481 | JGI IMG/M metagenome (GOLD analysis project Ga0182011, IMG submission 120481) | Permafrost microbial communities from Stordalen Mire, Sweden - 711E1D metaG | ecosystem: Environmental > Terrestrial > Soil > Wetlands > Permafrost | place: Sweden: Stordalen | collected... | reverse complement strand
GACAAGGTCGTCGTCAAGGGCACCGAGAAGCTGAAGGACGGGCAAGGGGTCACGCAATAGCCCGCGCCGGTGCCTCGCTCGAAAGGCGATAAGAAGATGGACGCCATTGTTCGAGCGGTCGACCTCGTCAAGCACTACCAGATGGGAGACCAGCTGGTCGAGGCGCTTCGCGGCGTCTCCCTCGAGGTAAGGCGGGGCGAGTTCCTCGTCATCATGGGAGCCTCCGGCTCCGGAAAATCCACCCTGATGCACATCATGGGGTGTCTGGACCACCCGACAAGAGGCAGCCTGGACATCGACGGCGACGACATAAGCCGCGTCGGGGCCTCCAGGCTCGCCGAGCTCCGCAACAGCAAGATCGGCTTCGTGTTCCAGCAGTTCAACCTCCTGGCGCGCACCACCGCTGTCCACAACGTGGAGCTGCCCCTGCTGTATGCGGGGATCGGCTCGGCCGAGCGGCGCCGGCGCGCCACCGCGGCGCTGGAGAGGGTGGGCCTGGGACACCGGCTTGGCCACTAGCCCAACCAGCTGTCCGGGGGCGAGCAGCAGCGCGTCGCCATCGCCCGCGCCCTCATCAACGACCCGCCGATCATCATGGCCGACGAGGCGACCGGCAACCTCGACACACGCTCCGGCCTGGAGATACTCAACATCCTCCAGGAGCTCAACAGCGCCGGCATAACCCTGGTGATGGTGACTCACGAGCGCGAGGTGGCGGAGCACGGCGACCGCATCATCCTCATCCGGGACGGGCTTCTGATAGGCGCCGAGGACGTTGAGGTGAAGAGGTACGCCTCCAGGCCGCCCGCCGAAGTCACCTCCGGCTCGTCCGTCGGAGACGGGGGTGACGTGCCGTGAAGATTTTCGAGAGCGTGATTACAGCCCTTACCGCTCTGCGCGCGAACAAGATACGTTCGCTTTTGACGATGCTCGGTGTGATCATCGGGGTCGGCTCCGTCATCCTGCTGGTCTCCCTGGGGGCCGGCGCCCGCTCCGAGATCACCTCCAGCATCCAGGGCCTCGGCTCGAACCTCATCGTGGTGGTGCCTTTCAAGATGCAGCTCGGAGGCAGCCTGATGCAGCAAGGGGCGCCGCAGCTCGCCTTGAACAAGTTCACCCTCACCACCATGAACGACGTCGGGCGGGCCATCGGAAACCCGGAGGACGTCAGCGGAGAGATCCAGCGCTCGATCTACATGACCGGCAACGGCAAGCGCTACTTCGGGATGATCAACGGGACGTCATCGAACGAGTTCGAGGTCCGCGACCTGGCGACTTCCTCGGGCCGGTTCTTCTCAAAGGCGGAGGAGGAGGCGGGTCGCATGGTCATCGTCATAGGGCAGGCCGTCGCCAAGGACCTATTCGGAGAGGGCGATCCCGTCGGGCAGTACGTCACTATCAAGGGCCGCAAGGTGCTGTTGATCGGCGTGCAGGAGTTCAAGGGCAAGACGCTGATGTTCGATAACGACTCCGTTTCCTGGATGCCGATGACCACCGCAATCGAGATGTTCGGGTCGACGCATCCGAACCTGATCGTGGCCAAAGCTGCCTCGACGGCAAGCGTCAACGCCACGACGGGCAAGATCAAGGACGCGCTGGGAAAGACCCTTTCGTCCGACGAATACTCCGTGATCACGCAGAGTGACATACTCGCGTTCGCACAGAGCATCACCAAGATCCTTACTTACCTGCTGGGCGGGCTCGCCGGTATCTCTCTCCTGGTCGGAGGGATCGGCATCATGAACATCATGCTGGTGTCGGTCACGGAGAGGACGCGCGAGATAGGCATCCGCAAGGCCGTCGGCGCGAAGACGCGCGACATCATGCTGCAGTTCCTGGTCGAGGCGCCGACCCTCAGCCTTCTGGGCGGCGCGATCGGGGTGTTGCTTGCGATTCTGGGTGCCGGACTCTACACGGCGATATTCCACCTGCGGGCGCAGGTGACTGTGTGGATAATCCTGCTGGCGTTCGTGTTCTCGATGCTGGTGGGGATATTCTTCGGGGTCTACCCGGCGCGCAAGGCCTCGCGCCTGGACCCGATCGAATCACTCCGCTACGAATAATGGGGACAGGTACTTTCCACTTTTTTTCTACTTTTTGCGCTTTCACGATCTTCCCGATTGCCGAAATTGACAACCCTGAGAAAGCAGCAATCTCTCTGAGCTTATAGCTGTGATCAAAACAGGTGTGTGCGGTTGATTGATTGCGAGTTATGCCGTTCGGTGAGAATAGCTCTTCAAGCGTAGGCCTTACAGACGGAGGAGAAGCTACTCTGCCTGGACTCGCCGGCACTTCAGGTGCCACCTTGATCCACTGCTGTATGTAATCAAGATTACTCTGTGAAAAGTAGAAAAAATGTGGTAAGTCCCTACATTTCGGAGCGGCCGTCCAGCGCGCGCCCCAGCGTCACCTCGTCGGCGTACTCGAGGTCTCCCCCGACCGGCAGTCCGCGCGCGATGCGCGTCACCGTTATCCCCAGTGGCCGGACCAGCTGCGCCAGGTACAGCGCCGTCGCCTCGCCTTCCGCGTTGGGGTTCGTGGCCGCGATGAGCTCCGTGACCTTGCCGTCGCGAAGCCTGCCGACAAGCTCCCTGAATGTTAGCTCCTCCGGCCCGACGCCGTCGATGGGCGATATTGCCCCTCCCAGCACGTGGTAGGTGCCCCTGAACCGCCCGCTCCTCTCGATCGCGATCACGTCGCGGGGCTCCTCCACCACGCAGATGACCGTCTCGTCCCGGCGGGCGTCGTTGCATATGGAGCACGCCTCGCCCTCGGAGATGTTGAAGCAGGTGGAGCAGAACCTCACCTTGTCCTTGACCTCCACGATCGCGCGAGCGAGCTCGACCGCGTCGTCCCTGGGGATGGACAGAATGAAGAAGGCCATCCTCTGCGCGGACTTGGGTCCGATCCCGGGAAGCCCGCAAAGTCTTTCTATCAGGTTCTCGAGCGGAGCGGCATAGAAAGCCATGCTGAGCCCCGGCCTACAGGCCCGGTATCCCCAGCCCGCCGAGCCCGCCAGTCAGCCCGTCCATGCGCTGGCTCGCGAGCTCCCTCGACTCCTCGATTGCGCCGTTGATCGCGACCAGGATGAGGTCCTGGAGCATGCCGACGTCTTCGGGGTCGACCGCCTCGGGATCGATGGTTATGCTCTTGATGTTCTGGTGGCCGTCCGCCACCACCTTCACGATCCCTCCGCCGGCCGTGTGCTCGACGGTCTCATCCGCCAGAGCCTCCTGGGCCTCCTCCATCTTGCGCTGGACCTGCTGCAACTGCTTCATCATGTCGCCGGGGTTGGCCTTTTGCCCCTTGGGCTTTGGGTAGTAACTGCCCTTGGACATCTAATCCTTTCCTTCCTTATCCTTCTCGATGATCTCGCCGTCGAACCGCTCCTTGAATATCCGCGCGATCTCGGCGGAGCTCTTCTGTCCCGACTGCTCCGCGCCCTCGCTCTGAAGCGCGACGTCCGCGGCGTCGATCCGGTCAACCTCGGTTGGATCCTCGATCGGCTCGGGCGCCGGGTCTTCCACAGGCGCGGGAGGCGCCACCCGGGCGTCCTCGGGCGCCGCCACCGCGGGCTCAGCCTCGACCTTGGGGACCCTGGGCGCGACCAGCACGAGCTTGACCTTCACGGGCTGGCCCACGAAGCGCTCCCAAAGCCCGGCCACTTCCTCCGGCCCCGGGCTGGACTGGAGCGCCTCCATCTGGAACGCGGACTCCTCGCCGAATCCAAGGACGAGCTCGCCGTCGCCCGACGACACCACCCTTGCCTTGGCCAGAAGCGTCCAGAGCTTCATGCGCCCCGTCTTCTTGAGCTCCGCGAGCACGGCCATCCACGCCCGACGGTCGCGCTCCCGCTCCGGTGCTGAAGCACCATCTGTCCTTGCCCGCCGGGGCGCGGGAGCCTCCGCCGCGGCCTCTACCACCCGGGCAACCGGGTTCTCCTTCTCCTCGGGCTTCTTCCTGGCCTCGCGAGCGGCCGGCTTCGGCACGGGCCTGACCTCTCTGGCGGGCTCGGCGGCGGCCTCCGGCGCGGCAGTGCGGGTCTTGCCCTCAGCGCCCCCCAGCGCGGCCAGCTTCCTCTCGAGCTCTTCGATCCTGAAAGCGAGACCTTCCAGGGTCGCGTCGGCGTCGAGGCTGGTGATCTTCACCAGCGCGCACTCCAGGACCAGCCGCGGGCTCTCGCTCCAGCGCATCTCCCGGTGCGCCTCCCCCAGCCGCTCCATCAGCCGCACGACCTCGTGCCTCCTGAGCCGGCCGGCCTGGTCCACCAGCCGCGCGAAGTGCTCGTCGGTCGCCTCGACTATCTCGGACGGGTTCGCCGCGTTCTGCACCAGGAAGAGCGAGCGCAGGTGGCCGATGAGGGCCTCGACGAACCGCCTGGGTTCCTTGCCGTCCTCCACCAGGCTGCCGAGGACGGTCAGCGTCCCGGGGGTGTCCCGGTCGGCGATCAGGTCGACCATCTCGAAGACCAGGTCGGTCTCGACCTCGCCGAGCATCTCCGCGAGCTGCTCATGCGTTATGAGCTCGCCGGAAAGGTTTGCTATCTGGTCCATCACCCCTATGGCGTCGCGCACCGAGCCGTGCGCGTGCTCGGCGATCATGCCCACCGCCTCTTCCTCGATCTGTATGCCCTCGCGGGAAGCGATGTGCTCGAGCAGCCGGCACATGTCCTGCGCGGACACCAGGCTGAAGTCGAATTTCTGGCAGCGCGAGACGATCGTGGGCAGGAGCTTATGAGGCTCAGTGGTCGCTAGGACGAAGACGACGTGGCTGGGAGGCTCCTCCAGCGTCTTGAGTAGCGCGCTGGACGCCTCCGCGGTCAGCTGGTGGACCTCGTCCACGATGTAGACCTTGGTCCGCAGCGATGTCGGCGTGTAAGGTATCTTGTCGAGCAGGTCGCGGATCTCGTCGATCTTGCGGTTGCTCGCGGCGTCGATCTCGATGACGTCGAGCGCGGTCCCCTCGGATATCGAGACGCACGCGTCGCAGACGCCGCAGGGTGTGGCGGTCGGGCCCTCGACGCAGTTTATCGCCTTGGCCAGTATCCGCGCGGTGCTGGTCTTGCCGGTGCCGCGGGGGCCCGAGAAGAGGTAGGCGTGCACCACGCGCCCGCTCTCCAGCGCGTTGGCGAGAGTGTTGGTCACCCTGGCCTGACCCACGACCTCGGAGAAGGTCTGGGGCCTCCATTTACGGTAAAGCGATATGTGTTCCATCGTAGACCAGCCTCGGATTTAGAGTGACTGTGCACCCACCATCGACTCCAGGAGACGGGCTCCGGACCGGCAGCCAGCTCCAACCAGGTTGCTCCACGGCACACGAAAGTTTTTGCTTACCGCTGCTTCCTCCCGGACCTGACGGGGTTCACAAATTTTCGTTGCGTGGGACCCAGCCTTCAACGCCGCTTACCGGAACAAAAGCGTCCGGCCCCAAAGAACCTCCGGTGGGAATTCGGCCCCGCTGTAGCGGTTTGCGGGTTACAGGGCACCGCTGGCTCCCCACCTAGCACAGTCAACGGTTAGTATACGCGAAACCGCTGAGGCGCGCGATGATCTCTTACGCCCTGTGCGGGCTTCCCGCGGGGCTGTTCCGCCCCGGCTCTGCCCGGCTCCGGACCGGCCGCTGGGATATAATAGAACCCTGCCGGAGGTGGGGACGTGCCCCCTTCCGGCATACTGTGTAATCGCCCAGTTTAAGCAGGAAATAAGTGAAGCTGTACAAGAAAGGGTCCACAGGCCGCGAGGTCAGGGATATCCAGGCCCGCCTGGTTGCCGCGGATTTTCTCTCCGAGGAGAGCCCCGAGCTGGACGGGGGGGAGTTCTCCTCCGAGACTGACAAGGCGCTGCGCGCCTTCCAGCAGATCAAGGGTCTCAGGGCGGACGGCATCGTCGGGCCGGACACCTGGCCCGCCCTGGTCGAGGCCAGCCGCGTGCTGGGCAGCCGCTTCCTCTACCTGCGCGAGCCGCCGCTGCGCGGGGACGACATCGCCGACCTGAAGCGCCGGCTCAACGCGCTGGGGTTCTACAGCGGCAAGGAGAGCGGCGTCTTCGACCAGGCCACCGCGGTCGCGGTCGAGCAGTTCCAGCGCAACAGCGGCCTTCCCCCTGACGGCATAGTCGGCACCTCTACTGTCGAAGCGCTCCTGCGCCTTTCCCGGGTCACCAAGAACACCAGCGTCGCCTCGTTGCGGGAGATCGAGAGAGGCCTTCCCTCGGGAGGCATCTCCGGGCGGCGCATCATGCTGGACGCGGGCCACGGCTACCCGCCCGACCCCGGGGAGATCGGACCGGCCGGCCTCAGGGAGAGCGAGGCCGCCGAGTCCATCGTCGAGGAGTTGGGGGGGATGCTGGTCGACGCCGGGGCCGTGGTGTTCTACTCGCGCAGGCGGGGCGAGTTCCTCGAGCTGGACGCCCGTGAGGCCGCGGCACACCAGCAGTCAGTCGAACTTATGCTCTCTATCCACCTGAACTCGTCGCCGACTCCCCAGGCATGCGGCGCGTCCTGCTACTACTTCGCCAGCGGCAACTACCGCTCGCCATACGGCTACCGCCTGGCCAACCATGTCCAGGACGCCCTCGTCGGCGAGTGCGGCCGCCTCGACTGCCGGGCCCACGGCCGCACCTACCGCCTGCTGCGGGAGACAAGGATGCCGGTCGTGATCGTCGAGCCGGCGTTCATAACCAACCCGAGCGAGGAGGCGCTCCTCGGCGAGCAGTCATTCCTCAACCGGGTCGCCCACGCGATAGCCGTGGCGACCGGCGAATATTTCAGCGGGGCCAAAGCCCTGGGAGAGGAATGACGCGCCGACCCGCCTGTTTGTGGGCCCCGGGGCGCTGTTATATCATGAACCGTGCCTCTAACGGCAACCGGAAGGCACTGAAAGGACCGGCTTGAGATTCTTCGAGAAGGACCTCCGCGTCAAGATCACGACCATCCTACTGGTCTTTATAATCGTTGCCACGGGGGCCTCGTTGGTCATCAGTTACACCCTCGTCACCCACATCGTGCGCAACAACATCCAGCAGGGAAACGCCGACGCCGCGCGCCTCAGCCGCGACGTAGTGGACGTGGCCCTGGAGAGCAGGGCCACCCGCACGACCCTGCTGGCCAACCTTCCGGTGATGCGAGACCCGGCGACGCCGCCCGACGTGCGGCAGGCGACGCTGGCTCTATCGGTCCAGACCTGGCCGGTCGCCAGGGAAGCCCTGTTCGCCGACACCAACGGCAACATCGTCTGCGGGACGGGCAAGCTCGCCGAGTTGCCCAGCGCCTCGGGGACCAGCTGGTTCGAGAACGCACAGTCCGGCGGGATCACCTTCACCTACATCTACAACAAGGCGGAACTCATCAGCGCTTTCTTCCTGACCCCCGTGCTTGCGGTGTCCTCCGACGTGAGGGACAGCAAGAACCAGATCTTCGGCTACGTCGTCACCTTCACCAGCACGACCGACATTTCGACCGGGATCGAGAGCGTCATGATAGCCAGGACGGGCCACGGCTTCCTGGTCAACGATGCCGGTACCGTCGTCGCGGGGCAGGTCTTCCCGCCGACCCCGCCGCCCACGGCCGCGGGTAAAACGACGCTGGACAACCTCCTCGGTGAGATGTCCAAGGGGCGCAGCGGCCAGGAGTCGGTCAAGTACGCCGGCAAGGGCTACCTCGTCGCCTGGACACCGGTCCAGCGCTCGGGCACACACGAGGAGACCCTGGACTGGACGGTCGGAGTGGCGGTCCCGACCTCGGAGGCGTACGCTCCCGCGCGCGAGGTGGCGCTCGCGCTCCTGCTTCTCGCCCTGGTGCTGCTGCTCGGCAGCGTCGTTGCCGCGTTCGTGCTGGGCCGCAGCATCACCCGCCCGATCAACGAGCTGGTCTCGAACACCGAGCGGGTCGGCTCCGGCGATCTCACCGGCGACGTCGTCATAAGGACGCGCGATCAGATCGGAACTCTTGCCGCCGCGTTCCTCAGGATGAGGGACTACCTGCGGACAGCGCTCTCCGAGGCCGGCTACACCGCCGACAGGATGTCTGAGCTTGCTGAGGAGCAGTCCGCCGGCACCGGGGACGTCTTCGAGAACGCCGAGGAGATCGTCGAGTCCGTGGTGGTGCTCACCAAGAACATCGACTCTCAGACCCAGAAGATCAGAAAGGTCATGGACTACGTAGATGCCATGCCCGACGACGTTCAGAAACTCGAGGCGGTCGTCGAGATAAAAGAGCTGCTGCGGGAAAGTGAGATCCTCGCCGACGTCGGATCGAACAAGGCCGTGGAGATAGCGGCGGCGACCCAGGACCAGCGCGGCGCGGCGCGTGACGTGGCCGCGGCGGCGCGAAGGCTATTGGTAATGGCGCGAGAGCTAAAAGACATGGTCCAGCGCTTCAAGGTGTAGCTCGGTATACTTTCTCCAGCTCCCCTTCGCGGACTCAACGTCCGCTGGAGAAGGTATGCCTCGCCCGACTGAACTCGTTGGCGTAGCGCCAAATGCAACACAAGGGGTCAGACCCCCGCAAAGCCATATTTCAACTATCATCGATTACATGTCAGTAATGATTACTACTGGTCAGCAGTCATCTTTGATTTTGTTTTTTAGGGGGTATGTCAGACGGGGGGAAGGGTCTTTTGTTGCATTTGACGTTGCTACCACGCCTGCGAGTTCTTACAGAACGGTGCGTCTATGGTTGATGGAGCTCACTTCCACCTCGCCGGTGGAAGAGTCGAACTTCACGGTCCGGCCGTAGTTGCCGCCCGTGTCCTCGCCGATCAGCGGGATCCTTAGCTTCTCCAGCTCGTTCTTCACCGCCTCGACGTTCCTGGCTCCGATGTGGGCGGGCGGCCCGAGCGAGCTCTCGCGCTTCTGCACGCCGGGGATCTCGAACATCTGGGCGCCGCCGATTATCTTGCACTTGAGCCGGTTCCTGCGCGCCCCGATCTGGCACAGTTCTTCCACCAGCGTCGGCACCGCCAGGTCCGCGAACTTGCCGTTCGCGCCCTCGGGCGGCTCCTTGCCCCTGCTCTCGGGCAACATCACGTGCGCGAGCCCGGCGATCTTCTTGAACGGGTCGAACATCGCCACGGCGACGCAGGACCCCAGGCCGAAGCTTGCGAGCACGCAGGAGTTGCTGCCCGTCTTGAGCTCGGCGACCCCTACGTTCACGACTTCACTCAAGAGGTACCCCCAGCCTCTGAAGTATGGTCGCCAGTGTCCCGAGGTCGGGAAACAGTATCAGGTGTCCCAGTATCTTCACGCCCGAGACCGTGAAGTCGGTCTCCACCACCAGCACGTGCTCTTCGGCCGACCCCAGGTCGACCAGTACGTAATCCATGATCGCACCGGCCATGTCCATGGCGAAGCCGGGGACCGACGGCTTGAAGAACAGACCCGTGAGCTGGCCCAGGGCACTCAGGTATGCCCCGGAGAGGATGCTTCCCGTCTCCTGTAGCGCGGAGCGCTTCACCACTCCCATCTCGGCGCCGGCGGCGAGATCGTGGGGGACCATCAGGGCGGCGAGACTCTCGGCACTCTCCTTCTCGAGCAGGAGCAGGATGCTGCCGGAGCAGTCTCCCGCGATGTTGAGGTAGACTCCGGCGACCGGCGTCTCCGGTCCCCCCACCAGCTCGGGGATGCACACCAGCGGCTGGAGGCTGGCCTTGGGCACCGACAGGTCGACCTTCTTGTCGACCATCTGCGACAGTGCTATCGCGGCGTTGCCGGCTCCGATGTTGCCGACCTCCCTGAGCGCGTCGATCTGTATCGCGGAAAGGGACGCGCTCCCTTCTTTCGCGGTCATGGGCTTTCCTCTCGCGTCACTTGCTCTTCACGGTCCTCTTACATCAAGCTCGGGATATCCAGTATCAGCGCGACGCGGCCCGTGCCGAGTATCGTGGCGCCCGCGAAGCCTTCAACCCTCTTCAGGAACTTGTCGAGCGTGCTTATGACTATCTCCTGCTGCCCGATCAGCGAGTGCACGCCCAGCGCGATCAGCCTCGGCCCGATCTCGGTGATGACCACCGGGAACTGCTCGGCCCCGTTGAGCAGGTGCGAGCACTCGAGCAACCGGTCCAGCCTCAGAAGCGGTATCGTCTCGTCGCGCAGGAATATGGCCTCGTGGCTCTGCACGGTCTTGATGTCCTCGGGGCTTATCACGTGCGTCTCGCGCACAGTGCCCAGCGGCACCGCGTAAGTCTCTCCCGAGACCTCCACCATCAGCGCCTGGACGATCGCCAGTGTCAGCGGGAGCTTGAGAGTGACGGTGGTGCCCAGCCCCGGCTCGAATGCCAGCAGCACGAACCCTCCCAGGGCCTCCGCCTTCGACTTGACCGCGTCCATGCCTACGCCCCGCCCCGAAACGCCGCTCACCTGATCGCTGGTCGAGAACCCGGGCATGCAGAGGACCCGGAGCACGTCGTCGTCGGTCAGGGACCGACGCTCGTCCTCCCCGATGAGCCCCTTGGAGAGCGCCCGGTCGAAGACCCGGGCGGGTTCGACGCCTTCACCGTCGTCGTAGACCTCGATGGCCACGTAGTTCCTGTCGCGATAGGCGGAAAGCTTCACCGTCCCCCTTGCGGGCTTGCCCTGCTTCACCCGCTTCTCGGGCGTCGCAATGCCGTGGTCCACCGCGTTGCGGATCATGTGGATGAGCGGGTCCGATATCTCATCTAGTATCGTCCTGTCGAGTTCGATCTCCTTGCCCTCGACTACGAAGTCGATCTCCTTGCCCTCGGCCCTGGCCAGGTCCCGCACCATTCGCGGGAACCGGTTGAACACGTGCTCCACCGGGACCATGCGTGTCTTCATCACCTCGTCCTGCAGCTCTGCTGTCAGGCGGGAAGTCTGATCGAGCGCCTCGCGAAGGTCGGGAATGTTGGACCCCTGTGCGATCTGCGCGAGCCTGGTCCTGTTGATCACCAGCTCGCCGACCAGGTTCATCAGCGTGTCGAGCCTGGCGATGTTTACGCGAACGCTCTGCGTCCTGCGCGCGGCGGAGAGCCCGGCGGCGGCTTTGTCCGTGGCGCCATCGGCTCCCGCTGCGCCCGACGGCCTTGCCTCCAGCGCGGGCTCGTGCAGGACGTCGGTCTTCACGCTGGCGATCTCCGCGATGGCCAGCAGCGCCTTCTCGACCCGCTGTCCCGTCTCGGGGGTGGCCACGGCCACCTGGAACGTGCTCTCGAACTTCTCGTCCTCGAGCGCCTCGACCGGCGGCATCGAGCCCAGCACGTCCCCGAGCTGCGCGAGCTTCTTGAACACCATGAACACGCGCACCGACTTGAGCAGGCATTCCCTGTCGAGCTCCACCGTGAGGCGCATGATGCGCATTCCCGGGGTCGCGGAGTACCTGCGCATGTCGGCTTCGTCGACCTCGAGCTCGGAGCTCGCCACTGGTTCTGCTAACGCTGGCACTGCGGCTTGCTGTTGAGCCGGCTCGGCTTTGATGGCCGGAGGTTCAGTCACCCTTTGCTCTGCGGCTTGTGGTTCGGTCAACTCTGCCTTGGTGGCCTCTGGTTCAGTTGCCCTCTGCACCGGGGCTTGCGGTTCAGCCACCTCGGCCTCAACGACGATCGGTTCCTCCGGTGCCGGCTGTTCCACAGCCGGCTCCTCCGTCACAGCCCTGATCTCCCCGACCAGGCCGCTGAAATCGATCTGCTCGGGCCGGTCCTCGGCGATCGCGTTGATGATGGCGCCGAGGGTGTCGAAGCAGGAGAAGAGCGTGTCGACCACGTTGGTGGTAACAGGCACGTCGCCCGTCCTGAGGTGCTCGAGGAGGTTCTCCATCTCGTGGGCCAGCTCGGTCAGCTGGTCGTAGCCCATGGTCGCCGACATGCCCTTGAGAGTGTGCGCCGAGCGGAAGATCTCGGTCACGACGTCCAGGTTGTTGGGATCGTTCTCCAGCTGCAGCAGGAACTTGTTGAGGGCGTCCAGGTGCTCCTGCGCCTCTGTGATAAACAGGTCTTTGTACTGGGAGATATCCATCTCCATGGGCTAGCCCTCCGGGCGCTACAGCCGCGCCACTACGGCTTCGGCTATCTTGTCGAGCGGGAGCACCTCGCTCACCAGCTTGCGTTCTATCGCCGCCTTCGGCATGCCGAACACCAGGCAGGTCTCCTCGTTCTGGGCGATCGTGTCGCCCCCGGCGTCGCGGATCATGCCCAGCCCCATCGCGCCGTCGGAGCCCATGCCTGAAAGCAGCACGCCGACCGTCCTTGCCCCGTACGCCTGCGCGGCGCTCTCCATCGTCACGTCGATGACCGGGCTGGCGCCATGCCGCGCTACTGTGGGCAGGAGCCTGGTCCTGACCTTGTCGCCCCCGATCTTCTCGAACACCATGTCCTGCCCGCCGGGGACCACGAAGCCGAGCCCGGGCTCCAGCTCTTCTCCCTGTTCGGCCTCACGGACCTCGATGTTCGCCTTCGAGTTGAGCCTCGCCGCGAAAGAGCCGGTGAACGGCTCGGGCATGTGCTGGACGATGATCAACGCCGCGGGCAGATCCTCCGGGAGCGACGGGACGATCTCCGCGAGCGCTCTGGGCCCTCCGGCCGAGGCGCCCATCACCACCAGCTTTGCGCCGCCGACCGTCGCGCGCCTGGCCTTCACTTTCTTGGGAGGCTTTGCCTTGCGCGCCTGCTCCCATATCTCGCGGGCCCGCGAACGGGCCGCGGCCTTGATCTTGTTCAACACGTCCTCGCGCACTTCGTTCACCGAGGTGGGGAACTGGGTCGGCTTGGCGATGAAATCCACGGCCCCCAGTTCGAGCGCCCGCAGGGTCGGCGCGGCGCCCTTCTTCACCAGCGCGGAGAGCATCACCACGGGCCGCGGTGATTTCTTCATGATGTACTCGAGCGCGGCGAGCCCGTCCATCTCCGGCATGTGGATGTCCATGGTCACGACGTCCGGGTCCAGCTCCTGGGTGAGCCTGATCGCCTCGACGCCGTCGCGAGCGACCCCCGCGACCTCCATCTCGTCGTCCTGGGAGATCATGTCCACCAGCAGCTGCCTCACCAGCGCCGAGTCGTCGACTATAAGAACGCTAATCTTCTCGCTCACTCGTCCGCCCTTCGCCAGCCGGACTATCCGCCGTCTCCGTGGAGCGCTTTACGCACCGCCTCCACGACCTTCGCCGGCTGGAACGGCTTGATGATGAAATCCTTCGCCCCGGCCTCCAGCGCCTCTACCACCAGCGGCTGCTGGCCCATGGCGCTACACATGAGCACTCTGGCCCCGGGGTCGATCTTGATGATGTTGCGCACGGCTTCGATGCCGTCCATCTCGGGCATCACGATGTCCATGGTGACAAGGTCGGGGTGCAGCTCGGCATACTTCTTCACGGCCTCCACGCCGTTCTCCGCCTCCCCCACTATCTCGAAGCCGTCCTTGGAGAGGATGTCCTTGATCATCATCCTCATGAACAGGGCGTCATCGACTATAAGAACAGATGGGGCCATTAGATCCTTCCTCCCTTGTCAATGGCACAGCAACCTCGGGCCTCGAGCGCCATCACGCCTCTTGTTCCTCTCCGCTATCCTGCCCGGGCGCCGCGTCCATGGCACCGATGTCGGTCCGCTCCTCGTCGGATAGGACCCGGTCGACGTCGAGCAGTATCAACAGCCTGTCGCCCAGCTTGACCACGCCCTTGATGAAGGAGGACTCGACGTCGGCGCTGGCAAGCGCCGGCGATGCCTCGATGTCCTCCTTGTCAATGTTTATCACCTCGGGCGAGTCCACGATCAGGCCCACCTTCACGTCCTGCGCCTCCACCACCACGATGCGCGTGGCCGGCCCCCGGTCGCTGGAGGCCACCCCGAGCCGTGAGGCGAGGTCCACCACCGCGATGATCTGACCGCGCAGGTTGATGATCCCCTCTACAAACTTGGGGGCCCTGGGCATCCTGGTCACGTCGACCAGCGAGATCACGCCCTCCACCTTCTTCACGTCGACGCCGAACTCTTCGTTGCCGACCTTGAAGGCGACCAGCTGCATCTCCCTGTCGACGGCGTAACCCTTGTCTTCCATCTCCCCTCCCGCCTCAGGCAGTCTTGACTCCCTCGATGAGCACCTTCAGCCTTTCGGCCGTCTCGGCGAGCTCGGCGGCGGCGGCGGAGATCTCCTCCATCGACGCCGTCTGCTCCTCGACGCAGGCGGAGACCTCCTCGGTGCTCGAGGCCGACTCCTCCGAGATGCTCGCGACGGTGCTTATTATCTCGACGACCTTGTTCGAGCCCTCGGCGATGGAGTCCGTGGCCTGCGATATCGCGTGGGTCTCGGCGCCGATGGTCTCGACCGCGGTCTTGATCCGGTTGAGCGACTGGCCGGCGTTGCCGACCACCGTCGCGCCTTCGTCGGCCTCCTTGGTGCTGTTCTCCATCAGG
>Ga0182011_10002872_pt1 | contig 14361 bp, 14 predicted proteins | sample 711E1DmetaG_FD_120481 | JGI IMG/M metagenome (GOLD analysis project Ga0182011, IMG submission 120481) | Permafrost microbial communities from Stordalen Mire, Sweden - 711E1D metaG | ecosystem: Environmental > Terrestrial > Soil > Wetlands > Permafrost | place: Sweden: Stordalen | collected... | reverse complement strand
ACGATCCATCCGGCAATGATGTTAACCAAATTGGCTGAACCTTTCATGTTGAGGCATTGCTAGACTCATTTTGCAAATAATTTACTTTGTTTTCTTCGAACTTAGATTAAAACCTTTATCTAGTGTCTATTAGTACCTTGGTATTGTTTCATGTATTGTATAGCTACATATTTTAGCTATTTATATACATAATTGAAGGTAAGTGTTACAATCAGTTCTGTTACATAGTAATAATAACATTTTTAAGAATCATCCTATAAATGCCAGCAAATTATTCGAGCTGCAAAGGCAGGAGCGACTTCCGCATCTATATTCGGAGATAAAGTTTCAAACTTGGATTAACATTCTTGTTATGAAATTATTAAGGTACGCACAAAGTTGGAAAATTTCAATATAAACACAAAAATGATTGTCGCTCCAACACATGAAATATTAAACGTTATTCAATGGCGGAGATGCTTCAATAGTTACGTTATTGTCGTACCCAAACTTCTCGAAGGAATGATTTGCATCTTTATAAATAAAGAAATGGTTCGGTAATTTCTGCCTCCATTATAATATCAATTAGCGGTATCTTTTTACACATAACCAGCAAATGTCTATGAAGTTGTATAATGTGGATAATTAGCTATTAATAAGGCACGATTTATGGCTGCAAGCAATTGGGAACTAAGTAATACAGATAGGATTTGCTAAACGTGTTAATAAATAAACCGAATGGTTACCCCAAGATATCGGTAGTAATGTGTACTTTAAACGAAGAAAAAAACCTACCATATGTATTGCCTAAAATCCCTCAATGGGTAGACGAGGTTATTCTTGTAGATGGACAATCGGCTGATAATACGGTGATGGTGGCACAGCAACTTTGCCCCGGAATAAAGGTATTTTTACAACAAGATAAGGGTAAAGGTAATGCGATGAGATTCGGTATACAGCAGGCAACAGGTGAAATCGTTGTCATGCTGGATGCCGATGGTTCGACAGACCCGACACAGATCGAAAGCTTTATCGAGCCATTGCTAAATGGGTATGATTTTGCTAAAGGTTCACGGTTTTTAGGCGGTCAGCTAAAAATGCCATTTCTCCGTCGTTTTGGAAATTGTTTTTTTACTATCCTGGCTAATATTATGTATGGAACTCATTATACGGACTTTTGCGCAGGATTCAATGTCTTCTGGAAATCGATCCCATCCCAGCTTGACCCCACTGGAACATCTTTCCTTGATGAACCTACGCTAAACATTCGCCTGAAAAAGAGGGGTTTTAAAGTGAAAGAAGTTTCCCAGCGGGATAACGGCAGGATCGTAGGCAAAGCTAACGAGAATTTATTCCCCCAAGGATGGCGAATTTTTAAAATTATTATCTCGGAGCGTTTCCGTGAATGAGAACCCACTGCTTTCTATTGTTATTACCTCTTATACAATGGAGAGACTTAGAGATGTCTTCCAGCTCCTCGATAGCTTAAAATCTCAGACCTATCCCAACCTTGAGATTATTGTCGTTGTTGAGCGTTCAGCAGATTTACTCGAAAGCATTAAGCAGCACGTTTCAGGGCAGACCATGCCATCAATTAGAATAATTTTTAATTCCGGAGAACAGGGGCTTTCGGCTGCCAGGAATCTTGGTTTCAGGGAATCAAACGGGAATATTATTGCATTTATTGATGATGATGCCTTCCCTGGCCCTGAGTGGGCCGAACAAATTATCAAAACTTACGGGGATGACTCCATTATCGGAGTAACCGGCCCTTCTATTCCGCTATGGGAGAACGATAACCTGGCGTGGGTACCGGAGGAGTTTTACTGGATTATAGGCGCTTCCGGTTACAAAGAATGGACAGAAAACAGAGAAGTCCGAAATGTTTCCGGAACAAATATGTCTTTTAAAAGAGAAGCTTTTACCTTAGCCGGTTTATTTTCGACGGATCTTGGTGCGATTGAAGGTGGAGGTGGATTAGGAAAACAGAAATTCAGCGGAGAAGAGACTGAGTTTTGCATCAGATTAAAAACAAAGAGCCATAAGCGTATAATTTATAATCCCAAGGTTCAGGTATGTCATAGGGTCTATAAATATCGGGTCACTCCCAGGTTTATTGCACGCAGAGCTTATTCTGAAGGGTACACTAAGGCTATGTTTAAAAAGAAGTATTCGAATCAAAATGGCAAAAGCACTCTCGATGTGGAATTTAATCTGCTTAATCGGATTTCTACCAAGCTTTTACCAAGTATCTTCCGTGGTTTATTCATTCACCCTGGCGTCTCGTTTCGCAGGTTAGGGATGACGGTTAACGCAGTGTTTTTTACAGCTAGCGGGTATTTGTTCTACCCAATCAGAAATATGTTCGCATAACTATTACCAATGAATACTTAGTTAATGAGGAGTAGCTAATATGAAACAAAATAACAAGCCAACCAGCTATTTTATTACCGGGGGAGCTGGCTTTATTGGCAGTCACCTCGTGGATCATATTATGTCAGAAGGCAATAATGTAACTGTGTATGACAATCTTACTTCAGGGAAGAAAGCATTCATTGAACAGCACCTTGGTAAAGAAAACTTTCAATTAATTATCGGCGATTTACTGGATATGGAAATATTAACGCAGGCTATGAAAAATCATGAGGTCGTATGTCATTTAGCGGCAAATCCTGACGCTAGAGCGGGGATAGAACACACTAATTTAGATCTCCGATTAGGGACTATAGCGACATATAATGTCTTGGAAGCGATGAGAATAAACGGAATTAAAAAGTTAGTGTTTTCATCGAGCGGCACTATCTACGGGGAAACACCCGTCATGGCTTTATCCGAAAACTATGGGCCGCTACTGCCTATTTCACTCTATGGAGCCAGTAAACTGGCTTCTGAAGGACTGATCAGCGCTTTCTGCAGCGTTTTTAGTATGCAGGCATGGATGTTCCGTTTTGCTAATGTTATTGGAAGCCGAGCTACTCACGGCGTGATATTTGACTTCATTAATAAATTGAAAATTAACCCGGTGGAAATGGTAATACTAGGCGACGGCACTCAAGAAAAGCCCTATATGTATGTCGATGATTGTGTCGACGGGGTTCTTTATGGGTATAGACATGCAAAGGGACAGATAAACGTATTTAATCTTGGTTGTGCTACATCAACAAATGTTACTACCATTGCAAACATGGTTGTCAAAGAGATGGGCCTGAAAAATGTGAAATTCAAATATACCGGCGGCGATCGAGGATGGACAGGAGATGTGCCGCAGGTTCGTTATAATGTGCAGAAGATTAATAAATTGGGCTGGAGCACCAAATATACTTCTGATGAGGCCGTAAGTAAAACAATTGAGGTATTAATCGAAGAAAGTAAACGTCCATTTGTTTGAACTTAAAATCGGAAGAATGCCTGGGAGTTGAAATTATTAGCAGGTAACGTTAAGGAGCCCGCGCTTGAAGCTAAATGATCAGCTGAATCAGTACATGAAAAACGAGTTCAATGATTTTGGGGTCAAATCGTTTTCATGGAAAAAATTACAGGCATTGTGGGCTAACCGTTTTTATATTAACAGTCTCTATTTACTGATCTCAAACGTGCTGGGAGCTGTGTTGGGATTTGTTTTCTGGATAATAGCTGCTCATTTATACACTACCGAACAGGTAGGGCTGGCTTCGGCAGTAATTTCCGCCATCGGACTGCTGGCATTATTCAGCTGCGTCGGCTTATCGGAAGGGGTTGTCAGATTTTTCCCGCGTGAAGATGCAGACGTAAATAGTTTTTTAAATACAGTTCTTTCAATTCTACTGGTGACATCACTTTTAGCGAGCGTTATTTTTATCGTCGGGCTTGGCTTCTGGTCCCCAAAGCTGCTTTTTATCCGGCAAAGCCCAATCTACCTGGTCTTTTTTGTCATAATGACTTTGTTCTATGTTTTGTCTACGACACTGGACAGCCTTTATATTGCCAGAAGAAAGGCCGTTTTCGCGCTTATCCGGAGCGCAATATTTAACGGGCTGAAGCTGGTACTTATTATTTTATTTGCTTTATTCATCACTTCTGCCGGAATCATGACTGCATGGGGAATCTCCGTGGGTATTGCTTTACTTGCAGGGGTTTTCCTGTTTTTCCGGTATCTTCAACCACATTATAAGCCTTCTCCGGTTGTTATACGGAAAGTGGTGAATGACGTCGTGCATTTTTCCATAGCGAGTTACACGGCTTCCCTGCTGGGCAGCGGCACCATATCACTATTACCAATTATTGTCATAAATTTATTGGGTGCGGAAGCTAATGCCTATTTTTACATTGCCTGGTCGATCGGCACGGTGCTACAGATGATTCCCAGTTCGATTGCGACTTCCCTGTTTGCAGAGGGTTCAAATAATGAAAATTCCCTAGTCCCGAACATCAAACGCAGTATTAAAATGGGACTGATCTTAATGGTGCCCAGTGTGATCATTATTTTTATCCTGGCAAGGTGGCTGCTGGGTATTTTCAACAAAGACTACGCGGATAACGCGGCAACGCTCTTACGCATACTTGTAATAGCTATGGTTCCGAATGCAATTAACACGGTCTATTTGAGCATTAAGAAAGTCGAAAAGAATATCAAAATTATTTATCTTGTTTCCGCTGCACTGGCGGTGATGGATATTGGATTAACCTATGTACTGGTACCGCACATGGGAATCAACGGCGCCGGCATCGCGTGGCTGGCGAGCCAGATTATTGTAGCAATTTGTATCCTGTTCAGCTTTTTATTCAGGCATAAATCAAAAGGCTCCACTGCGCCAAATGGAAATATAGGATGAAAATAGCAGTATTAATAGATAAATTGACGGGATATGGGGGCGCTGAAAAGGTAGCCCTGATTTTGGCCGGGATTTTTAACGCCGATGTCTGGACCACCAGTTACTATACTGATACAGCCGACCCCGAATTTAAAAATTTCAAAGTCTATGCCCATCCGCTGCAGTCTTTAAAACTGGCCGCAAATTTTAAATTCTTGAATTTCTTCTGGCAGGGATTAATCCAAGCCGAGGTCTGTTCGCGGTTCCGCAAAATGGACCTTTCCGGCTATGACCTGATAATCAGCGCGAACATGTGCGCTAAACAGGTTGTCCATAATCCACGGAATCATCCTTGCCTCCATTACGAACACGGCGTAAAAAACAGCTATAAGATGGAATGGCTATTCAAACCCTGGACATCTTACATGAAAAGAATGGACAAAAAGGCGACGGGGAAAGTTGATGTGATAGTATGTAATTCTGAAAATATCAGGAATAAAATAAAAAGTTACTACCACCGCGATGCCGAAGTCATTTACCCGCCGATAGATATTTCCCAATTCAAGTACGGTGAACCGGGGGATTATTTCTTCTCCATCCAGCGGATTTCTCCGGATAAACAGATCGAAACACAAATCGAAGCCTTCAGGCTAACGCCAGAACGGAAACTGATCATTGCAGGCCCTGTGGCGAAGAGTGACGAGCCCTATCTCCACAAACTGATGCGAACTGCCCCTCCCAATGTCACTTACCGCGGGACGGTCACTGATAAAGAATTAGCAGCACTTTACTCCCATGCAAGGGCAGTGATCCAGAGTAATTCGGATGAAGACTTCGGGATTGTGCCGGTGGAAGCAATGGCTTCCGGTAAACCATGCCTGGCAATCAACTCAGGCGGGTTCAAAGAAACAATAGTTCAGGGTAAAACAGGCATCCTGGTAGACCCTCCGTATATTGAGAATCTGGCCAAAGCAATAAAAGGGTTTGATAGCAAAACCTATAATCCATTAGATTGCCAGGCGCAAGCCAGAAAGTTTTCTAAAGAATCGTTCACCGAGAAAATCAAAAGTATTGCAGATAAGATAAAAGGTAAACAATAAAATTGAAAGATAATATTAATCCAAAAAGACCATGGCTAATCAGACGAGGTATTAGAGTATGGAAAAGACGTGGTCTGAAATATTTCCTTCATACCATACCGATTTACTTGATAGAAAAATATGTCGACAATACAAAGAAGTCCCCAATTGCTGAAAAATTTGTGATCAAGGATATTCTGGGTAGCAAGATGTATCTCGATGCGACGGATTTTGGTCTATCTCATGACCTCATCAGAGATGGAATTAGAGAAGCTTATCAGGTGGAAGTGGTAAATGAAGAAGTCAAACCGGGCGATGTAGTTATCGATGTCGGCGCGAATATTGGATATTATGCTCTATTGGAATCCAGACTAACCGGGAAAAACGGCAAAATTTATGCAATCGAGCCAGTTCCTGCGAATGTTGAAATATTAAGAATAAATAGAGAACTTAACCAGTATGATAATATCGAAGTTTTTCAATTAGCCATATCTGATAAAAAGGGACATACTACAATGTATGTGCCAAGAGAACGTAACCTCTCTAGAATAAAAGCAAGCATGGGAGGAAATCAGTCTAATACAATAGAAGTTGAAACGGCCACATTGGATGATTTCCTCCAGGGTAAACGCTACCCGCAAGTCATCAGAATGGATGTGGAAGGAGCAGAATATCAAATAGTAAAAGGCATGGAAAAGACGTTAACCGGAAATCTCCCTTTAGAGATATTTATGGAAATCCACTTTGATATTCTGACAAAGAACGAGTCTATTAATTTACTTGAGGCTCTGAAAAATACCGGATTTGAAATTAAAGATGCAACATTTGAGGGATGGATGAAAGGTTTCGGAAATTATAAGACTCTAGGTAAAATCGCCTGTTTCTTCCGGCGTAGACGCTGCCCGAACGCTCCTCCGTTTGGACATGTTAAATTGACGATAAATGATATCATCGCCAACAAGGCAATAATAAATGGGGATTGGGGCGCACTCGAAATATGTTTCAAAAGATCAGGGGAAACAAAATAGTCAATAAGGCAAAAGCATGAAAAAATTTGCGTTCTCCATTTTAAAAATGATGAAAAAATTCCTGAGCGGGAAACATGTGGAGAAAATACCCGGTGTTTTGTGGGTATATCGTGTGCTGGTCGGAAAATTTAAACCCCAGGATATTATCTTGGCGGATATCCAGGAAAGCAAAATGTACATCGATCCTAAAGACGAATTTATTGGTGTCCCGATGCTGGTCGAAGGCTATGAAAAGTATGAAACGAAATTGTTTAAGAAATACATAAAAGAAAATATGGTCGTGATAGACGTCGGGGCCAATATCGGTTATTATAGCTTACTAGCTGCAAAATTGGTTGGTAAAAAAGGAAAAGTATACGCCTTTGAACCGGAAACGGCCAATTACAAGATGCTGCTAAAAAACGTAGAAATTAATGGATATACGAATATTGTGTCTGAACAAAAAGCCCTATCTAACAAAAATGGAAAAACGGAGCTTTTCTTAAGTAAAGTTAATTCCGGCGAGCCTTCAATTTGCAAAAAAAACATTTCAGCCGACGATGGTTTTGTCGAGGTGGAGACAATAAGGCTGGATGATGTGATCAAGGATACTCATATAGATTTTATTAAAATGGATGTTCAAGGAGCTGAAGGGCTGGTGCTGGATGGAGCCGAAAACATATTAAGGAACAATAATCTCAAAATTATGATGGAATTTTGGCCAACTGGTCTCAGTAATATGGGTACTGATCCCCAGGGATTATTAATTAAACTGCAACAGAATGGATTTAAAATTAGTATTATCGACAAATCATTTAATCAGCCACACCAATCTTTAATCCCGGCAGAACTGATGAAGTTTATCACCACAAACCATTTTGAGTACATAAATATTTTTTTCGAGAAATAAGTCAACATTATTATTATAATATAGTTGTTTTCATTATCATAATTCGCTCAGAAAGTTAATAATTAGGCTGTAAATATAGTTTAAATCAGCAGTTACGGTGCCAGACACATTATAAGCCAAATTATTAATTATTAAGTAAGGTATAGACCTGCGCCCCTAATTAATGGCATCTCTGGTGAAATAACTGGAATTATCCGTGAAATCCTGACGCCGGAAGACACCAGTACTAGTCCCGACAGTGACGAAAAGCACCAAGTCTGAAATATCTCCCGCATTTGTTAACAGCAGTCAACCGGTCTGGTTTTCATCGGTGGAGCGGGAACCGACGGCTTCCCAGATTTGTACGATGTCGACAGATACTTGGTTGGCGATATCCGCCCAAAAAAGGAAATAAAATGTATGGGCAGAGCCGTCCTTTAAAAGATCGAAAATACCGGATTTGTTTGCTGAATACACATCAACGGCGTCCAGTTTTTCTCCAATTGACGTCCAATCCTCATAGGTCATGGTATGGCATCGCCATGATCCACCCGTACGCTTAAATGCAGATGGGCACCCGTGCCTATCCCGGTAATGTTGACTCTCAAACGGGAAACGATGCGCTTGACCTCCAGCCGAGCATCTGACGGTCTGGGTAATATAAAGGATTTATTGTACTGCGCCGCCGCGATGGCCGGATGGGAAACGGATGTAATAGTGATCACGGCGGGTTCCATGTCTTCGCTGTCTTGTAGTGAAGGGGTGTAAGAGATAGTCTCAACCGTTGCGCCGGTATCGGCGTGAATTTTATCAGTCATTTTATGCTCCCTGTCCTTCATAATCAATTTGATAAACAACTGCCCTGCTGACGCTTTTGACCTTCAGCGTCAGATTATCCCACTGCCGGGGATAATGAAACTCGGCAATTTCCCCAGCTTCGAGGGTGGCTTCCGTCACCAGTTCTTTCGTAATACCGACTCCGTTTACACACCCCGATAACCTGCGACAGGCTGGCATGGGTATTTTTCAAAAGGATGGTTTTGACGCTCAGTTCGGCGGTTTACCATGACGGCACCGTGGTGTAAGATGCGGTGGTAATGCCGGATTGTGACCCCTGATCTACTTTCCACATATTTCTGTCCTCCTGTACGAACATATGTTCTAATATTAGGAGCACAGTGGAAAAATTGTCAATGAGGGAATGTCGCAAAATAGCAGAGCAGCAAAACTAATAATTTAAAATTGAGGTAATATTACTAACTTCGCGATAGTATTTCGATGAAAATGGGTTTCAATAACTCTGTTTTTTGCTATTACCAGTAGTTCATCTACTGCCTTTCTGACACCAGGGGAATTGATATCATGTATAATCACTATTTCATTACCTTTGGCAATATTCCAAAGCTGAAAAAGCAATTCCTTCATGACTTCATATACATCAACGTCTAGGAAAGCGACCGAAAAACCATTATCGACAATTTTAGGTAAAAGGGTTTGTCTTGCATCCCCAATCATTAAATCTACTGCGCTACTATTTCCGTAAGTAGCAATATTAGCTATATACTGATTGATATCAGATGAAAATTGGCCTTTTCTAAATCCGGAATCCAGAACAGGATCCGAACAGGGTAATCCCGAAAATAGTTCGAACGATATTAATCGTTTATTCACTTTAAAAGCTGCTAGCGAAAGATAGATAGTAGATTTTCCTTTGTATGCCCCAACTTCAATGATGTTGTGTGAATCAGACCTGTTTGCCAAAACCGTTTCATAGAGAAGAGAGCCCGTATAATGATCGATTAATCCTTCTACAAGCGTGCATACTCTGATATATAATAACGGGTGTTTCAGAATTGCCGTGAAATTATGCCAAGCAGATTCTGGATTACTATGTAATTTGAGAATTGAAATAAAAGAATTGAAATACTTCGGCATGACGGATATCCTTTTTAAAGATTAATGGTATATATTTTTATGGAAAGCTTCGGCTGAAATTTCGAAGAAACCCTTAATCATGCCGGCAGTTTGTGTGGTACCGTTCACAATAAAATATGGAATAAGTTTGGGTTTACCTTTAATCAAGCTAATTCCAATCCAATAACACATATGAAGAGGCGGCCAGACAGATTTGTGCCACGGCCCATTCTTGCGAATAAAGCGACTCATCCCTCGACCATCTTTAAACCTTCGTTTAACAAATTCTTTAAATGTAGCTCTATGAGGATGAAATACAATTGCGCTTGATGTGCCGAACTTATATCCATTTTTCTTTAATCTGTATTCCAAATCGGAATCATCGAGCAAACCACGCGGAGAGAGATCAAATTGAAATTTTAAGATAGTATCACGTTTAAAAATACATGCTAAGGTGCCTATATTGTTTTCAACATTGCGAAATTTGCGATGTTGTTCCTGCCCCCATTGCCAGTAATTAGTTATTTTACCGCCAGGAAATACAATGGCTTTGATGCTTATATATTCAGAGTCAATGAATTCAAATAGCATAGATGAAAGTGCCCCTTCGGTTAACACTGCATCGGAATCGACATAACTTATATATTTTTGATTGGCTTTTTCAGCCCCGAGTTGACGTGCAAAACTTTCACCTCTGCCATTATCGAAATATATTTTATCAGTATAATTATGTGCGATTTCTATTGTTTTGTCAGTAGAATTCCCATCTACAAGAATAATTTCAGCGGGATTGTTATTTTTTATTGATAATAAGCACTTATTAATATCCTGTTCTGAATTTTTTGTTATTACTATTACTGAAATAGGTAATTTATCCATCAGGCTTTTGAGCTCACATAATTATTTCGGTAAATTTGAAAATATCCATTATTATATATCAGAGAAGATTTTCCCCCATTTTCTGTCTGTAACCAAGCTGTATATGGATTGACTTTCATGCCAAGGGTCAGCGCATCATCACCTTGTTTGCTCAATATTATATAAGGAATGGCATTTAGAGCGTCATTGGCAGTTTTTTCACCCATTGTAGATATATTATTTGGAGAATAGTAAGTATAAGTCAGCATATTCCGGTTATAATGCATTATCAGAGCAGGATCGCTGTAATTTTCGGCAAAATAAGCTTCGTTTATATCTCTATTTGCCCAAAACTCAGAACCTTTTAATTCAGTGGTCAATACCTGTCCCCATGAGGCAACTGTACTATATCTTGCCAAAGGAAATAGAATACTGAAGATACACATAATTGGTATCAGTATTTTCCAATTAATGAACGCAAGACAAATAATACAAGCTAGAGGAACTACAAGAAAACTATATGTTCGCGTGACTTCCTGCCCACTCGCTATTAAAAGCATCGCGCCTGTTCCGATAATCCAGAAAAAGAGTGTCAGAACGTATTTCCGTGATGCACTTTTAATCTTGTGGGTCATTAGGGAAAAAACTACTCCCAGCATTGAAACCGCATAGATTACAAGATAACCTAGTTGTGAATACCGGCCAGCTAATCTGCCTGTTGAAGTCGCACTTTGATAATTTTCTAAATGAGTAACCTCAAAAATATTTAACATATTAGCTCGAATTGATAAAATACCCTCTTTGAACATTAGAGGACTTTCATAAATCTGCCATGCAGCAAAGACCATAATAAAAAAAATAATTAGTATCGGGTCTCTTTTATAAATTGACAATAATGTAATAGCGAATACGGCAGCAATACTGCTTGTTCCATGAGTCATTACCAGAGCAGAAAAAAGTACCATTGAAGCAATATATTCACCAATATTTTTTTGAGGATTCAATATTAGCATAAAAATAGTGAGAAGCAGTATCATCCCCAACAGCCGCGGAGTATATTCGTTTACCCCTATCCAAAAAGATAGAACTGCAAGGCTAGACAATAGAAAACAATAATTTGGTGCCAAGTTAACGCGTTTGCCAGTACTATATGTGACTAGAATAAGAAATAGTAACCATACCAGTGGAACATATTTAACCAGCGTAAATCCCACATTGGTAATAGCTAACATTGCAGCAGATAAGAAATGATAAACAGGCCAGGAATTATAAGATTCCAATGCTTGAGGTACGTTGATGTTTAGATGATTTGTTTTTAAAAGATCGTATACACCCGGGAAATGGGTGTAAGCATCAGGTTCTGTAGCATTTTCCTGAATAAATACGGCAATACCGGATACGAACAGACTAATAACTATTAAAATAAAGATAAATATGGCGTCTTTTTTTAATTCCTTATCAAGTATGGCCAATACTCCAGTAATCATTATTAAGGCGAATCCGATCCAATAAGTTACCGGCAGATAAGATGCCAGCCCTAAAGGCGCAGACGGCTCAACAATTACCGGGCTCACTTTCCAGACCGCCAGGAAAAAGAGTATTAAACTGATAAATGCCATTATCAGGTAGATTTTCTTACGTTCACCAAGCGCCAGATTGGTCAACAATTTTGGTACACCTTGAGCAGTTTTTGCGCTATTTTATCGACGCTGAAATCGGCTACCGCGATCTCCTGGCCGCGGATCCCCATTTTTTTTCGCTCTTCCGGATCATTCTTTAAACGGATAATCGCCGCGGCCAGTTCTGTTTCATTCGCAGGTTTTATTATAACGCAGCATTTACTATTTTTTAAATTTTCAGGGATGCCACCTACATCGGTAATAATCATTGGTATTCCTGATGCCATAGCTTCTAAAGTAACTGCATTCGGCATTGCTTCTTTTAAAGATGGTAATACAAAAATATCACATGTTCTATATAACTTTATCAAATCATCTTTTGGTATAGATCCGGTAATAATAATATTTTTTTGTATTTTGTAATCAATTATCATTTTCGAAATCTTTGAAAAATAAGAGCTACTAGTTTTATTATTACCAAAATATTCGATTGGCCCAACTAAAATAATAATAGTATTGTTGTAGTTTAATTCCTGAATAATTTTTTTTGCAGCTTTAATTAGATATTCAATGCCTTTATCATCACATATTCTCCCAACGAATAGAACAGAAAAATATTTTCTTAGATTATATTTATCCTTAATGCTATTTAAATCAATATCAATATGAAAATTATCAACATTAATAAAATTAGGTATTATAACTATTTTTTCTGAATTTACTTTTGCATCCTTAATTATTTGAGCACGAATTATTTCATTATGTGTTATAGTTCTTGTAACACGTTTTGTAAGCTGATTTTCAATAATAAGAGCAATTTTGTCTGTTAAATTTGCAAGACCCACCGTGGTTTTTTCTACACGACGTGATGTATGGGACGTATAAAATAATTTTTCCCTCAATCTTTTATTATTTAAACATAAAAAAAGACCACTAACTGAATTATGAACATGGACTTTATCAAAATCGTTATTACGAAGGTATTTTCTTACTTGTATTGTGTATAATATTTCATTGATTGTTAATCGAAAATAAAAAGGTAATCCTTTGATACGGCTTGCTTTTAACCTTATAATTTTGATTCCTTCGGAACATTCGTTATCAGGATCATCTTTTGTATATTTTCTATCTATAATAATTACATCATGGCCAAGTTTTTTCAATGCAAGGGACATATTATAAATATGACTTTCTATGCCACCTCCCATGTTAACCGGGATTCTTTGTTCACCTGGGGATATTTGAATTAATTTCATTTTTGTAATTTTAAAATATTTATTTTTTTTGGGCACAAATATCAATGCATATTGTTGGGATTCCTAACAAAGGTATTTGTGGTATCGCTTCAGGCACTTTTATTGAAAAGTAAGAAATTTTATAAATATCAGTAATTTTGAAACCAGCGGCTTCAATTTCATCTTTTATACCTTGAATTGAGAAGCTGGTCAAATGCCCATAGTGTTTCCAGCTTCGTCGCTTTGCTAAGAAATGGATAGTACGTCTAATAAAATAATCATCATTTATTGGTAATCCTAAAACTAAAATACCATTATCCTTTAACGCCAGATGTATTTTCTTTAACAATAATCGTGCATCGTCAATAGAAAAATGCTCAATATTGTGGAAACAAAATACTTTATTGAAATAGCAATTATAATCAATTTCTAAAGCATTTTTACAAATGAATTCTAAATTTTCTTGATTTTTGTAAGTTATTTTTGCTTGTTCAATAGCATATTTGGAAATATCGATACCTATAACTTTTGCTCCTTCCTTTGCTATAGTTTTTGTCAGACGTCCTATCCCACATCCGATATCTAGTATTTTATCTTCTTCTTTTGGTTCCAGATATTTTAGAAGGCAAGGTAAGTCTTTTACTTCACTAATCCCTTCTAATGTAGGTGCTTCAGGAGTTTCAAAATATTCTTTGTTATAAAAACTCATTTTAAATCAACCATTTTGTTAATCGAAATAATCATTTCCTGTTTTGCTTTAGACACTGGGCGGTATCCCTATGAGACTCTTGTCCAGTACTCCTCTTAGTCCAGGCGGTCAGCGCGGAAAGGGAAACCGTGGAACATAAAGTCATATATTTTACGGATTTTTAGTAAAAGGCCGGGGTGTTCTTCGACAGGGGTTGCTTTGTTTCGCTCAAGGCAGTTAAATCCTTTTAAAACTTGACATTTGAACATTTTGCAATCAATCACATAAAATATAAATTATATT
>Ga0182011_10002870_pt1 | contig 14369 bp, 14 predicted proteins | sample 711E1DmetaG_FD_120481 | JGI IMG/M metagenome (GOLD analysis project Ga0182011, IMG submission 120481) | Permafrost microbial communities from Stordalen Mire, Sweden - 711E1D metaG | ecosystem: Environmental > Terrestrial > Soil > Wetlands > Permafrost | place: Sweden: Stordalen | collected... | reverse complement strand
TTTCCTGCAAAATTGTTTGAACTTTTTCAGCCCGAATTCGGGATCTGTGGGGAGGGTGAAGAAAGCTTTTACCGATTGATCACCGGTCTGGAGAACGGAACCCCTGTTACTGACATCGAAGGACTCGTCTACCGGAAAGAAAATGAAATTATTATTAATCCAAGGGAAACCTTCATCCGGAGCCTGGATCTCTCCTTTGATAAAAACCTTGTTGACTTTTACTGGAGTAAAAGCGGCATGCTGAATGTACAGACCAAAAGAGGTTGTCCCTATAATTGTATTTATTGCACATACCCTCTCATCGAGGGAAGCAGAGTAAGGACTTTGGATGCTGATAAGATCATCGACACTTTATCCGACCTGTATTACCGGAGGAAGATCAATTATGTTTTTTTTACCGATTCGGTCTTTAACATCAATAATGAGTTCAATATCGAACTGGCGGAGAAAATGTTGAAAAGGGGTCTGAATATCAAGTGGGGCGCCTATTTTTCCCCACATGACCTGGACAAAAAAACCCTTGGTTTATTTGCTAAAGCAGGACTGACCCATATTGAATTCGGGACCGAATCCCTGTCAGATACAACGCTGAAGAATTACGGCAAGCATTTTACCGTTCAGGAAGTAGTGGATATTTCCAACCTGTGCAACGAAATTGGCATTTATTATTCCCATTTTCTCATCCTTTGCGGATATGGAGAAACAGATGAAACCCTGGATGAAGGATTTGAAAATTCAAAAAGGTTCACCAATTCGGTCTTTTTTCCTTATATCGGGATGCGTATTTACCCGGGCACCCGGTTATATGAGTATGCCGTGAGAGATGGTATAATCAGTCCTGATGACGATCTGCTGGAGCCCAGGTATTATCTTGCACCGGGGATCCATTATGAAACCCTGCGTGAACGTGCAGAAAAGACCGGCCGGAGATTCGTATTTCCTGATGAAGATGTAGTGACGGTCATGAATAAAATGCGGGCAAAGAACCGGAAAGGAATGCTATGGCATCATCTGAGAAAATAATTGACGAATCCATGATCGGTCAGTATATACCCCAATCTCCACCCATGGTGATGATCGGAAAATTGTTAACAGCGGATGGAAAAAGAACCCTGACTTCACTGGTTATTGAGGAAGATAATATTTTCTGCAGTAACGGCTTATTCAGGGAGCCCGGCCTGATCGAGAATATGGCCCAGACAGCGGCAGCCGGCACAGGATATCGTTCAAGGCAGGAGGGCAAAGATCCACCGGTCGGGTATATCGGGGGGATCAGGGATATCCGTATTCATGAATTTCCAAAGACCGGAGATGAAATCACCACCGAAATAACGGTTTTGCACGAGGTATTTGATGCCCTTGTGGTAGTCGGGAAAGTTTTTCTTCATGACCGTTGTATTGCAAGCTGTGAATTGAAAATATTTCTCAGCAAATCTCTCTAGATCAGTTATTCCTGTTGTACAGCCGGCCGGTAATCCTGTGAATCGACAGCATTGAAACCCTTACGAATTTTCATTTCAGAAGCCAAGGAATGGTGTGTGTTTTTATTTTACCTTTGCAACATTAACCACCAAAAAATTTACTTTCCAAATTCATCACCTATGGAAGAAAACGCCAACCCGGTTTATAAAAATGATGCATTCGGGCAGTTCAGGGAGCTGTTCTATACCTATGGCCAGGACGGCCAGTTTCAGAAAAACGTAGGTTTCCACGGAGAGGCTGATCGTACCACGCTACAGCAGGCCTGGGATCTTTTTGCAGAAAGGATTGAGGAAGCAAGGCAAAAGGTACTGGCCGGCAAAGCCAGTCCCATAGCGTATTACATGGAAAAGGCGCTGGTCAATACACTTGACCTTTCGATGCATACCGGCATCTCTTTCTGGAGGGTGAAGCGACACCTTAAACCTAAGGTGTTCAATCGTCTCAATGAAAAAGACCTTGCAAAATATGCCGAAGTCTTTAAAATCACAACCGAGCAGTTAAAACATGTCGAATAATTAACCATACCCCTAGTATATGTCAGATAATATTATGATAGCCTATACCCACAGGCAGGCAGGTCACTGCGAGAGTGGAGCCACATCAAATTTGTTTAATTTCCATGGAATTGCCATGTCGGAACCCATGGCTTTCGGGATCGGGAACGGTATCTATTTCAGTTATCTCCCATTCCTGAAGCTGCAATTCGCCCCCATGATGTCATTCAGGAATCTGCCCAACACCGTTTTTCACCGTTCGATGAAATATTTGGGTGTGGATGCAACGGTAATCAAAAAATTCAAGGATCCTAAAGAATCCATGGATGCGCTGGACAGGAACCTGGAGAAAGGGATTCCGACCGGATGCCAGGTTGGTGTATTCAACCTCACATTCTTCCCTCCTGAATACAGGATGCATTATAATATGCATAATCTTGTTGTTTTCGGCAAGGAAGGCAATGATTACTGGGTAAGTGATACGGTGATGGAATTACCGCAGAAGATCTCCTATGAGGACCTTCAGCGTGTACGCTGGGCAAAAGGAGCATTTGCACCCAAAGGAAAAATGTACTGGATCAACAAGGTGGATAAGGAACTTGATATCAAGTCAGCGGTGGAAAAGGGGATTAAAAAAACCGTTTATGAGATGATCAAGGTTCCCTTCTGGCTGGTGGGAGTTAAGGGTATCCATGTGCTTGCCAGGGATATCAAGAAATGGCCGAAAAAACATGGAAATTCTACGGCTTCGTTTTACCTGGGACAGATTTTGCGGATGGCCGAAGATTTCGGAACAGGCGGTGCCGGGTTCCGTTATATTCAGGGTGCATTCCTGAAAGAAGCCGGGGAGAAATTCAATAACGCAGAACTCCTGGCCGCTTCGGATATGATGGGAAAAGCTGCCAACCGATGGAGGGACTTCAGCTATATCGGCGCCCGGAACTGTAAGAACAGGTCGAAGCCCGAAGAAGATTATGGTACACTCGGGGATATGTTGCATGAGATCGCCGATATGGAAAAAGCAGTATACGTTAAACTGGATAAAATCAAGATCTGAATGTCCGGGAATCCAATCATTGAAATCAGAGACCTCTGCAAGTGTTACAAAGGAGCAGAAGATCCTGCCTTAAAAAATGTCAACCTCGATATTTATCCCAATGAGATCTTCGGTCTTCTTGGGCCCAATGGAGCGGGAAAGACGACTACCATTTCCATCCTGTGCGGATTGTTCGCCCCGACCAGCGGAAATGTGACCATTGATGGGTTCGACCTGGCTTCAGGTCTCAGTAATATCAAAAAGATCATCGGGGTTGTTCCGCAGGATATCGCCCTCTACCCTACCCTCACCGCCCTTGAGAACCTTACGTTCTTTGGAAACATGTATGGATTGAGGGGAAAGATGCTGTTTGACCTGATCATGGACCGGATGAAGGTATTTGGTCTTGAGCGGTTTGCCCGGAAACAAATATCGACATTCTCGGGAGGAATGAAGCGCCGCATCAACCTTATTGCCGGCATGCTTCATGGCCCGAAGATCCTTTTTCTGGATGAGCCGACTGCCGGGATTGATGTGCAATCGAAGATCGTGATCCTTGATTTTCTTCATGAGATCAATAAAAAAGGGACCACGATCATCTATACTTCGCATTACATGGAAGAGGCGGAGAACCTTTGTTCCCGCGTCGCCATCATCGACCGCGGAATCATAATATCCACCGGCAATCCAAAGAATCTCATCGCCGATCACCCTGAATTCCTTAATCTTGAAAATCTCTATCTTCATCTGACCGGAAAAGGACTCAGGGATTGAGGTAGTTATAAAGTTTGTAAAGTTTGTAAAGTTTATAAAGTTCATACAGTTTTTAGGTTCATATAGAAAACAATCTATTTCCAGTATCCAGCATCTAGTATCCAGCATCAAGCATCCAGCATCCAATGGTCAAATTTATTTCGGCTGTTAAGAAAGAATACCTTCTGCTTCTGCGGGATAAAGCGGGGATCATCATCCTGTTCGTCATGCCCATGGTGTTGATTGTCATCATGTCCCTTTTGCAGGAAGTAGGCTGGAATGCGATTGCAAAAGAGCCGAAAGTGCAGTTATTGTTTGTCAATAATGACAATGACAGCATAGGGATCAACATGCGAAACGGACTCAGGAACAGTGGTTACTTTGAAGTCATTGATTCGTTGAATCACACCCCGGTAACGGACGCATCAGTAAAATCCGCGGTAAAAAAAGGGGACTATCTTATTGCCATTGTAGTTCCTGAAGGAGTTTCCCGGGCGATGCGTGCCAATGTCCGACTCGCAGTGGCTAAGACTCTTGCCGGATTCGGCATGCTAAACGCCAGTCTGGTAAACGAGTTAAAACCCAGGGCTGCCGATACCATCACATTTTATTTCGATCCCACCATCCGCAAGGCATTTAAGAGTGCTGTGGTCAGCTCAATCAAGGAATTCAACTACCGCAGCGAGACCCAGATGGTTTTCAGATCGTTTAACCGGGAGATCTCCAGCCAGTTCCCTTCCTATAAACCCGTCGAAAATGAATACAGGGAATCCCTTCAGTTCAGGGAAGTCTTCCCAAGTTATAAAGCCGTTGAAGAAATACCCACCACTGTTCAGCACAATGTACCTGCCTGGGCTATTTTTGCCATGTTCTTCATTATCATACCGCTTACAGGCAGCATGATCAAGGAAAGAGAGGAAGGCAGCCTGTTCCGGCTGATGTCCATGCCGATTGCCTATATACAGCTCCTGCTTGCAAAGGTTACCGTATATTTTTTCGTTTGTCTGATCCAGTCTGTCCTGATGATTCTATCCGGAATTTTCATCCTTCCCTTATTTAATATCCCCATGCTCCAGATAGGGAATCATATCATTGCACTGACCATCCTGACGATTGTTACGGCATTGGCTGCACTGGGTTATGGTCTCATGGTCGGGACCATTGCGAATACCCACCAGCAGGCTGCCGCGTTCGGGGCTGTTTCCATCATCATCCTTGCCGCGATCGGGGGAATCTGGGTTCCCATTTACCTCATGCCTGAAATGATGCGTCATGTGGCTTCCATTAGCCCGCTGAACTGGGCTATAACAGGATTCTATAATATTTTCCTGCGGCAGGGAGGATTGGTTACGATCATTCCGTCATCCGTTAAGCTATTGACTTTCTTCCTCGTTTCGGTACTCATCACATACCTCTACAGGAAGATAAAAAGTCCATTAAACATTTAATTATGGAGCTCATCGACAAGAAGGAGATTATTGTCCGGTTTGGAGAAGTTGATTCAATGGCCATTGTCTGGCACGGAAATTATCTTAAATATTTTGAAGATGGCCGTGAATCTTTTGGCGCAAAATACAATCTCGGCTATCTTGATGTTCACAGGCAAAATGTAATGATCCCCATTGTCAAGGTGACTTGTGATTTCAAAAAACCGCTCGTATACGGGGATACTGCCGTTGTGGAAACCCGTTTTGTTACCTGTGATGCAGCCAAGATCCAGTTTGCATATTCCATTTACCGGAAATCAGACAATGAACTCATGGCAACCGGAACTTCCGTTCAGGTATTTCTCACTCCGGAAAAGGAATTGCTCCTTACGGCACCACAGTTTTTCATCGACTGGAAAAAGAAATGGGGATTGATCCAGGCAGCATGATGACGAATCCTGTTTACGTACACGCAGATAACATGATTACTTCACTGGGTTTTACAACCCGGGAAATAATCGGGAATATTGAATCCAACCGGATCGGGTTCAGGATGGTCAGCGACCGGAACCTCACCCCTTCTCCTGTTCCACTGTCACTGATTGATACGGCGACCCTGGATGAGAAATTCGGGCAAATCCTTGCCAACCGTCACCCTGAGCAAAGTGCTGCCCTGTTCACCCGTCTTGAAAAGATGTTTATCGTATCCATCCAGGAAACGGTACAACCGACAGAAATCGACATTACGGGATCACGAACATTGCTGATCATTTCCACCACCAAAGGGAACATAGACCTTCTCGATACCGGTAAATACGATTTTCCTGATCCTGACCGGATCTTTCTTTGGAAGATGGCTGATTTTATCGGTTCTTTCTTCGGGTTCGTAAACCGGCCCATGGTTATTTCCAATGCCTGTATCTCAGGGGTGCTTGCCCTGAGTATGGCGGCCAGGATGATCGAAGCCGGACTGTATGATAACATCCTTGTTTCAGGGGGAGATATCTTATCGGAATTTGTGATCTCAGGCTTCCTTTCCTTCCAGGCTTTAAGCCCGGAACCCTGCAAGCCTTTTGACATAGCACATAACGGGCTTTCCCTGGGGGAAGGATGCGGCACCCTTCTTCTTTCTTCACAAAAACCCGCTTCAACCATAATCTCCGTAGCCGGATCAGCCACGAGTAATGATGCAAATCATATCTCGGGACCTTCCAGGACTGGGGAAGAGCTGGCAATGGCGATCGGGAAAGCATTGAAGGAAGCCCACCTCGGTGCAGCGGAAACCAGTTTCGTTTCTGCCCATGGAACCGGCACCGTATATAATGATGAGATGGAATCAAAAGCACTCGGGTTGGCAGGTTTGCAGGATGTTCCTGTAAACAGTTTCAAGGGGTACTGGGGACATACCCTGGGCGCTGCAGGAATGCTCGAGTCCATTACAACCCTTCATTCCATGCGGGAGAACCGGGTGTTCAGATCGGCTGGATATGAGGAACCGGGCCTCCCCGTTCCGCTGAACATACTGAAGGATCATCAATCGATCCCGGTTATTAATACCGTTAAAATCGCTTCCGGGTTTGGTGGATGCAACGCTGCTGTTGTTTTTAAAAAGATGTGAAAGAGGATTCTGTCATGACGGATCATTATATCATAACACACTCCAACATCATCCGCAGTCACATGGTGGCGCGAAATGAATCTGTTGAGGAAAATCCGGAAATTTTTGTTACTTTTGCACCCTTCATTAAGAGCCTCTACAAAAAGGAAGCGATCAGTTATCCAAAGTTTTACAAAATGGATAACCCCGGTAAACTTGGCTTCCTGGCTGCAGAGATGATTTTTAAAGACAATCCGTTCCTTGAACGATACAGAAAAGAAGAGATTGGAATCGTGATCCTGAACGCAAGTTCGAGCCTGGATACAGACAAGGCTTACCATGAAACCATCAAAGACAGATCCAACTATTTTCCCAGTCCGTCTGTCTTTGTATACACCTTGCCCAATATCCTTATCGGTGAAATTTGTATCAGGCATAAGATAAAAGGCGAAAATGTTTTCCTGGTTTCGGAGCGATTTGATCCGGGAATGATGGTGGAATCCGTTTCGCTTCTGCTTGACAAAAATCATGTCCAGGCATGCTTATGCGGGTGGGTCGAGGTGCTGGACAAGCGTTTTGAATCTGTTCTTTTTCTCGTAGAGAAAAAACAAAACTTGAATGATCATGAACTGCCAGGGGAATCCAGACCCTTTACCATAGAAAGTTTAACAGAAATCTATCAAATCAAGTAAATGAACCTTATGGAAGAGCTTATTAACAAACTCAAGAAAGAAGTAATACAACAGTTGAACCTGGAAGATATATCTGCCGAGGATATCGATGCCGATGCCCCCTTATTTGGTGAAGGTCTTGGACTTGATTCCATTGATGCACTTGAATTGATTGTCCTGCTAGAAAAAAACTACGGAATAAAGATAGAAGATCCCAAAGACGGGAAAAAAATATTCTTTTCCATCCGGACCATGGCTGAATATATTACGGAGCATCAAAAACACTGATGAATGTCCCGGCGGATCTTTGTTACCGGCTTAGGGATCATTACCGGTATTGGTAAAAATTTCCCCGCAACGAAAGATTCCCTTTTTCAGCTTCGGACAGGCCTCGGACCGATCCGGTTCCTTGGTGCAAATTTACACGATGAATTCCTGGTTTCGGAAGTAAAATATTCCCATGAGGAATTATTTGGACTGGCAGGCATACAGGAGACAGAAGGCTATTCCAGAAATGCATTACTGGGCCTCATTGCTGCAAAAGAAGCATACTCCCACGCGCGGATCGGGGATTTGCCGGGATATCGCACCGGCCTGCTATCGGCGACTACAGTTGGCGGGATGGACCGTTGTGAGTTGTATTATCAAGATTTCCTCAACAACGATACCCGGAACATTTATATCGATGCTTATGATTGTGCGGACAGCACCGAAAAAATAGCTGATTTCCTGGGCATCTCCGATTATATAACGACGATCAGTACGGCCTGTTCTTCCTCGGCGAATGCCATACAATTTGGTGCACGGCTTATCCGGAACGGAATGCTCGACCGGGTTGTGGCCGGTGGTACCGAATCGCTTACCAAGTTCCATCTTAACGGCTTTAATGCCTTGAAGATCCTCGACAAAGAACCCTGTAAGCCTTTTGATGAGAACCGGAACGGGATCAATCTCGGCGAAGGGGCAGCTTACCTGGTGCTGGAATCCGAAGAAATGGCAGGGCATTCGGGGAACCCGGTTCTCTGTGAACTTATCGGCTGGGGAAATTCCTGCGAAGCTTTCCACCAAACCGCTTCTTCCCCGGATGGGATCGGAGCTTATCTAGCGATGAAGAAGGCCTTGGAGATGAGTGCCCTGGATACGGAAGATATCCAATACATCAATGCACACGGAACAGGAACCGATAACAATGATATTGCGGAAGGCAGGGCAATAGAGAAACTTTTCGGAGCCGAAATCCCGAAGGTGAGTTCCACCAAGCAATTTACCGGTCATACTACAAGCGCAGCAGGGGCAACAGAAGCCATTATTTCCATTCTCTGCCTCCGGGAACAGGTGATCTGGCCGAATCTGAATTTTCGGGAACAGATGAAAGAGCTTAGCTTCTCCCCAGTCACAGAATTACTGAGAAATGTGGATGTCAGGAATGTCATGACGAATTCATTTGGGTTTGGGGGAAATGATACCAGCCTGGTGTTTTCGAAATTTATAAAATAGAAACTACTAATAATTTGGGATTTACGATTTTAGATTTTAAATTGAAAAACTCATCAGCTCATCAAATCATCAACTAACTGACCATGCCTGCATTCATTAATGGTATCGGACTGATTTCCCCGCAAAGAACTGCGGAAACACCGGATTTCCTGACGGAGATCGAGGGTTACTTTTCCGATTACCTGAAATGCATTGAACCCTCAAGTTACAAGCCGTACATCGACCCAATCCTATCGCGGCGGATGAGCCGTATCATCAAAATGGGGATCACTTCGGCTAAGATGAGTCTTGCGGATGCGGGCGTATCGATACCGGATGCCATCATCACGGGCACCGGACTGGGAAGTGTTGAGGATACCGAAAAGATACTGGGAACGATTCATCTCGACCAGCCTTTCCTGAACCCGACTCCCTTCATCCAATCTACCTACAATACCATCAGTTCCCAGATTGCCATCCTCCTGAAATGCCATCAGTACAATTCAACGTATGTTCACCGGACGTTTTCATTCGAAAGCAGTCTGCAGGATGCCTTGCTCCAGATCGACGAAGGAACGGCTTCTGATATACTCGTGGGAGGTATTGATGAGATGACTATGAATCATCTGCAGATCACCCGGCGGGCAGGCCATTGGAAACCTGAACCCGTGAATAATCTTGAAATGCTTGCCTGGGATTCACCGGGAGCCCTGGCAGGCGAAGGATCGGCTTTTTTCGTGGTTTCATCCCGAAAAACAGATCGATCATATGCCCGGATCCTTGAAGTCAGGACTATTTATAAACCGGCAGATCCGGGAGTTTTAAATAAAAGACTGATTGATCTTCTTTCTGCTCAATCCATGACGCCTGCAGACATTGACCTGGTGATTCTCGGTATGAATGGAGATAACCGGAATGACATCCGATATTTTCAATTTGCAGAAGAAAATTTTCCGGGGATCCCTCAGGCATATTACAAACATCTTTGCGGAGAGTATCATACTTCATCGGCTTTTGCGCTGTGGCTGGCGGCAAATATTATTAAAAAGCAGCTGATCCCTCCCATCATCCGGTTAAACTCCACGGAGCGTAAGCCCATCAGGAATATACTTGTCTACAACCAGTATTATAATGCTGATCATTCATTTATACTGGTTGCGGGGTGATGCTGGATGCTGGATGCTGGATGTGTATGCATGAGTTTGACTTTTTTATTGTAAAAGAACAAGATAATTTTTGAAAACTATGTCAATCTTGAACGAAACCTACACCTTATACAATGGTGTAAAAATACCGAAGATCGGTTTTGGAACCTGGCAGATCAGCAATGCAGATGCTTATGATTCCGTTTTATTTGCTTTGGCCGCAGGTTACCGCCACATTGATACCGCCAGGGCTTATGGAAATGAAGAGAACGTGGGAAAAGCGATAAGGGATTCAAAATTGAAACGGGAAGAAGTCTTCATCACAACCAAACTGCCTGCCGAGATCAAAGGTTTTGAGGAGGCTCGGGATTCTTTTGAAAAGTCGATCCGGAAACTGGGAACCACCTATCTCGATCTTTTCCTGATCCATGCACCCTGGCCGTGGAACGACAGAGGCCGTGATTGTACGGAAGGCAATATCGCTTCCTGGAAAGGTATGGAACAATTGTATAAGGAGGGAAAGATAAGGGTTATCGGCGTCTCGAACTTCAGCACTACTGACATTGACTCCCTGCTCGAAAATTGTGAGATCGTGCCGATGGTCAACCAGATAGGACTCTACATCGGGCATACGAAGGATGCATTAACAGCTTATTGCCGGCAACACAACATCCTGGTGGAAGCCTACTCTCCACTGGCCACGGGAGGCGCACTGAAGAGCAGCGAGATCCGGGAGATGGCGGTAAAATACAGTGTGACTCCGGCGCAGATCTGCATCCGGTACCTTTTACAGAAAGACCTGCTCCCACTCCCCAAATCAACCCACCCGCAACGGATCACCGAAAATGCCGATGTCGGGTTCATCATCCGGGATGAGGATATGAAAACGCTCGATCAAATAACACAGGACTTCAGGCGTAGTTACTAACCTATCCTGCAGGCTGTGAATTTGCCGGGATGTCCGGCTCTTCGTACGGAATACCCAACCCTGGCGCATGATCCTGTGTTATCTCCAGAAATCATAGTAATTATGCCATTGCAGCGGATATTTACGGGTGATCTTTTCAAATTCAGAAACAAATTCCTTTATTGAATCCATCACCACCGAGGGACGTTCCATGGGGTTTCTGGCTGAGGGGACAACCTTTATGGGAGAAGCAAAGAAACGGTATTGTCTCCTGGATTCCTTAACCGCAAACACATAAGAGACGGGCACATTGAAATAGGATGCCATGTGCCAGGGGCTCAGCGGGAAAAGTGCAGGTTCACCCAGGAAATCAAGTTTCACGGTTTGATTGCCATCTATGAACCGGTCACCGAGAAAGGATACCAGTTCTTTATTCTCGAGGGCTTGTTTTATCCTGAACAAATGTGAAAAGTCATCGCCAATGGTAATAAAATGGACGTTCCGGTCAGTGATAACATCCGAAATATAATTCTTGATCGCTTTTTCTTCTTCATCCAAAACAACCAGATTGACTTTTTTATCGAGGAAGTCCAGCGCCTTCCCTCCTACTTCCCAGTTCCCGATGTGCCCGCTGATCAGGATTCCTCCATCCCTCATTTCAAATAAATGTTCCTTGCCTTCAAGTATAAAATTGAATTTACCCCTGAGTCCGGAAAGGACGGCAGTTTTATCGATCAAAGCCTGCCCCAGGAGATAATAGTTCCGGTAAATACTGATGACCGATTTAAACCGGCTTTGCTTCAGGCGGTTATGAAAAAAATAAAACATGGTTCCGAAAGCCTTCTTTGAAGCAAAGAAAAAATAGCCGGAAACAAAGATCAGCAGGAAATACGCAAAATCAAGTCCAATATGCGTTATGATCCAGACAAAAATCTTGTATCCCAGTACACTTCCTCTGCTTTTCCCTTCCCATGTGGCCATATCGATTCAAGGATTATAAGATTATTATTTGGTATTTTCTGACCGGAAACTGAACCTGGGGATCCAACCCGGTACTTTCCGGCAATATTCTTTCCAGCTTTCACCAAAACGACGCTCCAGCTGGGGTTCTTCATAATTTCTCACAATCAGCCATATGATCCTGGCCATGGCGATCAGCCACACCAGGAGGATAAAGTGACCAAAAACCAGGATCTCACCAAATACAATAATATACAATGCCCACATCATGGGGTGGCGGACATAGCCGTAAATACTGCGCGTCATTATTTTCTTCGGCGCCGATGTCACGAGAAAAGTCCCTTCCCCGAATAAAAACATCAGCGCTGCACACCAGACGGCCAATGCAGTACCTGTCCACATGATGACGATACCGGTAATTTCAACTCCGGGGATGCCGAAGCCATCCTCTGTTTTTATCCTGACCAGTTTCATCAAAAACTGGGGTATGATATACAGTACAGAAAATGGCCCGATAAATCCATATAACGCACCATCCATGATCTTGATCAAAATCCTGAAAATATTTTTCATCATCTGTTTAAGAATTTGGTAAACGCATAACGAAGAAATTATTGGATGTCATCCGCTTTTGATCGATGATTTTAAATGTCAATCCATTTGCGGTTGCAGTCTCCCTGAGACTTCCTGAAGTAGTAAAAAAAAGTTTGCCATCATTACCGTTCGTTTTGTTGAAAAGCAGGATCTTCGTAGAAAAGAACTCAGTGAATTTTGTCATCTTATGACGTTTCTGCTTGTCCGCGTTTCCTTCCCGGATCAGGATCACCCCCCCCGGTTTAAGGTTCCGGATGCAGGTCTCCAACAAAGATTTTTGTTTGTCATATGACAGATAATGAAGCACATCACCCAGCAGGAATCCATCCTGCGGGGTGATGGGATATTCTGTAACATCGGCATTTATAAACCTGATCTTATCGTTTTTAAGATATCCGGTGCGGGCGACTGTGATCTTGCCCCGATCATAATCGACCCCTGTTATATTCCTATCTCCCGAAGTAAGCATCAGCATATAGGAAATATAACCATATCCGCATCCAAGGTCCAGGATGTCGCCTTTTACAGGTAAAAGCCTGCAATATCCTTCGAAATCGTTTTCGAGGATCATTTTAACCCGGAGATACCACTCGAGTATAGGACCCTTAAAAAGATAATTCAACCTGAGGTTCAATACATTATACGGAGGAGTATTGTGTCTTGTTTTGAATTTATGGTATTCATCCTGGTAATAATGCCGGATTTGCCTTGTTCTTTCCGAATAATTCTTTCCAAACAGTTTATTCTCCGGGAGTATCCTCGGGAGAATTTGCATGAAAAGGCGGTTAGGCTTTCCCCAGAAAGTTCCTTTGGCAAGGAATTCCCCGCTCCCGAAGATCATGACCGGAATAAGATCAAGACTGAGTTTTTCGGCAATATAAAACGCCCCCTTGTGAAACCGCTGGATATGTCCGTCTTTTGAACGATGTCCCTCTGGAAAGATCAGCACGGAATACCCTTCCTCCATCCTTTGTTTTATCACAGGCAGGGAATTGTCGATATGATCATCAATGGGTATGAACCCTGCAACCCTCGCAACCGGGCCGAAAACCCAGTTATGAAATACCCAGTCATTGGTGAGTATCACGATCTTCGGGTATAATCGCAGAAGTGCCGGCGTTTCTATAAGTGATTGGTGGTTACAGATGATGATGGCCGGTTTTTGGAAGGTCTCCTGCGAATCATTCTCGATGGAATGATGATGTGGGAAATTCAGGTTGATGTATAGACGGCTCAGGGTATTAAATATCTTGTGGAAAATATGCTGTTTCCGTTTCTTGCTCAACGGGAGCAGCGGACTCACCAGGCTGCCATAGATGACGAGCAGCAAAGCGATCAGCGATATGGGTATCCAGGAAATAAAAACAGCGTGAAAAATATTGCGGGCAGTCATCGGGTAACTTCCTTTTTCCTGCGGATTCAATAGAAACCAACGGGCAAGCATCGACTGGTAAGAAAGAGAGATCATCACCACACTGATTATTCCGAAGACCGAGATGAGCGCTATTGAATTTAAGGCCGGGTGCCTTGCAAAGAAAAGGGCTCCCACCCCGATAAGCGTTGTAGCGGAAGAGAGAAGGATGGAGACCCTGTAAGTCTTCAGGTCATCGATGCCGGTTTTGTACTTGCCCATGAGCCCCCGCATCATCAGGATGCTGTAATCCACTCCAAGTCCAAAAATAAAAGAAGAAATGATGATGTTAAAAATATTGAACCGGATGCCTGTGATCCCCATGAATCCAAGTGTGATCAGCCAGCTGAAAAACATGGGAAGGGAGGTGATGATGGTAAGTTCGATCCTGCCCAAAGAGATCAGCAGCAGCAGGG